>Ga0268262_10005970_pt1 | contig 11858 bp, 13 predicted proteins | sample TergutNc150P3_FD_190354 | JGI IMG/M metagenome (GOLD analysis project Ga0268262, IMG submission 190354) | Nasutitermes corniger P3 segment gut microbial community from laboratory colony in Florida, USA - Nc150 P3 (SPAdes) (version 2) | ecosystem: Host-associated > Arthropoda: Insects >... | reverse complement strand
GGTTAAAGTTTAATGAGCGTGTTCTGGAAGAAGCAAGTTCGCAAAATAACCCATTGTTGGAAAAATGCAAATTCCTCTCCATTTTTACCAGTAATTTAGATGAATTTTTTATGGTACGGGTTGGCAGCTTGCTCAACAATATGCTGCTCGCTCCGAATGTCAGAGATAATAAAACAAATCTAACGCCAGCCGAGCAATTAGATGAAATTTACAAGCATAGCAAAAAATCATACAAACTTAGGGAGCAAACCGCTGAGAATATTTTTGCCGAGCTTAGAGGAGAAGGCATTAACATTGAGAATGCACGTTTGAAAAACAAAAATGTAGGCAAGTATTTTAAGAACTATTTCAAAAAAAATATATTGCCACTGCTAAATCCTATGATTTTAGACAGCAAACATCCCCTTATACGTCTCGACAATCTAGATATGTATGTGCTTCTCCATCTGGAACACAAGGGTAAAAAATCTTTTGGCATATTGCCAATTCCGGGCAAATGCGAGAGACTGGTCTCGGAGCAAACCCTGTCCGGCGTTAAAGTTTTGCTCGCCGAAGATATAGTGTATTATTTTGCCGATACCTTATTCTCCAAATACAAAGTTCTAAACAAAGCCTTGGTGAGATTAACGCGCAATGCCGATATAGATACCGAAATATTCAGTATGGATTTTGAATCGGAATACGATTTCTCCAAATTGCTGAAAGGCAAAGTGGATTCGCGCACAAACTTGCCACCGGTTAGGCTTGAATTAAGCGATGACAGCAAAGTTATCAAGGATTTTTTATGCAAACATCTTAAAATGTCTGCCCACCAATGCTTTACCATAAAATATTTTTTTGACTATAAATTCCTTTTCTCCATAGATAAATATTTGCCGGAAAATAAAGTTGCAGAACTCAAATATCCGCCATTCAAAAGCCGGATTGTACAACTGGCAAAATCAAAATCCGTTATAGATAGCGTACGTGCAAGCGATTTATTTTTGTCTTATCCTTTTGATAGTATGGAATCTTTTTTGGATTTGCTGGACTCCGCAAGCACAGACCCGCGCGTTATAGATATAAAAATCACAATTTACCGAATTGATAAGCAATCCAGAATAATAGAGGCTCTGCGCCGTGCCAGCCGCAACGGAAAAGAGGTCACTGCCATAATAGAACTCGCCGCGCGTTTTGACGAAGAGAACAATCTGCACTTCGCAGGAATATTAAAAGAAGCAGGCTGCACCATTATTTATGGCGTTGGCAATTACAAGGTTCATTCAAAGATAATGCTGCTCATTCTGAAAGAAGGCGAACATATCTCTTACATAACGCATCTCGGCACGGGCAACTACAACGAAAGCACTTCCAAGCAATATACGGATTTGAACATAATAACCGCAAATAATGAAATAGGTTCTGATGCTACGGATTTTTTCCGCAATTTGTCTATGGGGGATGTGAATTTTAACTGCACAAAACTTCTAATTGCTCCTAAGACCCTTAAAGAAGGATTGTTGCAAAAAATAAAAGAGCAAACCGCCCTTGCCGAAACTGGCAAGCCAGCGAGAATAATTTGCAAAATGAACAGCCTCACCGACCTAGATTTTATAAAGGAATTTACCCGTGCATCCATAGCAGGGGTAAAAGTGAGCTTAATTGTACGCGGAATATGCTGCCTTTTGCCGGGATTTTCGGGCAAAACCGAGAACATAGAAATAAAAAGCATAATAGGGCGTTTTTTGGAACACAGCCGCATTTACAGCTTTGGCAGCAAAGACCCGGAAATTTACATTTCCAGTTCAGACTTAATGACCAGAAGCACATCCAAGCGCATAGAAATAGCCACGCCCGTGATGGACAAAAAAATCAGAGCTAAAATAAGCAAAATGCTGGAAATTATGCTAGCCGACAACGAAAAGGCAAGCTATTTAACCCCAAGCGGCAAATACGAAAGAAGGCAAGAAGCGGGACCATCCAGCCAGAAATATTTTTTGGAGAATGGAGTTTGAACGTATGGACATATCGGATTTCATAATCAGAATTGGCGCATCCGTATTATTTGGATTCCTAATCGGCTTTGAAAGGCAATTAACAGGTCACCCCGCTGGAATCCGTACCAACGCGCTTGTAAGTTTAGGCTCAAGTATTTTTGTAATATTTTCCCTTATTATGGAAACAAACGACCAGACAAGGGTAGCCGGGCAAATCGTAACCGGCGTAGGTTTTTTATGTAGCGGTATTATTTTCAAAGATGGCGTAAGTGTCCGTGGCTTAAATACGGCAGCTACAATATGGTGCACTGCGGCTATTGGCGTTTTAACAAGCTCAGGATATATCATATACGCATCGCTTGCAACCGCATTGCTAATCACCGTTAATGTTATTTTCAGGCCCATTTCAAACAAAATCAACCCCATATTTGATGAAACGGGTAAATGTTATCAGATTATGGCTGTCTGCGATGAAGATAAAAGAATGCTTATCCGTTCCATAATTATGAACCACATTTCTTCGTTGAAATTAATTCTTATAGATTTAGAGAGCAAGGATGTAGAAGGTGGCAAGTCTAAAGTCATAGCAAAAATGAACATCTACGGCAACCACCGGGACGAAATAGCGGAAACGCTTATCAACAAAATCAGAGGCGAAGAGCACGTCACTTCTGTTGGGTGGGAAATACTTTAATGGAATACGTAACTCTGGTTCTTGATTTTATTAGGCATATAGATATATATTTGGGGAAAATAGTAGAAAGCTATGGAATTTTGGTCTATGCCTTAATTGCTCTGATAATTTTTTGCGAGGTGGGTTTGGTTGTAACCCCGTTTTTGCCCGGCGATTCAATGCTCTTTGCGATAGGCGCTATGTGCGCAACAGGAGCTATGGACATAAGCATTGTTTTAACCGCCTTTCCGATAGCGGCGGTTTGCGGAGACAATTTCAACAGATTTTTGGGCGCGAAAATCGGGCACAGGGCATTTGCAAAGGGCACTGGGAGAATTTTCAACACGCATAATTATAATAAAGCTCACGGATTTTTTGAAAAATACGGGCCAAAAGCGGTAACCATTTGCCGTTTTATGCCATTCTTCAGAACTTATGTCCCTTTTGTTGCCGGAATGAGCGGAATGGGATTTAGAGTTTTTTTCCCGTGGAGTGTTTTGGGCGGAGTTGGCTGGGTATTTTTATGCACCTTTGCTGGTTATTTTTTTGGAAACATTCCGTTCATCAAAGAACATTTTGAAATGGTGATTGTACTCATAGTTTGCATATCCGCAATTCCTGCTGCGTGGGAATGGATTAAGCATAAAAGAAAATCCAATAAAGTTAATTAATTATTGGCAGTAAAACGCTTTGCCCTTCTGAAAGGGAAGAAAAATCCAAGCTGGGGTTCAGTTGTTTCACCATTAGCTCGGAAGTATATTTTGGGAGTCTTTTTGCTTGCTGCCCATAAACTCTCAAAAGCAAGTCGTCCAAAGTTTCTCCGCTTTTCACGTTATATTTTTTGCCCAACTCTCTGTTATTTGGATTTTCCAAAAGTTTATTCAGAGCGTTGACAAATTTATCTGGAAAAGGCTCTTGGGTTTCTTTTGGAACGCTTTTTTCGGGAGCATTTTTTTCCGGTGTATTTTTTTCGGGAACGCTTGCTTTTTTCTTAGGTATATTTATTAAGTTATTATTCATATTCATTGTTATTTCCGTTTTTTGTTTTTGCGACTGCTTAATCGGCTCATTCTTAAAGAATTTATCCAGGGTATCTATATATGCGCTATCTGGCCATCTATTTAAGTAATATTTTTTCCCCACCTCCATACGAAAGTTTTCCCTATCATAATCGGAACAAGCCGCTAGGGATAAGGCGGCGAGGATTATGGAGTTGAAAATTAGGGTTTTGAGGTGCATAGGGGAAATATAGTTAATTCTGCCTAATAACCCTCATTCCATATACCGGATAGCCGTCTCTTGCTCTGTACAAGCCAACAGTTTTCAGAAAATGCGGAGCGAGTTCATAGACGCTGTACTGGGAATTGGTTTCGCTGTAAAGCCACTCGCCAACATCTTCGTAAAGTTTTTCTATCTCGCCGCTCTCTTTTGCACTGAGCCACTCCTCTTTTGTGGGCAAACGATAACCGGAGTTCTCTCCCAAAACTTTTATATTCGGCAACCAAAAAAGGGAATCTTCTGCGAATATCGGTTTCTCATATTGGTAAAGCGTGTCCAAACCATCTGCCAAAGACAGCTCATTGCATATAAGAATGGCTTCGTAATAACTTATGCCTTTGCGAGAGAGTTCATACTTGCCCATCTGTAACTTTGAACTTGCAGAAGATGGCTCTTGAATTGCAATTTTCTCGTCCATATCTGTAATTTCAATATATTCCAACTGCATACAGGAAATATAAAGCCACAAACCACCGACTAATCCAATCGACAAAATTTTTCTCATATCCATCTCTCCCATTTGAAATCCTCAAATTTTTTACCGCCAAGCCAAAAATTTGTGGATAAATTTTTGCTACCTAAATGGCAAACTTCATTATCTTGAATTTTTGTCCTGAAATGCACCTTTATTTTAAAAGGGAATTTTTCGTTTAAAAAATCCTTTTGCTTTTTTAACTCTGCGCTCTGCTCCAACGAAATTCCGCAAACATCAACCCTCATGGCGTTTGTCAAACTTGTGCAGTTATTCCCCAAAAGCGAGGTTGCATCCAAACTCGCCTTGCCTAAAAAAGCGGGAGCGGGGTTTTCAATTCTCATAGGCTCAAAACAATGAACAGATATTTGAGCGTTTGGAAATTTTTTCGCAAAAAAATATCTCAAAAATTCCGGTGAAAAAATTTCGTTATACAAAGCAAAGCGGTTTTGCCATTTTTCATTCCCCAATTCATTCATCAAAAAAGCACTTCTCTCTAAAATAGCGTTAAATCTAAGCATTGCCAAATAATGCTGAAACATATTTAGAAATTCCGCCCAAGCCATAGAATTTTCGTTTTCCGTTCTAATGCCTCTTAAAAAATTGTCCGGTAGGGGAGAGTCCGCTCCGCACAGGCTCATCTCATCTAAGGCGAGCAAAACCCGCCCTTTGCCAACTTTTACAGAGTTTATATCACCGCTTGGGTGCTTTAGCGAATTGCTGCCAACTATGCGGAGTGTTCTGCTCTCATCTTTGTTCAAAAAATACGAAAACATCCATTGAAAAAAAGATTTTTTTATTCCCATTTCAATTCCATTCCAAAAGGTTCAACGCGCATAGCCAAAGCGACCAAAGTATTGCAGACAAAAATTTTTTTGAACAGGTAAAAAAGCATTTCCCCATAAGCTCGCAAAATCCCCATAAATTCGTAATTGCCTATATCAAAAAAATCCAGCGAAAGGGTTATTTTTACACACGCTTTTGGAACAAGGCAGCCTTTATGCACCGCATTCTTATTTTCCAAAAGAACACTTTTAATGCTGTGCGCCAAATAATTTCGCTTTCCCTGAGCATTCCAAAGCGACATTTCAAGGGCATTTTTCAGCGAATCTCTTTCAAAAAAGCGTAGATAATTTTTTTGCAACAATCCGAGAATTTTCCACTCATCCGAACCGCCGGCAAAAGGCGGCAAAAATGGCAGGGCGTTCATTATGGAGCTTATCTCGCACATCTGCATAGCGGAATTTTTTGCCTGCAAAGCGTTGCCCTGCTCCAAAGCCCCTGCCGCAGAAGCCCCATCGCAAACTATCGCCGCAATGGATAACACATCTGCATTGGGCGGCAAATCTGCAAAGCGAACCTGCCCGGAATCATAGCGGTATTTTATCTCTTTGAAATTCGCCGTTTTTATGTTCCCAGCCAAAACATCCTTTAACGATAATATGGTTTGCCTCTCCTCGTTTGGGAAAATTTTCGCTTCAAAAATACCGTCACTCAGCAAAGTGGGTTCCAAATTTTGCTCAAAAGCGTTTTCCACAGGCAGAACATTCAATTTGAAATTGCTCTCATTTATTTTGAGAAAAATATCCCTCGGAAGTTTTTTGGCAAAACGGATTTTGCTCGGCAGATTTTCCATATAAATATATCTAAATTTTTCTTCAAAGCAAAAAAAGTCCCTGCACAGTTCCCATGGGTTTTGCGGTTTTGCGATGATATAGGGTTTTACAAGGGGTTTTGCGTATTCCAGCATAAAATACCATAAAGCCCAAGCAAATTCGCTCTCGCCGCCTATATAGATAATCCAAGGGCCGTTGCCGCAGCTTTCAAATTCCAAGCAGTCAAAATTTTCTGAATCCTCCGTTGCTTTAACGGAGATTATTCTTTGCATAGGGTTTAATTTGTGCTTGCCAGCAACCCTCCAAAAAAACGGCCTTTCGCCGGATTTTTTACCCTTGGAACAGAGCATGGCTCCGCTTGGGATTTCCCTTTCTATGTTGTCGTTGGGCGAGGGAATAAGCTCTATGAGGGAACGTGCAGGCAAAGGCAAAAGCAAGTCTGGGGCAACGCTTTCTGCAAAATCTTTTGCTATTTCGTTTTCCGTTTCCGCCATTTCCCTGCGTATTCTTGCGGTTAAAGAGGCAAGCCCTTGCAAAAGCTGCTCGGTGTTAAAATCCAACTCTGTATTTTTGTAAACATCATCGAATTCCTTTTTCAAATTTTGCAAAGTTTTCAATTCCTGTTCATAAAAGACATTCATTTTAATTCCCCTTGCAAAAGCTCAATTTCTTTTTTTAACTCATTCAACTGGGTTAAAATTTTAGCGAGGCGTTCTTTGTTTGAATAGGAATTTACAGGGCTTGCGGGATTATCCTTTTTCACCGCTTTATTGAATTCCTCCTGCAAATTTTTGGAACCGGGGGCAAATAGGGCAACTGTATTGTTTTCTGCCAATTTATTTGTAAATATCCGCAAATCAGAGCGTTTTTCTTCCAGAGCCTGCCTGTTTGCTACAATAGCTGTTGCCTGTTTTTTTTGCAAAAGGTCAACGGCATCGCTTAAATTGTGAGCGGCGATTGGTTTTGAGTTTTGCCAGATTTCGAGGACTTGATTGCTGGAAATATCTTTTGGAATAAAAGCGAGAGTTTTTCCGGTCAAATCCGCAAGGGTCCAGATTTCGCTGTTTTTTGCCGATGTAGCAACGGCTATTTCTGTTTTACCATAAGGGGCAGATACCAAGAATTTGTTTTCCAAATGCGGCGAATGGTTTATTTTTGCGATTATGGCATCTATCTTGCCGTCCAAGAGCAATTTTTGCCCTGAATTTGCATTTTCAAAGGGGATAAGCCTGAATCTTGGAATTTTCATCTTTGCCGTGACTTCGGATATAAAATCATACTCGGCAGCGGAATCCGCTTTGCTCACCCCGACTGTAAAAGCGTCTTTGCGGATGGAAGCCAAGTTCCGCCCGTGGGAAAAAGATGCTATGGATATAATAACGAATGCGAAAGCGAAAAATCGCATAAATACCTCCGTTTACCTTGCCCTCGCATTGCTTTAGAAGGCAATTCGCGTGCCATACGAAAAACGGCTTTTTTTAGCAAATTTTGCTGTTTTTAAGTGTCCAAAAAGTGTTTAAACACTGTTTAAACACTTTTTTGGACAGAGTGAGTTTTTATGTGATGCCCGTGACGGAAAGCTATACAAGTTTAAAGCCATAGGCACACAGACTTGGATGGCGGAGAATTTGAACTACAAGACTTCTGATGGCAATAGCCGTTGCTATCCAACAAGCGGTTCAACAAATGCGAGCGATGCAGATGAAGGTAGATGCGGTACTTACGGCAGGTTGTATAATTGGTCAACAGCGATGGATCTTCCTTCCAAATGCAACAGTACTCTTTCCACAAGCGATGCAGAGTGTGCCATAACAACCCCAAATCATCAAGGCATTTGCCCAAGTGGGTGGCATATCCCAAGCGATGCGGATTGGAATGTTTTGATGAAGCTCGTCAATCCTAGCTGCACAGACAATAGCGATTGTGCTGGTGCTGAAGCTAAGTTAAAGGCTACTAGTGGTTGGAATGGCACTCTAGTAAGCACGAACGATTTCGGCTTTGCGGCTCTGCCGGGCGGTCGAGGCAACCCGGATGACACTTTCGGCCTTGCCAGCAACTACGGCTACTGGTGGAGTGCTAGCGAGTACGATAGCAACTACGTCTACTACCGGGAAATGGGATACAACTACAATCGCGTCTACTACAGCCACGGCTACTCTAAGAGATACTTGCATAGTGTTCGTTGTCTCCAAGATTCACCTTGAGCCGGTTTAACAGCACGCCGTGTTAGCGTAAGCAGGGCAACCCGTTAGGGTTGCTTTTTTTTTGTTGCGGTGTGGTGGGACAACGGTGGTGTCTGCCTTTTTTACTATATTCCCTATTATGATAGAACTTACAATTAGCATACCAGAAACAGTAGATATAGATAAAAGGCATTTATCTATGATTGTTGCTGGCAAACTTTATGAACAAGGTCGGCTTTCGCTTGGGCAAGCAGCCGATGTTGCTGGGCTAACCAAAAGAACTTTTATAGAATTGCTCGGCGATTACGGAGTTTCTATTTTTAATTTCCCTGTCTCGGATTTGTCAAAAGAAGCAATAAATGTCTAAGGTTGTAATATCAGATACAAGTTGTTTCATAATTTTATCCAAAATCAACGAGATAGAATTATTGCATAAAGTTTATGAAAATATTTTAACAACGCCAGAAATAGTCGCCGAATATGGCGAAGCCTTACCGGAATGGATTGAAATTGTTCCAGTACAGGATAAGTATAAACAGCAATTATTTGAGATGCAACTGGGAAAAGGCGAATCAAGTGCAATGGCATTATCACTAGAAATCCCTGATAGCATTCTTATTATTGACGATTACAAAGCGAGAAAAACCGCAGAAATATTAAATCTAAAATTTATTGGTACAATAGGGTTAATCATCAAAGCAAAATTGGACGGCATAATTCCTTCGGTGAAACCTTTGTTGCAAAAAATTAAATCAACAAATTTCAGATTATCAACAGACTTGGAACAATATGCACTTAAAGAAGCCAGAGAGTTGTAACACTTTGCCAAGCCTTGCAAATTGTGCTATGCCTAACCGCCAAAAGATTACAAGTATCTAAAATCTCGTCTATATTTTTATTCTTCTCTATTGAAACGCCAGTTTTTTGTATCTATAAAAGGAATAGAAAAATCGTTCTCAGTCAAAACTCCATTCTTTTTTTTCTGCTAAGTATCAAAGCATCATCGTCTTTTCTCAAAAACAAAACCACCACGCGGGCCTTGCCGTGATTTTTAGGCACTTCGTCCAAAGTTACCATGCCATTACTATATGAACCATAAATTGCCGCTTCCATAAATTTTCTCCGCTGTCATCTCAAAGAGTAAATGTAGTAAGAATTTTCGCCACCAAACCTATTTCGCCAGTTTGTCAGGGCACGAGGGGGTAGCGGAAAACGCCCACTCGTTAGGGGCGGGGTCAGCCCGCCCAGCTTAAAAAATGGCACAATTTTTGCTATATTTGCTTGTATGGATATTAGAGCAAGAGATTTGATAGGCGTAGGGTTGGCATCGTTGCTGCTTTTCCCTGTGGTTTTCTTTACTGTTTTGCTTGTGACAGGAACGGCAAAGCTGGAAGTCGGCGAAATGGATGATGATACCAAAAAGAGAATCTCCGGCTATTTAGAAAGACATTCGCCGGAGCAAGAAGCCCATGACTTTGAGCAGAGCAAGCTATTTGAGGCAAACCGTAAATTGGCGGAAGAATTGGAAGAAAAACAGAGGTTAATTCAAGAAGAAGCAGCCCGCTTGGAGCTTTTAAAACTGGAAACAAGCCAAAATTTGCAAAAAATTGACAGCAAAAGACAGGAAATTGATAAAAGAGTAGGGGAGTCCCAAGTTCTTTCCAACCAGAAAATCGAGGAATTGGCACAGCTCTATGCCGCTATGAAACCCGTAGAGGCTGCTCCTATTTTGATGAGTTTAGATGATACTTCCACTGCGCGCATAATAAAGAGAGTTTCAGACACCCGCACGCAGGGCAAACTTTTAGCAGCAATAGGCGCATTGAATACGCAAAAAGCCGCTTCTATCACAAAAATTTTAGGCTGGAGGGAAAGAGGGTTATGAAAAACGAAACCTTAACGCAGTTGCAACAGATACTCGGCGAAGATGCAGGAGTAGAAGTTTTTGAACGTGTGGTAAAATTGCTCGAAAATAGCACATTTTCTGCATTGACAAACAGTTTTGATTTGCAGAAAAATGACTTTGAAAATTCAACTCTGCTGCTTTTGGAAAGGCTAGAAACGGCTCTGAAACAGATGAAAGTATTATCTGGCAAAGAGAAATTCAGTTATAGATGCGAAGATTTATCTTGGGAAAAATATTTGAATTTGGCAAAAGATTTACTCAAGACAAAAATGATAACCCCGTGGGAATTTCAAGTAGCGCTAAAAAAACCAGAACGTTCCGGTTTACCTCGGCTTTTGAGGAGTTTAAAAAAAGAAGCGAAAGAATTGTTTTCCATGCTTGTTATCGGCTATCCAGAAACCCCCAAAAATCCAGTTGAACAATGCGAAGTAGAAGAATTGCTTGCACTTGCAAACGCAACAGGAAAACACGTTGCCTAGAGGTTTAATATGGAAAAGATGTCAACAATACCAGCGCCTGTAGAGGCAATGATTTCCGGTCCGGGTTCCTTTTTTGGTTCCTGCCAAGTAGCTTCGAGCAATTTTGAGGTGGCTTTTCAATCGGCTATGGTGAACAGCGGAACAAACGCGCAAGGTGCTGCACCCGATGCACGTCCTCGCGGATTTGGAATGATAGATTTCTCCGATTTAAAAACTTTTTCTGGCATTCTTGAGGAATACGGCGAAAACGAGGTGCTGGGGAATTTGCAGGAAATACTCGGCGAAGAAGCCGGGAAAGAAGCATTTGAATTAGCACTCTTGATGGCTCAAAACGATGAGGCTTTTAAGCAGTTGAGCATAGAAGACCAAATGGAGGTCTTTCGTTTATTTAAAATTATGGATATGGCAGAAACATCTACCAACGATGTGAAAGCCTTTCTGGAAAACTGGGTGAAAGATGTAAAAAACATATTTGCAGAGTTGAAAATAGAATTCAAGCAACCCGAAGAATTGGTTTCCGAACCAGAAGAGGAGACCCCTCTTGTGGCTATGCCGCCTAAGGATTTAAAAAACATAAAACTTTTGGCAGAAGAAATTGGAGTTAAGCCAAAAGATATGCCTAAATTTGCGGCATTAGTAAATAGCTTGCTGAAAAATGGGGTGATAACATCGAAAGATTTGAAAGATGCGGTAAAAGTTGTTTCTAAGGAGCCTATCCCCGCTAAAGAATTTATAGAGGGGCTTTGGGCACTTGTAAAAAACGAAACCAAAGATGAAATTGAGGACTTTGTAAATGGAAAAATCGCTGATTTAATAGGCGAACTCGTTGTTGCTCCACCAAAAGAACCAGTTTCCAATTCTACGAAGGAACCCGTTGTTGCTCCACCAAAAGAACTTGTTTCCAATTCGGTCAAAGAACCAGTCGCAGAGCCAGCGAAAGAAAATGTTTACGGTTCGGTTAAAGAACCCGTTGTAGATTCAGTGAAAGAGCCAGTTTTAAATTCGGTGAAAGAGAATGTTTCCGATACACCGAAAAAAAACGTTTCCAATTCCACAAAAGAACCCGTTGTAGATTCAGCGAAAGAACCTATTTCCAGTTCAGCAAAAGAACCTGTTTCCAATTCGGAAAAAGAACCGGTTTCTAGCTCGGCGAAAGCAGATACTTCTATTCCATTAAAAGAAAACGCTCTTTATTTAAAAGAAAAGCCCAAGGAATCCGAAGAGGATAAATTGGTTAAAGCATTTCACCTTCTCATAAAAAGATTTAAGAGCAAT
>Ga0268262_10005969_pt1 | contig 11859 bp, 12 predicted proteins | sample TergutNc150P3_FD_190354 | JGI IMG/M metagenome (GOLD analysis project Ga0268262, IMG submission 190354) | Nasutitermes corniger P3 segment gut microbial community from laboratory colony in Florida, USA - Nc150 P3 (SPAdes) (version 2) | ecosystem: Host-associated > Arthropoda: Insects >... | reverse complement strand
CTTGTGCTGGGCGATTTCAAAATGGACGGCGACGAGTCACGGCTCATGGAGCGTGAGAAAATCAATATAAACAAGGATAACTTCGATGGAGTTATGGATTCTATGAATATAGAATTGAAAGACCTTGGGCTTAAATTCAACAGCATGAAATCTTTTGAGCCGATGGAAATTGTAAAGCAAGTTCCAAGCCTAAATCGCTTGATGGCTGTTCGCAATTTGATAAAGGATTTAGGCTCAAATTTGCTGGACAATAGGGAATTTCGAAAAAAAATGGAAATCATTTTAAAAGATAAAAGCTCTATGAAAGAAATTTTAGGCGAACTTAAATTAATCCCAACTGAACTTTCACAAAAGGAATAGGAGGCTCTATGGAAGAAACACAACTCTCTTCAGTTTACAAAAGCATAAATTTGGATTTGCCCGCCAAATTTGTGGATATTTCGGAATACAGCGATGCGGCTTCGCTTTACAAGTACAGCCCAAGCGAGCGAATAGGCTCAAGCATAATGGCTTTTGTGCAAAGCGTTCTGGATAGCTCTGCAACTGTGGAAAAAATAGACAGAGCCTTTATAGATTCGCAAGTTGCATGGATAGACAAAATTGTGAGCGAGCAACTGGATGCCATTATGCACAGCCCAGAATTTCAAAAGCTGGAATCTTCTTGGCGAGCTTTGCAGTTTTTAGTTCAACGCACGGATTTTAGAAGAAACGTGAAAATAGAACTCATAAGCGCAGACAAAGAATCCCTGAAATACGACTTTGAAGATTCGCCAGAGGTGATTCAGAGCGGGCTATACCGCCATATTTACAGCGATGAATACGATACTCCGGGTGGCGAGCCTTATGCAGCAATGATAGCCAACTATGAATTTGAAAACTCTGGGGACGATATTGATCTTTTGAAAAATATTTCCTCTGTTTCTGCCGCAGCACATTGCCTATTCATATCTTCTGTTGGCGCGAAATTTTTTGGGAAATCGGATATTGGCGATTTGCCAAAGATAGATGATTTGGAAAACTATATGGAAAGGGCGGAATTCACAAAATGGAGAGGTTTTCGCAAAACAGACGATGCCCGCTATATAGGGCTGGTGCTACCGAGATTTTTGCTAAGAAATCCTTATGGGGAACACAAAAATTCCAGAGGCTTTAACTATACGGAATCTGTTTTGGGCGAGGAACACGAAAAATATCTTTGGGGAAATGCCGCCTTTGCCTTTGCTGTGAATATGGTGCGTTCTTTTCAGGAAAACGGCTGGTGCGTTCAAATAAGGGGACCAGAGAGTGGCGGCAAAGTTGAGGATTTGCCCATACATTTCTTCAATTCCGGCAAAGGCGCTCAAACAAAAATCCCAACGGAAATTTTAATTCCCGAAACTCGCGAATTTGAATTTGCAAAACAGGGTTTTATACCGCTAAGTTTTTACAAAAATCGCAGCTATGCCTGTTTTTTCTCGGCGAACTCCGCCCAAAAACCCGAAGAATACGATGATGCTCAGGCCACTGCAAATTCCAGGGTAAACTCTCGCCTGCCATACATATTCCTAACCGCAAGGCTTGCTCATTATCTCAAAGTTTTGCAAAGGGAAAACATAGGCGCAAGCAAAAGCGCAAGTGTTTTAGAATCAGAGCTTAACAATTGGATTAAGGAACTTGTAACGGAAATGGAAAATCCAGGTCCCGAACTTGCCGCCTCCCATCCTTTGAGTTTTGGGCAGGTAACGGTTGCAGAAAATCCAGACAACCCTGGATTTTTCAAGGTTACTCTTTCTGTTATTCCGCATTTCCAAGTTGAGGGCGTGAATGTTAACTTATCGCTTGTATCTAAAATGCCAGCGGCAAAGCAGTAAAAAGATATGAAAGAAAATCTTCCTCTTTGGAAATTAGCTTTGAACGCTTCGCCGGATTCTTTTGGTCTTATACCGGCGGGCTTCTCTCCTAGTTTTGTCTCTCCAAGCGTTTCCCAAAGTAAGTCTTTGGGCAGCTCTACGAGCAATTCTCAGGGGAGCAATGGCTTTTCCGATGATAACAGCTTGGAAGATATAATGCCTCCAGATTGGAAGAAATATAATTACACAGTTAAAAATTTTGATTCTACTCTATTATCGGCTTATGACAAATTAAAGCAACTTTTTCCAGGCGTTTATGTGAATGTGAATAATGGCAAGCGCGTGAATAGCTGGTGTGGGTTGCGTACACCAGAATGCACCACTGGCGCAGCCAAAAGCGCCCACAAAACAGGCAATGCTTTGGATTTGCATCACGGCTCTAAACTAAATGAACTGAGAAATTTTTGCGAAAGTTCCGAGGGGCTTAAACTTGGAATTAAAAGGATTGAGCACAGGAATAACACAAAAACCTGGGTTCATATAGATGTTATGCCACCTAATGAGAGTAAATGGAAAGATAAAACCAAGCCTTATGTTTTTATACCTTAACCCTATAGGAGAAAAAAATGAAAAAAACCTTAGTATTGTTTGCTTTGCTTTATGCGACAAATTGTGCGCAAAACAGCGATTCTTTCACCGATTCCAGAGATGGCAGAAAATACAAAGCCATCAAAATGGGCGACCAAGTTTGGATGGCTGAGAATTTAAACTTCAAGGCGAAAGAGCACAAGTGTTACGATAACAAGCCTGCAAACTGCGACAAATACGGCAAATTGTACGATTGGGAAATCGCAAAAACCGTTTGCCCAAAAAACTGGCATTTGCCCGCAGACAGGGAATGGCAAGAACTGATTGCTTTTGTTGGCGGCGAAAAACAAGCTGGCAAGCAATTAAAGGAAAAAACCGGCTGGGCATCTTTGCCCGGTGGGTATTTTTTTGTAAGCGATTCCGAAGAAATGCCGAGCAAGTTCGAAAAACTAGGTGTTGATGGCTGCTGGTGGAGTGCTTCGGCGGGCAATGAATATGAAGATTATTCAACAGGCAATAGATGGTTTATAAGGAACAACGACAAAGTAGAAGACTTGCCCGATGAATATGGAAATAGCTGCTCCGTGCGTTGCGTGAAGGATTGAGAGATTTTGTATATTATTCTTGTTCAATTTCCTCCCTCAATTAAAAGGTAAATAAGATGAAAAAAATAACAATAACATTAGTGAGCTTAATTTTTGCATCCCAAACAGCTTTTGGGCAAGCTCTAAAATTACTTAAAGATGTTGGATTAAAAGCGGCGAAAGAAGCGGCGACAAACGTGATAACAAATAAACCAGAAACTCCGAATATTGGTATTGCCAATAGCGCTGAAGCTAGTAGCAATCCCGCTTTAAAAGAATGCGATGCAATATTTAACCCCAGCAAGAAATTTTGCTATGATGGCGGAATTTATAATTTATGCGATGGTATGTCTTATAATCCTACAACTCATATTTGCTCAGATGATATTGCTAGCCGTGCATTATGCAATGGAGTACAATATAATCCGTTAAAACAAATATGCGAAAACAATGCTATACTGGCATTATGTGGAGAAATCCTTTATGATCCCCAAATTTACGGTTGTAAAGATAATACTGTATTTGCATTGTCAATATGCGGAACAAACGTATATGACCCAACGACACACGGGTGCCACGGCAATACCGTGCTTCCAATATGTGGTTCAGTCCTTTATGACCCCAGTACATATCGTTGCAAAGATAATACCGTATTCGCATTGTCAATGTGCGGAACAGTTATTTACAATCCAAAAACGCAAGGGTGTAAAAACAATGTTGTACTTGCAAGATGCGGAGAAACTCTTTATGACCCCAAAACGCAAGGGTGCGAAGACAATGCTGTATTCCCAATATGCGGGACAACCATTTATGACCCTGAAACTTATATCTGCAAAAAAGATGTTGTGATTCCAAGGCGTAACAAATCTTTTTGACCTAGCTATACAAGTTTTTCTATCTTCCCTCCATGCTCCTCGGAAACTACAACGACTGCACCGTACTAGAAGAATTGCCGCAAGGGTTTTATGTTGAAACCCAAGATGGCAAAGATAGGGTACTTTTGCCTAAAACAAAAGCACCTAAAAATTTGAATATCGGTGATAGCATAAATCTTTTTATTTACTTGGATAATGAGGCGAGGCCGGTGGCTACAACGCAAAAAGCAAAGGCTTGCGTTGATGAATTTGCGGTGCTAAGGGTTAAAGATGTCAATGACGTGGGAGCGTTTTTAGACTGGGGTTTAGACAAAGATTTGATTTTGCCCTTTAACAATCAGTTGGGGGAGTTGGAAAAAAACGATACCTGTGTTGTGCGGGTTTTTATAGACGAAAAAAGTGGGCGCATAAGCTCCACAGAAAAATTGCGCAAATATTTTGACAGAGATATTTCGGAACTGAAAGAAGGAATGGAAGTTTCGCTCATCGCTTATGATTTTCAAGAGGAACGCCATATAGATTTTGTCATAAACAAACGCTGGACAGGCAGGCTTTATTGCAATCCGGTTTCCACAGGTTTGCATATAGGCGATTTTTGCACAGGATATATTCACAGCCTAAGGGAAGAAGATTCCTTAATTGCCCTTAGCCTTTCACCCATAGGCTTTGATGCTCTTGTGGATAAGCACAAAGAAGCCCTGCTCAAAGCCTTGAAAGACAACAACGGGTTTTTACCCTTTTCCGATGATTCCTCTCCAGAAGAAATTCGCAAGAATTTTGGGATGAGCAAAAAGGGATTTAAAAAACTTGCTGGCAAGCTGTGGAAGCAGGGTGTGGTGGAATTAAGCCCCAAAGGAATTAAGCTGGTGAAAAATTAAAAGAAATAAACGTGGAACAAGAGGCGAAGTCCCAAGCCGCCTTTTAAGCCAAATCCAGGATTGTAGTGCCGTTCCCATTTTCCATTATCATCTTTCCTTTTTTCTGACCAATGTCCAATGGATGGAGAACCTAGTTCAAGAGAAACATCCATTGTAGGGGTCGTTGGCGTAAACCATGATATACCACCTGTAGCATTTAACCCTATATCAAAACCATTGTATCCTTTTCCGCTCCAATAGCCAAGACCTAGATTTGGTCCTATGTGCAATGGAAAACGACCTACGGAAGCATCGGCTTTAATAAGATTATACAGAAAATAATAGCCGAAGCCTGCACCTATAGAGGTATTATCGCCAATTTCAAAATTGCCTAAGTAAATATCCCAAGCGATATCTTTGCCGTCTAAGTGTTTTAAGTCTATGCCCCAGTTTCCATTAAAATCACCACCCCAAATACCTAGAGCATTGTTTTTATCTGCCGCAAAAGATACCCCTGCAAATAAAGCGAGAATTATAAATAGTTTTTTCATACCTGATTAAATATAGTAAAATAATATTAAAAACCCTTCACTTCTGCCATCAACTCCCCATATTCTTCCACTGCCTTGAACTGTGGAAATTCTTTTTTCACTGCATTTGGGGCGCGGAAAAGGCAGGCTTTGTCTGCTGCTTTTAGCATTGAAATATCGTTGTAGGAATCGCCGGCGGCAAATACTTTTAAATTTAGAGATTTAAAGGCTTCCACTGCGCATTTTTTTTGATTTTGCTGGCGCAATTTGTAACCTATTATTCTATTATCCTCAATTCGCAAATTATGGCAAAATAATGTGGGATATCCAAGTTTTTTCATTATGGGTTTTGCGAATTCCGCAAAGGTGTCCGACAAAATTACAACTTGGCAAAACTCTCTCAACTCATCTAAAAATTCCCTCGCACCTTCCAAAAGAGGCATGTTCTCAATAACGTTTTGAATATCCGAAAGTTTTATGTTGCGCTCGCCTAAAATTTTAAGCCTATGTCGCATAAGCTCATCGTAGTTGGCTATATCGCGCGTGGTTAGGCGAAGCTCATCTATTTTTGTTTGCTCGGCAACGGAGATCCAAACTTCTGGAGAAAGAACACCTTCCAAATCTAAAGCAACAATACAATTAGACAAATTTTACCCCTTTATCCTTCCGCCAAAGGTTCTTCTGAGGTTGCGATTTCAAAAGCGTGGCAGGCGGCGTTGCAGGCACCGTTGAAACGCTTCCACAAAATTTTTGCCAAGTGCATTGAAACATTGCCAGAGTCTCTCCAAGCAGCCCTCAAAGAAGAAGTTTCAGAAACAACTTCTGTGCGGGTAAGTGCTTGGTTTTTAGCTTTTGCCAAAAGTTCTTCTGCTTGCTTGCACAAATCCTCTTTTTTTTGCGCATTTATTCTGTCTAAATTGCTTCTGATTTCTTTTTGGTCGTTGTAAATGGAAAAGAATTTTTGAATAAGCTCTGCAAACTTAGTGGAAATTTCTGCCTCTGCCACTCCGCAACGCCCTGCTTTTTCCCATTCGCTTTGCAACTCGCGAACAGTTTGCAAGGTTTTAAATTTAAAGTTTTCTTGTTCCAGAATGGCTTTTAATCTCTCCATTAAGCCGTGCTTTATTTCCCAGTTTTTATCCAGCTCCTTTGCTATTTCTGGCTTGCTTTTTGAGGCTGTTTCCCATATACGGTCGGAGGTTGCATAAAATCTTTCGTACAGTTCTTTGGAATATCCGTTGTTTTCAAGTACTTTCCATTCTTCTTCTATCGCTTTCCAAGCCGAAAGAGATTCTGCATTTGAAGCATCAAAATCAAGAGCCTCAATTTTGGCGCATATTTCTTCCCTAACTTTTCTGGAGTTATCAAAATGCGCATTTCTTTTTTCAAAGAAAGAATCGCTTGCGGCTTTGAATCTTTGGAGTAGTTTTTCATATTGATCAGAAGGAACCGAGCCTGCGTTTTTCCAGTCTGCGCTTAATTTTGTGAATGCCTTTGGGGTATTTCTCCAATCGGTTGAATTTGCAAGGCTCTCTGCTTCTTCGCAAAGTTTTTCCCTCGCGGCAATTCGCTCGTTTATTTGTTCATCAATGCGTTTTTTGTAGGCTTCTTGTTTTTTGAAAAATGAATTTATCGCGTTTTGATAGCGTTCCCAAATTGCATGATTTTGAATTTTTGGAACAAAGCCAGTATTTTTCCACTTTGCCTGCAATTCCTGAACTTTTCTGAGCTGTTCTGCCCATTCGCCCGCTGTTCCCGCAAGCTCTTCTATTTGGGCGCATATATCTTCTTTTATTTTCAGATTTTCTTCTTGCCCTTTTTCTTGCTCTTTTAGCAAAGGCAAAACAGAATCCATAACTTTATCCAAGCCTGTTTTAAAGCGGGGCCATAGTTCCTGGATTTTTGTTGCGGGCATATAACCCGCCGCTTTCCATTGCTCAAGCATTGCAAAAGCCTTGGTTCTGTTTTCCAAAACAATAGGCATATTTGCTAGTTCTTCAATCTCTTTTATCAATTGCTCTCTTATTTGCTCGGCGTGCCAAGAAGCCCATTCCTGCAAATTTTGAAAGCGGCTTGTTGCAGTTCTGAATTCTTTGTAAATATTTTTGAACTGGGCTTTCTTCTCGCCTACAATTTCTTTCCATTCGTAAAAAGCCTGCCTCACGCTTTGGGAAATTTCGTTGAAATCCCCATTTTCGTCTAAAGCATTTACTTTGTCTATTATGGTTTGCAAGAGCGGCAGTTTTGCATTGTATTCCTCTTCGCTCAACCTGTCTTCTTTAATTTCGGCAGTTTTTTCTTCTGTGCTTTCTGAGGTCAAGTCTTGCGTTTCTGTTGTTTGCTCCTGTTCCTGTTGCGTTTGTGCCTGTGCTTGTTCTTGAGCTTGCTTTTTTATGTTTTCCTCTTCTTTTAATTTAGCTTCTTGCTTGGCTTTCTCTTCTGCAATGCGGGCTTTTTCTGCCAAAACATTTTCTTTGTGCTTTTCGAACACGGAATTCAATTCTTCGTTTTGCGGTGAGCCTAGCGTAGAGGCTTCTTTGCCTAGATTTTGAGCTTCTTGGTAAAGGCGTTGCATTTCGGCATCCACGGCAAAAGGATTTTTATTTTCCAAAAGTCTTGTTGCGTGAGACAGCAATGCTTTTTGTTTTTGCGAGAGCAAATCCGCCTGTTCCTTTGCCGGATCCGCTTTCGCAGCCTGCATAGCCGAGAGCATTTCTTTTGCCTTTGTCCGTGCAGCGCCGCAAACGGCATCATTTTTTATTTCTTCAAGCAAGTTTTCCCTTTCAACTTTAGCAAGAGCGGCAAGAGCAACTTCTTCTTGGGCATCGTTTTTTGCAACCCCGGCAAGCAGCCCTTGTTTTGCGCATTCGCTTATCAATTCCAGGCGAATTTCTGCGGATTTTGCCACTGGCAAAAGTTCTTCTTTGTCTTTTGCCTGCAATTCTTCCAATATTTTGCGAATTTGCTCGCTTGGTTTGCCAATATGATTTTTTACTGTTTTAAAATAATATTTTCTCAAGGCTTCTTTTATTGCGCTTTTCGCAGAGGCATCCTGCTCTGTTTTCAATAAATTGTTCAAATGTTCCGGTGAAGATATTTTTTGGATTGCTAATTTTCTTATGTTTGCGTCTTCATCATTCTTAGCTATATCTAAAAGAGCATCTAAATCCGTAGCACCCAAACTTTGAACTGCCTGTCTGCGAATATTTATATCTGAACTCTGCCATTTTGGCTTAAATACATTTAACAAACCCATAATAACCTCTTATTTATAAAGTATATTTGGGGAATAATATAGTAAACTCGCAACAGACCCTAGACCCTAACATTTAGCATTTTCGTATAACGCCAGCCAAAATCCCCGCAATGGAAAAGTTTTCGCCCTCGCTAACGATTATAGGCGAGTATGCCTGATTGGAAGCCCTAAGCTCAATTCTGTTTTCCGCCGGGTAATAATGCTTGAGAGTGGCATCGCCGTCTATTATTGCGGCTATTATTTGCCCGCGTTCCGCATTTTTTTGCATACGAATAATCGCGAGGTCTCCGCTTAAAATTCCGTCTCCGGTCATGGAATCCCCTTGAACCCTGAGGGCAAAAATCTGTCCGCTGCGAGGAAGCACGGTTTTATCCATAGTCAAGGTGTCTTCTATGTTTTCTTCTGCCAGAATGGGAGTGCCTGCGGCAATTCGCCCAATGAGAGGCACATGAACGGCATTGGCAATTGATGGGGCGCTTTGCAAAAGTTCTATGCTGCGAGCTTGGCGAGAGAGTTTTTTTATTAACCCCTTTTTTTCGAGGGAAATCAAGGCTTCTCTAACCCCATTGGTGCTTTTTATGCCAAATTTTTCCCCTATTTCGCGAATTGTAGGGGGGAATTTATTCAATAGGATAAACTCCTTTATGTAGCTATATATTGCCTGCTGGCGAGTTGTGATTTTTTTCATAAGGAAAATATACAAAAATACTGAACAAAAGAGCAGGATATTGCTACATTTGTATGCAAAACTATATTTTTTAATAATTTTAGGAGTCATTTTGCCTTTTTTTACGTCTAATGTAACAAATGAAGGAAAACTTTGATTTTAAGAAAATGCTGCAGATAGCGTCTGCCTCCGATTTGCCCGTTTTGCTCACTGGCGAATCCGGCACAGGCAAGGAACTCGCGGCAAGGGAGTTGCACGCTCTAAGCAAAAGAAATAACCGGGCTTTTGTCGCGGTTAATTGCGGAGCCATTTCGGCAGGCATAGCAGAATCCCTTTTTTGCGGGCATATTAAAGGTGCTTTTACAGGGGCAAACAGCGACAGGGCAGGTTTTGTGCGAGCGGCAAGCGGCGGCACTCTTTTTTTGGATGAGGTGGCGGAGCTTTCCCCAGACATTCAAAAAACTCTTTTGCGCACTTTGCAAGAGAAGATGGTTATGCCCGTTGGCAGCCAAAAAGAGGTAAAAGTGGATTTCAGGCTGGTGTGCGCAACCCACAGAAATTTGCCCGCCCTTTTGGAAAAGGGTCTTTTTAGGCAGGATTTATATTTCCGTCTGGCTTCCTTAACCATAAACCTCCCTCCTTTGCGAGAGCGAAGCGATTTGCGAAGCATTGCGGCATCTCTTTGGAAAGGCGACGAGCCGTTGAGCGAGCATAATTTCAAGGCTTTGCAAAATTATTCCTGGCCCGGCAACATAAGGCAGTTGAAAAACGTTTTGGAGCGTTATGCCCTTTTCAAAAACCACGGCTACTCCCTTGAATTTCTGCTAAAATCCGAATCGGAGCAATGCAGCTTTAACATGAAAGAAGCTCCACCCCCTCAATACAAACCAAATTTATGCGAAATCAGCGAAGAAATAGAGCGTTGCGATGGGAACAAGGCTAGGGCAGCAAAAAAACTCGGCATTAGCAGGGGGAGTTTGTATTATCGGCTGGGAAAGGGAGGGTGATTACCCTGACTTGTTTTTCATATGTGTTCCAACTGTTTTGCCTGTTCTTTTACAATTCGGCTCAATTCCTTAACCGTATCTAAATGAACTGCGTTTAATTCCTTGTATTCATTTTCACCAATTTTAGTCTTCTCCTATTCTGAACCATTGAATTTTTTTAGGTTTAACTAAACCTTTTCCAAAGAAATAAAATACGCTGACAATTAAAGCTATTGCCAAAAAATAGGCGACAAAAGCCAATGGATAACCAAAAAATATTTGAACGGTTTTTACTCCAAGTATAATCCAAACAATAACAGAAAATAAACTCACAAGTTCATTTATTTTGGACACAGACCAAGTCTTCTCATTGGTTGTGGTTTTATACAATGGTCCAGTTATGTCTTCCTCAAGTTCGTATATATGATTTTCCCAACTTTCCAACCATTGCTTGCTTCCTTTGTTTGACAAATACCACGCAAAAGCGGTTAAAAATCCCAAGCAAGTTACTCCAACTATGATTTCTGGATTTTTGCAAAAATATTTGTCATTTTCCACCGTAATGGAATAGAAATATCCAGCATAAACAGATGCTTGAAACAGCCAGAAGTAATTTGCTCTTTTCCAGTAATTGTTTATTTCAACTTTGCGGTTATCATTGGCTATTTTGTAGGCTTTTTTGTGAATTTTTTCGGCTTTATCAAGGAAAGCAGAACTTTTCATAAAAGAGTTTTCGTATTCTTCCTTATCCATTTTACGCATATTCAATTCTCCTATGTTTTTCCCTTTGTTTTCGCACTCAGTCCTTCAAGCAACGAACACTAAGCAAGAGGTCCTTAAGGCCGCCGTTTCTGCCGACACTCTCGTAGGCGAATTGTATGCTCCGGTTGAAGGCGTTGTTGGCACCATCCTCGGTAGCACTAAACCAGTACCCGTAGTTGCCGACATTGCTGAAATTTCCACCTGAAATGCCGGCACCGCCCGGCAGAGCCGCAAAGCCGAAATTATCCGTTCCACGAAAGCTAATTGCTTTCAGCTTTGTTCCGGCTATGTTGGAACCACCGACAAAATCTATCAGCTTTGTCCACTCCGCATCACTTGGCAAATGCCAACCGCTACTAGGGCAAGCCTTCATAGCTGTTTCCCAATTATACAACCTACCATATTTTTCGCAGTAGGCTGTGCTGTCTTTGTAGCATTTACTGCCTGTAGCATTGTAATTCAAATTCTCAGCCATCCAAGTCTGCTCGCCAATAACAACTGTTTTGTATGTTTGCCCACCGTATTTTAAAGAACCGTATCGCATTTTTATTGTGCCACTGCAATAGTACGTATCGGTGTTAGACAAGCCGTTTTCACATTTGGCAGGAATAGCCACGCCATTTTCGCAGATGTGACTTGTGGGATTGTACGTCATGCCATCACATTTATCGTAAACAACTCCATCATAGCAAAATTTATTATCAGGATTGAATACGGCATCGCACTCTTTTAGCCCAGAATTTTTGCCGTCATCGCCAGAGCAAGAAAGCGCGAAACCCAAAGCAAGCGAAACGCCTGCCACAAACAGAACAAATTTAACCTTGTTCATAAGAAACCTCCATTGTTGTTTTTTGTGAAATTAAATTTTTTGCAAGTCCCCTGCCAACGGAGCCGAGAAAATAGGCGTTTATAGCTAGGGGGGGGG
>Ga0268262_10005968_pt1 | contig 11859 bp, 9 predicted proteins | sample TergutNc150P3_FD_190354 | JGI IMG/M metagenome (GOLD analysis project Ga0268262, IMG submission 190354) | Nasutitermes corniger P3 segment gut microbial community from laboratory colony in Florida, USA - Nc150 P3 (SPAdes) (version 2) | ecosystem: Host-associated > Arthropoda: Insects > Digestive... | reverse complement strand
TGTAGCAGTAGTCGGCGTCAAAATTTGAAGGAAACGCGCAGCGTCCTTCGTAGCCGAAAAAATGCGTCAGGGCGCTGAATTTGCCGTTGTAAAGTTTCTTTTCCTTCATGACTTTCAATTTCTTTTCTGTCATTCCGACCAGCAATTTATCAGTTTCAATTCTTGAAACCTGCACGTTCCCGTGAGGATCGCGGTCCATTAAGAATTGCTGCGCGATCTCCGCGGGAAGGGTTTTTAAAATACCGTAAGAAATGTCTGAAAGCCTGCCTGCGAACCACTGTAATTGATCAGAGAAATTTGTTAATGATGAAAAGTGTTCCTCTTCGTCGGCTATTGTATCGTTAAGTTCTTCAATTAATTTTTTTATTTCAGGAATAAATTCAACAAGGCCCTCCGGTATAAGAACAACGCCGAAATTGTCTCCGTTTTCCGCGCGTTTTGCTATTGACGCGCAAATCTGCTCGATTATTTTGTCAAGAGAAAGGTTCTTTTTTTCTATTTCTTCGGAAATTAAACAGATGTTAGGCTGGGTTTGCAGGGCGCATTCAAGCGCGATGTGGCTTGCGGAGCGTCCCATTAACTTAATAAAGTGCCAGTATTTTTTTGCGCTGTTGGTATCACGGCAGAGGTTGCCTATAAGTTCCGAATAGGTTTTACAGGCAGTGTCGAAACCAAAAGACGTTTCGATATATTCGTTTTTAAGGTCGCCGTCTATAGTTTTTGGGCAGCCGATTACCTGTGTTGCTGAACCGTTGGAAAGAAAGTACTCGGCAAGAAGCGCCGCGTTGGTATTTGAATCATCGCCGCCGATTACGACTACGGCGTCAAGTCCCAATTTTTTAACAGTTTTCAGCGAAGAAGTAAACTGCTCCTGAGTTTCAATCTTTGTCCGTCCCGATCCTATAATGTCAAACCCGCCTGTATTCCTGTATTCGTCGATAATTTCCTGTGTAAGGACGATTGTTTTGTTTTCGATTAGACCGCTTGGTCCGCCCTTAAAACCGTAAAGGATTGAATTCGGGTTACCCTTTTTTAAACCGTCAAATAATCCCGCAATAACATTGTGTCCGCCGGGAGCCTGTCCGCCTGAAAGGATAACGCCTACTTTTAACTCCCTTCTGATTTTTTCATTTTTTTCCTTTTTAAATGTGGCAAGGGGTTTGCCGTAAGTTATTTTAAAAATTTTGCGAAGTTCTTCGATGTCTGATATTGCTTCTGTGGGCGAACCGAATTCAACGGCGATATCTTCGACTGAACCGGATAAACATTCAGGTAACTTCGGCTTATAGGCATAACGAGCCGTCTGCAATGCGGATTTATTCATATGCTTACTCCTTATTTTTATTTATAATAAGTGTTGATTTTACCTTAAGAGCAGGAAAAACATTATTTGCTCTTATGTCTGTTTTTCCGCAGTTTTTTCTTGCGTTTATGTGTGGCAATCTTTCTAAGTTTGCGTTTTCTTCCGCAGGGCACTTAACTCTCCTATATTATGGAATAAAAAACGGCTCAAGCCATAGTCACATCGGCAAAAACCAATGTGATATGATTATGCAATATGGGTTAAAAAAGGTCAATAGCAGTTATTTGTAAGAAAAGTTGCGTTTAAATACAGGTATAGTATTTTAGGTTGACATTATTTGGGGAATTTTATATATTGGACATGTTCAAAATATGGACCATGTCTCCTTCGTCTAGCGGTTAGGACACCGGGTTTTCATCCCGGCAACAGGGGTTCGATTCCCCTAGGAGATGAAACATAATTCGTAATATTGATTAATTCCCGTTAATAATTCAAACTTACGGTAATGGTAAAAAAAGCTGTCTTTTTCACCCTGTTATTTTTACTTGTATCAGCATTTATTTTTGCTGAAGGTGAAAATCTGACACTGAAAATTGCTGTCATGGGTGCTGGAGATGAACTTTATTTTTGGTGGGGACATATAGCGCTGATAATCGAAGATTCCGATACAAACCAAAGCAATTTTTATGATTACGGTATTTTTTCATTTGAAAATGAAAATTTTTATTATAATTTTGCTATGGGAAGACTCCTCTACAGTTGCGGAGTATCGCCAAGCTGGTGGAATATAGAAAAATATATTGAGACAAACCGCGATGTCATAATTTATACCCTTGATCTCCCTCCTGAAAAACGGCTGGAGGTGAAAAGATTTGCGGAAGTAAATGTTCTTCCCGAAAACCGCGATTATTTTTATCACCATTTCAGGGATAACTGTTCTACAAGAATACGGGATATTGTCGATTTAATGACAGACGGGCAATTTTTTGAACAATACGGCAAGACACCGGGACGTTATACGCTGCGCCAGCATGTGAGGCGGCATACATATTTTTCTCCTACTGTAGACTGGATTCTAAATTTTTGGATGGGGCAGGGTATTGATACCGGAATTACAATCTGGGATGAAATGTTCCTTCCTTCCGAAGTCGGCAAAAGGATAGATGATTTTTGGTATACGGATTTAAATGGTGAAAGAATAAAACTTGTATCTTATGCAGAGACGATTAATAAAGCGGAAGGCAGGCCGTTAGTTCTTGATATTCCGAGAAAACAATGGCCAAGGGAATTAGCTTTCAGCCTTGTGTTATCGGTAATTTTTATTTTTTTCTTTTTTCTGCAGTATAAAAAAATACGATCAGGAACTGTACTCGCGGGTATCAGTATAAGTCTTTGCGGTCTTGTTTTTGGCATTGCCGGATTACTTCTTTATTTCATGAGTATTTTTACAAATCATGATTATACTTACAATAATATAAACATGATCTTTTGTACGCCCTTGCTGCTTGCCGCGGTTCCGTACGGCTTGTGTTACGCGCTAACAAAAGATCATGACAGGCGTATAAAGTATGACATGATTTTAAGAATAATCTGGTTTCTTACGGTTATTGGAATAATAGTTTCCATGTTAATAAAACTGCTGCCGTGGTTTTGGCAGAAAAACCTGACAGATCAAATGCTTATGCTGCCTGTCGCTCTTGTTTTTGCTTTGCAGCCTGTTGGACTGCGTGAAGCCCGGCAAAGATTTTTACAGTGCGGAATATTCAGCAGGAAAAAAGAATGAAACATAATTTAGGCAAACGCAAAGTTCTATTATTTTTACTTATCTTTATAACGTCCGGATATGTTTTCTCGCAGAAAACTGTTTCTGAGAAAATTGATTCTAAGAAAACTGATTCTAAGGAAACTGCTCCTGAAAAAACAGAAGAAAAAAGCTCATGGGATTTATTACTTGTTCCGATTCTGGAAACTGTTTTTAAAAGTGATGTTGAATGGAGACCTGATTGGCCGCCGGATATCCCCTGTGACGGTTTTTTACTTTCGTATGGAAATACTTTTGCGCAGGTAATAGAAATTTCCAATGAAAAAGAAAATTTTATTTTGAGTCGAGACAACGAAGGCCGTCTTACGGAATTTCCGTTTTTCCAAACAGACAAATATTTCATTGTAAAAATTGATTATAACGCTGACGGAATGTTACAAAGAATGAATCTTGAACCTAAAAATTACGCGTCGACAGAAGACGATAACAAATCAGCCGAAAAATCAGAAGAAAAGCCAATGATTGTTAATTTTCAGCCTGAGTTTTTTCCGTACAGTGAATTTTCACCCGGCGGAGCCTTCCCTGTCATAACGGCAACATCGGAGGACAGTCAATATTTTGTTTATTTATTTGAATCCCCGCATTTTCTGACTGAAACATGGTATGACAGCGATGGAAATATGCTTGTATATTCCAAGGCGTATACTTATGTAACAAACGGCGCATGGCGGGTTAACTCCTTACAGATTCACAATGCCGATGATATACAATATGTTGATTATTTTTATGATACTTCCGGTAATATAACCGAAATACGTCTTGAAGACAGTGTATTTTCAGCGCTTTATAACAACAAAAGACCCGTATATTGGCGTCTTTCCGGGCTTTATAGCGAATTTCACTGGGATACTCAAGGATTATTAACTTTTATCAGGGTTTACGAGACGGAAGAGAACCAATTAACCAATGAATATCGGTACGAATATCAAAATGATGTCTTTGGTAACTGGGTAAAACGCACTGAAACGGCGTACATTTTCCAATACGGTTTATTAGCTGCTAATCCGCCTTCCGGCAGGGGGACATGGAACCGCCGGATTGTTTATTTTTGACAGGCGGCAATATGGGCATTAGCGAAGAATGGCAGGCTGTTAAATACCGGGAAGTATTTGACGAAGAAACAAGGGGGCTTTCTCGCCGCAGAAACTCTGATCCTAACTGTAAAATAGAAGATTTGGAAGGAATTCTTAAAAATCTGTACATAATGGATGGATCTGACTGGCTTGGCAGGGGTGGCGTTCAGGATATAATTATGGCAGCTACAATCGCAGCTTACGAACTTTTTATTTCCGACTGGAAAGCTGAATTAGGCCTTTAAAAATAATTTTATGTAACCTTTTTCTTCATGTATGGTTGTATTCTCAGCAGACTAATGTGGTTTCATGTTCCTCCTATTTCTCCTTTTCCCCGGAGTTTACTCCTTTCTCCGGGGTTTTTTTTTACCCATGTACGACAAACGCGTAAATAATTGCTGAATAAGGCTATATTGTATTATTGTAAAGCATGGTCATAGATTTTCATACGCATATTTACCCCGAGAAAATAGCGGCAAAGGCGGTCGCCAATATACAGGAATTTTACACGATTAAAATGCAAATGGACGGCACTGTGAATTCCCTGCTTGAATGCGTAAAAGGCGGCATTGATCGTTTTCTTGTCTTTTCAGCCGCCGCTGTTCCCGAACAGGTACGGTCAATTAACGATTATATAGCGTCAGTCTGCCGCGAACATCCTCAAATGACGGGCTTTGGAACGCTTCACAAGGATTTGGATAACCCGCATGAGGAAATTGAAAGGCTGATTGGGCTGGGACTAAAAGGGATTAAACTGCATACCGATATGCAGAAGTTTAATATTGACGATAACCGCATGATGGACATTTACGCAATTCTTGAGGGCAGATTGCCTGTTATTTTTCATACGGGCGATTACAGGTATACATTTTCCCACCCTTCAAGGGTTGCCCGTGTTCTTGATAACTTCCCCAAGTTATGCGTGATAGCGGCGCATTTCGGCGGTTGGTCAATTTTTGATATTGCCTGGGATTATTTCCATAACCGCCGCTGTTATTTCGATGTTTCAAGCTCGCTTCCGTTTATCGGCAAAAGGAGAGCGGCGGAGCTTATACACAGTTACGGGGCGGAACGTTTTCTTTTCGGCTCGGATTACCCGATGTGGAACCCTGTCGTTTGTCTGAAGGAGTTTTCAGAGCTTGATTTATCTGACAGTGAAAAGGAAATGATTCTATGGCAAAACGCGGCGGAGATTTTACAGATTAAAATATGAACTGAGCCTGCGCAACTTTATTATAGAAAAAATCCCCTGTTTATAATATATTTCAAAAAGGAGCAGCATATGTATAAAGCAGTTGATTCAAAAGTGAATTTTCCCAAACTTGAAGAAGAAATCCTTGGATTTTGGGAGAAAAATAAAATATTCGAAAAATCAATTTCTCAGAGGGAAAAAGAGAGCGAGTTTGTTTTTTACGATGGCCCACCTTTTGCCACAGGCCTTCCGCATTTCGGTCATTTTGTGCCAAGTACTATCAAGGATATTATTCCGCGCTATCAGTGCATGAAAGGTAAAAAAGTCGAGCGCCGTTTCGGATGGGACTGCCACGGTCTTCCTGTCGAAAATCTGATTGAAAAAGAACTTGGTCTCAATTCCAAAACAGAAATCGAGAACTTCGGCATCGCCAAATTTAACGAGGCCTGCCGCGCTTCAGTCCTCCGTTATGTTAAAGAATGGCGGCAGACTATTACGCGGCTTGGCCGCTGGGTAGACTTCGATCACGATTACAGAACTATGGAAGCGGACTACATGGAAACAATCTGGTGGGTAATGAAGTCCCTTTGGGATAAGGACCTGCTTTATGAAGGCCATTATATTCTCCCGTACTGTCCTCGCTGCGCTACAGTCCTCTCCAACCACGAACTAAACCTCGGTGGGTATCAGGACGTGCATGATCCGGCGATCACTGTAAGGTTCAAGGTTACGGAAGGTCTTGGCAATTCCTCCCCTTTAAACGCCTATCTGCTGGCATGGACGACGACTCCCTGGACTCTGCCTTCAAACCTTGCTTTAACGCTTGGTCCTGAGATTGACTATGTTTTAATAGAAGATCTTTCTGCTTCCCGCGATCAATACATTCTTGCCGAAGCGCGTCTTCACGCTTATTACAAAGATCCGTCCGAATATAAAGTCGTATGGCGTAAAAAGGGCTCGCAGCTTGCAGGTATTCAATATGAACCGCTTTTTCCGTATTTTAAGGATGCGCCTGTTTCTTTCCGTACTTTTCTTGGCGATTTTGTAACTACGGAAGACGGTACCGGCATTGTTCATACTGCTCCCGGTTTCGGTGAAGATGACGCTCGCGTGCTCAAGGGAACGGGTGTACCTGTTATCTGCCCTGTAGACGCTGAATGCAGGTTTACAGACGAAGTAAGCGATTTTACGGGATTGTTTGTAAAAGACGCTGACAAGGCAATTATTGAAAAATTAAAAACGGAAGGCAAACTTGTAAAACGGGAACAGATTCTGCACTCATATCCCCATTGCTGGAGATGCTCAAGTCCGCTCATTTACCGCGCTGTAGGCTCCTGGTTTATAAGTGTGGAGAAAGTAAAAAAGGACATGCTGGAAGCCAACAGCCAAATCTACTGGGTTCCCGAACATATTAAAGAAGGCAGATTTGGTAAATGGCTGGAAGGCGCGCGCGATTGGGCAATCAGCCGCAGCCGTTATTGGGGCAATCCTCTTCCTATTTGGCGGTGTCCTGACTGCGGAAAAAAAATCTGTGTTGGCAGCCGCGCCGAATTAAAGGAACTTTCAGGTATATACCCGGAAGATCTTCATAAACATTTTGTTGATGAAATAACGATTCCCTGCGGCTGCGGAGCTAAAATGACACGGGTTCCTGAAGTTCTAGACTGCTGGTTTGAATCAGGTGCTATGCCTTACGCTCAAAACCATTACCCCTTTAAAAACAAAGAATTCTTTGACAGTCACTTTCCTTCGGATTTTATCAGTGAAGGGCTTGATCAAACACGAGGTTGGTTTTATACCCTCACAGTTCTTGCGGCGGCTCTGTTAAAAAAACCGGCTTTTAAAAACTGCATAGTCAGCGGCCTTGTTCTGGCAAGCGACGGTAAAAAAATGAGTAAAAGCCTTCGCAACTACACAGACCCCAACGAAGTTATCAATACTTTCGGCGCTGACGCATTGCGGCTCTTTTTAGTACATTCGGCGGTTGTAAAAGCCGATGACCTTCGTTTCAGCGATGAAGGTGTGCGCGATGTTATGAAAAGTATCATTATTCCGCTATGGAACGCGTATAGTTTCTTTGTTACTTACGCTAATATTGACAAGATTACCGCAAGTGGCGCAAGCGAAAAACCTGTTAATCCGTTAGATGAATGGATACTTTCTGAAACTCAAACTCTTGTAGAAAAAACAGGCGGTGCGCTTGAAGCGTATGACCTTAGTCGCGCTGTTGATCCCATTCTGCGCTTCATAGACTTGCTCAATAACTGGTATATCCGCCGCTCCCGCCGCAGATTTTGGCGCAAAGATAAAGACAGTGATAAACTTGAAGCTTACGGCGCTCTTTATGAAGCGCTCAAAACACTGATAATGGTAGCGGCTCCCTTTATGCCTTTTACATCAGACGCGATCTGGCAAAATCTGCGGCAGGGAAGCGATCCTGAATCTGTGCATCTGGCGGATTTTCCCGTTCCTTCAGAAAAACGCCGCAACAAACCTCTGGAATTCCGCATGGCTTCGGTTATGTCCGCGGTTTATATTGGCCGCGCTTTACGTTCGCAGTGCAATATCAAGTCGCGCCAGCCTCTTCGCAGGGCGGAACTTGTTACGCGCGATAATGATGAGAAAAAGGCGCTGGTTGAAATGGCGGATATTATCCGTGAAGAACTTAATGTCAAGGAGATTGTCTTTTCAGATAACGAAGAAGATCTTGTTGAATATGAAGTAAAGGCAAATTTCCGTGTGTTGGGAAAGGAACTTGGCAAGGACATGAAGGCCGCCGCTGCCCGTATTGAGAATTTAAGTCATGCTGAGATTCAAAGCGTTCTTGAAGGTTCGTCCCTTTCGATAGACATTCAATGTGAAGGCGGCGTAAGGGCGCTTGAAATAACAGCGGACAAGCTGGATATCAGGCGCAATGAAAAGGCGAATCTACGTGTACTTAACGAAGGCACTCTTACTGTCGGCCTTGATACGGAAATAACCCGGGAGCTTTCAATGGAAGGCGACATACGCGATCTTATCCGCGGTGTACAAAATGCCCGCAAAGAAATGGGGCTTGAAGTTACTGACCGCATAGAACTGTATATTCACGGCTCTGATTCCCTTAAGGAAGCGTGGGATCGTTTCAATTTATTAGCCGCTGATGAAACCCTGGCGACAAAAACCGCATGGACGAAAGCGGACGGACAGATTGAGATCGAAGTGGGGGATGAAATATGGTTTGTAAAAATAACAAAAGCATAAGAATTATTCAGGCGGTAATAGTCTTTTTTCTTTTTCTTTCATGCCAAACTGTGCCGAAAATTCCGGATATGCCGGAGGGAACACTTCCTCTTGCGAAAGGCGCTTCTGTTTATGTTATAGCGAACGCAAAGCAGGCTCGTCCCATTATTGAATTGCTTCCTTTAGAAGAACTAAATAATAAAAAAGCCAGGCAAATGCTGGAAAAAACCGATTCCTTTGCGGCTGCTGTGTTTCCGCAGACAGGAGTCCAAAAGATGCAGGTTGCGGCAAACGGAAATTACCCGGGTTTATCGGGACTTGCTTTTATTTTTAATAAAAATTGGAAGAAACAACATAATGAATCAGGGGGGAGTTACTGGTATTCGGCTGCTAACGGGCTTTCAATAGCAATGAGTACAGACAGGGCATTTGTTGTTTCTTCAGTTGATAAAACTCCCGTAGATCCTGTAACAAGCGCAAGCGGTGTAACAATGCCCGAAGGATTTAATGAATTCAGCCGGGGATATCCTCTTTCCTGCTGGATGGAAGATACGACTCCCTTAATAAACAGGATTTTTAATGAAAAGGAAATGCCTATACAGCTTACTGTACAATATGTTTTTATCAATCTTTATCCTGCGGACTCTTCTGATTCGCAAAACAAGTACGAAGCGCTGATAAGGCTCCGGTTTGAAAACGCGTTCCAGTCGCGGGGAATGGCGGCAATTTTCAATTTGGCAGCCGGTTTAATGTCAAATGACAATTCAACAATCGCCTCCATTTTATTTGCCAATCCGGTTGTACAAAACGGACGCAGTCTTGATATAAAAACAAAACGCCTTACGGAAAAAGACATTACTTTACTTTTGGAAACATTTTTATTATAGTAAAAATAAATATGCCTACTTATGAATATGAATGTACAAGCTGCGGACATGGTTTTGAAGTTTTCCAGTCCATGAGTGATCCGCCCCTGAAAGACTGCCCGGAATGCGGTAAAGAAGTCCGTCGGCTTATTTTTGGAGGGGCCGGTGTTATTTTTAAAGGTTCCGGTTTTTATGTTACCGACAAGGGGAAAACGACAAACTCAGGTACGGTAAAAAAAGAAAAGGCGGATTCTCCTGCCGTGTGCAGCGGATGTCCCGCAAAAGGTAATACAGCATCATGTCCCGCAAGCGGAGAAGCTTCAAAAGCGTCTTCGGCTGAAACTAAAACGGCTTAAAATATTGAAAAAAATACCTCGCTTTTTCTGCGATAATTGCGGTTATGAAGTAGATCATGAGGTAAAAGCATGCCCATATTGCGGACGTTATTTCGCCGCTGTCCGTTGTCCTGCCTGTGATTTTTCCGGTCCTGAAAAAATGTTCCTGAACGGTTGTCCGCTTTGCGGCTATTCAGCCGATCCGGCATTAAATAAAATGCCTAAAACAGCGAGAAAACGCAAAAATAGGCATTCAAAAGGCGAATCTTTACCGGCATGGACGTATATATTATTGGTTATAGTTTTGATTTTTTTTATCGGGCTTTTTTCCTGGTTTATTACCCAATAATTTTAAAACAGGCAGAATTGTAAAACCTAAAAAAAAAATCCAAACTACTTGACCTTTTTTTTTCATTTTGATACATTCTATTCTCGTCCCTTGTTTTTTTAAGGGAATTAGGAGCATGACCGTTGACTTTTAATAATAAAAGTTCACGGATAAACTTTAGGAGTTTTTGAAGAATGCCTACTATTAATCAATTGGTTCGTTCCGGGCGGCAGAAGGTAACTACTAAAACGAAATCTCCGGCATTACAATCCTGCCCGCAAAAGCGGGGAGTATGTACCCGTGTTATGACTGTAACACCGAAGAAACCCAATTCGGCCCTGCGGAAAGTAGCTCGTGTGCGTCTTTCCCACGGTACAGAAGTTACAGCATATATTCCCGGAATTGGTCATAATTTACAGGAGCACTCGGTAGTTTTGGTAAGAGGCGGACGTGTTAAGGACCTTCCCGGTGTACGTTATCACATCATTCGCGGAGCGAAAGATACTTTAGGCGTCGCGGACCGCAAACGCGGACGTTCAAAATACGGCGCAAAGCGGCCTAAGGCATAGGTGTAAATATGGGAAGAAAGAAAAAATCCATTGACCGCGGAATCCTTCCGGATCCAAAATACAACAGCGTTATAGTATCAAAATTTGTAAACAGAATGATGTGGGAAGGCAAGCGTTCTTTGGGCTTACGTATTATTCATGAGGCGCTTGACACGCTTCAGTCAAAAACCGATAAAGAGCCTCTTGAAGTTTTTCTTAAAGCTTTAGATAATGTAAAACCTGTAATTGAAGTTAAGTCACGGCGCGTTGGCGGTGCGACTTATCAGGTTCCGGTTGAGATTCGGGAACCGAGGCGTGAAGCCTTGGGTATGCGGTGGATAATCAACGCGGCGCGCGCCCGTTCCGGTAAAGGAATGGGGGATCGTCTTGCTGCTGAACTTCTTGACGCGTATAATAATACAGGAACTGCCTTTAAAAAGAAGGAAGATACGCATAAAATGGCAGAGGCGAATAAAGCCTTTGCTCATTACAGATGGTAAAAAGCTTAGTTTTTTACTTTAATAAAGTATCCGGCGTTTGTTAAATTGTCGGATGGGTTTTTTGAAAGTATCTTGCTGTTTAATATTGATTAGGCAGCAAAAGCCGCGCGGCGGTGAACCTTACGGTTCGTCATTAGGAGGTTATGCAGGTTAAAATCATAGATTTTAAATCCGGAGCAAAAGCTCCTGTATTTCTGCGCGGTGGCTTTATCCGGCGTCTTGATATGATGCCGGGAAAAGCATAAAAATACCGGTTAAGATACCGGATAGTTTTTCCAAACCGATCATCGTCGCAGTGTTACTGCAGGATGAGACAGGTGGAACGAGTGTGAGTTAAAATTGCGTAACGCGTTTTGCGTCTAACCGCTGATTTTCCGCTTATGATCGTTTCTCCTCTCAATGGTTATTGTACGGAAGTACAATGCTTAGGATATTGCGCCGTCAGGCAGTATACCGTTGGTTATACAACCGGACAGCGGATTAATTTATTTTGTAGATTTTATTAGTGCCCATAAGGAGGACACAAAATGGCAAAGGATAAATTTAACAGGACTAAAATCCACATGAATGTTGGAACGATAGGCCACGTTGATCACGGCAAAACCACGCTTTCCGCGGCTATTACCATGCATTGCGCAAGAAAATTCGGCGACAAAGTAATGAACTATGA
>Ga0268262_10005967_pt1 | contig 11862 bp, 9 predicted proteins | sample TergutNc150P3_FD_190354 | JGI IMG/M metagenome (GOLD analysis project Ga0268262, IMG submission 190354) | Nasutitermes corniger P3 segment gut microbial community from laboratory colony in Florida, USA - Nc150 P3 (SPAdes) (version 2) | ecosystem: Host-associated > Arthropoda: Insects > Digestive... | reverse complement strand
CCCATCGTAGTTATTACATTTCATTTTGCAGCGCTTCTCCCAAAATTATAAGCTTTTTTGTTTGCTTCCACAGTTGCCGCGTCTTTGTGTGCAAACATTTTTTCAATTGTTTTTTCCATGGTTTCAGTTTTGATGGGAAGAAAAGCCGTGGCCGCTCCCACCATGACCATGTTTACCGCTTTTGCCAGGCCTGCCTGTTTGGCAAGCGCGGCCGCTTCCACCACTCTGCTCAAAGGGAAACTCTTTATGGTATTGATGATTCCCTGCAGCTCAGGGTAATTGGGAATATTTACAAATGATTCCGCGGCGCTTACAAGCGCGCCTTTAGGCGAAAGCCATGCGGCGTAGCGCAGGCTCTCCAGTGGTTCCATTGAAATGATGAGATCCGCGCCGCCGCGAGGAACCAGGTCGGAGGCGATGGTTTTATCCGCAATACGCAGGTGGGCCAAAACCGCGCCGCCCCTTTGCGCCATGCCGTGAACTTCCGACTGCCGCACCGCAAGGCCCTCTTCAACCGCGGCCTGCGCGATTATCGCCGCGATGGACAACACTCCCTGACCGCCGACTCCGGCTAATATTACATCACACTTCATGGCATTACTTCCTGTTCCGTTTCCTGAAAGCCTCAAGACATTCCCTGCGGAAGATCACAACCGAAAGCCCCCTGTACTCAAATTCTTTTTTTAGTTTTGCTACGTTTTCTTCAAGAAACTGGCCCTTGGCTTCTAGTTCAACAAGATGCTCCGGTTTTACCCCCAGCCCAAGAATAAGATCTTTTAGCTTTGCGGATGGAACTATGGTTTCCTGACAGCCTGTCATGGCAACAATGGAATTGTCCAGAATAATAAGCGTCATGGGTGTATCGGATTGAATAGCGTCCACAAGGCAGGTAATTCCCGAATGGAGAAAGGTAGAGTCCCCGATTACGCCTACCGCGTACTTCAGACCGGCGTCCGCCGCGCCGCGCGCCATGGAAACTGAGGCCCCCATGCAGACGCAACTTTCGATGGTGGAGTAGGGCGGGGAAGCGCCGAGGGCGTAACAGCCGATGTCGGAAGTTATTGCCGAATCGGGGCATCCCTGGCCGCTACCGAGTTCCGCCAGCGCCTTGTTAATGGCGGTGTAACTGTCACCGTGGGGGCAGCCCTGGCAGAGCTGGGGCGGGCGGCCCGGCAGTTCAGGTATCTTAACGCCGGAATCAAGCACGCTGGGCCTTGGCGCAAGACCGAGGCCTTTCCTCACATTGTCGGGATCGAGTTCCCCCGCGCGATTAAGCGTTCCGTCCAGTTTGCCTGAAACTTTTATATTCTGGGGAAGTATGCCCTTAATGCGCTCTTCTATAAACGGCTGGCCTTCTTCTATTAGTAAGACTTTTTCAGCTTTTTCGCAGAGCTTTCTGATTGATTCAACAGGAAGGGGGTAGGCCCCGATGTGCAGGCGCGACGGGGCCTTTCCGCCCCTGGAAGAAATCAGGTCTTCAAGGTTTTCTTCGTAGTAGTTGCCCCCCAGGCCCGACGTTATTACAGCAAAACTTACGTCGCCCGTTTCAAGTTTGTTTACCTTATGGGCGCAAGACCATGAGATGAGCTGTCCCTGTTTTTCGATAAGCTCATTGTAATTCCGCCGTGAATAGGCCGGAAGCAGCGTCCAGTATGATCTGTCCTTCATTTTTGAAAGAAGGTTCTGCTTGCCGGCGGAGGCGGGCTTTACGGCGGCCCTGGCGTGGGAAAGCCTGGTAGAAAGGCGCAGCATAACCGGCAGATGGTAGCGCTCGGAAACTTCAAACGCCTCGCGGCACAGATCGTAGGCTTCCTGCTGGTTTCTTGGCTCAAGGCAGGGCGCCATGGCAAATGCCGAATAATACCGCGAATCCTGTTCCCCCTGGGAACTGTGCATCCCCGGATCGTCAGCCACGGCGACAACCAGTCCGCCGTTTATGCCCAAAAGGGCGCTGTTCATATAGGGATCGGCCGCGACGTTCAGGCCGACGTGCTTCATGGTTACAATTGCCCGCTTACCGGCAAAGGAAACCCCCAAAGCCGCTTCAAGGGCGGTTTTCTCATTGGAACACCATTTGGCAATAAGATTGCTTTCGGACGATAAATCGTTTGATTTTTCGATTAGATATTCCAGTATCTCTGTTGAAGGAGTTCCCGGATACCCATAGGCTGCGGAAAGTCCGGCATGAATGGCCCCAAGGGCTACCGCTTCATCCCCTAAAAGGGCAATTGAGTCTCCGTTATTACTCATAGTTTAAAAAGCCTAGCATATTAGGTATTATTATGCAAGAAAGGATTGTATTATACTACGAGCAAACCATGAGAATAGTAATGTTTTCAGACGCCTACTGGCCCAGGGTTAACGGCGTAACAGTATCGGTCGACTCTTATTCCCGCGCACTCATAAAAGCAGGACACGAGGTTTTGGTTATTTGTTCCTCTTACCCCGAGGGCATGGATGCGACAGTTTCCTTTTCCATTGATCATGGGGCAGAGGAGAAAGGGCCAAAGGTTGTTCGGGTTCCTTCACTGCCTGCCTTCATAACAAAAGAAGACAGGATTGCGAAATTTACAAAATGGCATTGGGTGTTCAGGCAGGTGGAATCATTTAATCCGGAAATTATTCATATCAATACCGAATTTGTTATTGCCGAAATTGGTTTTCTTTACGCAAGGGCCCATAACCTTCCGGTAATTTATACCTTCCACACGATGTGGGAAGATTACGTGTCGAATTATTTTCCCATGGTTCCTTCGTTTATTATGAAGTTTATAGCACGCGGAGTTTTAAAAGTTATTTTGTTCCAATCCTACAGGGTGATTGTACCGACCCCGCAGATTGATGAAGTGGTGCATAATTACAACCGCAGAACAAAGACCTTCCTGCTTCCCACCGGGATTGAACCGGAGTTGTTTGATCATACTGACGAAGAAGGGGAGATTTTTAGAAATAAATTGGAAGAATCTTTTCCAAAGCTTAGGGGAAAGCGAATTCTTTTATTTGCCGGAAGAATAGTAAAAGAAAAAAATCTGGGATTCCTTTTGAACATACTCCCTGAAATTCTAAATAAGCATCCGGACGTGGTTCTTCTATTTGCCGGAAGCGGTCCTGACCTTGATTACTTCAGGGAAGAAGCGAAGGATAGAGGCCTTGAAGAAAATTGTGAATTTTCCGGCTATGTTGAGCGAAAGGATCTTGCTTTAATTTATCGAATATCAAAAGTTTTCTTGTTTCCTTCGCTGACAGATACCCAGGGGCTTGTTACCCTTGAGGCAATGTTTTCCGGCACTCCGGTCGTAGCCATTGGCGCCCTTGGTACCTTGATGGTCATGGGGGGCGATAACGGCGGCTTTATGGTAAAGAACGATGAAAGCGATTTTACGGAGCGGGTACTGGCACTGCTTGGAGACGAAGAATTATGGAACCGGAAATCAGTTGATGCCAGGCTTCACGCCCGCTCCTGGTCAATCGAAGAATTGACAAAGAAACTTATTGATATTTATAAGTCCACCGCCGAGGCCTACAGAAAAGACTACGGCGAATCGCGTATGCCAGTTTGGGAACTTGTCACGGATAAAAGATGGTGGAAAATTAACAATAAAATCTTTAGAAAGAGAACCCGCCAGATTTGGCAGGGGATGCGATCAAAACTTACGACTTAGGCTTGTTCTTTTTTTAACAAGCTTATTTAATCGATTTTTGAAATCATTATCTTGTCGATTCTGTTGTTATCGAGATCGACGACCTTAAAACGAAAACCTTCATAATCAAAGAATGCGCCGGTTTTTGGTATCTCTTCGGCCAGGTAAAGAATAAAGCCCGCCAGGGTGTGGTATTCGTTCTGCTCGTCCACAAGGCGCGCAAGTCCCAGTTCCTTTGCGGCGTCGTCAATGCTGACGCCTCCGTCGGCGAGCCAGGTACCGTCTTCCTGTTTTACTATTGCTTCTTCCTTTTTTCCGGAAGCGGAAAGCTCCCCGACAATTTCTTCGATAAGGTTGCGGATTGTAAGTATTCCCGAAAAACCGCCGTACTCGTCCATTACAAACAGAGCGTTGGCATCGGCCTTTTTAAAGGCTTCAAAGGCTTTTAGGGCCGCCATAGTTTCCGGAACAAAGTAAGGGGGACACATAATGGATTTCAGGCCAGGCCATGGATTATCAAGCAGGGCCCTGAAAATATCCTGGGATGAAACTGCCCCGATTACTTCGTCAAGTTCTCCTTCGACAACGGGAAAGCAGATTTGGCGGAGAGAACTTTCGGCGACTCTTCTGGAATCTTCGGCGGACGAGTTTATATCAAGCCATTGGATCTCCGAGCGATGAGTCATGAAGGCGCTGACCGGTTTATCCCCCAGATAAAAAACACCCTCGACCATTGTCCTTTCTTTGCTTTCTACCACGCCGGATTTCTCGCCTTCCAGAAGTGCAAGGTGCAATTCCTCTTCGGTCATCTCCCCTTTGGAGCTTCCATGGGCAAATATTCTCTTAAAAAACTTGATTAGTCGGCTTTCGTTATTCATATCAATACTGGCAGGGCTTTAGTCCTGGTTAGTTTCTTCCCTTGTCAGGGGGCGGACAATGTACAATCCGTCCTGGGAAGTTTCAACAACCTTGTTTTTACCGTCGGGGTTTAGCTCTCCAAAGATCTGCACAATTGGGAAGCGGGGATTTTCCGGGTTTACATCCACCACCTGGCCTTTCTTTCCGCTTGAAAGAAGCACATAAAGGCCGATGGGGTAAATTGAAAGGGAAAAAACCAGAGCGCGGACAACGGTCTCATCGTACTTTTTACCCTCATTCTTAAGCAGTTCCAACATTCCCGTATAGCCGTCTTTTGCTTCCTTGTGAGGCCGCTGGGCGGAGAGGGCTTCATAGGAACAGGCAACGGCTATTATCTTTGCGTAAAGGCTTATTCTTTCGCCGAAGAGCTTTCTGGGATAGCCTGAACCGTTTTCCCGCTCGTGATGTTCAAGGGCGGCCAGGGTAACGGTCAGGGGAAAGTCGAAGGACTTCAATAAATTATAGCTCAGCACAGGATGAGTAAGTATGGCTTTCTGTTCCTGCGGCTGCAGCGGACGCTTGGACAGGTATACCTGGGGAGGAAGCTTAATCATTCCGATTTCATGGAGCAGAGCCGCCACGCCCAGTTCAATGAGCCTGTGCGCGGGCAGTTTCAGGAAGAGACCTATAATCAGCGAGATTATGGTTGATTTTACCGCATGGGACGCAAGATAGTTATCGTTAGGGCTGGAAAGGTTATTTTTCAGCACCCTCAAAAGAAAGCGCCTGTCTTCCTTTATAATATCGCAGGCTGTTTTTATCTTTTCCGCTACCGCATTAAAATTTAATTCGTTTCTGATTGCCACCTGGATAAAAAGATTATCAACGTATTTTATAAAATCGGCGTAAAACTCTTCAGCCCTGATAATTTTGTCCCCGTCGCTGAGAGTTGAAGCAGCGGCAAAAGTTGGAATACCGGAAGAATCCGCCGATTCGCCTGGTTCAATGCCTTTGGCAACGTAATTCTCCATTGGGTCTCCGGCGCTGTAAACATCCGTAAACTCCCAATCTTGCAGGGCGCGTATCATCCCGCTTGTAAAGGGCATTTCCGGGACCGTAAGGATGAACTGTTTGTCCAAATAGACCGGCTCGGAGAAGAAGTGTTCAGGGACAATACTCTTTATCCCGTATTTTTTCATTGGTTTTGAGGCTTCTTCGCTTTGGACGCTGTCGTCACTCAAATAGGTCTCCTCCCCATTCTTGCTTTATCCCTTCAATTCAATTATCATACAGTTTATCCTGGGATTTACACTATTATAAAGGAAAATGAATTGAAATTCAAACTGATCTTTACAATATCTAATATAGCTTTGCTTCTTTTTTTGGCCTCCCTGGTTATTGTCCCCTATTATATACTGGGTTCTTCTTTCTCGGCATCATTCTGGAGGATGAACTTACCGCTGATTCTGGTTTGGGTTTCTCTTTTTCTTGTTTTGAATATTTATTATTTCACCAACAAAAAACTTTTTTTGCTGCTGGAAAAAGAAGACTGGCCGGCTTTGATCTGCTATTTGGAGGAACAGGTCATTTCGAAAGGCAGGTATAATTCCCGTCTGGTTCGTCTTTTGGCCAATAGCTACCTGGTTCTTTCCGATTCAGCCTCGGTGATGAGCCTTGAAAACAAGACAGCAATCAACAAGCCGGCTCTGGTGGACGCCAACGCCCTCGTTTTTGGCACAGCCCGTATTCTTGGGGGTGATATTGCCGGGGCGGTAAATTTCTTTAAAATCAGGAAAGGAATGGCAAAGCCGGCGTTAAAAGACTGGGTAAGCTGGTACTACGGCTTTTCCCTGCTGTTAAACCGCAAGGTCGAGGAAGCAGTCAAGGAATTTTCAGTGCTGGCTTCTTCTTCGACTGACGGTGTAGTAACCGCTCTTTCTTCTTATTTTTTGCAGCAAAATGTAAACGCCATGCTGCCGCAGTTTCGGCAGGAGTTCAGGGATATTTCAGATTTTGGCAAGCAAAGGGCGCTGACTGCGATACCAAAAATGAAAGCCTGGAAGGGCGAGATTGCCCGGCTTTCCACCGAGATCCATGCGGCGGCTATCTCAAAATACCTTGAAAACACAGGTATCTGGCTGTTTTCAGGGATCTCTGAGTAAAAAAAAGACGGTGCGCCTGGACGTTGGGGACATAATCCCTTTGCACACCGTCAATTTTTCTTTGGAGGTTTCCCTCCCTACATTAAAGATATCGGCTTTTAATTTTGCAACTTTAACAAAATCAGGATAATATTTTTAAATTGAATTCAGCGGCATCGGCAAGGGCTTTATAAAAACGGGAAGAGTATTCAAGGTGCTTTATAAGGGGATCCTGCGTGCTTTCGGCAATTTCAGCTTCCCAGTTTGTGGTTTCCGGAAGGAGAAAGCCTGCGATTTCTTTCACATTGCTGTTATTTATGGCAGTGTTGGCGGCGTTTAGTTTTTCAAAGGCCTTTTCCAGCTCGTTTTTTTCCAAATGGCCCAATTGGGAGCGCCTTGCGCTGGTTTTCGCCAGTTTTTCCGCCTCCAAAGCCAGGTTTTTTATCGTTTTAAGGCCCCTTAAAAGTGCTTCTCCTGCACTTTTATACTTTTCCTCGCGGTTTTTCCCTGCTTTTTCCGAAAAAAAGTCCTTGTTTATGGTTTCATTAATTTCTTTTAAAAGGCTGTCAATTTCTTTCCTGCGTTCAGGAAGGGCTAAAAGTTTCTCCATTTGCTCATATTTCAGGCCTTTTATTTCCATGCCTTCAGGTGACAGGCAAAAATTCTCTACTGCCGGAAACTGCCTGAAACGGTTTTCAAACCATCCGGCGTACAGGGAAAGCCGCTCGTCGGTAAGAACGAGGCCTCCGCCTGTGCGTTTTGCGTAGAAGGGATGCCCGTCTCTGAGCAGGCGGTAATTCCAGGTTTCACCCGGGACAAAGCGGCAGGAAGCGGCGTGAAATTTTTCCTCGAAAAGGGCGCCGTGGAAATGGGTTTTTAGTTCCGGAAAGGAAAGATCTAGGCCGGATATCCACACGTTTTTCGCGCCAAGCAGGCGGATAAAATCCCAGGCGCTGGTTGCCACCGACCCTCCCGCGCCAAGATCCCCCTTTGGGTCGACCCTATCCTCTACGAAACGCCCCAGGGGGAAAAGGGAGCCGCAAAGGAAAATTTCGCCAAAGGGAAGGCGCAGTACGGTGGGGTAGACTGCGGACTCTGCCACCAGTCGAACGTTGATAGAAGTAACCCTGTCCAGGTGGCGGAAATTCCAGTATTGGGGATCAACGGACAGCACGAAATCTGGCTCGATTTTACGGCCGCAGAGAAAGCGCAAACTGGTGTCTACGGCGACTACCAGACAGCGCTTGTAAATTTCGTCGAGGTAGGGGCCCGTTTCGTCCAGGCTGGGGCCCGCGGCGGCAAGAAACACCGGAATACCAGAGGACCCAAGAATTCCTTCAAGGTAGGAAATTCCGGGGAAGTCCCGAACAGCCTGAAGGTTCAGGGAGAGGTTTTTTACCCAGCGTTTGGCGAAACGTTTTTTGGTAGCCTGGTTTACGTTTGTCCGCTTGTTCCACTCCGCGATCTTATCCTCGGCCCGTCCGTACCAGTCCTTGTCCAAACCGCAGAGCGCGCGGTTCCGTATCACAAGGGGAGGAACGCCGGGAGTGCTTTCAAAAAGCGAGAGGGCTGCGGTAAGGCCTTCGACATCAAAAACGAATACCAGCTTTTCCCTCGCAAGCGTCGCTGAAAAGTCTCGAAGTTCAAGGGCTTTTTTTAATATTTCCTGGTGTTTTTCAACAACGATAATCGGTCTTTTCGGAAACTTCGCCGCAAGGGCTGAAAGCGCGTAGCCTAGGCCTAAGCCCAGAACAAGAGCCGGGGTGTCTTCCTCATCGGCAGACACAAGCCGCTCAGCCTCCCGCCTGGGATCCATTTTTGAATGGACATACAGGCCGTTATAGACAAGAGTGGGATCCCCCGAGGCCGCGGTTTCAACTTTTAGAGCCGCGTCTTCAGCGTTTGCTTTTTCTATTCCTTCCGCTAAAGCGGGAAAAATTCTTTTTAGAGCAGCGATGTTTTGGGAATATATATGAGAAGCCATCGGCTTAATATACAGTGAATACTATGGTAAGGTAAGTATACTTATGGAATACCCTATGGTTTATCCTGACGATAGCCAGGCCAGAGAGTTGATACTCGAAATAGGTCGGCGTATGTACGACAAGCGTTATGCAGCCGCCAATGACGGAAACATTTCATGCAAAACTGGGCCCGACACGATCTGGGCAACTCCGACAGGGGTTTCCAAAGGTTTTATGAAGGAAAAGGAACTGGTCAAACTGAGTCTGGACGGAAAAGTGATTGAGCAGGGCATGTTAGCGCCGTCTTCGGAAATAAAGATGCACCTGCGTATATACAACGAAAACCCAAAGATTCAGGCCGTCTGTCACGCCCATCCGCCTTATGCTACATCTTTCGCAATTGCGGGGATAAGTCTGGACAAGGCAATATACCCCGAAGCGCTGGTAAATTTGGGCATCGTGCCGGTGACGCGCTATGAAACGCCGGGTTCCCAGGGAGTTCCCGACTCTGTGGCCCCCTATTGCAGGGATTACAACGCCCTGCTTCTTGCCAACCACGGCGCTTTGACCTGGGGCAGCAGTCTTATGGAAGCGTGGTACCGGCTGGAAGCGCTGGAACACTACGCGATGATCTATATGAATACGGAGTTTGTCATCGGCAAGGCAAATGCGCTTAGCCGCGAACAGATTGGGGAACTTGTAAAAATACAGGAAAAACTCGGCATTCAAAGCGGCGGCCTGAGTACTTATGCGTTTCAGGGCGAGACGAAAAAGGCGGAGAATATATTATCCATTGATACTGTAGATCTGGACGAGGAAAGAAAGGCCCTCAAGATTATTGACCAGACCAAACTCCCAGGAAAAGTTGAGATCCTTTACCTTACAAGACAGGAAGATATTTACCAGGCCATATACCTTTTAAAAGTCCGGGGCGCGCCGGCCATAGGTGTTGCCGCGGCAATCGGGATTTACCTTGCGGCGCTGGAAATAAACGAAGAATCTTACGGCGGATTTTACAGTCGGATTAAAAAAGCCAGGGATTACCTTGCCGCTTCCCGACCCACGGCGGTGAATCTTTTCTGGGCGCTGGACCGGATGGAAAAGGTGGTACTGGATCACAAGGGACAGGCCCCGGCAAAATTAAAGGCGCTTCTACATGACGAGGCCATAAAAATCCGGGATGAAGATATACAGGTCTGTAGATCCATAGGCGAGCACGGACTGGAACTAATAAAAAACGGCGACGGCATACTCACCCATTGCAACGCCGGACAGCTCGCCACTGTGCGTTACGGTACAGCCCTGGCGGCTGTTCACCTGGGCCGCGAGCGTGGAATGAATTTCAAGGTCTTCTGCGACGAGACCCGGCCCCTGCTCCAGGGTGCGCGGCTTTCCGCTTTCGAGATGGTTGCCGCCGGAGTGGATACTACGGTGATATGCGACAACATGGCAAGCATGGTGATGAAGAACGGCTGGGTTAAGGCCTGCTTTGTAGGCTGCGACCATGTGGCGTCCAACGGAGATGCTGCCAACAAAATCGGCACTTCAGGTGTGGCAATCCTCGCGAAGCACTACGGAATTCCCTTTTATGTCTGCGCTCCCACGTCTACGATTGATATGTCGATTAAGGAAGGCAAGGACATCGTAATCGAGGAACGAAAGGCGGAAGAAGTTACCGAGATGTGGTACAAGGAGCGTATGGCCCCTGTGGGAGTAAAGGTGTTCAACCCCGCTTTTGACGTAACCGATCACGATTTGATTACCGCAATCGTTACTGAGTTCGGGATTGTCCGTCCGCCTTATTCGGAAAGCCTTGAAAAGATATTTGAGAAAAAAGCCGGCAGCTCTTAGACTCCTGGGGAATCGCTATTCCTTCAAACTGCCGAGCATAACGCCCCGGGCAAAGTACCTCTGCAAGAACGGGTAGACCGTCAGAATCGGCACGGTGGCCACGATAATGGTCGCGTACTTGATCGTCTCCGATACGGCGTCCGTATCGCCGCTTCCCACCATTTCCAGGGCAGAGTTTTGGAGCAGAATCTCCCTTAGCACTACTTGAAGGGGATAGAGTTCCCGCTTCCTGAGAATAACGCTTGCCCAGAACCAGGAGTTCCAGATGCCAAGGCCGTAGTATAGGATCATGACCGCCAAAATCGCTTTGGACAAGGGCAGTACAATCCTGAAAAGTATCTGAATGTGGCCGGCTCCGTCGATGATCGCCGCCTCGGTAAGCGATTCCGGAATCGACTGGAAGGACGTTCTAAGGATGATCATGTTGTAGACGCTAATCATTCCAGGGATAATGAGGCCCCAGAGGTTGTTGGTCAGCTTGAGATCCCGCAAATTAAGGTACGCCGGAATCATGCCGCCGGAGAAAAACATGGTAAAGGTGATGGCCATCATTATCGGTTTCTTGAAGAAGACGTTTTTGCGGGAAAGGAAGTAGGCCGCCAGCGAAGTCATTAAGAGCGCCAGGGCCACGCCCACGATCAGGATGAACAAGGTATTGCGGTAGCCGAGGACTATCATCGGGTTTTTGAAAACCCTCTCGTAGGCAATTGTCGTGAAGCCTTTCGGCATAAAGAGCAGACCCGTATGCTGGATCATCTGACTGTTGCTGCTAAAAGACGCCACCAATACATAGTACATGGGATAAAAAGTCAGGGCGGCAAGAAGGAGGAGGAACGCATAGTTAAAAATCATGAAGACGTTCTCCCCGCCGGAATGCAGCGCGCTTGAAAATTTGAATTTTGCCATATTGCCCTCCTACCAGAGACTCGTTTCTGAAACCTTGCGGCTCACCCTGTTGGCGATGATTATCAGCGAAAAGTTAATCACCGAGTTAAAGAGGCCTATGGCGGTGGAATAACTCCAGTTCTGTTCCAGAAGCCCCGCCCGGTACACATAGGATGAAATTATATCCGAGGTCTCGTATGTCGCGGAGTTATACAATAAGATAGTTTTTTCGTAGCCGACACCCAGAAGGTGGCCAACGCGCAGTATCAAAAGAATTACGATGGTGGGGGCAATTGACGGGAGCGTAACATGGAGGAGCTGCTTGAAGCGCCCGGCCCCGTCTATCATGGCGGCCTCGTACAACTGGGGGTCTATAGCCGACAGTGCCGAAAGGTAGATGATTGTCCCCCAGCCTATGTGCTGCCAGATATCCGAGGTGATATATATCGGCCTGTACAGGTTGGGCTGCTGGAGCAGGGGGAACCTGTTCCCGCCAAAAAAGACGATTATGTCGCTAAACAA
>Ga0268262_10005966_pt1 | contig 11862 bp, 13 predicted proteins | sample TergutNc150P3_FD_190354 | JGI IMG/M metagenome (GOLD analysis project Ga0268262, IMG submission 190354) | Nasutitermes corniger P3 segment gut microbial community from laboratory colony in Florida, USA - Nc150 P3 (SPAdes) (version 2) | ecosystem: Host-associated > Arthropoda: Insects >... | reverse complement strand
CCCCTTCAAGATTTGTGGCCCTATTCATTGACACCAAGGCGTCTACTGTCTTGTGGACTTCCCCTTGGAGCTTAACAGGATTGTACATGTCAAAACGTCTGGTCAGCTCAGTTTTAACATCAGCCGAAATATCATCAGAAGCCATAAGCCTTTGGTAAGGGCTTAAGATTTTTTTATCATACACCTTTTTTATTTTTGTACCAACTCTTGTTTTGCTTATAAGTTTGATTGTCGGCATGAAAAAGTTTAGCAGCGGGCACAGGGAGCGGTAGACTAAGGCGAGGGCATCCCGTTCCGCCTCTGCGGAGAAGCGGTAATAGCCAACGAAGTTTCTGACGCAGGTAAAGTTTTTCTGTTCGACAAAGCAGTTGTCGTTTTTGCGGTAGGCCCTAGACCTTGTAAACTGGATGCGCTCATCCTGGCACCATTTTAGCAGGGCGGAATTAATGAATTCCGAGCCGTTGTCGCTGTCGATGCCTGAAAGCGGGAAAGGGAGGGTTGCCTTGATGTCCAGCAAGGCTTCAAAAACCCATTTGTGGGCTTTGTTGAGGGTCGGACGCAGCTCGACCCAGCCTGAATACACATCCGTGGCGGTAAGGGTGAGGCAGAACTCGCCTGAATCTGATGTCCCACAGTGGTGAACTGTGTCAATTTCAAAAAAGCTTGGTTTTTTGTCGGCATCGGCGTAATAAGTGCGGACAGGAATCTGCTTTTTAAGGAGTTTTCCAGGCTTTGTCCCGCTTTTTCCTTTCAGGGCAAGCTTTTTCTTGTCCTTTTTTAAAAGCCTGTCGATGGTGGACGGGCTAACCGATAGCAGTAATTCCTTTTTCCGTTATGCGAAACGGCCCTTCCAAGAAACCCATCTGCTCCCGCATGAAGGGGGCCAGTATTTTTCCGCACCGGTAGGAGAAGAACGCCCATATCTTTCGCAAGACTATTACAAAGTCGTCTGAGTATTTCTGCTTCCTGCCGCCCCCCTTTCGCCGCTTGCCTGACGAAGCCGTAACCTTGACCGTCTTCCCGTCGATGCTTGCGACGATGGTCCTCCCCCAATTGGCAAGGATGTGCAAAATGTACTTGCGGTTGTAGCCGGTTGTTTTGACCAGCTCGTTAAGAATTTCAGTTTTCTCTTTTTTCCCTGCTTTTTGATACCGCTTGCTTACTTCCCTTGTAAGCGCCTTTTTCTCTTGCATGGATAGCCCCATTCCGCCCTCCGAGCCCTCCCTCGGAAAAGCATATTTGGGTTAGATTTTTATTTTGAGGCATGCTTCCTTTACGGTTAGATTAATTTTGAAGCAATTCGAGATATTGCAATTGGATCATCAATTGAATATTATTAATATGATTCCTGAGTGATTGCAGTTATTTTCATGATATAAATTAATTCCATAGGAGACTGATATGTTAGTAGTAACAGGTATTTTTGAAGACAAACAATTTATCCCTGACAGACCGGTTTCCATTCCACAGAAAAGAAAAGTCATTGTAACAATTGAGGAGGAGTCGATCACAGGAACAAAATCTGAAAACAAATGGCGAGAGATCGGCGAAGCGATACTGAACTGCGATGAGGAATTACCCGGAAGTCCACAGCCCGTTCAATTCAGGACAATTGCTGAAATGGGAGCCTTATGACCAAATATGCGCTTGACACCAATATTGTTACATATTACCTCAAGGGCAATGAAATTATTATTAACCGGGTTACAGAAGAGACAGATAATAAAAATATTATTGTGATTCCACCGATGGTATTTTATGAAATAAAAAGGTGGCTGTTGACAATAGATTCCAAAAAAAAGTTGACGCTTTTTGAAGCTATGTGTTCTTTATCTGGCATTGATTCCATTGACAGGGATATTTTGGAAGTGGCTTCTGTTATTTTTTCTGATTTCCAAAAAAGAGGTATTACTGTAGGCGATAATGATATATTAATCGCAGCATATTGCATCCAATATGATTTAACTCTTGTTACAAATAATGAACAGCATTTTAAGGATATTGCAAATTTAAAAATGACAAACTGGTTATGACGTTACAACTGTATTGGGCGGCTTGATTCTAATAGACCAGTTTGTGACGCATTTGGTTTTTTAAAAACTTTACTGCTGCCCTGTAAAGGGAGTTTATGTATTGCAATACAAAACTGTTTCGGATGAATTATACGAATGATGTCGTAATCTAAATTTATATTCAGGCACTATTCTACCTAAATATTTTACAAAATCAAAAATATCATTTACTCTATGGTATACACATATTGCCAGCTTTGGTTTGTCTCGTTTTATTATTTCCTCAGCCCCTTTTTGCATTTTCATTTCAAAACCTTCTATGTCGGCTTTAATGAAAGTAACAGTTTTATCAGCAAAATATTTATCCAGTGTATAAATGGGAATCTGTTCTGTTTTTTCGGAATAGACAGAGTTATTCAAAAAAGTAGTGCTTCTTATTCTATCTTCTTCGATAAATACTTCCATATTTGATTCAATATCTGAAATACCAGCTTTAACCAGCTCAATTTTCCCGGCCTCAATTCCCCATTCTTCAATTAGTCTGTTGACTCGTTTTACCATAGCGTTGTAGTTCTTTGACAAGGGCTCAAACGCATAAATTTTACTGAAGCTTCCAAGTTTTTTCCAAATAAATGATTCTACCCCTTCACCGGTGTATGCTCCAACATCGACAAAACAATCATTATATCCTTCAACAAATTCCTTTAAGCAAAAATATTGTTCAGGAGAATTTATTTCAGAATAATAAGAATCACTGTTTGTTAGCATTTCGTACACTATTGTATCTAATACATGTTTCGATTCGTCGTCAGCTAAAACTACATTCCTTATATACTCGTATTTATCTATATTTTTTATCGCAAACCATTCATCAAATGCCATTACAGGATAATCATCTTTTATTGAATTTCTTATTTCGATTTTATCGATAGCCCTCATTACTGTAATCAGGATTGTCCCACCGGAAAAATTATTAAGGCTTTTTATCTCTATGTCCTGTATCTTTTGCCCATACCGCCTTCTATTACTATCAAGATAACAGTCAATTTTGTAATTGTTGTCTTTCATATAATCAAGCATGAGTTGACCGAACTGACCAGAACCATAAAGCCCAATACCTTTGTCTAAATTGTCTTCAACTTTTTTGTATTCATGGTTCTTTTCATGAATGGTTTTTTTTATCATTTCCCAGGTGATCGCCGGCATAAAAATCCTTCGCTATGAACAAATATGATGTTTTGCACATTGCACATTATTATTCGCTTAAAGTATATACCACATATATGAATATTTGTCTACAGCGAATTGTAAAGAGACATTATTTGCTTTTAGCATATAAAACATGGAAATGATGAAGGTTTTTGTCTCTAACATGAAAAAATACAGAAAAAAAAGACAGTTTTCACAGATGAAATTGGCAGAATTGCTGAATACAACGACAAGTTATATTGGGGAAATAGAGATAAACAGAAAAAAACCGTCGTTGGACATGGTTGAGAAAATCGCGGAAGTATTAGGCATAGAACCTTTCAGGCTTTTTCTGGAAAATAAAAACGAAGAGAGCAAAAACGATGCAAACTTATTGGCTGATTGTTATCTTGAGCGCTTATCTACAAGCGAAAGGCAGAATTTGACAAAACGGATTATTACGCTTATATCGAACGACATTGAAGCGTTTTTACAGCCGGAAAGTAAGATATAAAATAAAGGCTACAAATGCCCCAGAGGTTTAATCCTCGCCCCAAAGCCTGATTAACTCCACCACAAGGCGGCAAGAGGCAATCATTTCCGGCACGGAAAGCCACTCAAGGCGGCTGTGATAGTTGCGGCCGCCTGTAAAAATATTCGGGGTGGGTATGCCCATCTCGGTGAGCCTGGAGCCGTCCGTGCCGCCGCGGATGGGTTTTTCTTTTATTTCAACATTGGTGTTTAAAAACGCCTGACGCAGTTTTTCTACCACATTCGGATGCGAGGCAATTTTTTCTTTCATGTTCAAATATTGAACTTTGCCGCTTACCTCAACTTTACCGCCTGGAAACTGGGCTTCCACCGCGCGGGCGAAGGCGTCCAGAGCGGCAATTTTTCTTTCGCCTTCCTTTTTGTCAAAGTCACGGATAAACACTTCCAGCTCGGCATTTTCAACATCGCCTTTAATTGAAAGGGGGCAATAGTAGCCGTAATAGCCGTCGGTGGCTTCGGGGCTTTCGTTTCTGGGCAGCATGGCGGCGTAAACCGAAGCCATAAGGGCGGCGTTGACCATAACGCCCCGCGCCTGTCCCAGGTGCATCGAGACGCCTGAAAACTTTATCTGAGCGGCCCACGCGTTAAAGCACTCCCACTCAAGTTCACCCAGGGGGCCGCCGTCCAGGGTGTAGCATACCTTTGCGCGGACAGCGTTGCCCGGAAACTCAGGCAGCCCTTTGCCAGTTTCTTCATCGGGAGAGAATATGAGATCCAGCGGCCCGTGGGCAATTTCACTGTGCTTTAAAAGGTATTCGGCGGCGGCGATAATAATGGCAATTCCAGCCTTGTCGTCAGCGCCCAGGAGGGTGTTTCCATCGGTGTGAATAAGGGCCTTGCCCTTGTGCTCCGCCAGCGCCGAATCAAAAGCGGGATCAAGGCTTTGACCGCCGCCCAGGTCTATGGGCTTTCCATCGTAGTTTTCTACAAGGTAGGGCTTCACATCCTTACCGGAAACATCAGCGGCTGTATCAAGATGGGCAAGGAATCCAACTGTGGGGCAGTTTTCTTTACCTTTGCTTGCGGGCAGACTGGCTATCACATAACAGTGATCGGTGAGCGTTACGTCCTTAATGCCAAGACCTTTCAGTTCTTCCACAAGGGCTTTCGCCAAATCCCACTGCCCCAGAGTTGAAGGGGTATCCGCGTTGTGCCTGTCGCTTGTAGTCCAAAAGCGGACGTACTTTAAAAAGCGGGGAACCGTAAGTTTATAAAATTCTTCATTCATAAGCTATTCCAGCCTGAGCAATACCAGGCGGTAACGGTTTTCGTCATCACGCACCCAGCGGAGATCCGCGGCTACCACTTCGCCCGCGCCGCCTGCTTCAAAAGGCAGTGTTCGACCTGCGCCAATCACCTGGAGCTTAACCGCCTGGGCGTTTGAGATGCCCAGCCGGATTCCGTTCATGGCGGTAATGTTGAGCTCATCAGAACGCTGATAGAACTGCTCGTTGCGGCCCTGCTTGTCCCGCTCAAAAAGGATCTCGTGGCGGAACAGGCAATAGCCCTGGAATACGGCCTGAAGGGTGAACGGAAAAGCGCTTGTTGTGCTAAGGATAACCAAAGGCGCTTCACTTCCGGAGCTAATGGTTTCTATGGGGAACTCAGGCGAAACCGCAGTCTGCGGCGGAACCTCCTGTTCAAAGCGAAGCAAGGCTCCCGCTATGCTATCGTTTTTGACAAAATCCGCCGCCAGAATCCGCAGCTCCTCAAACCCATCGCTGTTTAAATCAACCGTTACTTCCTGACCCAGATCCAGCATAACAGGCCCCCTGGGAGTGGTAATCGTGATCGCATCGCTTAGACCTGAGAATACCAGTTTATAGGAGTTAGATCCTTCAACAACCAGAATTGAATCCCCCGGATACAGCCTGCGTTCAAAAAAATCATTGTTCAGCACATACTCGGCGGCTGTCCTTACCGTCTGTTGGGGGACATTTGTTTTCTTTGGCATCCGGTAAAAAAAATAACCTGCCCCGCCAACAATGACCAACACGGCAAGGCATATCCCAAGCGCCTTGAGAATCACAGGGAGCGGAGAAGATTTTCTGAGCAGCTGTTCCACAGGTACAGGCGCTTCTCTTAATTTAATTGAACGGTAAAGCGACATTAGTTCATCAGGATCAAGACCCAGGTATTCACCATAGTTCCTGATAAAACCCATTACATAAGGTTCGCCCGGAAATGGCGTATAATCTTCCTTTTCCAGAGCCTCCAGGTATTTGGAAGAAATATTTGTATCCCGGCTAACGTACTCGTAAGATAAGCCTTTATTTTCTCGCGCTTCTTTTAGCTTATTACCCAGAGATTCCACTGAAATTCCTCTGCCTAATCTGTCTCACGAAAAAGAAAATTGTTGTAAAGGTTTGCCGAAGCCGGTGAATCGTAAGTGAACCTCTGTTCAGGAATACCGACATTGATTTTGACATTTAAGAAATCAAACCTCACAAGAACATCCGCGATGGTTCTGCCTTCAATCCGCCTTATTAGAAGTGTTTCGGGGTTTACGCTTAAAATAATTTCCCTGTATCCTTCCGAAGCAAGACGGCGGGTCAGTCTGAGCTTAACGACAGCTTCCCTTTCCCTCTCGTCAAGGGGAACCGGTTCCGGCCCGGACACAAACGTGGGTATATAACCCCGGCGAAGGAGCTGCAATCCCTGGGCCGAGGCCATAGAAGCGCCTGCAGCGCCGGTTGTCCGGCGGGCAGGGGCAACAGGCTGGTTCAGCACGGCCCTGAGGTCGGGAAGATACACAGTCAGAAGCTGGCCGTTAAACACCAAAACTTGTTCCGCCGGCTTGGTAAAGTCAATTCTGAGAAAAAACGGGTCAAGAAAGCTCAAGCTTCCAATCATGTCTGTTGAGCCCGAACGTATATTTACCTGGGCTTCATAATCCCTGATATTTCCGTAGCGTTCCGATACCCTTTCAAGGTATTTATCGGCGGTTACAATTTCCTGGGAAAAGACGAAAAAACTTACGCTAAAGAAAAAGAGAAGGGCTGCCAAGCCCCTTTTATAAGTTGACCCCATAACTATATAGTAACTTATGCCAATGTCAAAATACAAGGGCCTTGAGTCATGAATTCCCGTGTCTTTTGCCTGCTTATGCTTTTACCCGTCTTTACCGCTATTGCCTGCGGGAAAAATGAAAGCGCTAAGTTCCAAGCTGCTGAAAATAACGCCGCGACATCAGAGGAAACTTCGGGCGGGGACCCTGCCCAAAGAGCCGAACAAAACCGCGGCGAGCAGGTTTTAAGGGCTTTGGCAAGCGCCTACCCGGACAGGGTAAACGCGGTGGAATTTTACGAAGGCGACTGGAGCATACTTGTTTACGGCGAAAGATTTTATTTTGCCGGAGGCCGCCTTCTTCCCTCTTCCCTGCGGGACGACCTTAATCAGTATGCTGCCATGCCCTTTTACATTTATCAAAAGGAGCTTCCCGCCTGGGAACAGCCAACGCCGGAAGAATCGACCAGAATAAGAGAACAGACTCGTATCCGCAATACAAACCCGTTGAAACGATCCACCCACTTTGTCGACACCCTGTGGAGAAGCCGGAACAGAGACGAAGCCTGGGAGCACATCAAGCAAATCCGCTTTTTGGGGCTTCAAGTACAGGTTCATTACTCCTTACTCGTACAATTAAGTCTCATTGAAGAGCAAATTCTAAGAACCGCGAAAACCAACAGCGCGGTAAGGCAATGGGTCAATAATCTCGGTTCTGCCGATGGCTGGGCATGGAGAAACATCGCCTCCAGCGAAAACCGCAGTTACCACGCTTACGGAGCCGCCATTGATATTATTCCAAAATCTACAGCCGGCCTTGAAGTTTATTGGCTCTGGACTTCCGCAAAAAATATCGAATGGTGGAACGTCCCTTACTCAAGACGCTACCACCCTCCTGACGAAGTAATAAAAATCTTCGAGTCCTTTGGCTTTATATGGGGCGGTAAATGGCGTTACTACGACACGATTCATTTTGAGTACCGCCCGGAAATACTTATTCTAAGCGGGATGGAGCTGACAGATCTAAGAAACTTGCGTTGACAATAAGCTAAACCAGCTAAAGAGGCCGGGCAAAACACCAAATGAAAGCTACCTGTAGAGCCCGGCTTCGGAGCCGCCTGCCCAACGATTTTTTCTAGATCTTATCTCCAAAGAATTTCCACGGCAGTTACAATTCAATAGGCAGGCAATCAATGCACTTTACGGCTAACCTTTACTCTATCGTCTCCTTTCGCCGGAGAATTCCAGAGGCTTCCATTTGGGTTTCGTCCGGCCTCATTGCCGCATTTAGCCAGTTATTAAGCGTCATGTTCTATAGGCATCACACCCGGTCAAAATTATTTGCCTGCTTTAGCAGGGTGAAATGCAAATCATTACTAAATATTAAAGCCTTTTTTATTTCGAATAACTCTTGGCTTGTCTGAAGCCGCCGCGCGAGGCCTTGACGTGGGCGCACGGCGTGTGAGAGTAAAGGCCACACCAAAGTGTGCGTAAATAAAGGCCACTCTTATAATTGACCGCTATAGCGGTCTCCAATTCTAGCCCGCGGCAGGGCCTCGCACGGCGGCTTCGAGCTTGGTCGGATTTATTCGTATAAATTAAGGTTTATTAAAAGATAATACTAAAATTCCAGCTTATATTTCACAAAAGTCCCTAGGCGACACGATTGTCGCCCCAAGACGTTTGTTTAAATGTGAAAATGGTTCGATAATTTTCAGCAAAAGTCCAGCAAAGGTAAGGAAAAAATTAATGAATGATATGGCAAACAGGATTGACGGCATTGATATTAGAAGGCTCTTGAGCAAGAACCTAAAGCGCCTTAGGGGTATTGCGAAATTGTCCCAGGTAAATCTTGCCGTTGAAGCTGATCTGACGCATAACTTTATTAATGACATAGAAAGCGGAAAGAAATGGATTTCCGCCGAGACTTTGGAGAAACTTTCTGTTGCCTTAAAAGCTGAACCGTATCAATTTTTTATCTCCGAATCAAAATGGAATGACAGGGGAGCGGAGATCTTTTCTATTTACCTGGACGATTTTCATGATTCTTTTGAGAAGATGGTACACGAATACCGTCATCGCTTTATTGTTGAAGGCAGCAAAAATAAAGAATTGGAAAGACCCGGAAAAGCATAAAAGAGTATACTCTTAAGCAACCTGCCCTATCATGGCTTTAAATTCTTTTTCATCCAGCGTTTCTTTTTCCAGCAGCTTTTCCGCGACAGATTCCAAGAGAGTCCGGTTAGCCCTAAGGTTATCTTTCACTTTTCCGTATTGAACTTCCACTATTCTGGCAATTTCCTCATCAACGTATTGCTGAGTTGCTTCTGAATACTCCCTGTGAAATACCGGCTCTTGTATCTGGTTTCCCAACATTCCTGTGCCGCGCTGGGTAAGGGCCACGTTTTTAAAGCGGCCTGACATGCCGTAATCGGTGATCATCTTGCGGGCGATGTCCGTGGCCTTTGTAAGATCGTTTGCCGCGCCCGTAGAAATCTGGTTAAAAATTATTTCCTCCGCCGCGCGGCCGCCCAAAAGAACGTTGATCTTTCCAAGGAGCTCTTCTTCGGTCATAAGGTAGCGGTCTTCCACAGGCATCTGAAGGGTGTAGCCTAACGCGCCGAAGCCGCGGGGTATGATCGATATTTTCTGCACAGGATCGGAACCGGGAGTAAAAGCCGCGACCAGGGCATGGCCGGTCTCGTGGTAGGCCACAATGCGCCGCTCTTCGGTTTTTATAACCCTGGTTTTTTTCTGTAAACCTGCCACGGTTTTTTCAATCGCTTCTTCAAAATCCTTTTGCATTACCATCCTGCGTCCGCCCCGGACAGCGAGCAAAGCCGCCTCGTTCACGACGTTAGCAAGGTCTGCCCCAACAAAACCAGAAGTGCTTCTGGCTACGGCGGCAAGGTCTATTTCAGGATCAAGCTTGACCGCTTTTGCGTGAATCCTAAGAATGGCTTCACGACCGATTAAGTCCGGCCTGTCTACCAACACCTGGCGGTCAAAGCGCCCAGGCCTTAAGAGCGCGGGATCAAGCACATCAGGCCGGTTCGTGGCGGCCAGAATGATAAGACCGGAAGTCGCGTCAAAGCCGTCCATTTCAACGAGGAGCTGGTTCAGCGTTTGTTCCCTCTCGTCGTTTCCACCGGCGATGTTGTTTATTCTGCTTTTGCCAATGGCGTCAAGCTCGTCGATGAAAATTATGCCGCCGCCTCTGTCCCTGGCCTGCTTAAAAAGATCGCGCACCCTGGCCGCCCCGACGCCGACAAACATTTCCACGAATTCCGCGCCTGAGATCCTAAAAAAAGAAACGCCGGCTTCTCCGGCCACGGCCCTTGCGAGCAGGGTCTTTCCGGTTCCAGGCGGGCCGACCAGCAGCACACCCTTGGGAATTTTGCCGCCTATCTCCGTGTACTTTTTTGAGTTTTTAAGAAAGTCTACTACTTCCACCAGTTCTTCTTTTGCTTCGTCTACCCCGGCCACGTCGGTAAAGCGGGTAACAATGTCGCCTTCTGCCACAATAATCGCCTTGTTCTGTCCCACCGAAAGAACATTGCCGCCCATAGGACCGAGGCGCTTAATAAAGAAGCGCCAAATAATAAGAAAGAACGCGATAGGCAGAACCCAGCTAAAGATGATGTTCAGAATAGTGCTTCCTTCACGCGAAACCGCGTAATAAGCCACCTTTTTTTCATCCATCAGTTTGATAATGTCAGGGTCGTTAATGGGCACAGTCCGGTAAACTGTTTCGGTAATGGTTCTGGGCTGGAAAGACATTCCAGGGATATTTTCTTTTCGCTCGGTGGTGGTATAGCCTGTAAAGTAGGAATCGGTAAGCTCTACCCGCTTAATTTCCCCGCTGGCGATTCTGGCCTTGAACTCGGAAAAGTCAATTGCCGGATTTACCCTGCGGAGAAATACATAGTTAAAGAGGCTCAAACAAACAATTAAAACAACAATACAGATGAGATAAGATTTCCAGCCGGGCTTTAAATCGGGCAGGCGGGGCCCTTTTCCCCCAAAAGGAAACTGAGGGCCGTCATCCGGCTTCCGTTTATCGTCCTGAGGGTCTTCAGGCGCGTAATTGCTCATAATATTACTATCCCCAATTAAAGGCATTACCGTCTTCTATCTTATCACTAAGCCGGCTTTTAATAAAGGTATCCGGTTTTGCAATGCTGTAATTGACAAATATACCTCTTAACCATACACTAAAAAACCTATTTAATCGGAAAACACAAAGCAATGGATCCTGGAAATACAGTTTATATTATATGCCGCCTTGCTCTAGGCGCCATTTCGTCGTTTTTTGCAATACTGCTTTGGTCAAGAACCAGAGACGCGGCCTGGATATTCGTTATAATCAGCGCAATACTTACTTATGTGGAAATTATTTACTCTATATTGAATCTTTTGGGCATAATCAGCGAAAATATTTTATCCGAAAATGCGGTCTTAATCATAACAATTTTGTTATCCTGTATGCCCACCGTGTTCATTATTGCCGCATTTTCGGTAATGGCGCTGCGAAAATATCGCAGCCGTTAGGAGATGAATTCATGAAGGCCTTGATACTTGGTTTAGTGGTTATTTCCGCGGCGGTTTTGGCTATTCTACCGATAGGATTGGGATGGGGAGAAGACGTTTTGTCATTTCTCCGCGGCGCGCTGCCTGTTATTTTCGGTTTAATAGGCCTTATAATGGTCTTTGTTGGTATTACCGGCATTAAGGACCGCGCGGAAGCCAAAAAAGAAGCCGGCCAGGACGGTGATAAGTAACAGCACGGAAATCAATTTTCAAATAATTTACCACGAACCACGCGAACGCCACGAACCCTCACTCCGATATTTACCGTAAAACTCTCTTGATCCTTATTAATTTCATGGAATCTGAAGGTTAAAATGGTTTTTCTAACAGTAAGTTCGTGATGGTTTGTGTGGTTTGTGGTAAAATTGAATTCCGTGTAAGTAACAGCAGCAATTCTAAATTTGACCGATTCATAGTAAAATAAAGGGCATGGAGAGGGGAAAATTAGGCACGCTCGTGGACTGTCTGAGCGTAACAGTGGACAAGCTTCCTGTACGTCCGGAATATTCGGCCA
>Ga0268262_10005965_pt1 | contig 11863 bp, 12 predicted proteins | sample TergutNc150P3_FD_190354 | JGI IMG/M metagenome (GOLD analysis project Ga0268262, IMG submission 190354) | Nasutitermes corniger P3 segment gut microbial community from laboratory colony in Florida, USA - Nc150 P3 (SPAdes) (version 2) | ecosystem: Host-associated > Arthropoda: Insects >... | reverse complement strand
GCACGTAAATACGTCATTTCTTACGGCGGTCGCCAATGATTACAGTTACGAGGAAGTTTACGCCCGCATGTTGAAGGCGGTGGGCGAAAAGGGCGATATTTTTATTGGCATATCCACTTCGGGAAATTCAGGAAATATCCTCAAAGCAATGGAAGTTGCCAGACAGAAAGGCTTGTTTATCATTGCGTTCACGGGCGAATCGGGTGGGAAAATGAAAGATTGTTGCGACTGTTTGCTCAACGTTCCCTCCAACGATACCCCGCGTATTCAGGAAGCCCATATTACGGTTGGACATATTATTTGCGAATTTGTAGAGAAAAGGCTGTTTGGACAGTGAAAAATTAGTATTGTTAATTTGATATATTTTAAGCCTCTTTGCATTTTATAAATAAAAAGCATATGGATTGTCCCAGATGTAAAAGTATCGAGCATTTAAAATAAGAAATTGTTCAAGGACGTCAAAGATATACCTGTAAATCATGCAATTATCATTATACGGTATTAGCAAAGTCAGATGTAAAGTCAGCCGAGACAAGACGCATGACATTTGAACGGTATTTGGAAGGTTTAGCTTTCCGAGCCATCGGACGCATACTAAAAATAAGTTATGGTGCAGTATACCAATTGCTTAGAAAAAGCAATGCGCATTTGGAATTCCCTGATAGAAAAATAGCCATCGAAATGGTTGAACTTGACGAAATACACAGCTATGTTGGTCGAAAAAAACTATCGATGGATATGGATTGCCGTTGACAGATATGGAAAACGGTTTATCTCGGGATAGATCAACACAGACGGGATTAAAATTATGGGACAGGTTAAAACACTTGCAATCGAAAGCAGTTATATGATTGAAATTTCTTTAAATTTGCTAATGGTGAAACTTAATAATAAAGCGAGTATATTAAATTAACAATACCCTATTTTTTTCGTTTTTTATAAAAAGTAATCCTATGCACATACTCAGAATAACTGCTAAAGAGCCTACAACACACATCACCCATTTTTGTTTGAAATAGCCTAAAAATTAAGATATTAGCACTGCCGTAGCCACATGTTTTGCTATATCCATAAACCATTTTCCTATCTCTTTTTCCATCTCTGAATATTATGAAATGCAAAGATACAATGTTTTTTTGAAATAAAACTAAAAAATAAAATCTTCTTTTGTGATTTTCTTTTAATAGATTGCTTCGTTTTACTATCAATTAGTTGGTTTTCAAAATAGTACGTCATTTCAAACGCAATGTAATGCAGTGAAGCAATCCAGAAAAACAACAACAAAAATAATTTTTCAACTATTAATTAAAAAATTGTATCTTTGCAAATTGGAATAAAAAAAGTTGGTAACTATACAGATTGCTGAAAATGGATATAAAAACGCTGATTGCAAAAATTGAAAAATTGCAGGAAAATATTGAAAATCAGTCAAAAATCTCGCAGATAGAGATTGACTTACAATTGAGTAACATCAGAGCCTTGTATGATGCATACTTGGAAATGAAAGCAAACGATGTCTGTCCGCAGGAGACCGTACAAGCGGTAAAGGAAGAAACGGCGGAAAAAAATACGTCTTTGTTGTCCGAATGTGGAACTTTGCCGTTGTTTGGAGAAGAAGAGGCGGAAGCTGCTGTTGCTGAGGTTGTTGAAGTACCAAAAATTGCAGAAATGCCAAAAGAAGAAGTTTTTGAAGAAAAAGAAGAAATTGTTGAAGAAACAGTTTTTGAAGATGAGGAAATTTCTGAAGATGAAGAATATACAGCGTTAGAAACAGAAATTGAAGAAGAGGAAGAGTTTGAAGACGAAGAAGAGGACGAAATAGAATTTGAGGAAGAGGAAACCGAAGATTTGGAAATGCTGTCGGATATAAATTTGGACGATATTGAGTTTGACGAGGACGACAGCGAAGACGAAGTGCCGCCCGTCCAAAACACCGCCCCCGCATATCCGATAGAGATGCCGCACTCCCGTTATTACGGCGATGAGATAGAGATAGAAAATCCCATTCCCGTAAAGCCTGCCACCATTGGCGAGCAGTTCAAAAGAGACCGACCGACCCTCAATGAAATCGTATCAAGCTATAAACCAGACGAAAGCATCGGCGTTAGATTACAGCAGACCAACATTTCAGATTTAATGAAATCGATTGATATGAACCAAAAATTCATGTTTGTAAAAGAATTGTTTAAGGGCAACGGCAGTGCTTTCACCGAAGAGATAAACAAATTGAACGAATTCCGAAAACTCAATGAAGCCATTCCGTATCTGGAAAGCATAAAATTGAAGTACAAATGGGACAGCCAAAGCGAAGCGTATGCCGAACTTTCGCGCTTAGTCCTGCGTAAATTTGCAAAATAACAGAAACAAAACTTTATAAACTTTAAGAATTTTATAACTTTATAAACTAAATCAGTATGAAACGTATATTTTTATTATTAATCATCTGCACAGGCAGTTACGCCGTTTCGGCACAGAATGGTTTTTTCGTTACGAACACCAACATTGAAAAATGGTATCGAGAGGGTGAAAATTTGGGAATGGAAGTGAAAAAGGCAGTTATGTTGCCTGAGTTTCAGTCTGTTGTAAAAGAAAATGCGGCAAAAATGGAAGACGTGATGCCTTATTTCCATTACATTGATTTTAACAACAACGGAGAATTGGATATTCTTTTCAATGGGAAAATCGGTTCGCAGCATTACGTTTTTATCTTTTTGAAAAAGGATAAAGGATATATTGTTGTTTGTCAGCAACTTGGAAGTGTCATTCAGGCGAATTTGCCCGATGAGGACAACGGTTTAAATTTGTCAATCTGGCATGAAGCCTGTTGCGGAAACTATGTCAGTTCATTGACGCAGTTGGTTTGCATCAGCAATAACAATACGAGTTTTTTCAATACGGCTGCCAAATCGCTGGTTTTCAAGGGGACGAAATTGCCGTACAACCGTATCAAAACGCCTGTGAAATGTACTTTTACCAAAGTGGGCAGTCTGAGGATTGAACCCGTAGTGGATAATCAAACCCGTATTGCCACCAACAACCATTGGGCAGGCAATGCGTTGGGGACGTATTCCGTGAATGCAACGGGGACAATCTATGCCGAAACGAAGGACAGCAAGGGAAAATTTTGGTATTTTGTCCGCATGAACAACGAGGCGGGACTGTATATTCACAGCAACCGTTTCACCAATGCCAAGGAAGTGGAAGATGCCCAAAACTGTTTTTATTATGGGTGGGTGAGTAATGATGATGTGAGTTTTGAGTAGGGGTTTTACCCTTATATTGTAACGATGTTGAAAAATATTTTTAAATAATATTGAAATATCAAATCGTACATGTTTTTTGCATTTTCTTATTAAGAAAGGGTTAAATTCCCCATTTTTTGTAACAGACGGACAAAATATGTGCAAAAAAACAATGATACAAGTATATATTTTGCACTTTAAAATCACTTTAAACGGCAAAAACGATGCTAAAAATGGTATGTTTTTCACATAAAAAACACCCTATTTTTTTACAATAAAAGATTTTTTTTAACCATATATTTTTTTTGCTGCAAATATATGAAATATAAACATTTAACAGCGGTTTTATCAACACTTTTGACTATTAAGCCTACAATGGAAAGGGGGACACAAGCACTTTTACCATTGCAAGCGGTAAAGCAGTAGAAATATCGTTCCTTCCATTCAGTGCAGGCGGTTCGACAAAAGTAAGAGGTATAATCGGATAAAATTAATATAGAATGAACTAATTAAGTATGTAGAAGTTACAAACGCATGTTCTATTTCAATTTCTCTGTCGCCACCACCACAATTTTAACATTAAAACTCCGCCCCATATTATAAATTTCATCAATTTTGTATCGCGACAAATGGTCATAATAGGTTTCATTCAGAAGATTATTTGTGGCAAAATTCAACAGTTTTTTTTGAGATTTTCATTTCCACCATTTTTCATATTCTTTTGCTTGTGCTTTTATTACTTCTGGCGTTTCATTCCAAGTATGCCAAGCACGGTCAAAATTTTCCCACCCATTTTTTACATATCTTTCATCGACAATAAAATACCCGTCTCCCGTATCAAGAGTTCCACTTTCGGGAATTCTACAATCACCCCAATTGCTTTTTTTTGTTGATTTTGTTTTATAACTCGTCCAATTTCCAACAAATTGATTATTGCGAAATCCATCTGCTACAAAGTATATTGCATCATATCTAAAAACGCCTTTGTTGTCTATAACAAAATCAGTTGTTAATTTTCCAGAAAAAAAGCCTGTTGCATTTTGCTTGCTGTCTTCATAAAGAGTTACTTCACATTCGGCATAACCCTGTTTATACTCTGGAATATCGCCCTCTACGTACAACCGAGCATCTGTGATTTTTATTATCCCTTGAAATTCGCAAATATTATTTTTAACTTTCGTCTTGCCGTAAGCAAAATATTCATACGGATTGAAAGGATTTTTAATAATTGAAATAAAATGAATGTGCAACCTTTGATAATTGTCGCCGATGAAACCCAAAATTGGCGGACGTTCAATCATATTTTCCTCGTCTGCAAAAATACTGTCTGCTGCCAAAACCGTAGAAATATCGTAATTCTTGATTTGCGTAAAAAAATCGGTTGTTGCTATGCTTTGGGCAAATGTTTGTCCAAACAAAAACAGGGTTGTTAGAATGGTTATAGTTTTTTGTTTCATGGTTTTACGGAAAATATTTTTACCATCCTCACAGAATAAAAAACCTACTTCATATTATGAAAAACATGCGTAACATCATCATCTTCTTCTAATTTCTCAATCAGTTTTTCAATTTCTTCCCGTTGCGCCTCTGTTACGTCTTTCATATCGTTGGGAATACGCTCAAATTGGAACGATTTGATTTCAAATCCGTTCTCTTCCAGATATTTCTGTATAGGTCCAAAATTTTGAAACTCGGCATAAACCATCATTTCGCCCTCATCTTCAAATACTTCCTCTACTCCGAAATCAATCAGTTCCAACTCCAGTTCTTCCAAATCCAAGCCTGTTTTTTTCGCCACTCTGAAACTGCATTTGCGGTCAAACATAAAATCCAGCATGCCCTGCGTTCCCAGCGAGCCGTTGTATTTGTTGAAATACGAACGGATATTGGCAACGGTGCGCTGCGTGTTGTCGGTAGCCGTTTCGATAACGAGTGCTATTCCGTGAGGTGCATATCCCTCATACACAACTTCTTTGTAATCCGTATGGTCTTTTTCAAATGCCCGTTTGATGGCACGTTCCACATTCTCTTTCGGCATATTTTCCGAACGGGCAGACTGTATCAACAGACGCAAGCGCGAATTGGTAGCAGGGTCGCCCCCGCCCGCTTTGGCTGCCATCGTGATTTCCTTACCCAATCGGGTAAATACGCGTGCCATATTTCCCCAACGTTTAAATTTACGTGCTTTTCTAAATTCAAATGCTCTTCCCATAATAAAATTTTATTCTTATTTTTTTTATCTACAAAATTTTTATTTTATAAACTGCTTTTTTGCATTTATATTGTAAAAAACAAAATAAAAATTTATAATCGGGAAATCAAATTGTACACATTTTTAAATCAAATAGTACATATTTTTTGCGTTTATTGTTTTACCAATCTATCCTCAGCCAGCCTCACATACTCTTCATTCTGTTCTATTCCTACATATACTCTGCTGAGTTCCATTGCCACAAGAGCCGTAGTCTCAGTGCGAGGGGATGCAGATTTTTTCCTTTCATTTTCTTTACAGGATTTTGAAAAAGATGCATTGTATTATAAACTTCGCATGACTGACTATACCGCAGACGATTATTTAGACGGCTTGGAAGTTGTTTGCATGGATTACAGCGAGTTATGCAATAAATACCGCGATACGCCCAGAACATTATTCATTGCCGACCCGTCCTATTTGTTCACAAACGTAAAAACATACAATTCAGTCGAATATTGGATATTGAAAAATTATTTGGACGTACTGACAGCAATGTGGGTTGTTATCGGCGACAGTTACGCAGGGAGCGCTGGAGTGGGAAAAAAGACCTGTATTCACGGGAAATACAGTCTAAAGGCAAGCGGGGCAGTGTCTCGCCCGAAAGTTAGTGCAAATTTGGAAGTTTTGCGCCCCCGTTAGCACGAGGTTGAAACCGTTGGGACACGGTTTTACCGTGTCTTTGCTATTATTAATAGGTTTAACCTGTGTGGTCGTTGTCTGAACCATGATTTATAAGATTAAAGGATTATCAGTATTTTATTTTCTAATCTTGCCAATCTTTTAATCTTATAAATCATGGTTCAAGACAAAAAAATAATTGTCAATTATCAATTCTCCATTGTCAATTCAATAAAAAAATGCTATCTTTGCAAATTAAACAAAAAAGATATGAGTTTAGAACAACGGATAAACGAGGACATCAAGTCGGCGATGCTGGCAAAAGAAAAGGAAAAACTGAATGCCTTGCGTGCAATTAAGGCAGCGATTTTGTTGCTGAAAACAGCAGAAGGCAGCGGTGAAATCACCGAAGCGGTAGAAATCAACACTTTGCAGAAATTGGCAAAACAACGCCGAGACGCAGCCGAACTGTACAAAAACCAAAATCGCGAAGACCTCTATCAAGAGGAAGCCTTTCAGTTGGAAATCATTTCGCAGTATCTGCCCGAACAGTTATCGGAGGCAGAAATTGCAAACACGGTGAAAACGCTCATTGCCGACAACGGCATTTCGGGCATGAAAGACATGGGAAAACTCATGGGTCTGGCAAGCAAAACCATGGCGGGAAAGGCAGATAACAAAATTATTTCGGAAATTGTTAAGAAAATTTTGTCCGAACAGTAAGAAAGGCATAATTATTGCATAAGTAATGTACGGTGGGGTCAGCCTGCCGTACATATTGTTTAAACAAAATTTTGTAGCAACAACTTATGAGACGAAAAATAAAAAACGCATTTGCACAGTACGATTACAATTGTTTTGGCTGTTCGCCCGCCAACAGCATCGGTTTGCGGTTGGAGTTTTACGAACATGATGATTTTATCGAAACTTCATGGTCGCCTGCCCCGCAGTACGAGGGCTATCCAGGGTCATTGCACGGGGGGATAATCGCTGCCCTGATTGACGAAACGGCTGCATGGGTCATGTACATCAAAGGACGGCGTGCAGGGGTTACTTCCCGCATGAATATCCGCCATCGAAAACCGATTGAAATCACACAGAAAGAGGTACTTGTGCGGGGGACAATGACCAATTTCAATCGCAATCTGTGTTATATTCATGTGGAAGTTTTGAACACTGAGGGCGAATTGTGTTCCGAAGCAGAGGTGGTTTATTTCACCTTTTCGCTGGAGAAATCCATTGAAGAATTTTATTTTCCAACCGATTTTAACAGTTTTTACGAATAATCTGCAATGAGGCGAAAAATCAAGAATGTATTTGCGGAAAAGGCTTGCAACAGTTTCGGCAGTGCAAAAACCAATGGCATCGGTTTGCAGTTGGAGTTTTACGAACACGGTGATTTTGTGGAGACTGCGTGGTCGCCTGCCCGACAGTACGAGGGGTATCCAAGTGCTGTCCACGGGGGAATTTTGGCTACTTTGATTGAGGAAACGGCAGCTTGGACAATGTATATCAAGGCGCGATGTTCGGGTGTTTCGGCACGCATGAATTTCCGTTACCGAAAACCTGTTCATTCTGCACAGAAAGAGATATTTGTGCGTGGAAAAATGATAAAACAATACCGCAATCTGTGTTATATTTTTGTGGAAGTTTTGAACCAAGAGGGCGAAGTTTGCACCGAAGCCGAAATGGTTTATTTTTTATTTTCTCCCGAAAAATCAGTTCGGGACTATCATTTTCCCGCTGATTATAACCGTTTTTTTGAATAAACAGTGGATATTTCGCAGAAAAAAGCCGTTACATTTGAAAAAGCACAGGAAAAAATACGGAAATACTGTGCCTATCAGGAACGTTGTCAGGACGATGCACGGCAGAAGTTGCGGGAATGGCAAATTGAGCCGAAAAAAGCCGAACAGTTGGTGAAATCGCTTGTTGCAGAGGGATATATCAACGATGCCCGATTTGCAAAAGCATTTGTTCGGGGAAAATTCAAAATCAAATCGTGGGGAACGGCAAAGATTGTTTACGAGTTGAAAAGAAAAAACATCAGCGAAGATTGCATCGCACAGGCATTGAACGAGATAGACAAAGATAGTTATCGGGAAATCCTGCAAAAACTCGCTCAGCAATGGCTCGCAAAACACAAAACAGAAACGGCATTGGTACGAAAACAGAAATTGTTTCGTTATTTGTTGTCAAAAGGATACAAAGGCGGGGAAATTGAGTGGTGTCTAAACCAAGATTTTCTTGATTGAACGATTACCATGATTATTTTAAACAAAAAAAGTAAAGGCGATTAATTAAGAAAAAATTTAAAGCCGTGATTTTCTTTGTAGTCCGTCATTCCCGCGTAGGCGGGAATCTCAATCTAAAAAACGCATTTAACAAAGGGATTCCCGCCTACGCGGGAATGACGGATTGATACGGGAATGACAGCAGAAAAAATAATTGTCATTTTTTTACCATTTTATCACTGTGGCATTTTGTCATCTAAAAATTGTATCTTTGCATTTCCGTTAAAACAGACAGTACATTTTAAAAATATGATACCCACAGGAGGCATAAAAGATTTAGAACAGCGCTTGGCTGAGATTAGGAGGCATCTTTGACATCGAAGGAAAATTGACAGAGATAGCCGAAAAAGAAAAAGAAACCCATGATGCAAATTTCTGGGACAATCCGCAAGAAGCAGAACAGAAATTAAAGAAAATCAGTCAGTTGAAAACATGGACAGAACCGTTTTCAAAAGCAAAAGCATCGGTCGAAGAAGTACCGTTGGCAGTGGAATTTCTGGAATTGGGGGAAATGAGCGAAGAAGAATGCGATGTCGTTTTCAACAACGCCCTGCAATCCATTGAAGATTTGGAGTTCCGCCGTATGATGAACAGCGAAGAAGACCGTTTGAGCGCCATCGTAACCATCAATTCGGGAGCGGGCGGCACGGAAAGTCAGGACTGGGCGGAAATGCTGCTGCGCATGTACATGCGTTGGGGCGAAAGTCACGGTTACAAACTGCGGGAGTTAGACCGTCTGGACGGCGATACCGCTGGCATTAAGTCCGTTACGATTGAACTTGACGGCGAATACGGTTACGGCAACCTCAAAGGAGAGAACGGCGTGCATCGTCTGGTGCGGTTGTCGCCCTTTGATGCTGCCAACAAACGCCATACGTCTTTTGCTTCGGTGTTTGCTTATCCTGTGGTGGACGAAAGCATTAATATTGTGGTCAATCCCGCTGATATTGCGTGGGATACGTTTCGTTCCAGCGGTCCGGGAGGACAGAATGTAAACAAGGTGGAAACCGCCGTTCGTCTTCACCACCAACCGACAGGCATTGTGATTGAGTGTCAGGAAACGCGTTCCCAACTGCAAAACAAGGACAAGGCAATGCAAATGCTTCGTTCCCGTCTTTACGAACAGGAATTGCAAAAGAAGTACGCCAAAATCAACGAGATAGAAAGTACAAAAAAGAAAATAGAGTGGGGGTCGCAGATACGGAATTACGTGTTGCATCCTTATAAATTGGTGAAGGACAACCGTACCAATTACGAAGTCGGCAATGCACAGGCGGTTTTGGACGGCGATTTGGACGGTTTTATCAAATCCTATCTGATGATGTTCGGAAATTGATGCTATTATAATTAAAATGTATAATTAATCAATTGCAAATAATATTCCGCCCTGAAAGGGCAAAATCAATAGCGTATGGCAACGCCGTACGCTATTTTCGTAGGGCGATGTTTCCACGTTATTTCGTAGGGCGATGCCCCACGCTATTGATGTAAGGGCTTCGCCCTTGCGGTGTTTCAAAAGAACCTGTTCTCGTTCTCGAAAGCACTTGTTCTCGTGAATGAGAGAACAGGTTTTCGCGAAGATGAGAACAAGTTCTCGTGAACACCCACAATTTCAACTCGAAATTCAACCGAAATTTCTTTTATTCGGCATTGTTGATTTGGTATGACAAATATGTTTTTTCTCTTTTACAGATTGCTTCGCTTCATTTGCAATGACGCTGTTTTCAATGTAATACGTCATTGCGAACGAAATGCAATGACGTGAAGCAATCCAGAAAATAACAAAAAAAAGATACCAAACGAACAATCCCTTTTGTTTTTTTTCAGTTTATTTTAAATTAAATTAAAAAGTGTATCTTTGCAGAACGCTCACAAAGAAGAGCAAATAAAGATAACAGAATTTTATTTAACTGATAATCAAAGAGGTAAATTATGAAGTCAAGTTTGAAAATTTTTGCAGTAACGGGCATTTTTATGGGAATTGCCCTTGTTTCGTCCTTTGCACAGAAAGGAAAAGTGGTAAAACCGATAGATACAACCATCATTTCGCAGGATAAATTGCCTGCCGAAGTAGCCAAAGCGTTTAAAAAACGTTTCGCAGCAGCAACCGATGTGGTTTGGCATTCCAAAGGGAGCAATCTGCTGGTAGAGTGCATGTTCAAAAACGTACCCACGGAGGCAATCTTCCAAAAAGATGGCACATGGTTAAGCACAGAAGAAGATTTGGAAACCTCAATGCTTCCGCCTGCCTGCGTGAAAAGTCTGGACGCATATTTCAACGGAAAATACACGTTGGCTTCTTTTAAGAGGAAAACTGAAAGCAACAAAGACGTAACCATGATTGTTGGGGTGTATGAGCCTCAAAATTTGAAAAAAAAGTTGGAAACAAAGATTTGGTTAGACAAAATGGGAGTAATTATCCGCACGCTTGACCCTGAAGAAACCCCCGCAGCCGTAGAAACGCCTCCCGCCGTCTCAGAGAAAAAACAGGCAAAAGAGGAGGCAAAAGCAAAAAAAGAATTGGACAAAGACAGGCGTTTGGAGATTTATCCCTTGAAAATATCGGAAAAAGAGTTGCCCTCTTCGATGGTGCAGTGGATTTCGCTGCGGTATCCCGATTATGTATATAAGGAAATTGTATATACGGAAGACCCTCAGTTTGAGGACGAAGGCAATCTCTACCGCATCAAAATGCAACGCAGCGGGGTAGGGCAGGGGGGACATTCGACCCTCTGGTTTACCCGAGACGGAAACTTTTTAAAGGTGGACGACCCGCTGCATACCGAAGAGGAATTAAATCAGATTGCCAAAAATGCCGTCTCCACAGACCGTTCGCTTGACGACCCCAAAGCACAACGGGCAAAAAATAACGAAAAAACAAAACCTGCCGAAGTGGTGAAAACACCCCGCATGGTAACAGATGAAGACGATGTTCCCAAAGATTATCTGTTTGCATTTAAACAGAAATTTCCCAAACAAAAAGAGGTCTCCTGGGGCGAATATGACGAAGAATGGACGGCTTACTATACCGACCAGAACGGGAAAAATGAGGTTTCTTTCTACAAAACGGATTCAGTCCGCTGGTTAGAAACAAAAACGCCGCTGGCAGATTTGACCCGCATTCCCGCTTCCGTCCGCACCTATATCGATGAAAATCACTCCAAACTGAGCATCAAAGGGGCTTGGACGGTGAAATCGGCACAGGTGAAACCCTACATTGTTGTTGAAATGTTTGACAAAAAAGAACGAACTACCCAAAATTTAGAGTTTTGGCAAACGGGAAAACTGAAATCGGACATCATACGCGGTCAGGCACAGCCTTCTACGCCTGTGAAAACTGAACCGAAATTCAACGAGGAAGGCATAAGCGAAAGCGGCATTCCGCAAGAATACCACAATGCGTTGCGGTTGAAATACCCGAGAACGAAAGTTACCTGGGTGGAGGAAGATGGCGA
>Ga0268262_10005964_pt1 | contig 11863 bp, 9 predicted proteins | sample TergutNc150P3_FD_190354 | JGI IMG/M metagenome (GOLD analysis project Ga0268262, IMG submission 190354) | Nasutitermes corniger P3 segment gut microbial community from laboratory colony in Florida, USA - Nc150 P3 (SPAdes) (version 2) | ecosystem: Host-associated > Arthropoda: Insects > Digestive... | reverse complement strand
GCAGTATTCCGAGGCCATTACGAATTTGGAGATGTTCCTCACCACGAACGATAAAGACGTTAAGACGCTTATCTTGCTGGCCGACGCCTACGAGGCCACCAACCGTCCGCAGAAGACCGCCGAACTGTTAGCCAAGGCGAAGAGTCTGAAAGGCGACGCGCCGGAGGTTCGCGAGCGTCTCTACAAGATTTACAAAAGGGACGGCAAAAAGGATTTGGCCGAGACGGAGATCAGGGAGCTTGCGGGCATAACCAAGGACAACAGGCACCGTCTGATGTTCTGCAACGACCTGATTGAGGCCGGAAAGCTTGACGAGGCCGCGAAAGTCGCCAACGACGTGAAGAAGAGCGACCCGACCAACCGCGACGGTTTGATGGCGTTGGCCGAAATCCAGAGGCGGCAGAAGAAGTACGCCGACGCGGTTGAGACCTATAAGCTCGTCTTGTTCGCCGACAACAACTACGCCCCCGCCTACGCCGGCCGCGCCGAGGCGCACTTATCGCTCGGCGAATACGACAGGGCGGAGACGCATTACAAGAAGGCGCTGGCGTTAGATCCCAAAATGTTAAACGCCGAACTCGGCCTCTCAAGGGTCTACAAGGCCACCAAGCAGAAGGAGTTGCAGTTGCAGCACCTGAATAGGGCCAAATTGCTGGATCCGAACAATAAGGCGGTTTTGGACGAGTTTAAGCAGATAAAGTAGTTTTTTATTGATATTAACTTGAGGTTTGCGCGTATTATGAGACCGATGCATCCGACCGCTCTTTTGTTGACGCTGCTGCTGACGGCCTTTACGGCCGTCTCCGCGTCCGCGCCGGAGTTCGCCGCGCCCGATCCGGCGGAAGAGTCTTCGCGGATATCCGGGGTATCAAGAAATGCCGCGCCGGCGGCCGTCGAACAGGAGTCCGATTCCGGCTCGGTCATGGTTCCGCAGCGTCTCGGAGTCTTGGGGGCCGAGGTGTTTTTGTACGACGTTTCTTCCGGCGGCGTATTCGAGTACCGCGACGATTGGAGCAGGCTCGCCTCCCGCCGCGCGGTGATTTCGGCGGCGCTCGCGCTCGCCGGAATGGGTTACGACCCGGTCGCCGTTCCGGACGCCGCTTTAACGCGGGATATCTTCAATCTCAAGGCGAAGATGCGCTACCACTGCATGGCTTTCAGGAGCCGCTTTTATAGCGAAAGGTCGATGTACGTAAGGTCTATTAACGCGGGTTCGGAGAGAGCTAAAATCAGTATGTTTTACACATCGACTTTGGTCGATACCGTTAAATACTCAATCGGCTCCGCCGATTCGCTCTGCAACGTCTACGGCGTAGACGGGTTTGTGTACGTATACGGGTTTCAGGAGAGCCGCCGTTTTCGGCGGCCGCAGACTAAAGACGCGGCGGCGTCCGGGCCGGACCGCGGCAAGACTTACATCGCGGCCGTTCTCGTGGGGCGCGACGGGCGCGTGCTGTGGTACAAAGACATAGCCGTGATAGGTTCCGTCGATCTTAGGGCGGACAGGTATTCGACCGGCATAGTGGGGGCGCTGTTTGAATGACTGACGCGAAAAAATCATTTCTTATACCGGCGCTCATGCTGTCGTCGATAATAATGACGGCGCCTTGCGGAGCCCGCGCCGACGGGCCGGACGGCTCCGCCGAGGGCGTGCACGTTCCGAGCCTCATAGCCCAGTCCGACGGCATGGAGCGGCGTTTCCTCTATCAAAACCTCATTGTGGACGAGAGGGATTTGACGGACTATCTGAGCGAGATGCTCGAAAAGCTGGCGTCGCCGGAGGAGCGCAGGCGTTACAGATTGCGGGTCAGGGTATTGCGCAGCAACGCGTTCAACGCTTTCGCCGCCCCGAACGGGACGGTTTTCGTTTGCACCGGGCTGCTCGCCCGCGCGTCTAACGAGACGCAGGTGGCCGCCGTGCTCGCCCACGAGCTCGGGCACATCGTTTTGGATCACACAGAAAAAAATTTGCTGGAGATGAAGCGGCAGGCGCGCGGCCTTGTTTTGGATGAATCTCGGCGGAATCCCGAAGAGTTGATTTTGAGCGACGGGATAGCCGGAACGGTCATGGGCGACGCAATGCGCGCGGCCTTAGCCGGATACAACGACCGGATCGAGCTTGAGGCGGACAGTTTGGCGGCGGTCAGGATGGCCGCCGCAGGATATGAGCCGCCTAAGGATTTCAGGGGATTTGTCAATTCTATCAGAGACGTGCGGAACAGTCAAGCGCATGGTTGGCAAGCCGGCCGCGTCGGCAAGGACGGCGCGGGCGAGGATGATATAGAGCGCGGGTACTTCAATGTCAAGCTCGGCGGGATTATACTGCACGAGGTGATGATGAACCACGCCGCCGGCCGTCCTGAGCTTGTCGAACCGCTGTTGGACAGGCTGCTTTCTGTCGACAGCTGCGACGTGGCCGCGTTGATCAAGCGCGGAGACATGGAACGCCAGCTCTCGCCGAGGAGTTTCGCGTCTATAGAGTGGTACGAGAGGGCGCTCGCGTGCAGCCCCGGCAATCCGGCCGCGCTGAGGGCGCTGGGGTTCGCCTACTATGCGATAGGCCGCGCGGACATGGCGCTCGGATACCTTCGCGGTTACTGCGAGACCGCTGCGGGCGCGGCGGATATAAAGATGGCGCGGGAACTGCTGCGCCGATGCGAAGAGCGGGGGGGCAGATGATATGCCGGTTATGAAAATTATCGCCGTGTTGATAGCCGTAACGCTTGCGGCCGGCTGCGCCGGCAGTCGCGCCGTCTCTTGGAAGCCCGTTGAAACGATATACAAAAAGCGCCCGCAGACGGTCGGTCTCCCATCGAGCTGGCTCTTCTACAACGACAAGGCGGCGCCTTCGCTGACGCTCACCCGCCACGGCCCCTACATGGACGTGATCAGAATAACGGCTGACCGAAAACTGCCCGTGCGCATGCCGTACGCCGAACTGTCGATCAACGCCGGAATGCAGACCTACGAGGCGGCCGAGGTTGTGATGAACAATCTTCGCGTCACCCCCGGAGTCTTCGACCTGCTGATGGAAGAATTGGCTCCCGCCGAGATAGACGGCAAAGAGGCCTTCCGCCTCTCCCTCTCCTACTCGCTGGAAAACGGCATACGCAGACGCTGCCTGATCTTCGGAATCATTCACAACGGCGGCAAACGCTACACGGAATTCGCCATGTACGCGCACGAAGACTACTATTTCGACGTTGTCATAGAGGACTTTTTGGGAATGGTGAAGAAAGCGGCGGTATCGGAATAAATAATATGAAGCTAATGGGCATCGACTACGGACGCCGCAGAATCGGAATCGCCGTGTCGGACGAGGGCGGAACGCTGGCGAGAAGCGTATGCGTAATAGACAGAAACTCGCGCCCGAATTGCGTTGAGGAGCTGATGAAAATCATAGCGGAAGAGAATCCCGCCGCCCTGATATTCGGCCTCCCCTTAGGCGGAGACGACGAAGAAACACTCATGAGCCGAGAGGTACGCGATTTCGCGTCCAAAATAGAACAGCGCGTTGCCGTCCCGATTCATTTCGTAGACGAGAGCTTCACCTCAAAAAGAGCGTCGGAGCTGATGATGCACCGTAAGAAAAAATCTCGTCGCGACAAATCCCTGTCTGACCGAATAGCGGCTTGTTTGATTCTGCAAGAATATATTGATAGGCATTGATTTTAAAAAATTACAAGCTTTTATGCGACTCGTCCTTCTCCTTAGTCCACTCCATAAGCACCGACAGCGTGGGCAAATTAAGATTCGCCGCCTTAGGCTGTTTGTTCGTTATGAAGCGGAACTTGCCGGCCGGTTGGTTGAGTATTTCGTACACGCCCTCCACGCCGTATATATGCTGGCCGACCCCTTTGGCTTCCGCGTAGATGATCCGGCCGTCGTTGAAGTAGACGACGCCGAACGGTTCCCTCGTTTCGACTTGCAGACAGCCGGTTTTGCTGCCGATCTCAATGAATTGCAGTACCTCAAGCAGGTTTCCGCCGGCGATTTCGCCTTCCAAGGCGCAGCGTTGCACGCCTTTCTGTATATCTTTCACGGATTGATCCGCTTCGGAATGGTGTACCAAGAGCGGCGTCGCTACTTTGATGATGTCGCGGTCTGAGACGGATATGCCGAGGAGGTTGACGTTGCGCAGCGCTTTGCACGGCGGCACGGCGGTCGGGTCGGGCACGTTGTAGAATAGGAAGTGCGGCATTGTCGGCGGCGTTATGCGGGCAAAGAGGTTGTCGATTTTCGCGAAGATCGCCGTTTCAAAATCCCAGTCGACCAATATGAGGTCGGGCATGCTGTTCTCGATGTTGGCGCGCGCGGTGACCGAGTCTTTGGCAACGCTTACGTTGAAGCCGACCAAGCAGTGTTCCATTGTCTTAGTGGTGTTCGTGAGCGTATCTTGGACGTGTTTGCTCTCTTTCGCCAGGATGAGGGCGTTCTTTTGCACGTAGACGTTGCGCATGCGCTCGGCCTTTATGTGGCGGAGCGTTACGATGACGGAGATTATCAAAATCACGACGCCCAGCCCTAGAAGGCCGAAGAAGAGTGCCTTGGCCTCTTCAACGACGATGCCGGCCTTGGTGGGTTCGGAGTCCAGTATTTCCACATCGGTCATTTTGACCCAGCCGGATGTATCATTGTAGGCGACCTTGCACCAAGTGCCGCTCACGCCGACGTTGACCAAAACGAACCAATCGCCCTTACGCGCCTTGTAGAGGTACGGCGCTTGAGGGTCTAGGTAATAGCGGATGAGCGTGTTGTCTTGCAAGACCCGCGCGTACTTTTTGGACGGGCCGGCGGAGTCCGATATTTCCACGTTGGCCATCTTGATCCAGCCGGAGGTATCCTTGTAAACGATCTTGCACCAAGCGCTGCCCTTGCCGATCAGAGTGAACGACTCGCCCTTTTGCGCGGTGTGGAGGACGGGCGCGTCGGCGCCTAAGTGTTCGAGGATCGGCGTGTTGTCGAGCGTTATCCGCACGGACAGTTCCGCCGCTTTGCCGTCGTCGCCGGTCGGAACCGGCGGCAGCATAGACACGTCTTGTTTGGAGAAGATTTCTCCGGCGTTGACGCGCTGGCGGGCGAATTTTCCGAATATCCAGCCGGTGGTGTCCTTGTACGCTATCTTATACCACTTGTCTTGCCGGTCTATGATAGGAACCATAGAGCCTTTGGGAACGATGCCGACGATGTCGCCGGCGGAGTTGTCCGGTTCGACGCGCATGCGCACGTCGTCCGTTATCTCCAACTGCTCGGCGGCGGTCAGCGCGCAAAGGAACAGAAGCGCGAAGCCGGCGATTGTCCAAACCTTTTTCCTCATTTCGCCTCCGAAACCTCAGTCCAAGTCGTCGTCATCGTCTACGGCGGCCGTCGACGGAGTGATCTGCTGCTTCTTCATGTAAAGCGCCACGCCGCCGGCGCAGCAGAGAATCATAATTATGAAGATGAAGAGCATGGCCCCCTGGCCCTTTTTGTCCGTCACCACGCCGGCCTTAGCCTCAAGGTAACCTATCCGGCCGTCGTATTTAACCTCGTACCAGCTTCCGTTCTCGCCCTTGCGGAGGAGCTCGAGGTACGTGCCCTTCTTAACCGGCTGACCGATAATATCAGACTTAGGGTCAAGCGTCGCGTAAACATTCGGGAAAGCCTTCGTCACCTTCACGTATTGGAGCTTAGGGGGAGCCACGGCGTCGTCGGCGAATACGGCGCAGAACGCCCCCGTCAAGATAACCGCAAAGGCAAGGAATCGGGCAGTTTTCATGGAACTACTCCTCTTTTAGTGTTATTTTAACGTAAAAAACGGTTTATTTCGCAATATGCGCTCACGCAACCTCGGCCGCCCTCGACATTACCCGCGCCTCCGACTCCGCGTCCGCGAACCGCAAACCTATCTTAAGGTACCAAATGTCGCGGATGCCGGAAAACGCCGGCGAAAGAAGCCGCACGGCGTCCTTCTCCGTGGTGACTACACCACATAAATATATATTATGGATACGCGCAATATCATTTCTTTTAAAATTATAATGATCGGGAAATTTGTATACTCCGGACGGGACGACGGAAAATTGCGGAAGCATGGCCAAAAAACGCTCCGGGCGGGCTATGCCGGTAACGGCGGCCGGCGACTCCAAAGGCGGTCTGCCGGCGCTCTCCCCGCTGCGGGCGTTCACCCAGCGGTCGGGATATTGGAACAATACGGCCGTAACCGGCGGAGTTTTCGCGGATTTCGACGCCTTTGAGAGATACCGGTCGACGCGCTCCTTGACCTCGCGCAGTTTATCGGCGCGCTCCGGCGCCCCGACCGCGAGCACGGCGTCCGCGCGGGCCAGCGCCGGCGGCGGCTCCCGCAGATAACCGGCCGGCAGCGGCCTGTCGTCGAAAAGGCTCTCGTTGACGCAGACGATATCCAAATCGCGGCGGGTCTGGCGGCGCTGGAAGCCGTCGTCGAGGATGAAGACGGAGCGGTCGGGCAGAAGCGGCGACAAGATCCGCGCGACCGCCGACCGGTCGGCCCCCACGCCCAGCCAAGATTCGGGCAGATTGCCGTGCAGCATGCAGGGTTCGTCGCCGGTCAGCCGCCAGTCGGCGGTCTCGCCCGGTTTGACGACGACGTTCTTTTTGGACTTACGCCCGTACCCGCGCGACAAAACGGCGACGCCGCGTCCGCAGTTGTCTATGAGATGGCGCGCCAGCAACTGCGCGACCGGCGTCTTTCCCGTCCCGCCGGCGCGTATGCCGCCCACGCTTATCACAGGAAAATCCAACCGTTCGGATAGGAAAGGGACAGAGTCGTAGGCGAAATTCCGCGCGCCGACGGCGGCGGAGTAGACGCGCGACAGCAAACCCGCCGCCGCGCCTTTGGACAGCGCGTCGGGCAGGGGAGAGTCGAAGACGTTATTATTCTCTATCATCAAAACCGCCGCCTACCGCCCCTCCGCGTCATCCGCCTCCGACACGGCCGGGTCGAACTCGTTCCCGACGCTCGCCGTTCCGTCCTTGGGGCTTGCTTTGGGTATCCAAATGGTGTTGCCCGGCTGCATGGCGTAAAAATTCACCCCGCGGTTGTACTTCTTGAAGAGCCATATCGGGATCTGCGCTTCGCGGCATATCTTCCACAGGTTGATGCCGGATTTAACGGTCAGCTGCTCAAAATCCGTCACGTTGAAATTCGCGAAAAAATCCTCTTCTATCGCCAAGTGGTATTGCAGACGGCTGACTTCGAAACGCTTGATGTTCGTAGACGAGCGTATCGGGATGGAGATGTACGTTCCCGGCAGCGGCGCTTCGTTCTCCGTCATGTTGTTCGCGGTGCGTATATCGGCCGCGCTCACCCGCATCCACTCGGCGAAGCGCCCTATGGTCTCGTCGACCGAGACGCGCACGCGCACGCTCGCGCCGCCGGGGGCCACGGTCATGCCGAGATCGTAGACGTCGGCGTTGAAAGTCGGGTCGGGATCGGGTTTTGCTTTGGGGTTGATCTTCGCAGGTTTGGCGGTGGCGGTGTCGATGGATGCCGTAGGGGCGGGCGGCGTTGTCGATACAAGCGGCGTTGCTGACGCAATCGGCTGTGTCGATACCGTAGGCGTTGATACAGGAGATGTTGATACAGGAGATGTCGATACAGGCGGCGTTGTTGACGCAATCGTCTGTGTCGATACCGGCGGCGTTGATACAGACGGCGTTGCCGACGGTTGCGCTGTTTTATGCGCGGCCCGCCGCTCGAAGGCCGGGGATTTTACCGTTATCCGAAGATCGCTGATCAGCGGCGGCTCGGCCGGTTTCGCCGGCGCGGATACGCCGACGCTTTTCGATGTGTCGATGACGACGGAAACTTTCTTAACGGTATCGATCGGCGCGGCGCTCGCGGTATCTGTCGTCAATGCGGCTTTTACGGTATCGATGACCGCCGGTATGGTTTTAACGGCGTCTATCGCCGCGGCCTTAGATTTCTTTGACGGCGGTTTAGACGCAACGGCCGCGACCGTTTTCACGGTATCGACGGCGGCCGCCGCCGTCTTCGCCGTGTCGGCCGCCCCCGCTTTCGGCGCGGATTTGGACGCCGTGACGGTCGCCCCCCATCCCGCCCCGCCCTCGCCGCCGGACGGTATCAACAGCACCTGCCCCACCTGTATCTTGCTCGAATTCGCGATGTTGTTCGCCGCCGCTAGCTCGCTCATCGGCACGCCCAAACGCTTGGCTATGCCGGCGAGGTTGTCGCCGCTTACTATAGTATAATAACCCTCCGTCTCCGACTCCGCCGCCTCTTTCTGCGTGGCCCGCATGGGCGGGGGGGCGCGGTTCAGGGCGGCTAAGGCCGTCTCGGAGCTGATGCGGCTCGGCACGTTTACGCTGTAGCCGGCCGGAATCGGCTTCTTCTGCGAAAACAACACCGGGCGGATGCTCGGGTTGAGCGTCTTGAATTCGTCCTCGGTTATGCCGAGGGCCTTGCACAGCGCGTCGGGCCTCATCGCGAAGGGCAGTTTTATCCCCGTCGCCGAAAACTTTGGGTTGTATTTTATGTCTTTGAAATACTTTTCGGGCTTCTCGACTATCTGAAGCACCGCCACGAAACAGCTGTAAAAATTCTTTGAGGCGAAGCGGAAAGAGGCGCTCTCGTGCTTTTGCAGTATGACCGCGATGTCGCGGGTGCCTAATTTTTCCACCGCGCCGCGTATGCCGTTGGGGCCGTGGTTGTAGGCGGTGATCGCCAGCGGCCACGCGCCGAGCATGTCGTAGTTCGCCTTCAGAAACTTCGCCGCCGCGTATGTGGAGATGATCGGGTCGCGCCGCTCGTCGAACATGTAGTCCACTTTCATATAAAGCTTGCCGGTGGAGCGCATGAATTGCCAAAGCCCCGCCGCGCCCACCTTGGAGTAGGCCTCGGCGTCGAACGACGACTCCACGTGCGGCAGGTATTTGAGTTCGTCCGGGACGCCTTGTTTCTTGAGTATCGCGGATATCGTGTCTAAGTACGTCGCCGACCGGGCGAGCCCCGCCTTGAACCGCTCGCGCTGTCCGCCCTGATGACGTATGCGCTCCTCGGCCCCCGCGATCGCCCCCTCCGGAGCCGTCTTAAAGAGCTCCGCCACGCGCTTCGCGTCCGCCCCCCACTTGGCCGGCGCGGAGTCCCTCACCGCGATTATGGCGTCGGTGTAGATTTTGCGCCGCTGGTCGATGAACTCGCTCAGCTTCTTTCCCGTCTTGTCTCCGTTCGCGATCTTCTCGTAAACCACCTGCGGATAGTCGCGGTCGTGCAGAAGCCCCTCCTGCAGGGACACCTCCGTATAGATGCGTATCCAAAAGGCCACGTTATTCTTTATGACGTCCGGGACGGGGAAAAGATCGGACTCCGCCGCCGCCGTTTTTACGGTTGCGGAACCTATAAGAACAAATACGGCGAACGGCAGAAGCGCGGCGAACCTGCGGACGGTTGACGGTTGCAAGACGGTATCCTCGGAAAAATTTTAAACTACATCCCTTCCTTATAAACGCAGATCCTGTTCCTGCCCGACTCCTTGGCCTCGTAAAGCGCCTTGTCCGCCCTCGACACGAACCCCGCCGCCGGCAGATGTATTATAGGGCGTTCGGAGTTGACCCCTATGCTCACCGTGGCGCTCGTCGACGTGCCGTCTACGCACGGTATGATCATGGCCTCTATCGACGACCGCACCCTCTCCGCCACGTTAAGCGCCCCCTCCAGGTCGGAGCCCGGCAGCAGCATTATGAACTCCTCGCCGCCCCAGCGGGCCACGAAATCGGCCGGACGCTTAAGCGCCTCCTTGAACACTCCGGCCGCCGTGCGCAGCAGAGTGTCGCCCTGAGGATGGCCGAATGTGTCGTTGTACACCTTGAACTTGTCTACGTCTATTATCAAGAGGCTTATGGAGAGCGTCTCCCGTATGGCCCGCCCCCACTCCCGGGCCAGCTGGTCGTTGAAGTAGCGCCTGTTGGGCAGGTCGGTCAGCTCGTCCATTATGCTCATGCGCTCTATTATGCGCATCTGCTCCACTATCTTCATGTGGGTGTTCACCCGCGCCTCCACTATCATGCTGTGGAACGGCTTGGTTATGTAGTCCACCGCGCCCTTGTTGAGTCCGTTGATCTCCGCCTCCTTGCTGTCCTGCCCCGTGATGAATATGACCGGGATTTTGTTGGTGTGTTCGGACTTCCTGAGCTCGGCCAGCACCTCGAACCCGTCCATGTCGGGCATGATGACGTCCAAGAGGATGAGGTTGGGCAGATTGTCGCGCGCGATCTTGAGCGCGCTCTCGCCGTTTTTGGCGATGTAGAGCTTGTACTTCTCCTTGAGTATGTGGCTGAGCACGTCGATGTTCGATTTTTCGTCGTCGACTATCATGATGCTGAGCTTTTTGGGTTCGTTGGACAAATCCATATCTATTCCTTACTCCTTATCATTGAAATCAAATTCTTTGTCAACCCGCCAAACTTTTTCTTATGCCCTCAAGCGTTTCCAAAGCCGGCTCGAAGTCGTAGTCTTCCACCTGCTCTATCAGCTTCTTCGATTCCGGTATGGAACGCAGACCGTCTATCAGGCTCATGCAGTCGGAATCGCCGTTTTCCAACAGCGTGCGGAGTTTGTCTATGAGTTCCAGCGCCTCCGATTTGTCGAGCTTTACGGCCGGTTCCGCTTCGGGCGCCTCCTGCTTCTGCGCCGAATCGGAGATCGCGGTCAGCTCCGCCAGCGCTTTTTTCAGCTCTTCCGAGAGCTTCCCCAAACCCTTAGAGGCTGTGTCGGTGTCGTTGGAGTTCAGGGCGTTTTCTATCACGTAGGAGGCGCTTTGCAAACCCGGCTGCGACACTAACCCCGCCACGCCTTTTAAAGTGTGCGCCAAACGGTGCGCCAGCTTGATGTCGCCGGCCGCCAGGGCGTTCTTTATCTCCTCGTCCTTTGTCTTGTTGTCTTTAAGGAAGTTCGATATAAGGCGCATCCGCAGCTTCGCGTCCTCGTCGGACTCGGCCGGGGCGGCTTTGGGAGCCGGGGCCGCCGCTTGCGCCGCCGAAACAGCCGCCTGCGGCGCGGCCGCCGTCTGCGGTTCCGCCGGGGCCGCCGCCTGCGCCGCCGCCTGCATCGCCGCCGCCTCCTCACGCTTCACCGGCTTTATGTAGTTCAGCAGACACTTCCAAAGGTCATGCGTCGCGAACGGCTTGGAGAGGTACTCGTTCATGCCGTGCGCCTTGTAAGCCTCGCGGTCGGTGGTCATAATGTTCGCCGTAAGAGCCACAATTGGAATCGTGTTGCCCATATCGGCCAATTTTTTCACCGCCTCAAGGCCGTCCATCACCGGCATGTGCACGTCCATGAATATCAGGTCGAAGGGTTTCTCGCCTTTGGCCATTTTCGCGGCTACAGCCTCCACGCCGACTTTGCCGTTTTCGGCGATCACCGCCTTTATGCCCACCCGCGAGAGATGCTCTGTTATCACAATTTGGTTCATCTCGTTGTCCTCGCAGACCAATATCTCGCCGTTGAAGTAGGGCTTCTCCATGTCCGCCGAACCGCCGCCCGTCCCGTCGCCGAAAGACTCCGTCTTCGTGCTCGCGTCGCAGGTGGGGAAGGTCACGTCGAAGTGGAACTTGCTCCCTATCCCTATCACGCTCTCGACCTTGAGGTCGCCGCCCATGAGCTCCACGAAGTTCTTAGTGATGGTGAGGCCCAGCCCCGTGCCGCCGTACTTGCGCGTGGTGCTGTTGTCGGCCTGGGTGAACGGCTCGAACACTTTGGCCAACTGCTCGTCGTTCATCCCGATGCCGGAGTCCTTCACCTCGAAGTGGATGGTCACGTTCTCGTCGGTCTGGTTTACGACCGCCCCCAGCACCTTCACCATGCCGTAGTTGGTGAACTTCA
>Ga0268262_10005963_pt1 | contig 11864 bp, 11 predicted proteins | sample TergutNc150P3_FD_190354 | JGI IMG/M metagenome (GOLD analysis project Ga0268262, IMG submission 190354) | Nasutitermes corniger P3 segment gut microbial community from laboratory colony in Florida, USA - Nc150 P3 (SPAdes) (version 2) | ecosystem: Host-associated > Arthropoda: Insects >... | reverse complement strand
CTTCTACAAATGTCGTGTCCACTATGCTTCCGCTTTGTGTTATTACCTCTTTTTTCTCAAGCTTTTCTGTAAACATTTTAAATATTTATTCCAGTATGCCCGTTTCTTTTAAGACTTCCCGAAAATGCCATATCGTTTTAGCGTCGGGTACCATGTCGTATAATTGTATCCCTATAAACTGTTGAAAACTCAGCCTGTCGTTTATCTGGTATTCCGTCCGGTCATCGCTTATGTTATATATTTTTTGTAATATTAATATCTTGAACATCATCACATAATCAAACGGCGGCCTTCCGCCCGGTCCCTTCGCTTCTTTTTCAAACGCTTTGCTTAACGGTTTTGAAAATCATTCCATTCTATATGTTCTTTGAGTTTTTCCAATGAATCTCCCAGTTCGCTTAATTTCTTTAGCCTGTCGGCGTCATCAAAAAATCCTTTCTCTTTCATGTTTTTTATTATATATCATTTTTTCTGATTTTGTGTTAGTTTTTAGAGGTTCTCATAAATAAATAAAATAACAAGAATAAAAAATTGAATAAAAGATTTTATTCATTGGCTTAACACATAGTTAATCGGCACTACAAGGCGCGGGAAATAAACTTTGCCGAAAATATTGGCGTTATTTATATATACGTTGCAGGATTCGTTAAAACAGTATAAAAAAAGTTCCAAAGAATTGTTCTGGAAAAATATAAAAACGTGTGGAGATGCCGTCAGTTCCTATTTTTGCAATTCGGCCGAAGATAAAAGTATAAATAATTGTAGAAAAAAACGGACTTATAATAAACCATAAAGGCCCCAGAATTGTCTGTTTATACTGAGTTGTAAAATCGCGCTTAACAAAAAGATAAATTAAATCCCTGTAACGGATTATTTCACAGATTGGTATTTCCAGCAATCTCCGTTTTGGTTTAATTATTAAATCCCAGTTTTCTTCGTTATTCATAATTTTCCGCTAAAAAAAATGTTCCATAATTAAATATATTTCACGGTTATCTCCGTCAGGCACACTAAAAGGCCGCGTGGTCAGGAATTCCTTTATATTCACCGCAAAACCAAAGCGCACATACAAATTCCGCATAAACAGCGGAAACACCACTACTTCAAGACCGCCGGTGGCGGCTATTTGTCCCGGATAATAAATGGTTCTGCCTTTTTGAAAGCTTTTTGGGTAATACAAAGCCAGATCAATAACAGGCGAGGCATGCATTTCAAAATCGAAGAGGCTTAGCTTCCTGTTATTAAACCATTTTGAAGGCGTAAAAACAAACAACCGGAAAGGTAAATCCAGGTTTAATAAAAACATTTGGTATGCAATGTTGGATTTATCCGCGATTCCGCGCATGTATGCGCCTGTATACCCTACCTCAGACGTTTCTTCGGAAGAGTACCAATATTGATACATAAACCTTGATGAAATTGCAAAGAATTCGCTGACAATATAGTGGCCTATTCCGGTGAAATTAAGAGAAATACTATTTAATGTCCGGTAGAAATCATAACTGTATACATTACTCAGGGAAACAGACAACCCTTCGCGGTAATTTTCGTGCCAGTCGATTTTCCCAAAACCCAGTGAATGAATAAAGTTAATGAACGGGCCTTTGCGAAAATAGTCCAGGGGCCATTTGGGAAGCTCATGGTTAATTGTCGCCGTAATTCCGGGGGTATAGGCCAGTTCCCCAAACCCGGGAACCGTCAAGCCGGTCGGGATTCTCCAGGAAAGACTCATATTGCTGGACATATAAAGGCCATCCTGGCACGGGCCGTAATCCGCGCCTTCCGTCCAATCTGAATTTTCTTCATTTAAAAAAATCTTTTCACTAAACCCCAGGTAAAATGTAGTTGAGCGGAACGGCAGTTCCACTGAAAGGCCTGTTGTGTTCTGATAATAAAAAGGGGCGTCAACACGGTACTGGAGAGTATTATCAAAAGTAACAGTCCAGTAATAGCCGAAAGCCTTGAAAGGTATATCGGTGAATACTCCAAACAGGTATGATTGTTCTTTATTTTCGTTATAATTATAACCAAGGTCGATTCGCAGGGGATTCATGGTGCCGAGAAAATTGTAGTCCCTTGCTTTTATTGTAATGTCAAATTCATCATTTTTAAAATACGGCCTGGGAATGGCAATGATATTAAATGAATCTTCGACATTTATTATTATTGTTACAGGATACGCTCCGGCTTCATTCCGGCCGCCTGCGGAATAGCTGACCTCAACGTTATTTTTAAGAACACGCTGGTTAATATAAATTTGGGTAATGTCGCTTATATACTTCTCCAGGTTTGTTTTACCCGTAATTGTTTCGCCTTCCCGGTATTCGCCATGCTCAATAAGTTTATATTGAAGGGCGATCGGACTGGAACGGCCTTTGACGTTATATTTGTAGCCGGTGATGACGTATAACGTGGAATCGTCCTGGAAACCGTCCGGGGAGGCTGCGTCTCCTTTGGGAGACGACGCGCCTTCCGAGGAAGCCGGTTCTTCGCTGCCGCCTCCTCCGGGAGCCGCTTCTTGTGAATAAAGGGGGAACATTGAAAGAATCAAAAACAAGGACGGGAGAGAAAAAAAATTTAAAGAAATGATTTTTCTCCTTTGATTGTTTGGCTAATAGTATTTATAATTTCGGGTGAATCCGCAGTTACGGGTCTGGCGCTTTTTTCGTCAGGGACGATAAAATTTAATTTACCACGGCGTTTCTTTTTATCACTGCCCAGGGCCTGTATTATTTCTATCCCGGCGGCAATAGGATGCGGAGCCGTAGTCTCATAATTAAAAGCCCCTAGAAGCGACATTATTCTCTTTGCCCTGTGCGGGGGGCAGACGCCCAAAGCCAGACCCAATTCGCAGGAACGCGCAATACCCCAGGCAACCGCTTCCCCATGCGATATGCGTCCCAGTCCGGCCGCGGCTTCCAGCGCATGGCCGAAGGTATGCCCAAGGTTAAGCAGTATGCGCCTGCTTCCCTTTTCAAATGGATCCTCTTCGACAATGCGCCCCTTAAACCGGACCGCGCGTTCTATACAGGGCGCGATTGCCGTATCAGTAAAATCGCCGTTCATTCCCTCAACAAGGGTAAGAAACTCATCGCCCTCCAGAATCGCGGTCTTTATAAGCTCCGCCATGCCCGATTTCCATTCGGCGGGAGGAAGGCTTGCCAGGCTTTCCAGGGGAATATACACATGCCCGGCTGGATAAAAAGTGCCGGTGAGGTTCTTTATGCCGAACAGGTCAAATCCTGTTTTTCCGCCCACGCTTGCGTCTACCATGCCGAGCAATGTAGTCGATATAAGGGCAAGAGCGCAGCCCCGCATGTAGATTGAAGCGGCGAACCCGCTGATATCGGTTATAACCCCGCCGCCGACGCCGATGAAAATCCCGTCCCTGCCAATTTGCGCGTCTGCGGCAAACTTAAGAATTGTTTCAATTGATTGCCAGTCTTTTTGGGATTCGCCCGGCTTTAAAACGCAGACAGGAATATCGCGGCTGCCGAGGATTTTACCGGTAAACTGGGAAGTATTGGTATCGCATATAAGAAGAACTTTACCGCCGTCAATACCGAAATCTTTTTCGATTTCATCAATGCCTGGAAGCGACGGCATAATATGCGCTGTAGTTTGATATGTTCCAAAATTAAATTGCAAATTACTGCCTAAAAAAACACTTTTTGTCGGTACATGGTAAAAAAGTATGACTCACCCTTTGCCCTGCCTTCAATTTTTGAGCGGACTTGAGATATGAGCGCATTAGCCACAAACGGCTGTCCGTGCGGCCGAAACACACTCCGGAAAACCATAAGCTCTGTAAAAACAGTAGAATCTGCTTCTTTCCGAGGCTTTCTTTCTTACTGTAACTAAAAATACCACAATAAGAAGGTAAATTCAACACAAAAATCGCAAAAATTTCTCGATTCCAATCATGCAAAATGCAAATTTTCACCCTATATACAGTATGAAAACATTAATTTTGGCGGCGGTAATGGCCGCAGGTTTTGGGGTGGTCGCGGCGGTGCCCCTGGCAGCCGAATCGACGCCGCTTCTGGTCCCAATTCTGGGAAATGATTACGCGCCCTATGTAAGCGTTGGGGGCGTCGGAGCGTTTGCCGAACTGCATGAATGGGTGTTTAAAGCGCCCGGCAGCAATGAAAAGGTAAGCGCGATAGATTACAACATGGGCTTTAACGGCGGTTTCAGGCTGGGACTTGGCTTTGAGCCGTATAACAAGCTCAATAAAATCGGTCTGGGAATAAGCGGAGTTTACACAAGTTATCTTCCTGTGAATTGGGGAATCGTATCAGACAGCGATTGGGATGACAACGGCTTTTTATTCAGCCTGGGGAATGGGACGGCAAACAGCATTGCTTTTACGGATATTGAGGGCAAACTGCAGTTGTACATACCGCTTGGGAAAATTCCCGCGCTGGTTTTGGCGGCGAAACTGTGGTACTGCCGATATTCGGCAACGGCCAATGGGGGATGGATACAGCAGGCCAATACGGGCGAGCCATGGGATGAAGGCATTCCGAAAGAACCCCTGTACGGAATGTCGATGATGTACATTCAGGAATGGCTGACAATCGCGCCCGGACTCGGCCTGTGGCTGCAGTTAGGCGAGGATCATTCCATAAATCTGAACGGAACATTCTGGGGCGGGGTTTGGGGTTATCACTTGGATTACCACTATTTCCGGAATTTAATTTATCAGGATAATGTCAAAGGGAATTTGACTGTAAGCGTTGAAGCCGAATGGAAGTACCGTGTAAAACGTTACGGTGAAATCGGGCTAACTCTTGGGTATAAAGCGATTCAAAATACAAGGGGTTCCAGTCACATTATGACGACCGGACAGGCTGATGACGTATATTACGAAGCCGATGCCGCGGGCGCGTCAATTATCCAGTTTTACGGAGGGATATCATGCAAATTATGGCTGTGAAATTTTTTAACGTAATATTTTTATTAACCTGCGTTTTTCTGCCTGTTTCAGCACAGGTGTGGCACCCAGAGCATACCGGGCATATTGAGTATGCCTGGGAAGAGGCCGTACTGCTTGATGTTGTGGACATTAACATAGCCGAGATGCGGAGGCAGAGGATGTCAGGGGCGGAAGCCGTCCTAAAGACAATGGAACAATTCATCGACTTTACCTACAGATTTATATTCATATCAGATAACAGGTATCCGCCTGATAATCAAACGGAATTTTTAAAGACAGGGAAGAACAGGATGATAGTGGGCATTGCCGGTTTTCCGGAACAAAACCATGTAATTATGGCTCAGGTTCTGTTTGACCGAAGTTGTTTTCTGGTAATCGCGTCAAAGCAGGCGTCTGACGTGCCTGTTAGCGGCATTGTGCCGTATAACGGCACAATGCAAATGGTCAGGATGAATTACGAAAAATACAACAGCATGAGGCGGAACAACGTAAAAGAATTTATACAGAGGAACAATATTGAGAAATTTGGAATTAGGGGGAATTGAGATGACTATTAAACGGTTTGTTGTTATTGGAGGGGGGCTTTGCGCGGTTGTTTTGGCGTTTACTTTTCTGTCAAGGCAATGCGGTACTCCGCTGCCGACGCCGGAAACTGAAGTACCGGAAGAGCCTCTGACGATGGAGTGGAGCCGGGAAACCCTTGTAATGAACGTAGGCGAAACAAGGGATATTGAGTTGACGCTTAATAAGCCTTTACAGCCTATAGTGTACTGCGAGGGGTCCGCTGTGGCTGTTACGGCGCTGCACAACAACGGCGTACAAATTAAGGCTATCGCTGACGGAGTTGACGTTCTGACGGCAAAACTTGGGGCGCTGCAGAGCGTATGCGTCATTACGGTGAATAAAGAAGCGTTTTCATTTATTCTGCCCGGCGAAGACGGCCATGATATGACGCTTGAGGAAATTGAGATCGGAGTCGGCGAACTTATGAGCGTTGACATTCTGGCGGAACCTGTTTCACTGTTGAGGCAATACAGTATTGACTGCCGGATTCAGGATGAAACAATTGCCGGCATCATTGATTATGACACAAATTATGTGACAGTTGAGGGCAGAAAAAACGGAAATACAAAACTGATCGCGCAGTGGCGAGGCAAACAAATCGAAGCTAATCTGAAAGTAACTGATAACAAACCCCGCGCGATTATCGTACCGTATACGAAGCAGTACCTCAATACCGGACAGGAAACGAAAATTACCGTATATCTTGAAAACGGAGACGCGGGGAATGAGACACAGTTCCGCTTTACGGCTGAATACGGAAAAAACAGCCTTAGCGTCGAAGGAATGTATAATACGGCGGTTGTGAAGGCGTTATGCGAAGGGGTGCAGTACATAAGGGTGAGCCATCCTTTGGCAAGAGATTCAAGGATAATAACCTTTGACGTATTGCCGCCCGCGCCCCCTGCCCCGCCGTCCATAGAGACGAGCGAGAGCCCGCTGCTTGTGGCAAAAGGAGAAACAAAACCCCTGACAATGACGGTCATAAACGGCAAGACAACAGACAACCAGAAGTTCAGCTTCCAAATAGCGGAGAACAGCTATGCGGTAGAAGCAAAACAGCAGGGGAATATCCTAAATATAACCGGCATTGCACCGGGAGCGGCTTTGATAAGGATAAGTAACAGCGCGGTCAGCCGCGATTATGAACTGATGGTAGTGGTGGATTCTTATGGCTTTAATTAATTTAAAAACCGCCGGACTGTTATCAGTCCGCAGGCTGTCCTCAGATAACTTAAAAATTATCGCGCTGCTGGCGATGACGGTCTTTCACACGGCGGATATGCTGTTCCCATGGTGGAAGCGTTATTTACCTGATGCTTTTGCCGCGCTTCTTTTGTTATTCAGTATGGGTATTGGAATGATCGCCATGCCCATTATCTGTTTTCTGGCGGTTGAAAGCGCGTACCATACGAAAAATTGGAAAAAATACTGGCTTAGGGTAACGCTGTGGGCTGTTCCGGCGCATTTCGCGTACACGATGGCAACAGGCAAACCGCTGAACCCCTTTGTGGATCCCTTTATAATGCACACAAGCGTTTTGTGGACGATAAGCTGCGGTACAGGCGCTTTTTTTGCGTTAAGGTATCAGGTTAAATTTAAGGTAGAACTGATGCTGCTATTGCTTGCGCTGAGCCTGTACGGCGATTGGGGGGTATGCGCGGCCGTTGCGATTCTGTGCATGGCATTGACGCGGAACAATTTTAACAGGCAGATGCTTACAATGTCATTGTGTTTCAGCATCGGGTTTGTTTATACGTTTTTACGGCAAGGGCTTTTAATAACTCTGGTACAGGCCTGTTTTTTATTTTCAATTCCGGTTCTGAAACGGTATAACGGAAAATTGTACAACTTAAAACCGCTGCCGAGATTTGCTTTTTATTGGTATTATCCGGTACATTTGCTTGTGCTGGCTGGTTTAAGAGCCTTAATCCCTGCTCCCAATATTTAGCAGCTTTAACGCAAGGTCAACTTCGGCAAGGCTTATTTTCAGCCTGGACGCGATTTCCGGCGGAGGAAGCCCCTGAAGGGCCATTTGCGCGATCTGCATTTTTATTCCTGATTTCTCAGCGGACTTTTTTTGCGGGGGTATATTCGCTGTTTTACGTTTCTTTTGTTTTTTCGCGCCGCCTGTTTGAGGAATTTTTTCTTCATCAAAGGGTAATTCGTTTATTTTCGCCGCGGCAGGAGACGCTTCCGGCGCGGCAGGAGTTTTCGTCTTCACAGGAAGCGCCGACTCTGCAGGAGACGCTGATCCCGCAGAAGACGCCGAGTCCGTGGGAGGCGCCTCCGGCACAACCGGAGTTTGCGCGGCAGGAATCGAATCCAGGGCTTCACGAATTCCCCTGCCCAGGTTTTTATAAATCGCCTCGCTGTTACGGCTGCGCTGAAGCTCGCGCGTATATACCGAGATTCGCTTGTCCGTATCATCCAGAAGTTTTCTCAGGTTTTTTATCCGTTCTTCCACCAGCCGCGAGTCCCTGTCGGTAGCGGCGTCAATTTCGGAAATTAAACGGTGAACCTCATCGCGGTATTCTTCAAGAAGACGGCTTGCGTCAGTTCTATGAGATATGTACCAGCGTAAAAAGAAAAAACCGGAAACACACAGAGACAAGCTGATTATGGAAACTATAAGGGGGATTGGTGTCATTTTTTACAGGCTTATGTCTATATTCCTGCCCAGGCTGGGGTCGTGAATAACTGCCGCCTTTTCTTCCTCCTGCTGAGGCTTCTCACCTTCCTGTTTTTTGCCCTTGCCATTGCCGTCATGCGCCTGCGGCCCCCTGTCTTTTACTTTCTCGGCGCCGTCTTCGCCCATATTCTGCGCCTGGTTTACCGCTTTAATCTGCTCTTCCGTCCTGCGCTGAAGCTGCGCGCCCTGAATAGCCTGATGCAGCGCGGCGCCTTCACGCTGGTCGCTCTGTGTTTTCGCTACCTTGTCAAGCTGGGTAAAAAGAGTCTGAAGATCAATTGGTTGTATAGCCATCCGGCCCCTTCTTCGTTCTGTCATCCGGCTCTTCGTATTTTGTCGCCCTGATAAGTCCGTTCTCCAGAATAAAAGTCGCGGCTTTATGTTCGGCATGCACTTCTTCTTTGGCATCGCGGATAATTATCTTTACTCCCGGATATATCTTTTGTGAGGCTGATACCCTGCCGCGCGCTTTAAGGCTGTTGAGGTATTCCTGGATTTTCTTCAACCCTTCGTCTATCTTCTTTAGATCGGCTGTCAGCATATCCCTTTTGGTCAGCAGATCCTGTAGAATGGCTTCTTTATCTTCGGGAAGGCTCTTCTTCTGCTGCTTGAGATTTGTAAGGGTCTGTATATTCGGTTTCATATCATCAAGCAGCTTGGTCGCGTTGTCCTTCTCCATCTGGAGTCTTTCCATTTCTTCTTTGCTCTTGGGATCAAAACCAACTTCGCAGATTGTTTCTGTGCCGCTTGTGGGGTTTCCAAGGGTTTTGGCGTTTATTTCCTCGCCGGCGCGCAGCTTGCCTCCCATAATTGACGCCCGTTTCCCCTGGCATACTATACTGTTATTGGCAATAATATTTGAGTTGATAATTCCGTCCGAGGCAACAACCATGTCTCCCGACTGGATATTGGTATTCTGTATAAAACGCGCCCAGATGGATTTCCCGGCATGAATGCGGCCTTCACCTTTTCCGTTTATACCCTGGTGGATGATGATGTCGCCTTCGGCCTGCAAGTCCGCTTTGCCCACGCTTCCGTTAACCTCGATGTTGCCGACAGCCTTAATGAAGAAACCATCTTCGACATCGCCGTTAACCATTACAGTGCCGCGGAATTCGATATTACCCGATTTCAGATTCACTCCGCCGTCAACCGTATACACAGGCTCGACATTGACAAGGCCGGCGGTCATCACTACCTGCCCGTTTATGTCCGCAAGGATAGTGGTTCCGTCTTCTGATACATGGACATTATTTCCGACAGGCAGACTGATGTCCACGCCATCTTTTGCGTCAAGCATTTTTCCGGTTACCGTCCAGCCGGGGGTGCCTTTCTCCGGAGCTATCTTTACCGCAAGGGGCTGGTTCTCGACCACGTTCTGGATAATGTTTAGTTCTTTGAAGTCTATCTTTCCGTCGCTTCCTTCCCTTAGCCTTACTTTCTGCAGATCAGTTTCAAAATTATACTGCATGAAGGCGTTCTTGCCGTCTATGGGATTGTCTCCTTCCGCAATCACGATCTTTTCGTTGTATATTGGCTGATCCACAAAATGCTTCAGGAATTCTTCTTTTATTCCGTGTTTTATACGGTTTTGAGCCAATGTATTGATATAGGTCTCATAAGAAACATCGCAACCGCCTTCACCGGCGGGAGTTGTCTTGACAGAGGCGGTCATTTCATCTTCGCTGATTTCCACATACACTACGCTGTCATTGTACGATTTGTGATCAAAATCGGCGACCTTGACATACTCTCCCCTGGCTTCATTGACAGTTCTGCGGACAAGGGCTTCGTTGATGTTTTGAGCCTGGCGGTCCTGCAGGAAGTGCATGGCGTATAATTCCGAAGCCTTTTTCCCCTGGCCCAAAGAAGGCGTAACCTTGAGCAATACATCCCCGCCGGACTGGAAATGGACAAAAGCCTCGCCGTCTTTATCCTCAACAACGACGATTTTAGCGCTGACTTCTTCATCAAGAAGAGCCTGCTGGCGTTTCTTCTTGGCATGGCTGATCTTCTCGTAGGCGCGGATACGCCAGTCTTTCCTGCCCATTCCCCAAAAACCGCTGGCGCCTTTTTCAATAATTTCGTATTCGATCTTATGCGCCTGAATATTCAGAAGGGCGGCGGCGTCGGAAACCGCGGCTTCCAGGGTCGGGCCAACCGCCTCGACGCTCTGTACCGCCCGGTCCGTTTCCAGGTGTTCAGCCATGATTTTTTGAAGGGTAACAAAGTCAACCATTAATTAATCCTCTTACTATTATCGGCAGAATACAAATGAGCAATTAGCAATGAGCAAAGGAGATATATATTATACTATGCCTTTTCTGATATTTGTAAGCTTGGATCGCAGGTGGAGTATGGCTTTGCTGTGGAGCTGGGAAACGCGGGATTCGGTAACCTCAAGCACCCTGCCGATATCTCTTAAGGTCAGGTCTTCGTAATAATACAGGATAAGGATTTTTTTTTCTTTATCCGGCAGTTCGTTAATTGCGGCGATTATAACCTGGCGCATTACTTCTTTTTCCACCATAATGTCTGGGTTCAGGCTGGAAGGCGCTTCTATGCTGTCTACAATGGAAATCCTGTCTTTTTCATCCCCGGAAAACCAGACGTCGTGAAGGGAAAGGATTGACGTGCTGGAGATTTTCTGCAGGGTTTTCAGGTACTCATCCTCGTTCATTCCCAGCGCTCCGGCGATTTCCTGGTCGGAAGCGGTTCTTCCAAGCTGGGCTTCAAGGGAGCTGATTGTAGACTCAATCTCCCTGGTTTTCTGCCTTACAGAACGGGGAACCCAGTCAATCTGCCTGAGTTCGTCAAAAATTGCCCCCCGTATGCGCGTCACCGCGTAAGTCTTGAATTTTACGTTTTTTTCAGTGTCGTATTTATCTATGGCGTCTATCAGCCCAAAAACTCCGAAACCCACAAGATCGTCAAATTCTACATTATTGGGCATTCCTATGGCGACTTTTGCCGCTACGTATTTAACCAAAGGGGCATATTGTTTTATGAAAGCCTCACGGATTTTGGGATCCCGTGTTTTACGGTATTCCTGCCAGCGGGCTTCTTCTGTTTTCTCTTCCGGGATGGCATTCACCATAAGCTATCCTCTTTTGTCTGTTTCCAAAACTGTCCGTATACCGGCGGCAATATCCTTGGGATTAAAATCACCCTCAAGCGCCATTGGTTTATTTCCGGTAACCTTACGCTCCGGCACAAAAACATCGTTCTCTTTGGCAGCCGCGCCGGAATCCGGCGGAAGCGAAAAAGAATCCCCAAAGGGTTCCAGCCCACCGCCTCCGCCGCCCAGGGCAAAATTGTCGAAGTTCATGTTAAAACCGCCGCTATTATCAGCCGCCGCCGGCGCCGACTCCGCAAAGCCGCCCAAGGACGTTGACTCCCCAAAGTCAGCAAGGGAAGGGGTAACACCTCCGCCGCTATCAGTATAACCGGTATCGGTCATTCCGTCCAGCCCTCTTTGTCTCTTTGCTTCTTCCGCCGGGTCAATGGCTCCCGATACGAGATCGGCGATATTTCCCACTTCTTCGGCGTCAGCCACGTTGTTGTCGGGCAAAGCAGCGTCTGACCCGTCGCCCAGCGTGATATTTACACGCGAGCCGTAAGATTGCGAGTCGGAGCTTTCCAAACCTGAAGAACCGGAACCAAAAATATTGG
>Ga0268262_10005962_pt1 | contig 11864 bp, 10 predicted proteins | sample TergutNc150P3_FD_190354 | JGI IMG/M metagenome (GOLD analysis project Ga0268262, IMG submission 190354) | Nasutitermes corniger P3 segment gut microbial community from laboratory colony in Florida, USA - Nc150 P3 (SPAdes) (version 2) | ecosystem: Host-associated > Arthropoda: Insects >... | reverse complement strand
CCATCTTTTCCGCCCGCAGCGACTTGGATGCCTGTTCGCCCAGCACCCATTTAACCGCGTCAACCACATTGGATTTTCCGCAGCCATTCGGCCCCAAAAGGGCGGTAATGCCATCGGCGAACTCAATTTCGGTACGGTCGGCAAAAGACTTAAATCCCAGTATTGAAAGGTGTTTTAAAAACAACGTATGCTCCGTCCCCAGCATAGCATTTTAGGGCTATTGGGTTCAAGATTGGCAAATTCCCCTAAAAAGCCTCTAATGAATAGCTAAAAATATCCCGTAAATGATAGTATGGCTGTCGGTCTACTCATTGACATAAAAAAGTACCTTATATGGATACTTTTGCTGGGCGCCGGTTTTTCACTATTTGCCCAGGTCAGCTCCAATGCCTCCATTTTTATACCGCCGGTAACGGGAATCGGTAAAACCCAGAATGATAACACGGTCATCGCGCAAATGCTTACCAATGAAATAAAAGCGCGGCACGGCACTTTGGGAGAATCTGTGCAGAAAGCGGATTTTATCCTGTACGGCACCCTGGCCCCGTATCATGAAGAACAACAACAATACCATGATTATGTTTTCTTAAACGCGGAAGATTCATCGGCGGATATTACTACCTATACCTATAATTCAATGCTGCGGACTTCATCGGAACAAGTGTATATTTTCCAACTGATTCTGAAAAATCGAAAAGCCAATAAAGCTATACTTTTACAGAATATTCTTTATCTTTCCATTGAGGATGTGTATGATTTTTTTCCCCTCCTGATATACAATATGTATTCCCAAACCAACGTCAAATACACTCCCGTCAAAAATACTTCCACCAAACAGGTTTACGCGGATACCGAGGACTGGCGCAATAAATGGCTGTATCTACGGGTATCACTTGATCTTCCCATTACGCGTTATATCTTACAGCCTAAAGGCTTGTATAAGGGACATTCAGTCTGGACAGGGGATCCTGGGAATTCTTCCACTTTTAGGGCTCAGCAGCTTGAAAATAAAATCATCATACTGCCCGGGATGACGCTGGGAGCCGAAGCGCAACTGCTTAACTGGCTGAGCATAGAACCAAATATTCAGCTTGATTGGGAGTACCTGAACGATCAGAACTTTATTAATGTGATAGCGGGTCTTGAACTGAAGTTTCCGCTTAAATTCATCGGTAATATTATGCTGGAACCCTATGGGGCTGTTTCATCTCCTGTTAAAACATCATCAACAAATGTCTTCAATAAACTCCCTACTATCGCGTTTGGCGGCGGTCTTCAACTCGGTATGAAAGGGTGGAAGGAGACGGGTGTCTTTTTTATAGATATTAACTATATGTATTCCCCCAGTGACGCCATTATACGCAACCCCTACGGATCACGTTATGAGTATCCTTCAGTAGTTTACTATCAACGTTCTGTTCTGGGATTGGGGGTCGGGTACAAATTCGGGATTATTAACCGGAAATAGTTCTCTTTATAATTTCAACAATTACTTGACCAAGTTGACCTTGTTGACTATATTGTATACATGAAAACATTACAGTCGGCGGAAGCCAAAACTCATTTTTCATCCATTATGCGGGATATTCAAGCCGGGAATGAAGTAGCCATAGTATATGGCAGGAAAAAAGAAACTATTGCGGTAATAATTCCCTATGAACAATGGAAAATAAACCAAAAAAGACGGTTAGGAACCCTGGAGGGGAAGGTGTCGGTGCAATTTGCTGAAGATTTTGCAATGACCGATGAGGAACTAATAAATTTATGAATTATTTGGCTGATACTCATATTTTATTATGGTCATTTTTGGAAACGAAAAAATTATCAGAGAAAATAAAATCAATTTTGTTGGATGAAAATAATGTTATTTATTATAGCCCGATAAGTCTATGGGAAATATCCATAAAATATGGACTGAAAAAATTATCTCTCAAAGGCGGAACACCTGATGATTTTTTTGATGAGTTAGCTAATAGTTACTATCATTGTAAAGTAATAGATAATATAGATTTGATAACAAACTATAAATTGCCAACTTATCATAAAGACCCGTTTGACAGATTCTTGATATGGGAAGCACTACGGAATGACTTTATTCTGATGAGCGCTGACAAAAACATGGGGTTATACCAGAAAGAAGGATTAAAGGTAATATATTAGCAAACAAAAAGGGCTGTTCAGTTTCCTGAACAGCCCTTGCTTTTTCAGCGTCCGGCGCTTTTAGGCGCCGGACGACGCCGAACTAGTTGTTGCTAACCGTAATTGAAATTGTTCTACTCCAATATATACCATCTTCGTCGTCACCTTCCACAACGATAAGACGAGTTCCTGAAACAAGTTTGGAGAGGAAGGTCGTATTAGCGGCGCTGATCGTCACCGAATTGCCTGTTCCAAAAGTTGCGCCGTCTATTGTCCATATTACGTTGTCGTATTTGCTGTCAAGTGTATAAATTAACGTCTTACTACCAGCAATATCACCATAGGTAATAGGATCAGTAGCGGTACCAGTTCTCACAATGTCACCGGCCGCTATATCAGTTATATCAAACGTGATAGTCGCTTCAATTCCAACCGGGCCGGTTTCCGGGAATTCCGCCGTAACGATGCCTGAGTTGATGCTATTAGCATACGATGTCGCGTTGGCTACCGTGAAGAAGTTTGCCGGTACGCCATACAGGGTATACCCTGGTTTAGCTGTCAACGTGATGGTTGCCTCGTAAGTCTTCCCAGCCTCGAATGGATCATCATCATCATCCCATTCTATGGTTCCGGTGTACTGATCCGTCGGGGTGATAGCCACAACCGGCGATGCTCCGGTTAACGGTTTGGCTACACCCGGTATGGCGGCAATAGTAATGGTTCTGTCTGTATTCGGGAATACCGCGGTAACGACGCATGTGTTGCCTGAGCCGGTGGGATTAGTGACGTTCGCCCCTGGCGCTCCGGCTACCGTGAAGATGTCTTGCGCTACACCGTTGAAGGTATACCCTGGTTCAGCCGTCAAGGTGATTGTCGCTGTGTACGCGGTATTGGCGCCGAAGACTGACGGAGAACCGGTCCATGATATGGTTCCGGTGTACTGATCCGTGGTCTGGGTCGCCGCAATAGGAGTCGTTACCGGCGCTTGTCCAGCTACCGGCGGGGTTACGCCCGGTATGGCGGTAAAGTCAATTGCAACAGCCGTTTTCGCGGTCCATTTCGCATACAGTGTTGTGTCTTTGAAAACTTTTGAAGACGCGAAATTCCACTGTGTAGCTGAGTCGGGTACCGCGCCGCTTCCACTGCCAGCTGTAAACCAGCCTCCAAAAATATAACCAGCGTTTGAAGGATTACCGGGGTCGGATACAGTAGCAGCATTGGCGATATTAGGTGTAGTAAGGGGAAATGTAGCACTACTATCAGCTATATCATTCGTGTTAAACCTGACAGAGAAGGTGTTTTGATCAAGACCGGGTACCGTATACGTATAATTTGTTGTTGTAGCGTTATATATATGCATCGCGCTAGACACTATTCTGTCCTGGCAATTGGCCGCGCTTATTGTAATTTTAACTTTGTAATAGCCCGCGGTAAGAGAAATAGGAGAACCGCTATTATTTACCGCACCTGCGGTAGGTAAAGAGCTTGTCGCTGCCACCGTCGTAGTATCGGGATAAGGGCCAATTATATCTATTTTGCTTGTAGTATAAGCTACTGGCGGGGTGGTAACAGTCCATGCCGTTCCCGCGGTGGTGGGATAGGCGGGAAGGGTAATAGCATAAGTGAAAGAACCAGTGTAAGTATCAAAACCATCGTCAATCCAACCCTTCAAGTTGACATCTATAGCTTTAGTCCCTCCCGCCGGTACTACAACTCCCGTATCATCCCATCCCGCAAGGGGATTTATTTTTCCGGCTTCCTTCCAGGCAGTTATAACAACAGTATACGTATCAGGATCAAGAGGAAAAGCCTTATTATTCAGGGCACTGAATGCCACTGCTGTCGAAAGACCAATTCCTCCACTATGAGAAACACCTGTGCACTCTACTGAATAATACATAGATGAAAGAGGAAGTACATCAGGCAGAATAGTTCTCGCGTCTGGGTCAACCACCTTTATTCTGACAAGTCCTTTTCCCACAGGGGCTTCTTTAATTACTGTTACCTCCTGTTTATCCTCATAATCGCCCAACTGGTTCATACAGCTTGTTACCAGCGCCGCCGAAATCAACAGCACTGCCGACAACGCGGCTAAAAAGCGGCGTTTATTAACCTTCTTTTCCATTTTCATCCTCCTGAAAATTATATAAAAATTCTAAAAACCTCATTCATTCCGCTCCTTAGTTGTTGTTAACCGTAATTGGAATTTCGAAACTCCAATACTGACCACCTTTTGTACCACTCACAACGATAATACGAGTTCCTGAAACAAGTTTGGAGAGGAAGGTCGTATTAGCGGCGTTGAGTGTCACCGTATTGCCTGTTCCAATACTGTCACCGTCCATTTCCCATGTTACGTTGGAGTAACCGCCGTCAAGTGTAAAAGTTAACGTCTTAGTACCGGCAAGATCACCATAGGTAACAGGATCAGGAGCGTTACCGCCTTTCGTAATGTCTCCGAACACTATATCAGTTATATCAAACGTGATAGTCGCTTTAATTCCAACCTCGCCGGTTTCCGGGAATATCGCGGTAACGACGCCGGAGTTAGCGGCATTCTGAACTGATGTCGCTCCGGCTACCGTGAAGAAGTCTGCCCCTACGCCAGTCAGGGTATAGCCTGAACCTGGTACTTCCACCAAGGTGATGGTTGCCGTATATTCACGTCCGGCAACGAATTGACTATCAGATGGAGCCCATGTTATGGTTCCGGTGTACTGAGGCGTCGGGGTGATAGCCGTTACCGGCGTCGCTCCTGCTACCGGCGCGGTTACACCCGGTATGGCGGCAATGTCAATTGGCAAAGTTCCAGTCTCCGGGAATACCGCCGTAACGATGCCTGAGCTAAAAGGATTGGTTGCCGGTGAGGATGTCCCCGCTACCGTGAAGAAGTTTGCCTCTACGCCGGTCAGGGTATACCCTGCTTTAGGCGACAAGGTGATTGTCGCCGTGTACACAGTCTTAGGCGCAAATCTTCCACCAACTAAAGCCGGCGACCATGATATGGATCCGGCGTACTGAGCCGTCGGGGTGATAGCCGTTACCGGCTCTGCTCCTGCTACCGGCGCGGTTACGCCCGGTATGGCGGCAATGTCAATTGGATCCTTCCCCCCCTCAAAAGGCGCAATTTTAACCCTTAAAACCTTGAACTCCCAATCATAACCGGTTTTTCTAACAAAGACATAATCAACTGTTGTACCAGCTTTTTCCAGCGGTAACTCCGTTGTACTACTAATTTCTTTTGTGACGTTCCCCCCCCAATTTTCAAGTATGGTGGAACTAACGGTAACAGCCATAACTTCATAACCGTAGTAAGAAGCATCAAAATTAACAAGAGATATATTTCCTTTTAACGCGGGAATGGGTATTGTGCCGTTTTTTACAAAGGTTGTGCCATTACTGGTACTGGTACCGGTATCGTTTTCATAATTAAACACTATATCATCGGGGAACGCTGTGGTTTCCCTTATCTTGTAAATATGGTTGTTTGTAAGACCATTAATATTTCCATCTCTTATTCTGGTAATAACTCCTAAATCCTGATGCCATCCGCCAGGACCAAGCGATCCAGAAGGACCATAATAATCAGTTACATACTTTGGATATTTATCTACATCTACAGGGTCGCCATTTTCATCTTTTTCCATTTCTATCATGTAATATTTATCTTTTTTAAGTCCGGAAATTCTACTGTTTCCGGCTTTTAAAGTCTTATAACTATCTGAACGGGTATCAATTCTAACTAATCCCTTGGCCGCTTCAAGACTATCTTTTATAGCGTCATCTTCCAGGAATGACTCAACATCGACAGGCTTCACACAAGCGCTCACGCCCAAAACCATGACAATACAGACACTTATCAAGGCGTACCATACGGTTTTGGGAGATATTTTTCTCATCGTATATAAAATTATACCATAGTACTATACCGGTTGTCAAGAAAATGCCCGAAAAATAGCTCATTTACTATAGAAAAAATCTTTTGTTGATTTTGACAAAATGCTAAATTTTGTTAAATCATCTGCCTATTACCCTTGTTCCAATTCCAGCAAACGCCGTTTAAGGGGGAGGCCGCCGCCGTAGCCGACCAGGTTTCCGTCATGGCCTATTACGCGGTGGCATGGGACTATTATGGAAATGGGGTTGCGGTGGTTTGCCATGCCTACCGCCCTGACCGCTTTGGGCCTGCCAATGGCGGCGGCTATTTCTTTGTAGGAACGGGTTTCGCCATAGGGGATGTCCTGAAGCGCCCGCCATACGGCGGTTTGAAACTCGGTGCCGCGCGTGACCAGGGGGAGGGTAAACTTTTTCCGCTTGCCGGCAAAGTATTCCTCAATTTGCGCCGCGGCTTTTCTGATTAAGGGGGTTTCGGCTTTTTCAAAACCAATGGGCGGTTTGGTTCCGAAAAATACGCCGGTTATTGCCTGGGCGTCTTCCGCAATGACGAGGTTTATGCCCTTTAAGCGATAGGGGAAAAAATTGTTCATAAAACTATACTATCGGCTGTTTACTTTATTTTCCAGGTATAGCGAATTCCGGTGGAAAAACGAAAGCCCGCGGCAAGATCGGCGCCAAAATTGAACTGGGCGTTATTGCTGACATAAGACTGCCATGCCAGTTCCGCATAGGGTGACAGATCGTTTCCGGCGACTTTTACCGCGAAAGGCGCGGCTGTTATTCCCGCGGCGCCAAACCAGCTTGTGCCGCCGATGTATTGACGGGTTCCTCCGGCAACGTCTAACTCGGCGTTGCCAAAACTAAAGGCCGGCCCGAGAAAAAAGCGCAGTTTATCGTTCATACCCCAGGAAAAGGTAATCGGTAATCGGTAAATCCCCAGTACTCTGTCCCATTCGGGCCTTAATTCCAGACCGAAAATCATGGGCTGTCCAAAGGGTTCAACCGCCGCGGCTACGCGAAATTGGCTTACGACGCCCCGGAGGAGGTTGTTATCGGCGGAAGTGGAATAAGTGTTCCATGTCGGCGCCATGGCGACACCCATCAATATGCCATTTTCCTGGTTGTTGTGCGCCGTCGCGGGGTTTTTATTGTTTATGCTGGCGCCGGGGCCCGTTTCCGGTAAAGCCCTTCCCGCGCCGGCAAAAGTACGGGACCAATATCGCTCATCAAGGCTTGAATACATTACTCCGGTAGTTGGTCCCTCGGAGGCGGCGTGTATGAAACGCCCGTTTCCCACAAAAATGCCCACGTGTGAAATGGAGCCGTTACCGGTTGTCATAAAAAACAGCAGATCGCCGGGAAGGGCGTCTTCAATGCTGACTTTTTCTACCCAGGAGTACAGGCTCCAGGTATTGCGGGGTACGGATACCCCCAGCGCGTCGCGATAACTCACATATACCAGCCCTGAACAATCCAGGCCGCGCTGGTCCAGGCCGCCGTAGCGGTAGGGGGTATGCTCATATTTTCCGGCGGCGGCGAGCACCTGTTGGCGGGCCTCCTGGAACGCGGCGGTTTTTTCCGCTGGAGAAGACTTCGCGGCGGGCGCAAGGGTAAAACCATTATTAAGCGGCGCGGCGGGGAGGGATACGGCGCAAAAAGCCAGCGCCATTACCAAACCGATAAGAATATAAAATGGGGGAAAATGACGATTTACCATGGTATTTTATTATCGGCAAATCTTTAACATACCCTAATATTGAACTTCTTCGCGGTAGATTTCCCTGTTCATCATTGAAAGGATAAGGACGCTGTTTACGGGAAGCCGGTAGGGGACGGTAAATTTGCCGCCGGGATACTCCACGCTGATAAGCCGAACCCGTTCGCCGGAAGGAAGCAGGGCCTCAAGGCGTACCGGCAGGGGGTAGGGGTTTTGGGGCATGGTGTAGGTGAACAGCTTACATACCTCGCCTTCCTTGAGCTGCGCCGGGGCGCTTACCACCAGGTCAATGACAACATTTGACGCGACGCTGGTTCCGGCGGCAGGGGTCTGGTAGACGACGGTTTCCCCTTTTTCACCTTCATGGGCTTCCCGCAGGGAAAATTCAAACACAATTCCCATTCTGCCAATCTGTTCCAGTACCGAGGAAAATGAAAGTCCGGTAAGCTGGGGCACGGTCAACAAAGCGTGTTCCTGGCCCTGGCTTATGACAAATTCCAGGCTCATCGGCCCGGAAATATCCGCCCCCGGTTCCGGCTTTTGCCGGAGTATGGTTCCCGGCGCTTCGGGGGAAAAATCGTACATTAACGGTTCTTTCAGCGTCAGCAGGGGGTTGTTGCCCGCGGAAGCGATAAGGGTCTGCAAATCCATCCGCACATCGTCAATATTCCTGCCGACATAATTTTCAACGCGGTTGATCATTACCCCCCGGCTTACCACCAGCCGGATCGGCCGCCCCGCCTTTACTATCGTTCCCGCCCGGGGGTCCTGTTCCAGAATTTGGCCCCTGTCCCGCGAGGTTTGCGAATAACGGAGCTGTATGCGGGGATACAGTTCTTTTACCTGCAATTCCAGCAGGGCTTCGGTAAGTTCCTTGCCCCGCACTTCGGGAACCAGGGTCTGTTCCGCGCCTTTTACCGCTACAAAAAAAATCGAGATGGCGATGATTCCCACGATGATCAATAATCCCGCCATCATGGAAATAAACAACTTCAGGCGAGTCGCCGCGATTTTTTCCACGGAATCAAAATCAACATTACTGAATTTAAAATAACGCATAACGCCTCTTAATTGCCGGCTCCCAGCCTCGCGCCCACAAAATTGCGCGCGCCGTTTAAAAAAGCCTGCCACTCCAATGCTTTCTTCGTCTGATACTGCAGTTTGCTGACCGCCAGTATACCATCTCCTGTTTGTATCAGTATACCTTTTTTCTTATCTTTGCCCAAGACACATCCGGGGGCGGCGGCGGCATTGTCCCCATTTTCCAGCGCCTCGGCTTTCAGTATAAAAAGCGGCGCCTCCCCGTGCGTAGTCCAGGAAAGCGGCCAGGGGTCAAAGGCCCGGATTCGCGCGTCTATTTCCGCCGCGCCGCGGTTCCAGTCAATAAGCCCGTTTTCTTTTTTAATAAGGGAACAGTAGGTCGCCGCGCCGTGATCCTGCGGCCGCGCCCGCAGGGTTCCGCCGGCAATGCCCCTGAGCGCGGCGGGCAGTATTTCGGCGGATTTTTTCGCCATAGTCTCGCTTAAACCCGCCGTGGTTTCCCGTCCGCTTAAAGGCACTGTTTCCTGAACGAGAATATCCCCGCTGTCCATTTCCGCCGCCATGCGCTGAATCGTTAAACCGGTTACGGCTTCCCGGTTGATAATCGCCGCCGGAATCGGGGTTGCCCCCCGGTATTTGGGGAGCAGGCTGGGGTGAATGTTGATTCCCCCCAGCGGAAACAGCGCGAGGAATTGCGGGCTGAATATTTTACCGTAAGCGAAGCATACCAGAATGTCGGGTTTCAGGGCCGCCGCCTGTTCGCGGACGGCGCTGTCAAGTTTTTCCGGTTTAAGTATGGGGATAGAAAACCGCTGGGCCGCGGCGGCGCACTCGGTGGGTTCCGGCCTGCCGCTGCGCCCTTTCGGGCTGTCCGCCCTGGTAAGCAGTCCCGCCAGAATAAAATCTTCCCCGCCGCCGCCCATCGCCGCTATTGATTCCAGCGCCGGAACGGCAATGGCGGGGCTTCCCGCGAACAGTATCCTCACGCCCTGGCCTTCTTGGCGAATTTATCAATAATTTTTTTCCGCTTCGGCTCGGACAGCCGATCGATAAATAAAATCCCTTCAAGGTGATCGTATTCATGGAGAATAACCCGCGCTAGAAGACCGCCGGCCTCAAGGGTATAAGATCGGCCTTTTTCATTCCATGCCTGTACTTTTACCGTTTTGGGGCGAATCACGTCCGCGTAAACGCCGGGAACCGACAGACAGCCTTCCTCGTATTTGACCGTCTCCTGCGATGTTTCAATAATGGAGGGGTTTATAAAAACACGGGGTACGTCCCCATCAACATTGGTCACAAAAATCTGCCGCATCAGGCCTACCTGCGGTCCGGCAAGTCCTATGCCTTTCCCTTTTTTTAAGGCGTCAAACATTCCCTGAAGGACCTCATCCCATTTATGCGATTCGTCTTTGATGTTTTCTACCGGCGCGACTTTTTGGTGCAGTACATCGCTGCCCAGGGTAAATATCTCCATACAGGTATAATGCAAAATATAACAGACCTTGACAATCTTGCCGCGCGATGATACCCTGTTGTTCCCCATAGTGTTACAATATGGTTTACGTTTGACCGCCGAATTGTATATAACCTGTGGATAAATTATGGAAAAAAGAAGGTGTAACAAGAACAGCGGCAAAAACGTTTACAAGTAAGGGCTGTTTGTCAGCCCCGTGCGGCTAATTCCTTATCCTGTAAGGAATTAGCCGTTTTCACTATTCAAGAATTAAGATAAAAAGCAGGGGTTTTAATCAAGCTTTAGGCATTAAAGTATGTTCAACACTTATCGCGCTTGTGGATAATATGTTGATATGTGGTGAGGACGGTTGATGGGTTAAGAAATGGCAGAATTAGATTATGAGGGTTTCTGGGGTGAAACCTTACGCCAACTGCGGACTGAACTGGGGGAGGAGGAGTTTACCGCGTGGTTCACTGACATCAAATACTTACGATCAGGGAAAAACAGCGTCGTGCTTGGTTTCCCGTCGAATCTTCACCGGGACAAGGTAAAGGCGCGTTACCAGAACGGCATCAAGGCAAAGCTCAAAAAACTCGCGGGCGGGGACATTGCCCTGGAATTTGAGATTGTTCCGGGCAGTAAGGCGGAAGAAACCAATAACCCGGTAAATATCGCCGCGGACAGTACCAGCCATTCAAGCGAAAGCCCTTCCGTAAAAAAACCACATAAAAAAAATCATCCCCACATGCGGGATGATTTTACGTTTGAAAAATACATAATCGGCGAAAACAATAATTTCGCCGCCAACGCCGCCATTGCCATCAGCCGGAATCCGGGAACCGCCTACAACCCCTTCCTCATTTACGGGGGGGTAGGTTTGGGTAAAACCCATCTGATGCAGGCTATCGGCAACTATATTCATGAAAGTTCCGAGCACAAGGTTATTTACGTTACCTCCGAAGATTTTTTGAATGAATATGTGCTGGCGATTCGGGAAAAAGAAATGCCCGCTTTTAAAAATAAATTTCGTTATACCGATGTGCTGTTAATTGACGACATTCAGTTTTTTCAGGAAAAGGAACAAATCCAGGAAGAATTTTTTCATACCTTCAATACGCTGATCAACGCCAAAAAACAAATTGTGGTAACCTGCGACCGGCCGCCTTCCGAGCTAAAAAAATTCAATGATCGGCTTATCTCCCGCTTTGAACAAAATTTGCGGGTGGATTTACAGCCTCCCCGTTACGAGGTCCGCTGCGCCATACTTAAATCAACCGCCGAAAGCCACGGCGTTGTTATTTCCGATGAGGTAATCGACCTTATCAGCAAAAACATTTCCTCCAATATCAGAGATCTGATAGGGGCCCTTAAAACGCTCATTTGCTACACGGAAATTATGGGACAGCCGGTCACCCTGGACATTGCCCAGCAAAAATTGAGGGATATATTCGCCTCCCGCAGACAGGCTAATCTGTCCATAGAAATAATTCAAAAAGTGGTGGCTGATTATTATTCTTTGAGTTCCAATGACTTAAAGGGAAAAAAACGCAATCAAAAAATTGTGTACCCCCGTCAGTTATCAATGTATATTTGCCGTGAAATGACTGATTT
>Ga0268262_10005961_pt1 | contig 11866 bp, 14 predicted proteins | sample TergutNc150P3_FD_190354 | JGI IMG/M metagenome (GOLD analysis project Ga0268262, IMG submission 190354) | Nasutitermes corniger P3 segment gut microbial community from laboratory colony in Florida, USA - Nc150 P3 (SPAdes) (version 2) | ecosystem: Host-associated > Arthropoda: Insects >... | reverse complement strand
CCCAAAATCAATAAAAAGAAATAATTTTATAATCTTATTTATTATTTTATCCATAATACTATTATATATATTTATATAAATAATGTCAATAAATAATAAATATTATTTTGGACAAATTGCACTTAACTACTTGTATATGAACATTTTGTTAGCATACAGAGCAAAAACAGTTTGTTAAAAATAAAATAATATATGGGGAGACACCCCCACGCTCCAAAGCCTTCGGCTATTCAACCAAAATTGTTTTATTTCTTACGCTTTATCACAAACACCGCCACGCCGCCAGAGACCGCAACCGCAATGCCGATAAAAACGAACCACGCCCAAACAGGCAGGGAAGTCTTGTCGGCGTTGTTTTTTGGAAGAGCGTTTTTTTCGATGGCGGATTGAGGCATTTTATCTTCTACTAAAAAAACATCGGCTTTGGTTGATAATTCCGGCAAGTAATTGTCAATACTTCCGTCTGCACGACGAGGAAAATGCACTTTGGATAAATCAGCTTTTTCATTTTCAACCAACGAATCTAGTTCACTCAAAAATATTTGATCAACCAACGCAAAAGTAGTTAATTTATGTTCCATATCATCAAGGTATACGTCCATATATTCTCCGTCTATGCACAAAATCATGTCAAAGAATTCTTTTTCTATGACACTATCCCAGTTTAAGTCATCATATTTGAATTCTTCCCAACCTTTGTTTGCAAATTTAGCTGTCACATAATAACCATTATCAGTTTTTATTATATTTTTTATCATCATAGAAACATGAGTATTTAACACTAAAACAGAATTGCAAATACTAAACGTATTAGGGGAGAAATAATCAAACCAATATAAAACTCCTCCACCTAGATACCTTGGCTCAAATTCTCTATAATATTTATCGAATTTCAATATCGTATCACGATTAAGCGATTGGAGAACCGCTATACAATACGCTGGAACCCAAGTTTTTCGAGTATTACTATTCAAATCAGAGATAAATGACGGGGCAAATGTATCAACAGTATTTGAGGGAACAAGATCAGCGCAATCAACTTTGTATATTTTATTATTATATACAAACGTACCTATAATAACTTTTGTTTTATCAAATATTATTCTTTTTGCTGTATGTGCTTCCCAAATGTACTTTAATTTTGTTCCTTTATTAATTACAAGAATAGCATCATTAGGTATAATTAAAAATGAAGAATCTTTCTCATAATCATAGAGCGCTGTCTTTCTTACTGTTATATATTCCAGTTCTTCTGTGAATAAAACACAGGGGAAAAAAACAAGTAAAATGAATAATAATCTTCGCTTTAGTATTTTTTCCATTATTGTTCCTCTACTTCTTCCGTTTGATAATAAAGAACGCCGCACAGCCCCCGACTACGACCGTTCCACCAATAATGGCGAACCACGCCCACAACGGTATAAAATGCCGTTCGGCGTTGTTTTTGGCATTAATTCCTTCATAGGGTTCGTCAATATTAGTTTCCTCTATGGCTTGCAGGTTTGGCGTATTGTAGTCCATACTGCCGTCCGCTCGGCGAGGCCATTGTACATTGGTTAAATCGCAGGTATTTGTTTTTATCAGGCTTTGATATTGTTTAATAAAATCTCTTTTTACTCTCACAAAAGTTCCAAAATGTATATCTTTGCTATCGACATAAATATCTAAGTAATCGCCGTCAATATATAAATACAAAGTCATCTCGTCTCCGGGTTTGTATTTATCCCAGAATTTATTCTCTATAAAAATTTCTATTTCATATCGTCCATCACTTATTGACTCTACACAATCTACCGCATATCCATAGTCAGTCTTTTTAATATTTTTTACGGCAAAATGAGTTCCAAGCCCTAACTTAATTACTGTGTTGTAAAACATTGCTCTCCCATTTTGAATATCTGTATCCTCACTCTCATACCAAGAATATTTGTGCCCACCCATATACTCTTCGGCAGGAAAACCTTTATGTATTTCAAGAAGTTTGTTACGATCCTTTCCTTTCAAAACATCACAATAATAAGCAGGAACCCACATTTCATCAACATCACCGATGAATATAGGATTGCCTAACCCATTAGACTTCCCAGAATTCAAATAATCCACAGGATAATCTATGAATATGTCATTACCAAAAGTATCTTTAGTATCTGCAGGGAGAAAATCCTTTGCGGGAGTCGTATATTGTATATCTGACTTTTTAAATTTTATACCCAAATGCAAATTAACCATATTTTTTGATGTTTCATAGTAACCAACTTTAGAATTTGTTGTAATTTTATCACCGGTATTTATTACAATAATTTCATCATTTTCCCAAGAAAAGGCTGTAGTGTCTTTAATAGCAACAAATGTTAATGCTTCCTGTGCAAAAGAAACACTGGAAATAAAAATGCCTAAAAACAATAAGATTTTATTTTCGTTCTTCATAAAATATCCTTATCCGTTTTAGCAAAATCAATACAGATAAATAATTTTATCTTATACCGCAAGGTTTTGTCTATATTATAAGCAATCTTTTTTAACGCAACTATGGTCAAGCATAGTGCCTGGTCAAGCATAGTGCCTGACACCAAATTTCTATAGTGTATTTAAATGTATTGAGTACCCCATATATAGCGTACTCAAAATGTGAAGTTTGTCAAGAATAAAATAATATATGGGGGGGGGAAGTCTCCCCCCCCATATATCATACCAAAATAAAAAACCCTTCCCTTATCGTTTCAAATAACACTCTGGAGTTTTGCCAAACACAAAACAATTATAAAAAGCCGTAGGCTTTTTATTTACGCTTCTTTAGTCTTCAATACAACCATGTTCCCCTTCGGTCTGGTTACAAGGAAGCCGTCCCTCTTGCGGAAACGCAAAAACAATTCGCCGTATTCAAGGCTTTCCGTTGTCTGGTCAAACTTTTTAAGTTCAATCCCTCTGCGGTTTCCGTGTTGTATCCGTTTGGGGTTCATAAAAATAGCAAACATTTCATTAGCCCCAATATCCGCAATCTGCGGCAGTATCGAAACTTCATGATACGGATACAAGTCTAAACGTCCTGGCATTGCTTCGGTCGGACATCTCCAAATCGGTCTGCCTGTCGTGTCCTCAATATTTGCAATATGGTTAAGCACAGTTTCATTGATAAACCAACAGCAGTCTTTTCGTTCTTCGGCAGGGACTTGATAAACAGCGTCTCTAAAATCCTTCCATGTTAAATCTTCAATTGTGTTTCCCTTAATCGCTACTTCCGTAACGTCGGAACACATCATAGCCCCTGTAAATGGGTCATCATCGGCAAGCAAACATTGCCTGTCGAATTCCTGTCCGTAAGTTTCGACAAACTCGTCAATGAACATTGCCCCCAAATCGACAAAAACATCTTCCTCAAATTCATCAAACCAAGGAATATAGCCTGCCAGAGTGTAGGCTTTCAATTCTACACGTTCCGCCCCTTTAGGTTTGCTCCCTTCTATTTTTTGTCCGTAAGCGGTCAGCCAGTGGAGCTGTACGCCGCCCCTGTCCCTTGTAGGAAGAAATATTGAAGGACCAGCCATAGGGCGATGACGGACAAGGTTCATCATTACGGATTTTTTGGCGACTTCCGTCATGATTTCCGTTTCATAAATCGGATTGATAAGATATTGCTCATTGCTCGGTGTCATGTTACCCATAGGATCGCCCAATGCCGCCTTATTGATAACAAAACCTTTATCGCCCCATGTTACATCTTTGGGGTTAGTCCAATTCTCGCTTTTCATGTTAGGCGAAAACGCCAATTCCGCAAGCGTCTTGTGGTTTCCAGTCCATGCCGCAGCGATACCCTTGCCCAAGTTGTAAAGCAGTTCACGCCGTGATAATTCTCTGGGGCTTTTCGCTTGCCCCTTAATTTCTTCACGCATTGATTTAATCGTGCTTTTCAACGCTTCCACTTCGGTAGTCTCTTGTACAGTGATAGTTTCCAGTGTTTTAACTATCCCCTCTAAAATAACTTCCTTTTCCTGAAAATACGCCGTTGCGGTTTCCGTGTTAGTAAAACCAGTCAACTCGATTTTTTTCATGTTGGTTAAAGTCTTTTTAACCGCTTCCAGTTCTTGATTTCCCATAACTAATTCCCCCATTAAAATTTATTTATTAAGCCACTCCAAAAATTAGGGTGGTTTAATTCTTGTGTTGTTTCCGTTTTGTTTGTTTCAATACTTTTCGCTAAAGCAAACGGATTAGCAGGAACATTGCAAATGCTGAATTCCAAAAGTTCCTGTTTACGGAAAATTAAAGATGTTCCGTCCTTGCTGTCTTCCTTTGACGGAATTTCAATCTCCATAACACGGAAGCCGACAGAACCTGCCCGAATAACGCCGTTCTTTACACGCTCCCCAATGCTCCAACCGAAAGCGTCATATTCCTTGCTGTTAAAAATAACAACGCCATGTAAGCCCTTTTCATCGGCGGTAAGCGTTTCAATTTTTCCTATTGCCGGAATGTCGTACCTGTGCGCCCACTCGACAATCGGGTTTTTCATATAAGCCTTAAAATCCCAACCATTCGGGTCTATCCGTTCCCCATAGCGGTCTAAATCAAAAGTTGAAAGCGTCCACGGATAACCTTTATCCGTCTCCGTGTCAGCCGTCAGAATAAACGGAACGGACGCAATCAGTTCCACATCAGCGGATATTTTTTGTATCCCTGCCGCTTCTTTTTTCACTCCCAGAAAATCAAGCAGTAAAGGAATATCCCCCTGTTTAATTTCTCCGCTCTTTGTTCTTAATAACATTTGTTCCCCCTGTTATTTGTTTGTTTTGGATAAGGTTTAAGTGCGTGGTTTCTATGGCAAAAAACTAATTCATCTTGTGTAACTAATTTAAGCCTCAAAGCCGCTTTCATTAATTCACTGCCATTACGGACGTTCAAACATCTATATATTTCTTCTTTGTAATTTCCTACTGTACTTGGAGATAAATACAAATTATCCGCAATCTCATCTTTGTTAAAACCATTGCACATACAGCGGATAACTTCTATTTTTGTCTGTGATAATTTAATAGCAGGTATTAAGTTACCTTTTCGCAAAGCAATTCTTTTTTTAACAATTTCAGAAATAAATATTTTACCTTCCAAAATATTTTCAAAACCTAAATTAAATTGCTCAATACCTTCAAACATATTAAAATAAGATTTAACGCCGTTCACAATAAAATACATTCCTAAATCGACAGGGTAATCGTCATAACAAACAGCCGCCATATTTAATTTTGGAAATTCTTTTTTAATCATGCCCATCATATACGGCGTAGAGCATTGATAAAATCTTGCCCCCATTATCATTAAGTCAGGCTTCATATCGTGAATTAACGAGATTAATCCGTCCCTTTCTACGTCAGTTACATAAACATTTTTTATGCCCTTGCCTTCCAAGCGTTGTTTATAGTATTTGTGGTTATTAACCGCACGGCTAACAACCAATGTACCGCCCGACATAGTTATTCGCCTTTAACTCCCTTTTCTTTGGATTGATTAACAGGTATTAAGTTTTGCGGTTTATACCAAACATCGCCCCACGGCTTCGGTTCTTTGCCACGCTCTTTTAATACGTCATTTATCGTTTTAATCCCTGCGGTAATTTCCGCAATATCTCGCTTGCTCTGTTGGTCTTCGTTATCTTGCAACTCTGGTATATCCCAAAGATCAAAAACGCCACGTTCTTTTATTCCAAACCGAATAAAAAATTGTGTCTCTAAAATCTGCTCAAATTGCCGAAGTATCGGGATAAGCGTATATTTCCAAAACGCCGAATGTTGCTCCGCCGTATCCTTGCCCGAAAAAGAATTTATTTTATCGCCGATATTTGCCACTCTAGGCGGTATGCCGTATTTAGCGAGTATCGTGTATAAATTCCATTTTTTTAATTCAAAAAGTTTTAGAACATCAGGCGTAAAAGTAACAGGTTTAAATTCCGTACCCTTGCCCAACACGGCAATTTTACGCCCTGCCTTAACCGCTCCGTATTTACTCTCCCAACGTCTTTCAAGTTGGTCTGCTTCTTCCGGTCGTAGTGTTTGTTCTGTTTTTAATATTCCTTGCGGAATAGAGTTATTTTTAAGTAATGTTGAATTTGCTTTATTGGCGTAATAGTCTTGCTCTAATTCCAAAGCAAGCGAAAAAAGTGGATTAACCCCACGGATAGGATTATATGGGTTAAATTCTCTGAAATGGATTATTTCATCGGAAAGAATGGGGATTAATTCATTGTTAGAAAAATAAAACCAGCGGCGAGGTTTATTTATGTTATCAAAACCTATACCGCCACTTAATTCCCCTTCATGGCGCATTTTACGAGGGTCAAGAACATAAATCTCTTTTGGCAATCCCCCCGAATAATCACTGCCAAACCACCAAAAGGCTTCCCCTTCTATGAACCACCAAGCCGCTGTTTCTTTCCAAAGGTCATAACGGCTTAAAGAAGGATTAGGTCTTTGAAACAAGTCATAAATAAAACCATTAACTACATCATCGCCGCCATTCTTGATAGTAAAATCTGCTCTTGCAATATTACGAATTAAAATATTAACCGCAATATTTACCCAAGCATTTAGAGAATAGGAGTTATTTACTTGTTGCTCATTATTAAAAATAAAAAAATCATCATCAGAAGTCAAGGAATTTGTAACAGAATTTATACTTTTTTCTACTAATCCCTTACCATTCTTTTGGCTGTTATTTATCCGCTTGCGGTTTAGTATCTTACTAAATATATTCACGATAAAATCACCCCTTGTTGAATATCCGTGAATATCGCATAACGCAAAGCGTCAAGGTAATGGTCGTTTACTTTTACAATTTCTCCTGCCTCGTCTCTGCAATAATCCCATATTTCAGACAAAACCCCTGTACATCTTTCACAAACAAAAAATTGTCTGCGTTCTATTTTTGCGTTTATATAATCAATACCGCTGTCAACGCTGTTATTCGCTTTAGTGCCGCCTGTAACCTCTTGTATCCGTTCACCGCCGGCAGGGTCGCAATAAGCAGGGAAAAGTTGCCCTTCAAACAAACCCCTTGCCTTTAATTCCTCATTAAAAGATTGAGTAGTCATATTGAACGCTCCGTAATCGTCAAGCACATAAATCACATCGCCAACCCAACCGATTTTTACAAAAGTAATATTCAGCCCGAAATCTTGCCCTGCCGCAAATCTGTCAAACTCCTTTGGCAAATCTTCGGTCTTTATAATCATCGTTTCATCAAACTTGTCGTATATAACGCCTTCCGCTTTAACCCAAAGCCCATCTCTAAACCTTGCCTTTTGTTTTTCAGGTAACACGTCCAGAATGTCGGAAATATAATCATCAGGTAAGTTTTCCCTGTTATCTTCGGGATTAAGTAACATTGCTTCGTAAAGTTCAGGTTTTTCTAAAGGTTCGCCAGTTAAGAAAATTCTTTTAAGCACAAATATTTTATAAGCCCAATGTAAAGGGCTTCCCGGATTACAGTCATAAAAAAATAAGTTCCTACAACCCTTAACCCTCATTGCCAATCTTGAATAAGCCGTAGTAACGGCAATATAGGAAAGTTGGCTAATCTCATTAAAATAAATAGTGCAGTATTCGTGTCCCAGAATTTTATCCGCTTGCTCTCTATCTCCCAAACCGCCAATCCAAATTTCCGAGCCGTTGAATAGTGTTATCATACTTTCATGTGCCAAATAGTAGTACCCATTTTTTCCCACAGTATTATCAAGCCACGGAATAAGCGTCTCACGAAGAACAGAAGAACGAGCGTCCTTTGCCCGATAACGGCAAATTAAATGCCGACTGCCTGCATACATCAAAGCCCGAAAAATAATAGCCATAACAAGAACAGTAGTTTTCCCTGAACGTGATCCGCCGTAAAGCAAAATATGTTTCGCACCGCTTTTCAAAAGCGCCAACGCTTTACGCTGTATCGTTGTAGGCTTAAAAACCACCGCAGTACCCATATACTAAAGTCCTTGAAAGTCAGAGACAAAATTCAATTCGCCCTGTTTCGGTTCAGCCTTGCCGTTACTCGAAACCAAACCAGCCGCTTCTCGTTCCGCTTTAATAGCCGTTTGTACCCATTCAGTCAAATTGCCCTGTGATAAATCCGCAGGGTTCATTCCGTCCAGTTTTTTCTTAACGACATCTAACATTTTTCCTGTAACTTCTCTGTGCAATTCCCCCTGTGCCTCAATCGTTTTCCGCAATTCAGCCTGTTTAAGTTTCTCGACATAGCGGTCATAATCAGCCGCCCTTTCACGCCATTTGAATTGAGTAGACCACCCACGCCACACGTTATAACGCTTCATACGCAAACCCTCGTCAGCCTCGACAGTTTCAACCGCCTTGCGTATACTGCGTTCCCCCCCCAAATCCCTAAAAGCGCAAAAAGCCGCATAAGCCAGAGTAGTTTCCCCTTTAAGCCGCTCCCAACTTTCAAAAGGCAAAATATCCGCCTTCGCTTCCTCGATAACCTTATCCATGTCCTGTATCATGCTTAAAATATCCACGCCAAAGAACTTTTTAGATAGTTTGGAATTCGTACAAGTTGAAGGGTAAAAAAACCAAGATTATGAGGATAAAAAATGGCTATCGCCATTTTTTTTCAAAACGTTTTTCTTCGTAAACTTACGCATTAATTCAAGCACCAAGTCCTTTATTCGCTAAAACCCCTTTGGCATGGCTTTTGCAATGGGAATAAGACCGCTACAGCCAAGCAAAAGCCATGCCAACCCTTCGGGTCGGGGTATTTATTCCTGTCTGTTGTGTAACACTTTTTGCCACCTCTCTACATGGCATACATGGCGCAAAGTCGTTTTTTATTGGCGGTTAGTTGGCAGGGTGTTTTGCCCCCCAAACGGCGGCACGTGGTCGGCAAGTGTGAGACCACGCGCACCGCCGTCTGTGGGGCAAAACAATGCGGCGGTTTTGGGTTTCATGGTTTGCGTTTGCAATCCATATCCGCCCGACAACAAATCGGGTTAATCGTGAGGTGAAAGAATATGTCTACACACTATCGGGTCGAGGTTAATTTTTCATTAACACAGGGAAAACCGAAACTAGAAAAAATTGAGATTAATACAACGTCAGCCGCTTGCACAAAAATTCCAATTTTTGAAAAATCGGTTCTTAATCATTACCGCATTTTTCCTAATAAGCGAGAAATGAAATACTACATCTTTTGTCTTTATCGGGCACACCCCGACAGCCGCAAAATTCCGCTTGTCATAGACAGCGGACAAAAAGATTTATTTAAGGAGTAAGAAAATGAAGAAGGAAACGACAGAAAAAAAATCTTGGAAACAAAGATTAAAAGAAGGTGAGAAAATCGAGGACATAGTATTTTCCGAGCCGGAAATGAACATTAACGAATGGTTAGCGAAATTCAAAGAAGAAGGATTGAGCGACAGGCAAGAAAATTGGTTTTTACGATGTGCCGACCGCTTCGACAGAATTAAATTTGAAAAAGTATCACCGCAAGCCCTAGCAAAACAATTCAAAAAGACAGTTAATATTTAGTATTAACCAACCCCCGACCAGTTCGGGGGTAATTTCAAATTGAGAGGTTTATATGTGTTTTAGGTATGATGACATCGGAAAGGAATTCTCAAAAGAACAACTTGCACAGCAAGATTTTATAGATAATTCAATAATGGAATTAATAAATAAAGTCAGCCCATTGAAATTTGAAATTCGCTATCAAGGTCAATTTGTTTTCAAAATTCGTGAAGCCTTGATAGAACTTTTTAGTAAAGAATTAAAAGTATGTTCGGAAAAAGCGTTTTATCCGTAAGTAAAAAAGCCTACTTGAAACAGTAGGCTTTTTTTTATTCATCTTGATTATTTTCTGTAGGTTTTTCTCTTATATGTTCTTCGGTTGTATAAGACACTTGAACAATCCGACCATCATGTTTTTTTATCATTACCGAAGCCGTCCCATACTTCAAACTATCCGCAATAGAAATCAGTTTTGAAATCATAGCCTTTGTTTTTTCATAGTTCATTTTTTATTATCCTTGCTTTTTTCTGTGTGGTCATCAATCCATTTATTTAATACATCACGCTTAAACATTACCCTGTGTCTTATTCGAGTTTTTGGAATATCAAGCCTATCAAGAGTAGCCCTACAAATCCCCAAATACTCCGCCGCTTCCCGACGGCTTAAAATTTCAAGAGTATTAAAATCACTATCCATTACCGCCCCCAATTTACAACAAGTTTTTATCGTTGTTATTATCTAAAATAACGCCAACAAAAAAAGTTAGATAGTTTGGATTTCATACAAATTAAAAAAGCCCCCGAAGGTTCGAGGGCTTATAAATTATCAACCACAAGCGACAAGTTTTAATGGTTCACGCTTAATAAAAAACCTATTTGTATTTTCTGGCAATAACCCTGCAAACGCTTCTTTTTCTTGTTTCTGTATAATTTCTCTATCTCCGTCAGTTTCATGGTTGCTATAATGTTCCAACATTTCATCGGTTTTATGTCCTGTCTGTGATTTTAATAGTTTTTTATCGAGCCGCCTAACCATGTATGAAGTGTAAAAATGCCGCCAACCATGAAAAAGGTACTTTTGGGCTTCATCTTCCGAATAACCTATTTTAACAAGAGCCGCCCGAAGTCCGTCTACAAACAGATACGGCTGTATTGGTCTGTCTTTCTTAAATTCCGACCAAAAGACAAAACTATCAGGAGAAACGCCCCACGGATTTTGTTTTGCCTGTTCAAACAAGCCATGCACCAAGTCAGGGAAGGGCAGCTCAACTGTCCTAGTTTCATTGTTTTTTGGCGGCTTAAAACCGTCCGCAATATTCCAAGAACAGTTTACATACAGGCAATCAGAGCCTAAATCCTTATATCGTAGGGCAATAATTTCACCGCTTCTCATACCAGTAACAGCCGCCAACATATTGGCGAGTTTTGCCCTTTCATCAACCCAAGCCGTCCTAAAAATAGCGGCGGCAACAGTAGGAGTTAAAATATTTCGCTTCCTTTCCTCACCAGAAAACAAAGTATGATTAAGTGTAGGGTCTTTTTCAATTTTTCCTTTACCAAACGCCCACCGCAAAGGTTGAAAACCTGCCTTAATAACCCCATTTTTCCTAGAAGCGGATACAGGCTGTTTGTCCATATAATTAATAAATCCGTCTATATCCTCTGTAGTAATTTCTCCTAAAAGCCTATTTTCAAAATACGGCTTCCAATACCTCAAAATCGCTTGCCATTGCAATTTGCAATGCCTTTTATGAATACCATGTTTCTTTCTTAATTTGTCATTTATGTATGGGGATTTTTCCCAATCCCAAAAGTTTAACAAGTATTCAATGCAATTTTCAGCGGCTGGGGTATTTTTTAGAACATAGGATTTTAACATTCCAAGCCTCTTTAATTCGCCTAAAATTAACTCGGCTTCATTTTCATTTTTTATTTTCCGTGCAGTATCTTTCAAAGATAAATCGCTAACATTAACCACAGTATTTTTTCGTGGTATGCCAGTACGCAACCAATTAAAAGCGACTTTCAAAGCCTCATTTTCATCTTTCATTTTGGTTGAAATTGGGTTAAGGCACTTTCCGTTTTCGTCTTTATAAGCCACGAAATAGTAGGGACGATTAGACCGCTTAAACAGGGTAAAAGGGTAAGCGTTCATATAACACACTCCAAACGGCAATGTATCTAAATGTTTTACTGTACATTTATGTACATTGCCAATGTATTATATGTTTTTTACTCCTTTTGAAAGGTAGTAGTTTCGCTAATTCCTTATAACATAAGGAGTTAGCAATTTTCCCCAGGGAGGATTTGAACCCCCACAAGCAGATCCAGAGTCTGCCGTGCTACCATTACACAACCGGGGAATG
>Ga0268262_10005960_pt1 | contig 11868 bp, 11 predicted proteins | sample TergutNc150P3_FD_190354 | JGI IMG/M metagenome (GOLD analysis project Ga0268262, IMG submission 190354) | Nasutitermes corniger P3 segment gut microbial community from laboratory colony in Florida, USA - Nc150 P3 (SPAdes) (version 2) | ecosystem: Host-associated > Arthropoda: Insects >... | reverse complement strand
GTGGGTAAAATACGAGCTTTCAATAGCGTCCGATTCCTGCGAAGTCTCCTCCGCGGAACTGGAAGTAAGGAATGCGTAGCCCTCCGCCGAGACTGAGCTGTCAAAAAGGAAGGGCTGGGTTTTGACGCCGCCTTTGGCCCTTGTAATGGCCCCGGACGAGCAGGAATCCAGAATCACGATACTCATGTCCGCCTGTACGGTGTTGATGCGGTCGCGAAGTTCCTTGTAGCCGTAGCGCTCCCTGTTCAGTAAAATTCCGTCTTCGTCGGAGTGGCCTGAATAGTAAAATACCAGTTCCGTTCTTTGGGCATTTCTGCGGGCTCCGGCGGAGATCCTTCCGAGGTTATCAAGCTGGCGGTTAATCTCCCCTACTGTCGGCTCAATCAGAAGAATGCTGTCCTCGGCGGCAATGCCTCCCATGCCGGTAAAAACCCTGGATACCGATCTTGCATCGCTGACGGCGTATCGAAGCATTATCCTGTCCCTGCCGCCGTTGTTGGATCCGATAAAAACCCCGAAGCGCCTTGTAACCGTGCCATCGGCGGCAAAGATGCCGTTAAGAGCCAGCAGTAAAAAAACCACAGCAAAAGTAATTCTCAGCCTTAATATTCGTGTCTTCATTTCACATATCCTCATTTTTTCACCTCGTTATTTTTTTAATACCTTCACGGTTTCTACATCGCAGCCGTAAAAAACCGTGTGTATACCAAATACTTGCTTTTTCCCTTCGTCGGAACGAAGGTCAACGGAAGCAAGGTCTTCTGTTTTGGCTATGTTTTGAGCTTCCAATAAAACCGCTTCCACATTCAGGGGGTTCTCGGAAACCACCATAACAAAAACCTCGTAAAGCGGCGCGTCATCAAGGGTATAGGCCTCGCTCAAAAAAGTCCGCTTGCCTGAAACCAGGAGCGGACTTTGCCCTGTCCGGTAGGGGTAATGCATTGTAACTTCTGATCTTCCGTCGATGGAAAAAATAACCCCGTAACACTCCCCAACAGGCGCTGTGTAGGCAAGCTGCACCGTATTTCCTTCCTCAAGCACTGCTTGATCGCCCAGAAGAATTTCACTATCGCCTTTTAAATACACCGAAAGCTCAGCGTGCGAAAGAACCGCTCCCTTGGCGCGGTCAGCGGACAATTCATACGCAGGGCCAGAAATGCCGTGCGCTTCCGCCTGACTTTGTACCCGCAGATAAAAAACAAGCGGCAAAGCAAAGCAAAGGAGGATTACAGCGGCAATCTTCCCCTGTTTCGGCAGCCTTGCCGGAAGCGTTTTCCACCTGCCTGAAAAGCGCATTTTTGGCGGATGGGAGCTTTCTGTAATTTTGTCGGGCAAAGCCTGACAAACCCCTGGGTCAAAAAATTCGACAGGATAGCGGTTGCGCAGCTCCCTGTCGCTCTCATCCAGAACGATAAGGCGGGAACGGACATTCTCATCTGTCGCAAAAGCTTCCTCCAACGCCTTCTTGTCCTCAGGAAGCAACTCCCCGAGCCTGTATCTTTCCAGCATTAAGTTCGACACTTTGTTATTTTCCATTTTCCTGGCCCCTTTGTTCAACATAATAGACTTAAGAAAGAAACCACTTCAAAAGACCTCACGCAGAGCTCGCGGAGGCGCGGAGAAAGGCGCGTTATTGCTAAATTTTGCGTCTCCCACTATACTTTTTCTTGTTTCTATTATGAAAATAAACATGAAAAATGAATCCGGCTTTCTCATCATTTATAACCTCTGCGTGAAGAAATTCAAAAGAATTCCCCTTAAAATTATGATGGTTTCCTCCGTTCTATAGCTTTGCCAAAACCCGGCTTTTAAAAGCGTTAAGCCGCTTACGTACCCCTGATGTAGAAAGCCCCACGACTTCCCCGATTTCCTTTAGGGTCATCCCGTCGGCATGGTACATAAAGTAAATAGCCCGGTTTTCTTGTGATTCATCTTTTAAAATCGTTTCCAATAAAACCACGGCATCTACCTGCTCAAAACCTTCATCGATCCAGACAAAATACTCCTTCTCGCCTGAAAAGGAGAATAAAACTTCCCTCTTTTTCTTTCTGAGCCTGTTCAGGCAAGCATTGGTAGCCATGGTATAAAGCAGGCTGGAAGGAAATTTATCCACCAGTTTCATTTCCCAACGAATCAAATTTAGAAACACGTCCTGAACCGCATCCAGCGCTTCCTCTTCGTTTCCGAGAATCCTCCGGCAGCGCCGGATTACCATGGGCCCGTACTTTTCGTACCAGGCGGCAATGTCTATGGCCATTTTATACATTATATAACACCCTAAGAGCCATTTATTGCACCATGTAATCGCCCTTTCGTTGTATTGAATTTCAACGGTAAACCTGGTATTCTCAAAAATATGGAAATTATAATGGCGGGCGATGACGGCACAGAACTAATTACCCGAAATGAGAAAAAAATAGAAGAACCTAAAGAATACGCGGTGGTTCTGTTAAATGATGACTATACAACCAGAGATTTCGTTGTTGATATTCTGATGATTGTTTTCCATAAAAACCCTGTCGAAGCCAAAGCCATAATGCTCAATGTCCATCACAAGGGACGGGGAGTGGTGGGAAACTATACCCTGGATATTGCCCAAACCAAGGTAAATCAGGTTCATTCCATTGCGAAACAGTACGATTTTCCCTTAAAGTGCGTTGTAGAAGAGGCTTAGCCAAAAGGCTTACCAAAAAGAAATTCACCATTTGTTAAAAAGATATATATATTGTATAATATAGATGTATATCCGTGATTATATTCTTGTATAGAGGAGAAGAATGAAAATTTCCGTTTCCAGTTCCGTGCGTACAATCATTACGCAGGCGTACAATATTGCCAAAATTCGCAACCACGAGTATCTTACTCCGGAGCATATCCTCTACGCCGCGCTGGATTCAAAAGAGATTCAGACAATACTTGAAGCCTGCGGTGCCAAAATAGATCAGTTAAAGCGCGATTTGGAAATTTATTTCAAACAGAAGATCCCCGTAATTGCCGGAGTTGAGCCTATCCAGACTGTACATTTCCAAAGCGTCATCGAGCGGGCTGTAATCAACACTCAGGCGGCTCAGAAAGAAACCCTGGATGCTTCCGACATACTGGTGTCTCTTTATGAAGAAGAGAAAAACCACTGCGCTTTTTACCTGCAGCAGGCCGGGGTAAAACGTTATGACCTTTTAAGCATTATTTCCTATGGACAGGAAACGACAGGTTTGGATTTCGGTAAAAACAACCGACGGCATGCGGTTGAAGGTGAAGACCTGAAAGACATACTCTCGGATGAAGAGACAGCCGATCCTGCGTCAAAAACCAGAGGGAACAAGAAAACCGCCCTGGAAAAGTACGCCGTCGAGCTTACATCCATGGCGCGGGAAAACCGCCTGGAACCTGTTATAGGCAGAGAAGCGGAACTTGACCGCACTATCCAGGTCCTTTGTCGCAGGCTTAAAAACAACCCTGTTCATGTGGGCGACTCTGGCGTTGGGAAAACGGCAATTACAGAAGGGCTTGCCCAGCGCATAGTTGCGGGTAACGTTCCCCCCACGCTGAAGGATTTTTTGATTTACTCGCTGGATATGGGCGCTCTGGTCGCCGGAACCAAATACAGGGGAGATTTTGAAGAGCGGATTAAGAGAGTAGTGGAGGAAATTCTTAAAAAAGAAAAGGCCATTCTCTTTATCGACGAGATCCATACTTTGGTCGGCGCGGGTTCAGTGTCAGGCAGTGCCCTGGACGCTTCGAACCTCTTAAAACCGGCTTTGACCAGCGGCAGGCTCCGTTGTATAGGCTCCACAACCCACGAGGATTACGGCAAGTTTTTTGAAAAAGACAGGGCGCTTTCACGGCGCTTTCAGAAAATTGACATAAACGAGCCAAGCCAGGAAGATGCGGTTAAAATCATATCCGGTCTTAAAACCAAGTACGAGGATTACCACAAAGTCCACTATTCCGATGACGCGGTTGAAGGAGCGGTAAGGCTTTCCGCCCAGTATATTACCGAGCGGCGGCTGCCTGACAAGGCCATCGATGTTATTGACGAGGCCGGTTCCTATGCCAGAATCGAAGCTTACATGAAGGAAGAAAAAGAATTCACAGAGCTTTTCGGCAGTAAAAATAGGGAATTTTCCGCCGAGACCGTCGCTGGACCTGTAGGGCTCGAATCGAAGGTTCGTGGTTCCCCTCAGGCAAAAGTCCATACCGTGCAGGAAGGTTCCGTTGAAAAAATCGAGATAGGCCTTCCCCTGATTGAAACAGTGGTGTCAAAAATAGCCCGCATTCCCGAACGATCGGTAGGCGGAAACGAAAAGGATCGCCTGCGCTTGTTGGGGGACCGGATAAAAGAGAGGATTTTCGGTCAGGATCAGGCGGTTAATGCCGTGGTTAAGGCAGTCAAGCGATCCAGGGCCGGGTTCCGTGATGAAAATAAGCCGGTGGCAAATTTCCTTTTCGTGGGCCCCACGGGAGTCGGCAAAACAGAACTGGCCCGGAGCCTTGCGGACACAATGGGCATAACCATGCACCGCTTTGACATGAGCGAGTACCAGGAAAAGCACACAGTTTCCCGCCTGGTAGGCGCACCCCCAGGCTATGTGGGCTATGAGGAAGGCGGCCTTCTTACCGACGCGATTCGCAAGCAGCCCCACGCGGTAGTTCTTCTTGACGAAATTGAAAAGGCCCACTCGGATATCTACAACATACTTTTGCAGATCATGGATTACGCCACACTTACCGACAACAACGGCCGCAAGGCGGATTTCAGGAACGTGATACTTATTATGACCAGCAACGCCGGAGCAAGGGACATAGGGAAAAGCCTCATAGGCTTCGGAGAGCGGATCGAAAACGAGGCCGTTGTTGACGATGCTGTGGAAAAAATCTTTACCCCGGAATTCAGAAACCGCCTGGACGCTGTGGTTCGTTTTGGCCATCTGTCAAGGGAAATAATGGCTTCCATCGTAAATAAGGAGCTTAAAACTTTCAGGGCGCAGTTGGCTGAAAAGAAGGTTACCCTTGATGTTACGGAGGTCTGCATTAACCAGCTTGCCATCGATGGCTATTCAAGGGAATCCGGGGCCCGCAACGTGGGACGCCTTATTGAGGAGCGAATTAAATCCTTCTTTGTGGACGAAGTCCTCTTCGGACGGCTCGAGTCCGGCGGCCATGCAAGCGCGGATTATGTGAATGGTGAATACGTAATTGAAATTGCCGATTCCACCGGTAAAGAAGACGAGACTGAGCTGGTAACAGAAGCGACAAAGTAATGGGCCCCGACCCTGATTTTCCTTTTCTCTCCGAAAACCAGCGTTTTAAATTTCCGCCGCCCGAAAAAGCAAAGCACCACAGCGTCGTTGCCTGGGGAGGAAACCTGTCCCCCGGAATGCTTCTTTCGGCTTATGAACAGGGTCTTTTCCCGTGGTATGGCGAAGACGACCCTATTATTTGGCATTCGCCCGATCCCAGGTTTGTTATCTTTCCTGAAAAACTCCATGTGTCAAGGACAATGGAAAAAATACTAAGGCAAAATGTCTTTACAGTCACCTTAAACCGGGATTTCTCTGGTGTAATTGCTTCCTGCTCTAAGGCAAAAAGGCCGGGCCAACAGGGTACGTGGATCACTTCTGATATAATAGAAGCCTACACAGAACTTCACCGCCTGGGCTGGGCCCATTCGGCGGAAGCGTATCTTGACGGGGAATTGGCGGGCGGCTGCTATGGCGTACTGGCGGGGAAAGTTTTTTTTGGCGAATCCATGTTCGCATTGAAGCCCAACGCAAGCAAGGCCGCTTTCATTACCCTTGCGCGTATGCTTTTTGAAAAAGGCGTCCGCCTTATCGACTGCCAGCAGCACACGTCCCACCTTGGAAGCCTGGGGGCGGAGGATATTAGCAGAACGGAATTTTTGGCTCTGCTTAGAGATGCAATTAAAAATTAGAGCGCTTGTGTTTTTTTGATTTTTTGGTCATGGTTTAATTATGCCTATCAGGATATCAAGGGATCTGCCCGCCTACAACGCGTTAACTGAAGAGCGGGTATTTGTAATGACCGATGATCGGGCGGAACAACAGGATATACGTCCGCTCAAGATTGCGATTGTAAACCTGATGCCGACCACGGTGGACACGGAGATACAACTGCTCCGCCTTTTGGGGAACACCCCCCTGCAAGTTGACATAAGCTTCCTGCGAATGGGAAGCCACGAATCACGAAACGCCCCGCCGGGACACCTTGATAAGTTCTATACCAGCGCCGTTGACATATTGAAGCAGGGTTCCTGTTATGATGGCTTCATCATCACCGGCGCGCCTGTGGAAACTCTTCCTTTTGAAGAGGTAGATTACTGGAACGAGCTTGTTTCCGTTATCAATTACACAAATACAAACGTGTGGTCAACGCTGCACATTTGCTGGGGCGCGCAGGCCGGCCTTTACATACGCTACGGCATTCCGAAAAACCCGCTTGGCCAAAAACTTTTTGGAATTTTTCCCCACGGCGTAAACGAGCGTTTTTCCCCGCTTTTCCGCGGCTTTGACGACGAGTTTCTTGCCCCACAGTCACGCCACACCGCAAGCGACAGAGACGCTATCGCAGCCGAAAAAGCGCTGACCATTCAATCCGAAACTTCCGAAACCGGTGTCTTTATTGCCACTGCCAACGAAGGGCGCGAAATTTACGTTACCGGCCATCTGGAGTACGATCCCCTTACGCTTGACAAGGAATACCGCCGCGATTTGGGAAAAGGACTTGCTATTGCGGTCCCGAAAAATTACTATCCGGGCGATGATCCGTCAAAGTCCCCGGTGGTACGCTGGCGGGCTCACGCGCATCTCTTTTTTTCCAACTGGCTTAACTATGTGTATCAGGAAACTCCATACGATCTTGGGGAACTGTAAAAGCGTACTATTTAAGTACTATTTTCGGGTCAGCAATTACCCCTGCTTCCGCCTTGAGGGTGATTTTTCCGTTCTTTCCTGAGGCTGTGAAAACCGTGCCGGGAGGATAATCTTCTTCCAAAATCCTTAACGACAGGGGATCTTCCAGCTCCTTTTGAAGGGCGCGGCGTAAAGGCCTGCCTCCGAATTTCGGATCCCAGCCTTTCTCAATCAGGATCTTCTTTGCCGCCTGCATTACCTGGATCGAATAGCCCTGCTCATACAGGCGCGTGGAAAGCTCTTCAATTTGCAGATCCAGAATGGCCTCAACCTGCTTGATGTCCAAAGGATGAAAAACCACAACATCGTCAACCCTGTTTAGGAATTCCGGGTTAAAAAGCCTTCTTAATTCAGACATGGCCGAAGATTCGATTTCTTCAAAACTCATCGTTCCGGAGCCGTTTCCGAAGCCCATGCGCGAATCCCTTGAAATTTCCCGAACCCCCGCATTGCTGGTCATAATTATGACGGTATTTCTGAAACTTACCGTATGGCCCAGGCTGTCTTTTAGTTCCCCTTCCTCAAGCACCTGCAGGAGGAGGTTAAACACGTCCAGGTGGGCTTTTTCCATCTCGTCAAAAAGAACAACCCTGTAAGGGTTGCGCCTGATGCGCTCGGTGAGAAAGCCGCCTTCATCGTAACCTATGTAACCTGGCGGCGCGCCTACGAGCCTTGAGGCGTTGTGCTTTTCCATGTAGTCGGACATATCGATGCGCACAAGGGAATCGGGAGTTTCAAAAAGGTATTCCGAAAGCCGCTTTGCAAGAAGTGTTTTACCTACACCGGTCGGGCCGAGGAAGATGAAAGAACCAAGGGGACGCTTGGGCGAAGAAATGCCGACGCGCGAACGGCGGATTGCGGAAGCCACCCTCCTTACCGCGTCATCCTGGCCTACCACCCCTCGGTGAAGCTCTCCCTCGATATTCAAAAGGCGCCTGGATTCTTTTTCTTCAAGGTGCGTAAGGGGAATGCCCGTGATCTCCGCAACAACGCGGCGAACGTGGCTTTCGTCCACCCTGAGCCTTTCGTCAAGGGAATTCTCCTCCCATGCGGTTAGCATGGCGTCAAGGCGGCCCCTGAGTTCCCTGACCTTGTCCCGCACTTCCGCGGCCCGCTCATAGTCCTGCATGGACACCATTGCGTTTTTTTCCTCCGCCAGCTGCCGTATCTCGTCTTCAATGCCCGCAATTTCGGGGGGAACAAAAGGAGGCGAAAGTTTCCGCATGGCCCCCGCTTCATCCAAAACATCTATGGCTTTATCGGGCATTTGCCGGCCGGTTATATAGCGCTGGGCAAATTTAGCGGCGGCTTCCACAGCTTGCGGGGTATAGTTTACCTGGTGGTGATCCTCGTATTTTTTTTGAACACCCTTTAGTATGCTTAAAGTTTCGTCGTAGCCCGGTTCCTCAACAAGAATGGACTGAAAACGCCTTTCCAGAGCCGCGTCCTTTTCAAAGTGCTTCCTGTATTCCGCCAGGGTAGTTGCTCCGATGCACTGCAAGTCTCCCCGCGAAAGACCCGGCTTAAGCATATTGGAAGCGTCGAGGGTGCCTTCCGCTCCTCCGGCCCCGATAATCGTGTGAATCTCGTCAATGAAGAGAATAATGTTCTTTGACTGGGTTATCTCCTTCATTATTTTTTTTAGGCGTTCCTCAAACTCCCCTCGGTACTTTGTCCCAGCCACGATTGAGCCCATGTCGAGGGAAAGGACGCGCTTGCCTGCCAAAGCTGTGGGAACGTCTTCGCCCGCAAAGAGCTGCGCAAGGCCTTCCACAATGGCGGTCTTCCCGACTCCCGGCTCGCCGACCAAAACCGGATTGTTCTTTGTTCGCCGGGCAAGTATGCGAAGGGCGCGCTCAATTTCTTTTTTACGGCCTACTACAGGGTCCAGTTTTCCTGCCCTTGCCATCGCCGTCAGATCCCTGGAGAACTCATTCAGGGCCGGGGTCAGCACCGGATACGAAGCCGGTTTGATTCTGGGCCCAAGGTTTATTCCAAAGCCCTGACCCGGTGAAAACTTTAAACCGACCGCAAATCCCGCTTCCGTCTGGCCCTTGCGGTTAAAGGAGCTCCTTACCAATGCACGGAACATTTCAAGGTTTACTTCCGCCTGGCTAAGATAAGCCTGAACCGCCGAATTATCTTCCTTGAAGGCCGCCGCCAAGAGATGTTCCGTGCCCAGATATTCGTTTCCCATGGTTCTTGCTTCTTCCATGGCGCTCTCAAGCATCCTTTTCGTCCGCTCGGACATGGGCACATCCCCTTTCAAAAGAAGGGACGATATGCGGGGAAGGCTGCTTTCAAGACTGCGCCGGAATTCGCCCAAGTCAATGCGGAGGTACATCAGCGCCTTGCACGCCGTGCCTCCCCAGTCTTTAAGCATGGCAATAATTATATGCTCAGGCAAAAGCTGATCTGAATTAAAGCGCCGCGCTTCTTCCTGGGCGTCGTGAGTGAGTATACGCTGGGTCAACTGGGTAAAACCTTTTACCATAAAATTACCTTCAATTTTAATTAAAAAATTTCTGTATACAAGGGGGTTACAGCCCTTGGATCTCCAGTCTGTCCCCGATGCCAAGCCCTGCGCGGCTGAACCAGCCCTGGGGAACTTCCAGGGCGTAGCGCACAGATCGGCTTGATTTTACAGGATCGAGGTTTCCCGGCTGCATATCGTAAATCTCAAGAATTCTGCCGTCATAGGAAATGTAGGCAATAGAAAGCGGGACGAGGGTATTTTTCATCCAGAAGGAAAGAATCTGGTCGTTTTGAAAAACAAAAAGCATTCCTTCGCCGTCTTTAAGTTTCTTGCGGTACATTAGTCCCTGTTCATGTTGGGCTTGTGTGGCGGCAATTTCCGCTTTTACAGTTACCCTTATTTCTTTGCCTTCGATTACAAGTTCCCGTTTCTCAAATTTTTCAAGGGCCTTGCATGAAAAAAGAGAGGTAAGGAAAAAAACGAATAAAAGAAGCTTTTTAAGAACTTCAGTTTTTGAAAATGTTGGCCGGTAAAAATGAAGGTTAGAAGTCTGCAAGGAAACTCTCCCTGCGTAAAACATCCTGGCTGTCACGGGCCTTAGACTCTTCAAGCAGGCGGTCAAAGACCGTCTTATCGATATATTTGACCGTCAGCGGCCTTTCAATAGAAACCCTGGTAGTCTCTGATTCCCACACCGCTTCCCCAGGGCTAAGTTCTACGGGCTCTCCGTATTTTTTTACAAAGCTGGTAAAAACCGAATAATGGTCCATCTGCCTTGTGTCAAGAGAAAATGACATGATGTAGACCGCCCCCTGCGTAAGCTGAAAAAAAGCGCGCCTGATATACGAAAGCCCGGTAGTTTCCACCATGGTTTCTTCACGCACAGGCAAAAAAGACACGTCCCGGTCTCCCCGGAAACTAAAAAGCGTATCGGCAACAAGGGCCGTTTTAAGTTCATCCAAAGCCATTCCAAGCGCAATCCCCCGGAACTGGCGGGGAACTTCTTCCGGATTTTCAGGGGCAAGGGATCGCCTTTCCGGCTCTGGAATAGTGAATTCCATAGTCTCCTGGGCAAAAATCGGCGTAAGCAGAAGAAGGATAAAAAGCGAAAGAAAAGCTCCGGATTTCATCACTTAATTATCGGAATTTCACAAAAAACTATTTATGGACTTTCCATTTAAGGCTACATTAAGGCTGTATGAAAGTATTCATTGTTTATTGCCATCCATCTTGCGATTCCCTGACCAGAGAAGTAAGGGACAGTTTTATCGCGGGCCTGGAAAGCGCGGGACACGATTACGTACTTTCGGATTTATACGCGATGAATTTTTCTTCCGACATGAGCGAGGGCGAGTACGAAAGGGAAGCCTATTACCGCCGGGAACTCCCGCTGCCAGAAGACGTTAAGTTGGAGCAAGAAAAGATAAACGCAAGCGATGCGATTGTTTTTATCTATCCCGTGTTCTGGACTGAGGCCCCTTCCAAACTCGTTGGCTGGTTTGACAGGGTCTGGACTTATGGCTTTGCTTACGGAGAAAACCGCGTCATGAAAACGCTGGAAAAGGGCCTTGTTATCTGCGTCGCCGGAAACACCCTGGAATACTTTGAAAAGACTGGCCTTGGCGGGGCAATGAGAAAGGCAATGCTTGAAGACCGTCTTTTTGACCGGGTTAAGCGGAAAGAGATGATCATTCTGGGGGCAACAAGCCGGGAATTGCCGGAACGGGAAATGAACCGGGCCAAACACTTGGCGATGGCTTTTGAAGCGGGGAGGGGGATTTAGAATCTGATGAGGGTGATGGGCGGAATAGTAGGTGAAATTAGCGCATCAATAATTCTTTCAGTTTTTTTATAGGCCAAATCCCAGTTGGAAAACAGGCATTACCTTCTCCATCTTTTTTGAAAACGGGAAATGGCATAATGGAATTATCATAAATTAGCAATTTATCGCATACATCTACTATCTGAGGCAGCAGATTCCGCTCGGTGGATAAAACAGTCTCAAATGAGAAATCGGCTTTTTCCTCGACAAGCTTATTCCTAAGTGCTTCTGCTTTCTGCGCTGCTTCAGGATCGGTAAGGTCATATTCTTTTTTCAGGTCATCGGCGTTGATATATACAACGTAATGCGGTATTTGAGTAGTAATTGTACATTTACCGGAACCATTAGGCCCAGCGAAAACCAGGACTATCGGTTTAGACATATTCCCGTGTGCAATTGGCGTTTTCAAGGTATGCCTGCCCTGTTTCTGTATCATACCGGGCGACAGGTAGCCCTTTTTTCTGCTTCTTTGCTATATCTTGTTTGACTGCGTTATTAAACACCGTGGTAACTTCATCAGTATTAAGCCCTCCAAATCTTTTATTCGCAGGCGGGTTTAATACCCCGCCCTTTAGGGCGTAAAAAGTTACTTCACTGTGAATTGTTTGTGAAGGTATTAAACCCGCATAAAATCCATTCTT
>Ga0268262_10005959_pt1 | contig 11870 bp, 11 predicted proteins | sample TergutNc150P3_FD_190354 | JGI IMG/M metagenome (GOLD analysis project Ga0268262, IMG submission 190354) | Nasutitermes corniger P3 segment gut microbial community from laboratory colony in Florida, USA - Nc150 P3 (SPAdes) (version 2) | ecosystem: Host-associated > Arthropoda: Insects >... | reverse complement strand
TTAAAAGTTTCTGCTTTTTCTTGGAATCCCTAAGCCTCTTTTCGTTTTCAAACCTGAACTTGCCGAAATCTAAAATCTTGACGACGGGCGGAACCGCATTGGGCGATACCTCCACAAGATCAAGACCCGCATCTCTGGCCATTTCCAATGCTTGCGATACAGACATAATTCCCTGATCACCGTCATCCCGGATTAGACGGACTTCTCTGGAACGAATCTGTTCGTTCACACGTAAATCTTTCTCTGCCAACTGGCCTCCCTTGTTTTCACTTATCTTTCTATAGATTAACAAATTCCCGCTATTTTTGTCTAGTAGGTTAATTTCCGCTTAAAATCTCTGTTCCTACGCCTTCGTCGGTAAAAAGCTCGATTAGTATGGCATGGGGCAGTCTGCCGTCGATAATATGCGCCTTTTTAACCCCACCGTCCAGGGCAATGTCGCAGCAATCGGTTTTTGGTATCATTCCCTTCGAGATTATACCCTCTCGCTTTAAAATATTTAATTCCGCCCTTTCAACGGTTTTAATAAGCGAGTTCTCGTCTTTTACATCGCGTAAAATGCCCCGAACATCGGTCATAAGCACCAGTTTTTCAGCCCCAATAGCGGCGGCTATTTTTGCGGCGGCAATATCGGCGTTAATATTGAGGGCTTTCCCCTCGTCATCGCCTATTCCGTAAGCCACAGAAGAAATTACGGGTATAACATCCGCGTTTAAAACGGTGTCCAATATCGATATGTCCACATGTTCAATTTCACCGACATAACCCAAATCTTCTATTTTCATACGGCGCGCTTTTAAGAGACAGCCGTCAACTCCGGATAAGCCGATTGCCTTGCCGCCCGCTTTTTGAATAAGAGCGGTAATTTCCTTATTAACTTTTCCGCAGAGAACCATCTGTACTATGTCCATTGTTTCTTCGTCGGTGTAGCGCAGTCCGTTTACAAAGCGGCTTTCCTTACCTGTCTTTTTAAGCATTGCTTCAATTTCCGGTCCGCCGCCGTGAACGAGGACGGTTTTTATACCGACGCACGACATTAAAATTATATCTTCGATGACGGCTTTTTTTAATTCATCGTTAAGCATGGCGTTACCGCCGTATTTTACAACAACGGTTTTACCCTGAAAATCCTGAATGTACGGCAGAGCGTGAATAAGCACTCCCGCCCTTTCATTATTTGAAATTGAACTCATGATCTGTAATCCCCGTTAATTTTAACATAATCGTAAGTAAGATCGCACCCCCAAACAGACGCTTTTTCGCTTCCGCTATGCAGGTCGACTAATATTTCAATTTCTTCTTCGGAAAGAATTTTTTTCGCTTTTTCTTCGCTGAAGTTGACAGGCTGTCCATTCTTGCAAACTTCGATCTCCCCCGCCCCGCTCTTAAAACTTACATCGGTTTTTTCGGGATCAAAATCCACTCCGGCGTAACCGAGGGCGCATAAAACCCTTCCCCAGTTTGCGTCCGCGCCGAAGCAGGCGGCTTTTACAAGACTGGAAGCGGCGACAGATTTTGCCAGAGCTTCCGCGTTGTCTTCGCTCTGCGCGTTTGTTACGGTTACCGTAACCAGTTTTGTCGCGCCTTCGCCGTCGCGCGCCATTTTGCGGGCAAGCGAGACGCAAACATATTCAAGCGCGGAGTAAAACGCGTTGTAATCCGCGGTACAATGCGGACATCTGTTTGATGAATTGACCGGCGCGTTTCCCGCCTCGCCGTTTGCCATTATAACAACCATGTCGTTGGTGGAAGTGTCGCCGTCTACTGTGAGGCGGTTAAAGGAGCGTTTTACGGCGAGGCGAAGAGCGGACTGGAGAGCGGTATCTTCTACCGCGGCGTCCGTTGTGATGAAAGCGAGCATTGTCGCCATGTTGGGATGAATCATGCCCGAACCTTTTGTCATTGCCCCGATACGCACAGTCTCCCCGCCTATTTCCGCTTCTACGGCAATTTCCTTTTTGCGCACATCTGTCGTCATGATAGCTTCAAGAGCGTCATCGTTTCCCTGCTCGTCCGCGCGCAAACTTGCTTTAAGAGCGCTAATATTGTTCTCTATCGCGGCGATTGGTAACTGAACGCCGATTACTCCCGTAGAAGCAACAGCGACTTCGTTTTGAGGAATACCCAGCGTATCCGCCGCAAGCTGCGCCATGCGTTTTGCGGCGGTCATACCATCCTGCCCCGTACACGCGTTGGCGTTTCCTGAATTGGCAATAATAGCGCGTAATTTGCCGCCTGAGATATTTTCCTGACTGACCAGTACGCTTGCGGACCTTACTTTGTTAGACGTAAACATCGCCGCCGCATTGCAAATTTTCTCCGAGTAAATAAGAGCCAAATCTTTTTTTTGAGAACTTGATTTTATGCCGCATCGTATTCCGCCGGCTGAAAAACCTTTTGGGGCGCAAACTCCGCCTGTTATTTCTTTCATTTTGTTCCTAAAACAACGCCGGTATAGCGTCAAGTCCGGCTTTTTCGTCAAAGCCGAATAAAACATTCATATTCTGAACCGCTTGTCCCGCGGCTCCCTTTACCATGTTGTCTATGGCGGTGGTTACTATCAATGTAGAGCCGTTAATATCAACATGAACGGAAATATCGCAGTAATTTGACTGGCGCACTCTGTTTGTCGCGGCTGTAAGTCCTTCGGGCAGTATCCGCACAAAGGGTTCGTCTTTATAAAAATCGGTATAAAGCCCCCGGATTTCCGCGGTTTTCGCCTCGATTTCTTTTGACGGCGGCAGATTAGCGTTGCTTACAGTTACGCTCCACTCTTTTTTTAACGGAATGTAAATGACGCTGAGGATACCCCTGTTTACCGGCGCAAGTCTCGGCGTAAAAATTAATTTAGGCGCGGGATTGTTCCCTGCCGCCGCCATCATGGAGAGATTACGCGCTATTTCGGGCGAGTGTCTGTGGGACGCGACTTTGTACGGTGAAACGGAATCGGCACATTCAGCGTAGTGGAAGGAACGGGACGGCTCTCTGCCTCCGCCTGTAACGCCTGTAACGGCGTCAACGATGACAGGCGAATCAACGCAGTTGAGTCCTTTTGCCAAAGCGGGAAACGCGCCGAGGGATCCGCCTGTGGGATAACATCCCGGGTTGCCGATAATCACCGCGCCGGACGCGGCAAGTTTTTTTATTTTTTGCCTGTTTAATTCCACAAGACCGTAAATCGAATTTTTGTGTAACTGCGGGTATTTATATTCTTTTCCGTACCACGCGTTATAAACAGTTTCGTCGTCGTCAAAACGAAAATCGGCGGAAAAATCAATATAATGAATTTTCCGCTCCATACAGGCGGAGGCAAACGGCTCCCCAACGCCGTGCGGAAGCGCTGCAAAAACCACATCTGAGGCGGCGATAACTTCTTCGGCTTTTAAGAGCGGAAGCGAAACTCTGCCCAGAAAATTGGGATAGATATTTTCGATCTTGTCGCCTTCAAAGCTTACAGAGGAAAGCGCTAATTTTTCTACCTTGGGGTGCCCCGAAAGGAGTCTTACCAATTCAGCGCCGGCATAGCCTGTCGCGCCGATTATACCTGCTATCATGCGTTAATTATGCACTTTTAGCGGGTAATGGTCAATTATTAGTGTAACTTATGCCAAGCGGATATCTTTACTAAGAAAGATGATAAGGATATAATTTTTACTATGAAAAAAATTTTGTTTCCATTAACTTTAGCGCTTTTATTTTCCGCTTGCGCGTCAACAGTAACTATCGGCGAGGAACTGTCTCCGGCAGAGTTGATACAACGCGCTAATGAGGCTATGGACAGGAATCGTTACAATATAGCTATACAGTATTACGAGGCTTTGCGCGATCGCAACCAAAGCAATGTCGATCTTAACATAACGGCGGAATATCACATTGCGTTTATCCATTACAAACAGGGAAAAATGGAACAAGCCCGCGAAGAGTTAAACGCCGTTCTTGAATATTACAATTCTCCCGACGCGGAACTTCTTCCCCAGCACTTTAAAAGGCTTTCACAAATAGTTCTTCAAACAATCGATGAAAAAGAAAAACGTAAAGACCCGACTCTTAAAAAAAGAAATCAGTCATAATCGGGCAGCCGATTTTTATGCGCCTTGAGTAACTCATCAGTCATAGAGCGAATGTCATCTATAATAAAAGTTCAGGATTATCAAGTGAAAAATTAAAGAATTTGCGAAAAACAAGAAAAAACAGGTGTCGAAATTAAGATTAATTATGCTTGATATTATCGAACAAAATGGTAAAATCAAAGTATGGATGTATTGCAAGAAATTGACGAGAAAATGCAAAAGATCAACAAAATACGTCCTTTTGAAGGGACTTATCTTCAGCAAATTAACAAACTTTTTAAAGTAAAAACAACATACTCGTCTAATGCGATAGAAGGAAATTCTCATACATTAAGTGAAGTAACTGATATTATCGAAAAAGGAATAAGAACAAAAAATCACTCGGTAAATGAATTACATGAAATAATAGGGCATTGTCACGCTTATGATTTTATGTTTTCTCTGATTAACAAAAAGGGATTGACCGAGAAAGACATATTAAATTTTCATCATTTGTTTACCAAAAATAATAAAAGTTTTACAGACCCGGGAATATACAGAAAAGTTGACGTAAAAATAAAAGGCAGTAAAAGAGAACTGCCTAAATTTGAAGATATCCCGAATAAAATGCTGGAATATATAACATGGATAAACAAAGAAAGAAAAAATATACACCCTGTGCTGTTTGCGGCGGAAGCAAACAGAAGACTTGGAAACATTCATCCGTTTTCAGACGGTAACGGCAGGGTTGCCCGTCTTGTGATGAACACCTGTCTTTTTCAACATAGATACTTCCCTATCTCCATACCTGTTTTAAAACGAGCAGAATATTTTAATATTATTGAAGCAAGCGACAGCGATGCTTTTGGGGCTTACATCGCCGAGTTTGAGCTTCAAACTATAAAAGAATTGATTCTCTTCTTTAAAATTAAATAATTCTTTAAGAATATATAAACCACGAACCACACGAACACTCACGAACTTATACTCCGAAATCTTGTCGTTGTTCGTATGGTTAGCGTATGGACGCTGAGCTTGTCGAAGCGTCCTGTGCTCCCTTCGACAGGCTCAGGGAGCGCATACATCTCTCTTGGTTTATAGCAAAAAAATTTTTATTTACTAGGCGTAAATTTAAACCCGCTTCCTTCAACGCTTACACTGCCTGTCCCAGGGTACACAATATGCATTCCCGCTACGGGGATTTTGTTCTTTGCGGCGTAATCCAGAACCTGCCTGCGAACTGCGGCAGCGGTTTTTTGATCCATGTCGTAAGTTGCGCTAATCTCCGGTACCGGAAATTGTACCAATGCTATATGCAGAAGATCCCCGATTATCAATAATTTATCTTTACCGTTTTCTATCAAATAAACCGTATGCCCCGGAGTGTGTCCGTAAGCGGCGATTGGAGAAATCCCCGGAACTATTTCTTTCAATTTTTTACCAAGCTCTCCGGGTTCAAATGTAGTAACCTTTGAACCATACGGGGCAAGAGCGGCGACCGCTCCCTGATTAACTTGAGTTTTTGTAAAATATTCTTTCTCTTTGGCAGAAAGATAAACTTTCGCCTTTGAAAAAACCGCCGCCCCGTCTTTTTGCAAACTGCCAAAGTGATCCCCGTGCAGATGGGTGATAAGAACAGCGTCAACATTTTCAGGCTGTACGCCCAGTTTTTTTATTTTCTCTACAATAATACCGCCCGCTCCCGTTCCGGTATCTATCAATATATTCTGTCTTGGAGCTTTGATTAAAACAGCGTTTGCGGTGTGCTTAAAACCTTCCGCCGGAATGTAACGCTTTAAAACCGCCTCGTCCGCTCCCACTAAAATTCCCGTATTTCCGTCCCTTTCGGATTCTACCAAAATGTACACTTCATATTGACCGACTTTCAGCGTATAAATACCGTCGTCGGCGTATCCGTTGGCGGCAATGGCGTAAAAAATTAATCCTAATAAACCTATCTTTTTCATTTTAATCTCCTTGCGGTATTATATCATTAATTAAGTTTTATTTTTAAGAATACTTTTTCTTAAACAAAGATAGCGTCATTTCATATATTGTTTTAAAACGTCCGCAATAGTAAGACTGACATTTTTGGTAATATCTTCGGATAGCTGGCTCATCATCTCTTTACTGTCAGAGGGCAATAAATCACCCTTAAAAAGCGACCAAACCTCGACATCAAGAGCTTGGGCAAGGTTACATAGCGTTTTTGCTTGCGGAAAATTGTTTCCCCGTTCAATAGCTGAAAGGGAAGTTATTGAAATTTGTATTTTTTCAGCCAAATCGGCTTGTGATAACTGTCTACGGAAGCGAAAAAATTTGATATTTTTACCTAAATTTTCCCTTAATTCTTGTTCATTCATCTATTTTACCTGTTCTTACCTCCTTTTTTTATTAAATCAAGCCAAAAAATTATTGACAAACAGCCTATACCTGTATACTATATAGTCATAGGCTTATATTTGAATTGTGGGATTTACGAGTTTATGAGACGTTATTCATATTTCTGCAAAAACGCCGATTTTCGGCTTTTTGATATGCTTGCCCGTATGGGCGATCAATTTTGTATTGGAACTTGAATAGTTCAAAGGAGATTTTTAAGATGAAAAACATATTTCACGTTGCAAGCAAACTGATAGCGGTATTGCTATTAGTAATTACGATTTCCGGGTGTTTCTCAATAACTCGACATGCTATAGATATCAGTAATGTACATGGTATTAGAGAACTCTATATAAGAGACGCAGGGACAACTAATTGGGGCTCGAATATCGCAAAAAATATGCAAGATATCGATAAATCGAAATATTCAGAAAAGGTAGATATAAAAGTCGTAGACAATAATGGCATTGTTTATAGTAAAGATAACGTATCTTTCAATAATTCTGATTTTGCAGAGACAGGAAAAACTTCTGAAATAAATATGCTTGGAATGATGTTACTAGCAGGAGTATCAATTGGAGCATTATATGCTATAGGTCAAGCAGGAAAATAAAATGAAAAAAATTACTACTTTTTTTATATTGGTTATATTACTTAGTTTTGTATCATGTGATACAACCACACATTATACTATTAAGGTATCTGTTGATAGAAACCCAACCTTGATAGTAGAAAATAGAACAGGATATCCGGTTGTTGTAACCGCTCCTGTACCTTCAAACATAAATATTGGAGCAACCGCTCAAATTCAGCCGGCTGAAACCAAGGGAACTATTAATGTTTCTTACATGATTGGGCGAGTTACATTTAACGAGCAAGTAACTATGAATAATGCGGATGTTACTGTAACTTTAACTAAGAGACCTCCGACAATTACTGTTGTAAATAAAACAGGACAGCCGGTTAATTTGATTGCTCCTGAATCTTTGAGCATAGCTAATGAAGGAAGTCATAATTTTCTAGCTCCGGCAAATCAACTTACTAATATTACTTACCAAATAGCTCGAATGCAAATTACTGAACAAGTAAATATGAAAAACGAAGATGTTACTGTTAATTTAACCAAAAGACCGCCATATGTTACTATTGCAAATAATACCGGCAGCACCGTTAATGTTGTTTTTATTCGTACTCCGGGTACTGGTTGGACAGGTCCGAATGTTCTTAATCTCCGGTTAAACCCTGATGGTACGTTAGATCAAGCTCAAGCTTCAGTACAATCAAATGAACTTAGAGGAAGTATCACAAACAGAGAATCTTTTAAGTTTTGGACTGGTAATGTTCAACTTTCAGGTAATACTTTTGATATAAGGATTGATGATGTTCAAGGAAATACTTATGTAAAAAGTAATGTTCAAGTCATAAACGATATGACTTTGAACTTTTCTCAATCTGATAAGCGTTAAAAACATTTTATTATTCTTTTTAAAAAAATCCCCACGTTAAGACGCGGGGATTTTTTTTTACTTTAAACTTAGATACCGCTACGGCGAAGTTGTTAATAATTTCTTTTACGTCGCACATTTATTCAACATGAAAAATTTTTAAGGATACTTTTTCTTAAACCCCGTCACTCTCGCGCTTGCGGTAATATTCAGCGGAGAGCGTTCCCCTCTTGCAAGGTAATGGTAGCCGATTCCCGCTATCATGGCGGCGTTGTCGCCGCATAAGTCCTGAGGAGGGAAAATACAGCGAAGATTTTTTTGCTCCGCAAGGCAGGAGCGAAGATAACTGTTAGCCGCAACGCCGCCGCCTGCTACTATTGTTGTAATACCGGTATCTTCGGCGGCGTTCAATAAAGCCCGTAACAGAATTTGAACTGCGGTTTTTTGAAAAGAAGCGGCTATGTCTTCGTTTGTGTGTGCGCCGGATTTTTTTTTGAATATGTCAAGCTGATTTATTACGGCGTTCTTTAATCCCGAGTACGACACGTCGTAACGATGATCGCCTTTGTGCAAGGACGGCATGGGGAAATTGAAAAAGGAGCTGTCCCCATTCTGCGCCATTTTATCAATGACGGCTCCCCCCGGATAGCCGAAGTTGTAAAACTTCGCAACCTTATCAAACGCTTCGCCTACGGCGTCGTCTATTGTTGTGCCGAGGACTGTAATATTGTCAAAATTGTCGGCACGGCAGATGATTGTGTGTCCGCCGGAAACAAGGAGTCCCAGAAAAGGGTATTCGCACTTTACGGAAGAAATTAAACGAGGGGCGTACAAATGCGCCAGCATGTGATCGACGGCGATAAACGGAATGCTGCGTGACCATGCGAAGGCTTTTGCGAAAGAGAGCCCGACTAACAATGAGCCTAAAAGACCGGGGCGGTTTGTTACGGCTACAGCGTCAATCTCCTCAACTTTAATGTTCGCTTTATCCAACGCTTCTTTTGTGACGGCGTAAATCCACTCGGTGTGTTTTCTGCTCGCTATTTCGGGGACTACTCCGCTCCACGGGGCGTGGAAGGGTATTTGAGTGGCGATAACATTGGAAATAATTTTTTCGCCGTCTTCTACGACTGCGGAGGAACATTCATCGCATGATGTTTCAATGCCGAGAACTTTCATTTCTTGATTATATCAGAAGCGGTCTTTAGTGTGTAACCCTGTTCGGTCAAAAGAGGAAATTGCTCGGCAAGTAAGGGCGCTAAATCGGGCGACCAAGTGTGACCAATCATCACTGCGCTGCCGTTTCTCTGCGCTCTTGTAAGTCCTGTTGAAATATAGCGGGACATAGCGTCTTTATTCTGCTCGTTATCGATAAAAATATTTCTTTCGGCGATTTTTATCCCCATCTGTTTCGCTGTTTCGGGGACAACAGTATCGGCAGTCGTTCTGGAATCGACAAAACATATTCCTTGTTCTTTACAAAAAGCCAATATCGTTTTCATCGCCTCTTTATCCATCGTTATCTTTGACCCCTGATGATTGTTCATTCCGGCGATGGGTCCGATTTCATTAACGTTACGTGTCAACACCGCTCTTATTTCTTCCGCGCTCATGCCCGAAGTAATCGCCCCCGGACCCGGGTCTTGTCCGCCTATAGCCTCCATCGGCTGATGTAAAAACACCTCTTTTCCGCTTTCCCTGATACGCTTCGCCGCTTCCGCCGAATGAGGAAGCCCCGGCAAAACGGCTATTGTAAACGGAAACTGAATTTTCAAAAACGGCTCAAGTTCTTTCAAGTTATTTCCGGCGTCGTCAATTATAAAAACCAATGTCCCCTTATTTTCAACAACCGCAGTCTTGGGATTGATAACCGCTGAAACTGTCGTTGCCACGGGCGCATTTTGAACAGGCGGCGTTTTTTCTACGGGTTTGGCGCTTTTCGGCGTAACCTGTTTTTTAACGTTTGAAACAATCTCTTTTTCTTCAGTTTCAGGCGCAAGAACTTCAACGATCTGCGGCTTTGGTTTTTCGGGAACTGTTTGTTTTATCGTCTCAACTTTTTCCGGCTGCACCGCCGCAGTTTCCTGTGAGGCAGCGTTTTCTTTATTCATGCCGGAATGAACGGCAATGACGGCGCAAGAAATCAAAGCCGAAATAGCCACGATTACTCCCACAAGCAAAAAAGCCTGAATAGGGTCGGAAAAGCCTGTTTTTTTGCGCCTTTTATACGTTTTTCTCACTGTTTTCTTAGTTTTTACTGCTTTTTTCATGTTTCTTCTATACAGTATCGGCATTTTTACTAAAAGGCTTCGCCTTTTAGCTTAGGAGTTTTGCCAAAGCGGAAATTACGGTTTTTATTGTTTTTTTTATTTTGTCAAAGCCCTATGTTTTTTGATGATGGCTTGTGTTTGGCAAAACTCCATGCTTTTAATATTCACTTGTCTGCAAATGCCGCCTGTTGTATAATTGAAATATGGAACTTGAATATACTTATTGGCAATCTAAAGACGGGTGGTTTGTCGGCTACCTTAATATTTGGCCTGATCATTTAACTCAGGGGAAGGATATACAAGAACTTGAAGAAATGCTGCTCGATCTGTATGAGTTTTACAAAGAGGAACAGGCGGAGCCTGAAATAATTGAAAAAAAGACCGGTCGGCTGAAGGCATACGCATAACATGAAACGCGGAGCATTACTGAAAATTCTCAAAGCACAAGGTTGCATCTTTTTTAAACATGGTGGCAGGCATGATCAATATATGCAACCCAGAACCGGGAAAAAAGACCAAGTTCCAAGACACCCCTTAATATCCGATGATACAGCCAGAAGTATTATCAAAAATTTATCATATTAATAAAAATTTGCTGTAGACGCATAATAATTTCGGGGGGCGTTGCGTCTGACCACTAAAACACATAAATAATGCTTTTTCGATGATACTTTTTAATGTGTTTTAGTGGTCAGACGCTGAGGGGGATAGCGGAAAAGCCGTAGGCTTTGGAGCGAAGGGGGAGACTTCCCCCTTGTGTAAAAGTATTTATTTATAGATAATAAAAATATTAAAAAGATTTTAAGGAGCTCTTATAATGAAGAAAAAAATAATTTTGGCTTATTCGGGCGGATTGGATACGACTGTTATTATTCCGTGGCTGAAAGAAAATCACGACTGCGATGTTATTGCTGTTTGTGTCGATGTGGGGCAGGCTGCGGACTGGAAGGCGATTTCCAAGAGGGCGATGACTACGGGGGCGAGCGCTTGCTATATCGCCGATGTTAAAAAAGAATATGTTGAAGAATATATTTGGCCTGCTCTGAAAGCCGGCGCTGTCTATGAGGACAAGTATCTTCTGGGCACTTCGACGGCTAGACCGCTTATCGCTAAGGTGCTTGTCGATTACGCTAGAAAAGAAAAAGCGGACGCTATTGCTCACGGCGCTACCGGCAAGGGTAACGATCAGGTTAGGTTCGATCTTGGTATTATGGCTCTTGCTCCCGATATCGAAATTATCGCTCCGTGGAGGACTTGGAAGCTGAAAAGCAGACAGGACGAGATGAGGTATCTGGCTCGGAGAAAAATTCCTGTTCCTATGAAGAAAAAAAATTCCTACAGTATGGACGATAATCTTTGGCATATTTCTCATGAGGGGTTGGAACTTGAAGACCCTGCGAATGAGCCGCAGTTAAGAAAAATGCTTACTATGATTGTTCCGCCTGAAAAAGCGCCTAACAAGGCTGAATATGTTGAGATTGAATTTGAAAAGGGTATTCCTATTTCTCTTAACGGAAGAAAAATGGAAGGGGTGCAGTTGATTAACGCTCTGAATAAAATCGGCGGCGCTAACGGGGTTGGTATCGTAGACTTGGTAGAAAATCGGGTTGTGGGTATGAAGAGCCGAGGTGTTTACGAAACTCCGGGGGGCGCTATTCTCTACTACGCTCATCAGGAGCTTGAACATCTTTGTCTTGACAGGCAGACTTACTCTTTCAAACAGC
>Ga0268262_10005958_pt1 | contig 11871 bp, 9 predicted proteins | sample TergutNc150P3_FD_190354 | JGI IMG/M metagenome (GOLD analysis project Ga0268262, IMG submission 190354) | Nasutitermes corniger P3 segment gut microbial community from laboratory colony in Florida, USA - Nc150 P3 (SPAdes) (version 2) | ecosystem: Host-associated > Arthropoda: Insects > Digestive... | reverse complement strand
GGCGTCGCTGAAGCCGGGGGAGCCCATTCTGGGGAGGTCTCTTCCGCTTGTTCTCTGGGACGGGGAGGAGTCCGAGGCGTTGACTACCAGATCCAATCGCTTCGGCGGCGGGGGCGGAGGCGGCGGCGGGGGCGGTTCTACCGGCTGCGGCGGTTGTTGTTGTACCTGCGGGGTTACGTTGCGTAGTTTTCCCATCAGGACTTCCAGCTCCGGCGGTACGGGCGGCGGGGGCGGCACCGGCGGCGGGGCGGCGGGGGCGACATCCGGCAGGCCTTTGCTGTTGTAGGTCGACGTTTGCCCGAATTTCGGCGGATCGGGGAGAACCGGCGGCGTACCGGCGGCGGCGGGGGCTTGGTTCATCCTTTTGAACTCGGCTTTTTTCTTGGAAGCCGCCTTGCGTCTGCCGGCTACGATGCCTATGAACAGGAGCAGGCCGGAGAGGACGGCGACTACGCCTGTGGTAACTATGATCCAGTCGAAAAGTCCGGCGGGCTTGAACGAGAGGGTCGATTCAAGGAACGACGAGATTTTGGAAATTATTGAGGATAGGATCTGTCCGCCGAAACCGGAGGGGGTCTCGGAGGGTTCCGGGCCGTCGAAAGAGGCCGACGAGCGCATCCACACTAAGGAGTCGCGCATCGCGGCGCTCGCCGTCTCAAGGTCGTCTATGGACAGGCCGGCGCGTTTGCGGACCTGCGTCTCAACGGCAAGCGAGTCTAAGCGCGCCCGCAGCGTCTCCCTGCTGTCGGCGCGGGCGCACGGGACGTTTAGGGCTATAAGAAGAAGCGCAACCGGTACGAATAGGCGTTTAGCCGTTTTCATTCCATGATCTTGGCTTTTTGATGGTGAGCGGCGCATACGTACAAATATACATTATAATACGGCGAGACATAGCATAAAATTCTTCAATATTCTTGTTTTTACTTCCGCAAATATGTATATTAACTATTGGTATCGATACTTGATAAAGATTAAAGAATAAAAAGGCGAAATCGGCATGATCAGGTACACCGTCTATTTCAACGGCGAGCAGGTTAAAAGTTACGATATCGAGGAGCCGGTTATCTTTATCGGGCGGCTTCCGGAGAACCACATCCCCATTTTCAATATGGGGATATCGCGGCGGCACGTCAAAATCGAGTTGGACGCCTTCGGATCCTACACGCTCACCGACCTGAATTCGCTCAACGGCACCCTCGTAAACGGCAAGAAGGTCAAGAAGACGACCCTTGTAAACGGCGACAAGATCACTATCGGCAAGTACACGATCGTCTATGAAGACCTGCGCGGAGAGGCGGCGCTGCACCTCGAAACCATAGTCATGACGCCGCCGACCTTAGCGCAAGCGGGCGTCGCGCCGGCAATACCCCAAGCGATACCGCAGCAAGCGTTACCGCCACAGGCGATGCCGCCGCAAGCGTTGCCGCCGCAGTCGATACCGCCCCAAGCGATGCCGCCACAGGCGATTCCGCCGCAAGCGATGCCGCCACAGGCGTTACCGCCGCAGGCGATTCCGCCCCAGGCGATGCCGCCCCAGGCGATGCCGCCCCAATCAATACCGCCGCAGTCTATACCGCCTCAGATGTTACCGCCCCAGGCGATCCCGCCGCAGATGTTACCGCCGCAAGCGATCCCGCCGCAAGCCGCGCCGCCGGCCCAGGTTCCGACAGACCCGGACGCCTATGACGACGACGATGAAGCGATCTCCGGCGCCGTCCTCATAGAAACCGCCGGACACATCGTCTATAGACTCGACCACGACTACCTTACCATCGGCTCGGACGAAGTCGACGACATATACGCCGCCGGGTTCATGGTCAACAAGGGCTTCGCCGCCATAGAAAAACGTGACGGCGGCTTCTACATAACCGCGCAAAAGATGATGGCCAAAATCAAGGTCAACGGCAAGAGCGTGCGCACCCACCGGCTGGAACACAGGGACAGGATCGAGATCGGCTCGAATACGTTCCGATTCATGGAAAACGGATAGCGGCAAATGAGATTCGCGTTCATCTCAGACATACACGCAAACCTTGAGGCGCTCGAGGCCGTATTGGCCGATATAGACAAAAAAAAGGCGGACGAAATCCTCTGCCTCGGCGACGTGGTGGGCTACGGCGCAAACCCAAACGAGTGCGCCGAAATCATCATCAAACGCTGCAAAGAGGTGCTCCTGGGCAACCACGACGCCGCCGCGACAAACCTCCTCACAACGCAGCACTTCAACGTCCACGCGAAGATCGCCATAGAGTGGACCGCGCAAGCGCTCACCCAATCAAACAAATTGTACCTCGCCAAGCTGCCCATATCAAAAAAAACCGACCTCCTAACAATGGCCCACTCAACCCCCTACGAACCGGGATTGTGGTACTACATAACCTCGCTCGAAGAGGCGGCCTTCAACTTCCAATACTTCGACACAAAAATCTGCCTCGTAGGCCATACCCACATACCCATGATAATAGTCTTAGACGACGACGAAATCTACGTCCACCCGGAAAAACAAATATCCTACAACGAGGACGATAAGATAAAATTGCTGATAAACATAGGCAGCGTAGGCCAACCCAGAGACAGAAACCCGGAGAGCTCTTACGGTATTTTAGATACGGAAGAAAAAACATTCACCCTATACAGAATCCCCTACGACATACCCAAGGCGCAGTCCAAAATGAAGAAAATCAAGATGCCGGACTTTTTGGTCAACCGGCTGGCGGAAGGCCGGTGAATCCAATCCCCCCGCCGTGGAGACGCGGTTAACCGCGTCTCCACAACATCGAAATCAATCCAAATAAAACCTCTCCAGGTTACTTACGACCTTAGCGTTCCCAAGCAGACCCCTGAACCACTCCGCGTAGGCCGATTGCCGCCCCGACATCTCTAATGCCTCCGCCGCTTGAACCGCCTGAGGGTTGTTCTGGAGATCCAACGGCGCCGGTTCGCTCTTACTTAACGTACGGACGAAGCTGTACCCGGTCTTCTCCTCTATGAGGCCGGACACCGCCCCCGCGGGGAGGCCGAAAGCGACCGCCGCGGTCTTAGACGCCCTGCCCAACTGCTGTACGTAGCCGCCGGGCGTTTGATCCTCGGCCGTGCCGACCACGATTTTACTGTCGCCGCCCTGTATGTCTTGGGGCGTCGCGCCGCCCTTCACCTTTTCCAGCACCGTGGCGGCGTAGGCCTTAGCCTCCTTCATAGCCAGCGTGTCCCTGAGCGCCTCTACTATGCGGTCGCGCACCTCGGACAACGGCTGCAAACCCTTCTTCGCCTTTTCCTTCAAACCCAGCACGTAAAAGGCGTCCGGGTTGTCGAGCACATCGGAGACCTCGCCCGCCTTGCGGGTAAAGGCGAAGTGGCCGGCGCCTTTAAGGTAGCCGATCTTGGGCGGCATATCGCCCCTCTTGAATAGGCCCGTGGAATCGATCTGCGCGGAGAGCCCCTCCGCCGCGGCCGCCGTAAAGCCCTTGCTCGTCACGGCCATCTTGACCTGCTCCGCGTTCGCCGACAGGACGTCGAGCGTCTCGTTGGACGGAGTGTTCTTTATCAGTATGTGGCGCGCCCTGATGCTGTACGCCCCGCTACTGTCCGGCTCGCCGCGCTCCTCAAGCTTGATTATGTGGTAACCGAACGCCGTCTTGACCGGATCCGATATCTGCCCGGGCTCCAAAGCGAACGCCGCCGCCTCAAACTCCGGCACCATTGCGCCCTTGCCGAACCAGCCCAAATCTCCGCCGTTCGACCTTGACCCCTCGTCGTTCGACTCAAACTCCGCCTCGTCCTCAAACTTAGACTCCCCGGACAAAATCTTCTTCTTGATATCAAGCAGATACTTCCGATTCAGCTCCAAGTCGGACTCGGTGGCTACCTTGGGGATCCTGACAAAGTACAAGTCCGCCTGCTCGTCGCGGCGGAAGCGCTTCTGGTTGGCCGCGTAGTAATCGCTGATCATCTTGTCGGTGACGGCCGCGCTGTCGTTCCTGTGATCCTTGCTCAAAATCATGTAGAACTCAAAAGAGGCCTTGTCGTTCCTCTGGGCAAACTCGTAGGCCATCTCCGCCTTAGAAACGAAGATGCCGGCCTTGAGGAGCGCGTCGAGCTTCTGACCCGGCATGACCTGGCCGCTCACCTGCCTCTCCACATCGACCATCCACGGGTACATGGAGTATGTCTGCGGCGTGTTCAGCCACTGGATGTACTTAGTAGTGTCGAAACGCCCGTCCGTCCTAAAGACAAACGCGGTGTCGAGCCCCGGAAGCGGATTGCGCTTCAAGTACTCGAAGACCTCGTGATCGGTGGACTCAAGCCGCATAGACTTGACCGCCTTGTCGAGGAGCACCCTGTTGACCTCCTGATTCCACACCTGCGACGGAATCTGACGATCCTGCATAGGCGACACCTCGCGCCCGCCCTCCTGCATACGGAAGCGCTCCATGTTGACCAGTTTATCGAAATACTCTATCGGCACATCCTTGCCGTCAATCTTGCCGACAGGCGTTTTCCGGCCCTGACCCATGATGTTCATACCCCAATCAAGGAAAAGGGTGCCGCCTACAAAGGCCACTATGATAATAATCATTATCATCGGAGCCATTTCACGCATCTTCTTAATCATAACTTATCTCCTTAAATATTTTTAATCCTATAATCCTTATAATCCTACTAACTTGTTTATCTCGGCGAAGCCAATCCTAATTCAGACAGTGTTTTACTTCTTATCCGCACCCTTCTTACTCGTATCCGGCTTATTCGTACCCTTCTTATCCGCCTCCGGTTTCTTAGGGGCGGAGGCGCCCACTTTTAGCAACCTTGTGTAGACGGGCTTGTCCGCAATAAGGCTAAGGGCGGCGGCTAATTGCTCGTCGCGGGCTAGTTTGGCGCGGTAGACCGACTCGTTGTCTTGGCCGAACTCCCTCACCAAGAGCGCGTCGCGGATCAGGCGCTTGATCTCCGGCTCGACCTGGCGCATAGCCTGGCGGCTGTCGGCGGCCAAGACCGAGTCCACCCGCTCCGACGCGGCCTTCAGTTTCCCGAATTCAGCCGCGCTCAGCTTGGGCGGCTCCAAATACGGGTTCTTGTTGTCCTTCAGCGCGGTGTCCTCCACCACGCCGCTCCTCTTCTTGAACTCGTCGAACTGTATCTGCGCTATGCTCTGGAAAGTGAACTTTACGGAGTCTAAGTGCGCGTAGAAAGATTTTACCGTCGCCTCGTCGGGAGCGTAGTCGGCGGTGATCTTGACGCCGCGCTTCTGCAGCTTCACGTACTCGATGTTGGCGAACTGGAAGAACATATCCTTAAGCAGCAACGCGCGCAGCGCCGCCTCCGGTATCTTGCGGAGCACGACCGTGTCTGGGACTATGCCGCCCCCGCCGAAGACGAAGCGCCCGCCCTTGGTGCGGTAGGTCGCCGTATCCGCCTTGGCCCTCTCCTTCTTGGCGTCCTTATCTTTACCCTTGCCCTTGTCCTTCTCCGGCGCTACGCCCTGCTCCTCCTCTTCCTCCGCCTCCTCCTCGTCCTCCGCGTCGTCGCCCCTGCGCACGAAGTTCTCCGGGCGGTTTATGCACCTGCCGGAGGGGGTGTAGTAAAAAGCCGTCGTCAGCTTAATATGGTTGACCGCGTCGAGCGGCAAAACGCTCTGCACGGAACCCTTGCCGAAAGTCGTATCCCCCAAAATGACGCCCCTGTCCCAATCCTGCACCGCCCCGGCCACGATCTCCGACGCGCTGGCGGATGCCCTGTCCACCAACACGATAAGCGGCATATCCGCCGGCAGCACCGCGCCCGTGGTCGACTTGAACTCCTTGTTCTGATTGCGAACCCGCCCCCGCGTGGAGACCACGACCGAGTTCTTGGGCAAAAACTTCTCCGAGACCTCTATCGCCTGAGGCAGCAACCCGCCCGGATTGTGGCGCAAATCAAAAACCAACCCCTTTATGTTCTTCTTCAGAAGATCCCGAACCGCCTTCTCAACCTCCGCGCCCGCCTCCTGGGAGAACTGCTGCAGCGTCAAATAGCCTATGCCGCCCTCAAGAACCCCGTAAAAAGGCACCGACTTTATCTGGATGATGTCGCGGCGTATCACATACTCATGATCCTGCGCCTCGCCCCTCCTGCGGATGAGCAGCTTGACCTCCGTCCCCGGCTCGCCGCGCAGCTTCGTGAGCGCCTTGTCGGAGGTGTACCCGCGCGTGGAGACGCCGTCTATCCTTATAATCTGGTCGCCGGACTGCAACCCCGCCCTAAACGCCGGCGTGCCCGAAATAGGCGTCATAACGGTCAGAACCTTGTCGCGGATGGAAATGATGATCCCCAACCCCCCGAACTTGCCCTCCGTCTGCGTCCGCAAATCCTCGTACTCCTTGGCCTCAAAGTAGGTGGTGTGCGGGTCGAGTATCTGCGTCATGCCCTTTATGGCGTTGTCGACCAAGTCCTTGGAAGAGACCTCCTCCACATAATTTTGGTGGATCTTGGTAGCGACGTTGTCCATACGCATCACGTCGATAAAGAAGTCGTCCCCCTTGGCCCCGTTGGAGTCGACCGCGAGACCGACCACAACCGCGACCACAAGCAGAACGCCGCCCAATAAACCGTTCGTTGACTTTTTGTCCATAAATTTTTACTTTCTTTGTCTTTTAACCGTACCGTACAATAATTTTCCTTATAAGATTGTAAATATATATTATGGGATGGGGAGAGTGGAAATAAATAAAAGTCAAAATCTTTAAAGTCTTTAAAACCTTTAAAATCAAATTCATATTTAGACGAAAGGCGCTACGCGCCTTTCATAGATAAATCGGGGGGCTAAACCCCCCGATTTTCAGTCAACGTCAACGGCAAAGTCAAAAACATTAGATGAAAAGGTCACTGAGCGAAGTCGAAGTGACCTGACGTATGATCTTGCGCCGGGTCGCTTCGACTTCGCTCAGCGACCCTTCGGGGGTGCATGGTTGTTTTGACTTTGACTGAAAATGCGGGGCATAGCCCCGCATTTATCTATGAAGCCGAAGGCTTCGTCTTAAAAAGATTTAAAAGATTTTGACTTATAACCCCAATTCAGACATCTTCTCCGCCGCCTCAATCGCCGACAGCAAACTCTCACACGACGCCTGCCCACTCCACGCTATGTCAAAAGCCGTTCCATGCCCAACAGAGGTGCGGATTATCGGCAGGCCTACGGTGATATTCACGCCGTGCTCGAAATCTCTCGACTTAAGCGCCACAAAGCCGTGGTCGTGCAACATTGAGACCACTCCGTTGAACTCGCCCTTGAAGGCGCGGTTGAAGACGGTGTCGGGGGGCAGGGGGCCGACTACATTTATGCCCTCTTCTTGGGCTTTTTTTATGGCGGGGGCTATCTCTCTTATCTCCTCGTCGCCGAACAGGCCGTTTTCGCCGGCGTGGGGGTTTAGGCCGGAAACGGCCATTCTGGGCTCCGATATGCCTAAGCCGGAGAGCGATCTGTGCAACAGGCGGATTTGGCGCAACACGCGCTCCGCGGTCACCATCTCTATGGCGTCGCGCAGAGAGACGTGGGTGGTGACGTGGGCGACGGCCACGCCGTCGAGCAAAAAGACCATGGAGTAGTCGTCCGTACCGGTCTTGTCGGCGAATATCTCGGTATGCCCGGGATAGTCTATGCCGGCCAGCTTTAGCGACTCCTTAGATATAGGCCCGGTCACGACGCCGGAAGCCTCGCCGGCCATACACAGCTCTATCGCCTTAACTATGTACGAATACGCGGCGCGCCCGCAGTCGGCGCCGCAGACGCCGCGCGGGAATCGGGGGGCGCCGGGCGAACCTATATCCATAATATTTATGACGGGGGCGCTTCGACTTCGCTCAGCGACCGCGCTTCGACTCCGCTCAGCGACCGCGCTTCGATCATCGGACAGGCGGCTGAGCGAAGCCGAAGCCGCCGCGTTGAACCTCGGCGACAACCCGCAGACCTCGGCGGCCAGCCGCATCACCTCCGCGTCGCCGACCACCACGATATCCGCCCCCCGCGCTCGGCCGCACAGCGCCTTGACGGCGATCTCCGGGCCCACGCCGGCGGGGTCGCCCATCGTCAGCAGCAGCGGTTTTTTGGGGGGACTGTCCATAACTACTTGACCCGCACCTTCACGTCCAGCGTCTGCGGATTATCCGTGTCGCCCACCGCGGGGTACAGCCAGCTCTTCATGTTGGGCACCGCCAAGTCGTCAAAGCGCTTGGTGACGACCTTCGCGTTGCGGTACTTAAAGGCCGTCACCGCGCCCTCCGGCGAGATCGTCATCCTTATATCCATCACGTCGGGCACCGCCCGCGGGTCGTAGCGGCGGGCCAGCTCCTCCAGCACCAGCGGCTTGTAGTACGTATGTATGAGCGATTCGACCGCCTCGGCGCGGGCGAAGAAGGGCACGGCGTTCATGGAGCGGGCCAAGAGCTTCTTTGACGCCCACGACATATCCGCCGCCGTCGCGCAGCCGGAGAGGGTCACCTTGTCCACTATGTCTAAGAGGCTAACGTCCGGGAAGAAATCCTTCAGGTCGCCCTCGTAAGGCCGGTACTCGCGGCGGTTCATGGTCAGCGATCGGACCCTGTCTTCGCCGCCGGCCGCGATCCCCATCTCCCAAATCTCGTCCGCCTGGCTGGCCCCGTAGCAGGTGTCGCCGTCGAATATGTACGCCTGCCGGATGACCCTCGTCTCGCAATAGTAGCCGCCGTCAGCGGGATTATACGAGTACGGGCTCATGAACCCCATCACGACGTGCGTCATAACGTACCTGTCGCCGGACGGCGCGCGGATCTGCCAGACCCGCACCATCCACACCATACCGTTGGGGTTAAGCTCCACGTACTCCCGCTTGGCGACCGGGGAGGTCTCCGCGTCGCCCTCCGCGTACGTCCAAAACCCCGCCAAAAGCTCACGCGCCGCCTGCGCCTTGGTAGAGTCGAACTGCTCAAGGTTGCGGAAGTTCTCGTAGTCGGCGTTTATGAGGTTGGCCAACCCCGCCGGCATACCGGACTTGCTGATACTCGATATGAGTATCCACGAAATAACGAGGAGACCCAGCAGCAACAGGCCGGTCTTGTAAGACTTGTATTTACGGTGCTTTACGTGGGATTTCATGGTTTCCGCTCCTTACCCGATCAGTTTCAAGAACTCCGCCCGCGTCTCCGGCTCGTCGCGGAAGCTCCCCAGCATCGCCGAGGTGACCATGACCGAGTTCTGCTTGGAAACGCCGCGCATCATCATGCAAAGATGCCGCGCCTCTATTACGACACCCACCCCCTCGGCGTCTATCGGCCCTATGAGCGCCTCGGCTATCTGCCTCGTCAGCCTCTCCTGCAGCTGCAAACGGCGCGAAAAACAGTCCACAAGACGCGGCAGCTTGCTCACCCCGTAGACCCGCCCGCGCGAGATGTAGCCTATGTGGCACTTGCCGAAAAACGGAAGCATATGGTGCTCGCACATACTGTAAACCTCAATGTCCTTGACTATGATCATCTGGTCGCACGTCTCGGAGAATATGGCCTTGCCCAATATCTCGGCCGGACTCTGAGCGTACCCCTGCGTCAGATGCCCCCAAGCCTCAGCCACCCTCCGAGGCGTCTCACGCAACCCCTCGCGGCCAGGATCCTCCCCTATCGACTTAATCACCTGCAAAGCCAGCTCTTCCGTCATTTTTTTCTCGACGCCCCTTTTTTAGATAACCTTCTTTTAATGCTGTCTAAAGAAACCCCCCGCTCAATGAGACTGAGTATCTCCTCCCGACCTTCCTTACGACCCTCCCTCCGGCCCCTCTTCAGACCCTTCTCAACAGCCAACCTCATCTCAATACGACGATCCATCTCAAACAACTCCTGACTCGCCAGACGAGCGCGAACCCGCATATCCTTAGACACCAGCACCAAACGGTCAGCCGCCTTCTTCAACGACGAACTCTTTTTCGCCACCATATCCAACTCCTCCTTAGACTCTACCGTTAAAAACTTCGCCCACCACCATAACTCGCTGCCGTCGTCACCCTTCGGCAGCTACCGTAGTCCTCCCTAGTTACTAATATACTTTAAAGACACTGTCTGAATTAGGATTTTAGGATTTTTTAAACAGATTATAGGATTAAAAGTCAAAATCAACACATTTTTGTGGGTAGTTAATCCTATAATCCTAATTCAGACATCCTTTAAATGCAGTACGACGAGAGCACTACGAGAGATACTGCGGTACGACGTGACGAGACGAGAGAGACTTCTATTGGTACGGCTTTGGTAAAATATACATTTTTTCGCCCTTAAAGTCAAAGTCTTTAAATCTTTTTTAGACGGAGCCTTCGGCTCCATAGATAAATGCGGGGCTATGCCCCGCATTTTCAGTCAAAGTCAAAATCTTTTGACGTTGCCGTTGACGTTGATTTTGACTGAAAATCGGGGGGTTTAGCCCCCCGATTTATCTATGGAAGGCGAAGCCTTCCGTCTAAATATGATTTTAAAGATTTTGATTTGCTGATCTAACCCTTTTGGGAAAGCATGGCTCTGATCTGTTCGGCGGAGTAGCCTTGTTCGACTAGGGCGAGGGTCTTCTCGACCCTTTTGCGCTCGACCTCGGCCTTTTTCTGGGCGACCTCAACCTTTTTCTGGGCAGTTTCAGCCTTTTTCTGGGCAGTCTCGACCTTTCTTTGGGCGACCTCGGCCTTTTTCTGGGCAGCCTCGGTCTTTTTGCGCTCGGCGGTCACGGCCTCCCGCACCGCGTAGTCGGTCCTATCTTGCTCGTCGCGCCATCGCTTTAAGTCTACCTCGTATAAGGCCCGGACTTCAGCGGTCGAGTTTACCTCCTCAAGCGCGGTGCAGGCGTATTTCAACTCGGGATTCTTTTTTACCAGTTCCACAAGCTCTTCCTTTCTTTTGGCCAGTATAAATCTAAGCCACGATACAAGACGTCCGCTACTTTGCGGCGGCAACTTCGAAAGCTCTATGATGTGGAGCGTGCGCAAATCGTGCAACACGTAATGCTCGCTCTTCTCCATCATCGCGAACTCGCTGTGGTACTTATCCGTGTTTTTGAGCACCGAGTCGGTGGCTATCAGGATAAACACCACCGGCTTCAGCTTCGGGTAATCGTTGCTTTTGGCCAATTGGGCGGCTACCACCTTAGAAATATAATATTCCACGCGCTTGTGAATGTGGGAAAAATTACCCGTCAGCATTTCCACGGCTACGGTCTCACCGTTTTTGAGACGGACGAACATATCTAGGATACCCAACTTGTCGTCGATGAACTCGCGATTTAGGTGCGGGTCGCCGAAGGTGAGGTCGGACTCGCCTATCTCGGTGCCTAAGATCGCGCTGAGCAGTTTCGCGGTGACGCCCTTGTTCCGCTCGTCGCCGAAGACGCGCTTGAAGACTACGTCGTTCGTGGGGGGGAGCAGTTCGGGTTCTGGGGCGAGGTTGACCTTGGATTTTGGGACATTGGGGATGGATTTTTTGACCATAATTGATAATCCTCCTTAACTCGGTAATTGATAAATGGTTAGTAATTAACACTTAACAAATAGTATAACACGGTACGACGAGAGTACTACGAGAGCACTACGAGAGATACTGCGGTACGACGTGACGAGACGAGAGAGACTTCTATTGGTACGACTTCAGTAAATATACATATTTTCGCCATTAAAGTCAAAATCTATTAAATCAAATTCTTTTTTAGACGGAGCCTTCGGCTCCATAGATAAATGCGGGGCTATGCCCCGCATTTTCAGTCAAAATCAAAAAAAGCGGCCGGCACCGGGAAGGAAGTGGTTGGTCCCAGTGCCGACCTGGCGGCGGATACGTTAGGCCATAGCATCGCCGCTTATCGGTAGAGACGCGAGTTCGCGTCTTTGTTTTCGAGAT
>Ga0268262_10005957_pt1 | contig 11871 bp, 9 predicted proteins | sample TergutNc150P3_FD_190354 | JGI IMG/M metagenome (GOLD analysis project Ga0268262, IMG submission 190354) | Nasutitermes corniger P3 segment gut microbial community from laboratory colony in Florida, USA - Nc150 P3 (SPAdes) (version 2) | ecosystem: Host-associated > Arthropoda: Insects > Digestive... | reverse complement strand
GCGTTGGCGTGGAATTGCGACGAGGTATGCGAAGAACACTGCCTCATACTTGGCCGCTGTGCATATACGCTGTCTCGTCATTTGGGCTAAACTCTATTGACGACACTGCCTAGTGATATTCACCCTCTTGGCAAGAATTGCAAAGAATTCATCGTCCAGCGGTTCATCGTCAATATCTGCCATTGCCTTGACAAATTCGTCAAGGACTTCCAAATGTGTCTGTTCGCGGTCAGTCTGGAGGCTAGTGGTTTTGTCAAAAGATTCTGTGAATATTGTTGTATTGAGAACCGTAATGAATATGTTGGCGTTCTCCGGCAGGACGGCATTTCCGTTAATCACGGGCTGGCCGTTTCGAACCCGCCCTGGATAGGTTTGATAAGTTTCCATTGCCCTCTCCTTTCTTTTCTAGGTTACACGCAACCAAGTATCCAATTATAGCCATTCAAGTCATGGTTATCCAGGAATGGAGTCAAATCACCGTTGGCTTTGGAGACTCCTTAATGCGGCAAGCGTTTGGGGCTGCGGTGCAGCCACAAATGCCGCCAGCATTTTGGAGGCTCAAAGCATAAGCAGCGTCAAAGACTTACGGCGAGTGGCTATAAATAGAGGTAATTGCAAAACCCTGCTGCACGTCTGCTCCCGACCTTCCGCTGTCTCTGGCTGTATTTAGCAACTTGTTTGTTGGCAATATTTTGCGCCAGAGCCTGCTCCGGTCGGGCACAGCCTACCAACTCCGTTGGACTTGCAAAACGTTAAGTTTTGCAAGTGGCTCAATATAGACAAATCGTTGTTGGCTTTTGCGCTACGGTGTAGTGTCAAAGACTTTACAACGATTGGCTATATTAAAAGCTTCTTTACAAGCGCATACGCAAGCTACTGTGACAATAAAAAGTGAAATTGCTATATAGTCCCGCTCTGTCAATTTCACTTCTCAAGAGTGTTGACTATTTTATATATTGCATGATAATTTTCAATCATGGCTCTCCATTTAGCTCAGTAAGGGTGATTCAGCTAGTATAAAGGCAAGTATTTACTAGCCCTGGGGAAATACCTTTTGAGAGGAATTATCTGTGGATGGCAACAGAAGCTGTCAATGTCCATCACGAAACACCATGAAGCAGTTTATCCTGATCCTGAGCTAATCGAATAGCCATTTTTTCAATTTGACATTTTGGAGGAATTGTCATTTGGTCGAAATGAAAAAGTCAGAAGGTGATCAATTCTGTTCCACGGCGTTTTTTCGGATTGAACAATGCAACATCAACGAGTTAATACCATTTTCTATTGCTGTTGCAAAAAATGGCCGCACTGTATGCAGTAAACAAGCGCATTTGTGAGATCAATTTATTGCATCAGAATCAGGATTTGGTATCACTCCACTCTCGGCACAGCTTGGGCACCCCGTGCCATTCCCAAGGAAAACGGGTATAATGGCAATTGAGGCAACAATCCCTATTTTGGAGGCAATCGACATGAAGAGTATAAATCTTTTGACCGCGTTACTGGTGCTGGCAATCGGTGGATTGCCGCCCCTTTGGGCACAACAGGAGCAGCCGGCCCCTAGGCTCTCAAGGGCTGCGGCCAGCCCGATGGCTTCGGTTATGCAGCGCATCGGCCCAGATACGGACGTCACCATCACCTACAGCCGACCAGGCGTCAAGGGACGCAAAATCTGGGGCGAGCTTGTCCCCTACGGCCTGGCCCCAGCAAATCAGTACGCCCCGAAGCCCTTTCCTTGGCGCGCTGGAGCCAACGCTACAACCACCATTGAATTCAGCAAGCCCGTGAAAATCCAGGGCAAGGAACTGCAAGCTGGAAAGTACGGCCTGCACATGATTCCAGAGCAAAACAAGGACTGGATTATAATTTTCAGTAAAAATAGCTCTGGGTTTGGCAGCTTCAGATACAATGAAGAGGAAGACGCACTGAGGGTGACTGTCAAGCCTGTGGCTGAGGCGGTGTTTACCGAATGGCTGGAATTCGGCTTTGAAAACCTGTCGGCCACCGGTGCCACCTGCTACCTGCGCTGGGAAAAGCTAAAGATTCCCTTTGATCTGAGCATATAGCGATCCAGTGGAGCGTGGGGGGCGATTGGGCAGTGCCTAGCGCCACAGCATACCATACCCCCCCCCACCTGTCCATTTATTGCCATTCCGAGCCACTTGTAAAACATTAGTTTTGCAAGTCCAACGGAGTTGGTAGGCTACGCCCGACCAGAGCAGGCTCTGGCGTAAAATATTGCCAACAAATAAGTTACGAAATAAAGCCAAAGACGGCGGAAGCTCGGAAGCAGACGTACGGCGGGGTTTTGCAATTACCTCTTGGGAATGGCACGAATCGTCCAGGCTGCGCCAGGAGCGGAACGGAAAGCGCAGCCGTATCTACGGAGATTTAGGAACAATCAATAGGGGAGCCGCTATAAGACAGGAACTCTGGATATGTGTACATCCACACTCTTGGCAGGATCAAATCGCTACTGGACATGTGTGTCGGCAAGTGGTTCACTTGGGTAAGCCGTACAACCTTGACTTGTGATTCCAATTCCAAATAGAATCAGCACTGAATTTTATTTGGAATTGGAATGTGCGACACGGACTTCACGCCCGAAATGCGAAGCATTTCGTGAGACAACACTGCCTTATATTTGGCCGCTGTGCATATACGCTGTATCGTCATTTGGGCCAAACCCTATTGACGACATGGGCTGGCGGAAAATAGTTGTCGTGACATTGTACTAACGCTAGAATATGCTTGAGGAGAAAATGCCATGCCATTAGTGCGCGCCAAAACAGAACGAATTGATGTTCGCGCAAGCGTACAAGTGAAGGCATTGTTCCAAGAAGCTGCCAAAGCCAGCCATAAGAATGTAAGCGAATTTCTTTTGGACGCGGGCATAGCCGCAGCCAATGAGACGCTGGCCGAACAGCGCCAATTTTACTTGACAGATGAGCAATGGACAGCTTTTCAAACCGCCCTAGACAGGCCAGTGCAGGACAAGCATCAACTCCGCAAACTCCTGACCGAGCCTGGGGTTCTTGGGTGAACAATATTTTTTTGCCGGTTCGCAAGCTGGAGGCGGGCGACCCAGTTGACATTTTTGACTGTGGCCAGCATGACTTGAATAGCTACCTGGAACGATACGCTTGGAACAACCAGAGGGCAAACGGCGCACAGACTTACGTGGTCTGTGTCGATTCTGTAATCGCAGGATATTTCACTTTGTGTGTTGGCAGCGTGGATTATGGCGATGCGCCAGCACGCATAACCAAAGGGCTTGCTAAGCATCCTGTGTCAATAATGCTGCTGGCCAGATTAGCCGTTGACAGGAGATTTCAGAAGCAGGGCCTCGGAACGGCATTACTAAAAGACGCGCTGTTGCGAACTCTACAGGCGGCGGATATAGCGGGGATTCGTGCGGTCGTCGTTCACGCAAAAGATGAGACCGTCCGTCAGTGGTATTTGAGATTTGAATTTGAGCCTAGCCCGATTGCACCTATGCAGTTGTTTCTTTTGCTGAGAGACATAAGGCGAGCCGCGTCTCGCCGCAGCCGACTAATTCAAAATTGCATGGACGCAATTTTGAATTAAAAGTGGAATAAAAATGGGAACTACTTACTTTACTATTGTAGGCAGTACCGATTGCTGTTTCTGCTCTTGGTTTGCAAGAATTTGCAAGAAATGGATATGAATTTGCAGATTTTCAGAAAAAATTGCAAGATCGGGTTGGAAATGAGATTAACCATAGCCAAGTAAGTAATTCCCATAAAAATGCCATTTCGGGGAAAATCAATCTGTCTTTTCCGCCTCCAAGGGAACTAAGGCTCTCCATGCGGCGAGATGTCCAGTTGCCTCAATGCGGCCATGTCGGCTATGTAATGTAAGGATCGTGTGAATTTTTTGCAGTCTGGCTTGCAGTATTGCACCGGAGAGTCTTTCTAGTTCGTTCTCAAATGTTTTCCCTGGCAGCCATTCAGTTAAATCAAGTTCCAGCATCAAACCTTTAAGTTGGTCGCCTTCCATGACCCTTACCCAAGGCTCACCGTGCTGGGCAGTGCGCTTCCAGTGGATCCGATTAATTGAGTCGCCGGCGACAAAGGGTCTTGCCCCAACAGGACTTGAATATCCTGATTTCGTATCCGGTTCAGAAAAATCTCCCCTATCTTCATCATGACTTTCGTGTCCGCTCGGATGGGGTGCCACAAAAAGAGTTGTATCTAAACGAAATCGTCTGGTTTTTTCCAGAAACCCAAACGGATAGCTCGTGCGTAGTTCTATGTATTGGGGTTGTACGGGGCCTCTTTTTTCCGGCCTGACTTGTAAAACAACCGTTGGAGTTTCATCTCCTTTACCCCCCGGAAAAAAACTTGGCTCTACACGGCAATTCGGAATTTTCATGCGTACATCCAAACCCCTGATCCGCTTTGGAGCTTTGTCTGATAAGCGCAGTCTGAGACCGCCTTTCAGCCTTGCGAACAAGCTGCCTTCCTCTATGCGCACAGGTTCTATCGCCTGGAGGGATGCCCTGCTCACCCACCCTGAAACCAACAGCAGTCCAATCATCAGGCCAAAGATAACGTGTAAAAGATTATTATTTGTGTACACTCCCATAACACCAACCATTCCTGTCATCCCCAGATACACAGTACCCAGGCGAGTGACGCGAATTGTTATGCTGGAGCCTTTCCACAAATACATTGCAATAGGTTACTTTATTTCTGTTTTACATCAAAATCGCAGAACGCAATTTTGATGTAAAACAGCTTGTTTGTATAGCAATACACAAGAGTTCCTTGCATGGTAGTTCTACCTACAAAAGTTTGAACTGCTATATTTTATTTGGCATTGAAGTCTAAAGGATTGACTCACTCATGTATAGAGAACTATTTCGCACAAAATCACTGGAGCGATTAAAAGCCAGCTCGGAAGAGCCTGAACACCGCCTTAAACGCAATCTGACGGCCTTTGACCTCACTCTTTTTGGTGTCGGCGCTATTATTGGGGCTGGTATTTTTTCCACAATAGGCACGGCCGCGGCTGGAAATATTCTGGATGGTCGCCTGGCTGCCGGACCTGGCCTTGTGGTCAGTATTATATTGGTTGCTGTCGCCTGCCTTTTTACGGCTCTCGCGTACGCGGAGATGGCAAGCATGATCCCGCTCTCCGGCTCAGCGTACACATACACTTACGCGACTATGGGTGAACTGGCCGCCTGGATAATTGGCTGGGATCTTTTATTGGAATACGCTGTCAGTAATGTCGTTGTGGCAATATCCTGGGGCGATTATGCCAGGAGTTTTCTGGCGAATGTCTTTCATGTAAGCATTCCAGGTTGGCTGGCTATGGATCCGCGTACAGCCCTGATGCTCAACGAGGGCACGGCAACTCTTTCTGACAAATTGAACATGCTCGCTCAGGCAAGGGCCGGCGGGCCGGAATCGGCTTTGTTCGCTAACTGGGATATATTGAAAGACGCGCCACTCATATTTGGTTTCCCCCTGACTTTCAATCTTTTGGCGGTGTTCATCACTGTTGTTATCACATACCTTGTATACCTGGGAATCAAGGAGAGCAGCACTGCCAACAACTGGATGGTGATTCTGAAAGTATTGATACTTCTCCTGGTGATAGGTGCAGGCGCGCGATTTATCAGCGGCGACAATTACGCGCCATTTTTCCCGAATGGCTGGAAAGGAGTTCAGGCGGGCGCGGCCATTATATTTTTTGCTTTCATAGGCTTTGATTCAGTCAGCACAACGGCTGAAGAGTGTCGCAATCCCGCAAGGGATCTGCCCAGGGGCATTCTCTGGTCTTTGGCCGTTTGTACAATCGTGTATGTTTTAATAGCGGTGGTAGTCACAGGAATGCTGAAATACACACATCTTGAAGGTATTGCGGATCCATTGGCGTACATATTTGAGCGGAAAGGTTTTTCTGTGCTGGCTGGCATCATTAGTGCCGGAGCTGTTGTAGCTACTACGGCTGCTCTGCTTGTTTTCCAGGTAGGCCAGCCCCGAATATTCATGGCTATGGGACGGGACGGATTGATTGGCCCCTGGTTCAGTAAAATTAGCCCCAAACGCGGCACTCCCGCTAATGCCACGCTCATTACAGGCATCATGGTAGCCATACCAGCCGCTTTTTTGAATATCTCCGAAGTAGTAGAGCTTACTAATATCGGCACTCTTTTCGCTTTTTCCCTTGTCTGTTTGGGAGTAATTATTCTCAGGATGAAGAGACCCGATGCGGAGCGTCGTTTCAAGATGCCTCTGTACTGGCTCCTGGCTCCATTTGGTATCCTCGCCTGTATTTGGCTCGCTATGGGCCTGCCCCCGCTCACTTGGAGCCGATTTGTAATTTGGCTTTTGGCCGGGCTTGTGATCTACGTCTTGTACGGAAAACGAAACAGTATCCTGCACAACAAAAAATCAAGTCAATAAACCAGGAGCCACTTGCAAAACTTTAGTTTTGTAAGTTCAACGGAGTTTATATAGCAATTTTCGCTTTTATTGCTTGCTTACGGCGGGCAAAGCCCGCCTGAAAGCAAATCCTGGCATAGCAGTTCAGCTATAAATAGTTGAACTGCTATAAGAACGGGAATTTGCGAGAAACTCCCATGAAAACTGAATGTTACCCGTTTTTTCAAGGATGTTTATCACATATTTTTTAGCGCCATTACTTCTGAGTGTGTCAGCAAGCGCCATTCGCCCGGCTTTAAAGCTGAGTCGTTCAGAGGCCCAAATTGGACGCGCTTGAGTTTATGGACTGGATGCCCAATGGCAGCAAACATTTTTCTTATCTGCTGATTTTTCCCTTCAGTTAATGTGACTTTGAACCAAGGGTTATCCTGTTTGTCGGCTAGCTCAATTTGGCAAGGCTTTAATCGTCGTCCGTCCAGTCTGAAACCTGATTGAAGTCCTTTGAGTGCGTCAGATGTTGGCATTTTGTGTACTTTTACATAATAAATCTTCGGGATATGAGAGTCCGGCGAAGTCAGATGCTGAGCAAGTGTTCCATCGTTGGTCATCAGCAGCAGACCTTCCGAGTTGAAATCAAGTCGGCCGACCGGATAGACTCTGGCGGTGATTCCATTCAACAATGCCATCACAGTGGGCCTTCCTTCACTGTCTTTGACTGTAGTTACATATCCTTTGGGTTTGTTCAGTAAAATATAAATTAGTTTTTCCTTTTGAATTGGGATGAGATCAACCGTTATTTCATCACGATTGGCATTTGCGCGCGTACCAAGCTCTGTGACAAGCTCTCCGTTGACTCGCACTCTGCCTTCCATGATAATCTGCTCACATGAGCGGCGCGAAGCGATACCTGCGGCGGCAAGTATTTTTTGAAGCCTTTCGCCCGAATCGCGTTCTTTCCTGCCGGTGTTTTTTGCAGTGTAAACAGTGGATTTTGATGATCTAAGTCTGTCCATTTTAATAATTACCGCTGGCGCCACATGCTCGGATAAGAGCAACACAATGCCAGTTTTATCTATAACATGTTACCTTTGTTTTTAAATAGAATTGGTGCAAGGTTGATTTATGATTAACAAAATGAGTTCATTGCAAAACTTTAGTTTTGCATTTCAGCGGAGTTGTTGGATTGCTTGTGAATAAAATCGGACACGCCTTCTTCGCAGACTAAAACGGGGATTGATAATTACAACAAGATATTTGGACATTTTCTATGAACCATCCAAACACAAATCAAGTAAAACTTGCATTCCTGGCAGAACTGCCCGACTCAGAGACCGAAGAATTGTCCCTTTTGAGTGAAAAGCGCAGCTATTCAAACGGGGAGACCATTTTTTCTCAAGGCGATACACTTCCCGGCGTTTTTGTCGTATCTAAAGGCGCATTCAAAATATTCCGGTCAGTAGGGCAAGGAAAAATTCAAGTACTTGATGTTCTGAAACCAGGGCAGTGCATTGGCGAAGTTCAGGTCTTTAGTAATGGCATTGCTGTTTCCAATGTCGAGGCTAAGGGAAATACTGAGTGCTGGATTATTCCAGCAGATGTTTTGCGCCAGATGGTTTATAAAAACCCCGTTGTTTCTGGAGTTATGCTCCGCCATTTGGCCGCGAAAATCATGCACCTTGTGCCGCTTGTCGAAAACCTTAGTCTGCGTAGTGTTTCAGAGCGTGTTGCCCAGTTGATCATTGACCGCCATAATCTGGCACCAGATAGAGATTTTGTTGCATTCAACGAGAAACAGGAGGAACTGGCCCAGTACATCGGAGCCAGCCGCGAAGCATTTAATAGGGCGCTACGATTGCTGAATGATATTGGACTAATCAAAACTGCTTTCCCAAAAATTTACATGATTGACAAGCAAAAATTAAAGCGGTACTGCAAGGATTAGGCAATTAAACTTTTCCAAAACACTTGACCTTCTTTCAGCATATGGTATTCTGTTTTTCCCGACCATTCCGGAGTAGCTCAGTTGGTCAGAGCGCATGACTGTTAATCATGATGTCGTCGGTTCAAGTCCGACCTCCGGAGCCAATAATAACGCTGGTTTCCGGCAATTTCAAGCCCCAAAAACGGGGCTGTTTTTTTGATTGGATACCACTGGGAGCCACTTGAAAAACGTTAGTTTTACAAGTCCAACGGAGTTGGTAGGCTACGCCCGACTGGAGCGGCCTCTGGCATAAACATTGTCAGCAAATAAGTTACGAAATCAAGCCAAAGACCGCGAAAGATCGGGAGCATACGTGCAACGGGGTTTTGCAATTAGTACCATGGCTAGCCGATTCTAAGTCTTGGTATGAAAACTGCTAAAGTAAATCTGTGTGCGTGTCGAAAAAAAGATACGGAGTAAAGGCAAATGCCGTACAATACCACTTTTCCCATCCAGAAGCTAGGCAGTTTGGACTGCCATATATACGACACTTGCCCGAATTGCGGCATCACATCTGGTCAAAATTCAGTCAGGAAACCAGCCGGAAACACTCCCAAAAGATTCAAAAGATTTGACTTTTCCACTATCAACATCTGAACCACGGATACTGAAATGAAAAAAAAACTACTGTATCTAGCAACGACCCTCCTGGCTCTTCTCACAGCAGTCATTGTTTCATTGTCGTGCGGCGGCGATGGCGGTGAGAATATTGTCATAGTCCCAACGGCCGTCTCGCTGGATAAGGAGATGATGACGCTTCAGCCTTCCGAGCAGACACTGCTCAAAGCTGAGGTCATGCCCGCCAATGCCGCGGATAGAAAAGTCAAGTGGACTGTTACCAGCCAGTCTGTGGCTATGGTCTCGGATGAAGGCGTGGTGACAGCCCTGCTCCCCGGTCAGACTGACATCATCGCCACTACGCATAATGGGCTTATGGCGACCTGCAGACTGACTGTCCTCGTCAGCGTCACAGGCGTAAAGCTGAACACCCCGACAATGTCTCTGGGCGTGGGGGGTCACGACAAACTCTTTGCCACAATAGAGCCATCCAACGCCACAAATAAAAATGTGAGATGGACTTCAAATAATAATAATATAGCCACTGTTGTGGGTAATATTGATGGCAGTGGCCTTGTCACTGGTATTGTCGAGGCCGTGAGTCCCGGTACTACTTTTGTTTCTGTGGTCACCCTGGACGGCGCATTTCTGGCTAATTGCGTTATAACGGTCACGCCGGCGGCTCATGTACCTGTGCAGTTCGTTACGCTGAATAAAACCACTTTGTCACTTCCCATTGATAATAGTGAGACCCTTGTGGCGGGAATAGAGCCGAGCCACGCTACTAACCAGAATGTGTTTTGGCTGTCCAGTGATCCCGATATTGCCTCCGTGTCCTATTTTGGCGGGATCGTGACGGGTATGAAAGTAGGCACGGCCACTATTACGGTTACTACGGAAGAGGGTGGACACAAGGCCACCTGCGTTGTGACTGTAGTACCAGCTGTTATTGATGTCACGGGTGTGAGTCTTGATCCTGTTTCACTGTCTCTGGTTGTGGGTGATGAGGTGGAAATCAGGCCGACAGTTATGCCTGCCAACGCCACTGATAAGCTGGTACTGTGGAGTAGCAGCGATGAGAATGTGGCCGTTGTATCCAACGGTACTGTTACGGCCAGAGGCTCCGGGCAGGCGATTATCACAGCTACTACGCGCGATGGCTCTTTTACGGCTGAGTGCGAAGTCAATGTGGCGGATGTGTACGTGGCTGGTTATGAGGAAAACGCAGGCGGAATGGCTGTCGCTACCCTCTGGGTAAATGGGGAGCCGCGCGCGCTCAGCAACGGCGCTAATAACGCTTACGCTAATTCTGTATTTGCGCTGGATGCCAATAATGTCTATGTGACCGGATATGAGATCATAGGGGGGACTTCCTGGGCCAGGCTGTGGATAAATGGAATGGCTTTGGATCTCACTAACGGGAGAAATCAAGCTCGTGCGAATTCCGTCTTTGTATCCAATGGCAAAACCTATTATGTGGCGGGTTATGAAGAGGAAAGGCAGGGCATCCCCTCCGCCAAACTCTGGGTGAATGGTGTAGCCACACCTCTTCCCTATGGGAGCGCCAGTGGACGTTCCGAAGCCAATTCTGTCTTTGTGCAGGGTGACAATGTTTATGTGGTGGGTTATGAGGAATTAGCGGGGGTATCCTACGCCAGACTCTGGATAAATGGAGACCCCAAACAACTCGGCACGGGCAGCGCTAATACCCTTGCCTCATCTGTCTTTGTGCTGCCCAATGGCAGAATATGCGTGGCCGGCTATGAAAGTACCCCGCAGAATCCGCAGATGCGCATGGCCAGGCTGTGGGTGGATGGTGAGCCGAAAAATCTCAGCAATGTGAATAATTACGCGAGCGCAACTTCTGTATTTGCATCTGGTAGCGATGTACACGCCGTTGGCTATGAAAACAATGCAAGCTCAAGATCCATAGCCAGACGCTGGCGCTGGGAGAATAGCCTGGGTAGTAATACAGAGAGCAATCCTCTGAGCGATGGAAGCTACAACGCCGCCGCCAATTCTGTCTTTGGCTATGGTAACAAGGTTTACGCCGTAGGCTATGAGAACAACATCCAGGGCGGTTCCGCCGCCATACTCTGGGTAAATGGCTTCAGCCGCCCCCTTACCCTCAAAATCACCGATGTAAGGGCTAACGCAAGGGCTAATGCGGTGTTTGTGAGGTGATGGGTATTATTGGGTAGTGACTATTGATGTAGTGGGAACTATACATTTAACTTGGGGGAATGTTATAGAACCTTGATGTTGTTCATATATGTATCCTTAATTCAAAATCACATCTCCTGTAATAACACTATTTAGAATTGTTGTCCAAGTAAAGTATGTAATTCCCGATGTAGTAGTCCATTCTCATGGGTTATAGCAGTTCAACTATTCATTAATTAGGTGAACTGCCTATGTTTGCAGGCGGGCTTTGCCCGCACAGTAAGCAAGCAATAAAAGTGAAAATTGCTATAATGTGAGTCACTTGCTTATTTATACCAATTTGCATTCGCAGGGATGCAAATTGGTATAAGTAGTTCTCAATTAAATTATGTAGTCCCCAAAAAAACCTTGACTTAATCTAAAAAATAAGGCATCCTCAAATGTCCTTGCCGACATCGGCATGGGTCCATAGCTCAGCCGGTAGAGCAGCGGCCTTTTAAGCCGTTGGTCGCGCGTTCGAGTCGCGCTGGACCCACCACAAACACCTTGGGGCTATCGTCTAGGGGTTAGGACACCGCCCTTTCACGGCGGCAACACGGGTTCAAATCCCGTTAGCCCTACCAAGGAAAACCGCCCGTCTTCGGGCGGTTTGTTTTTTGAATAGCTGTTTTTGCTCAATTATGTGCAAAAAATCGTTATTCTATGCGGCTCCGCTTCAAAAAATAGGTCAAAAAAATGCCTCCAGTTATAACT
>Ga0268262_10005956_pt1 | contig 11872 bp, 8 predicted proteins | sample TergutNc150P3_FD_190354 | JGI IMG/M metagenome (GOLD analysis project Ga0268262, IMG submission 190354) | Nasutitermes corniger P3 segment gut microbial community from laboratory colony in Florida, USA - Nc150 P3 (SPAdes) (version 2) | ecosystem: Host-associated > Arthropoda: Insects > Digestive... | reverse complement strand
CTTGAGTTCTTCTGGTACAAATTGAAGTGCATTGCCATCCTGCTTAACCGCTTCACTGCACAATTCCGCAGTCTTCAGATTTTCTGGTACAAATAGAAGTGAACAGCCATCCTGCTTAACTGCTTCAAAGCATAGCTCCTCTGTTCTTAGAGCTTCTGGCACATATTCTAACATATCACTCTCCTATAGAATCTCATTCAGTTTAACCTCATTCAGTTTAACCTCATTCTCGCCAAATCTGAGAGATTCTGGCTTGCCGTCAACTACGTGCACCCTTGCCTCTTTCCATTTCTTTGGAGCAAACAAGTTCCACAACTTTGCAATAATTTTGCCAGAGAGCTTATGAATGTTCTCAGCCGAATCATATATTTCAGCAAAGCTTTTCTCAGTGAGCATTTCTTTGCCGCACTTCGGGCATTTCTGACCCAGCAATGCTTTGACATCGTCTGTGGTTTTCCACTTTGAAATATCCAGCTTATACTCATCGCAAGAGTCACATCTCACATTAGAAAGCCAGTTCGGAGCATCCTTTGTGTAAAGCTCCAAGCAGGGCCAGCCAGCCGCTTTTTGCTTGGCTTTCCGTGGCTCATTATATTTCTCGTGCCCTTCCTTGAGGACTTCTCCTATCGATTTAGCCATAGTTTTTCTCCAGTTTTAAAAAAAACTTAACAAATTTTAATTAACAATAAATGATATTTCTATAATGACAATAAACTTTATGAATTTTACATTGACAAATATAGAAAATTTTTAAATTTTTGTCAAGTATGCGAAATTTCGCTAAAAATGCAATATTCATAATCTTATACCAAATCTCAGTACTCCGGGAATTCCCCAAATTTGTTCTTTGAGATTTTGTAGGGGGTTATATCTTTCGGGAACTTCATAGTAGTCTCCATCATAGTCAAAACCCCAATTACCAGAATATGTTATGCGATACATATAACCCACATATATGGCAAAACTTTCGCCTAGAAAAATTTGCAAATCTATTGAGGGCATTATATCAAAATTGTGCTTTCTTAAACTCCGAGTATCAGACAAATAACTCTCCGGTTCATGCCTAAAGTCAGAGTTATCTATAAATTCGGCAACGAGTTTATTTTCCATATCCATCCATTGCATTCGCCAAGCAAAACCAAGTGATATGGGTATAGAAATTCGCTCTGGCAAAAGCCAAAGTTGATTTCTCAGATCCAAGCCTAAAATAAACTCTCCAATATCTTCTCCCGAAGCCCCAAAACCAAAGAATAAGCTTAAACCAGAAGAACCTTTGGATAGCTCTTCCTTTTTGGTTAGCCCTACCACGCCAATTATAAAATCTACTCCTGCTCTATAGAGTTCTTGATTTTCATATTCATAAAAACTTGTAATATTTGATGTATAAATAGAAAAATAAGGATGAAGGAAAAGAGTATCCGATGGACTTTGGTCTGGCATGGGAGGCTTATATGGTTTTGTTTGGGTATATGTATATGTTTTTTCATTTCCCGTAAAACCATCATCAAAGTCTTCAAGTGGCTCTATATCCCCGAATGGCTTGTACGAAGGCGAGTTAGACTCATAGCTGTTTGTGTATGATTGGGTGACAATAGGTTTATATGTATTAAAACGGTGCTTGTAACTGACTGTTTCGTAGTGTTTTAGATTAACATCTACTGTTTCCTTGCTTTTGCCAATCTCCACCTTTGCACATATAGGGACGGAGCCTTTGAAAGGTGTTTCTCCAACATATTTTCCGTTTACAAAAACAGGTTCTATAACAGGTTCGTAATCTCGCTCTGCGCTCAAATCCAAGCCGCCTTTTTTCAGTGCTATCTTGCTAGACATATCAAAAACTATGCGTTTATCTCTGTTTATCCCTATTTCAAAATCTGTGTTTTCGTAGCAATTATGACTTAATGTGCCTTTGTATTTGTTCGGTGCAAGCCTTATTTCACCCAAAGGATAATTTTTGTCGTTTATTGATAAATTCCATTCATCGGTTTTGCCTATACCGTTTAAATAGGCGGGCTTTATCTCCAAAACACCGAAATTTGCTTTTAACTTTATCTTTATGCTTTGGCCATTCTGTTTTATAAATACAGTTGTGTCTGCTACTTCGTATTGTTCATATAAGGCTTTAATGTGTACGTTGCCTTCTTCAAGCTGTGCCGAGCAAGGCGTTCTTAGGCAACCGGGCATATCGTCAAAAATCAAAACTGCGCCAGTAGGTTCCGTGGTGAAATTCACCACATAAGATTGTCCGCCGTTCATTTCGAACTCATTTGGTTTTTGTACGCTAATGCCATCAGGAACAGAAATATAAGAGGCTTTTGAACTTTTATATGCACCGGGTATTCTGCTAAACATTTCGGGAACTCTTTTTTCAACAATGTCAAATAATTTTTCAACATTTTCTGTCATTTCATTTAGTATTCCTATCTGCCCTTTAGTGCTTACATTATACAACTCAACCTTTAATCTGATTTTGTTGCCTAGTTTGCCAACACTAGCTTGAGCAACATATTGAACCATTGCCATCTCGCCCAAATCCACAATGCAAGAACTTTCGCTACATTTCTTGACGTACTTTTCTGCACCGCCCAGCCGCTTAACAACAACATCCTGCTTTACCAAAACAAAGTCTTTCGTAGGCAGAACTTTCAAAGCCGCTTCGCGCATTTTATCCGTGAGTACCTCAAGCTCATCATTACTTATCACAGTACCATCGGAAGGCAACACAGCAACTGAGGTTTGCTGCCCGTAGGCAGCAAGGGCTAGGAATAGCAAAATGAAAATGATTTTTACCATATCACTATTTTCCAGCCAAACTATTGAACTTATTCTTATAATAAGCAATAACTCTTCGGTTATGTATTCCCATTCCCCCTTTTATTCCTTTATTTCCAAAAACTTCCTCAGCTACGGCTGCGTTTTCATATTTTTCAAAATCCGTATGATTTTTTAATAAATGATTTTTGAATTTATCTCTAAATTCTTTTAAATCCGATTCAGACAGATTTTCAGGTTCTATTTTATTAGTGACAAAAAATCGGTTTGCCGGCGAGTAGTGTTGAATCCAAGGAATAATCGGATGAGTGTGTTTTTTTACAAAATTATAATCAATATCTTTGATTATATCATACACACCTTTGCCAATTACAATAACTTTCGGTTCGCCAAGCAATTTCAATTGCTCTGCAAACAGAGGCAACCACTTTATGTATCGATATTTTTGTATATCTCCTTTTATTTTTTCATTTCCTTCCCAAGACATTGTTCCTTTTACAAGGTCGGTTATGTAATAGTTGAAATTCTCCTTGCAAAGATATTTGTAGGCGCAATAGTTGAGAAAAAGGGGAAAACAACAAATTGGTTCCGGTTCCTCAGGGAATAAAGGGTTTTTTGATATCGTAGGTTCCATTCCTAGCAGTAAATATTTGGGCTTAGGGCAAATTTCTGGATTATACATAAATCCACATTCCATCCTTTTTATATCTTTGCTAAATCTTGGACTGTTATGCAATTCCTTTTCGTCAGCTTTAGCTCTTTTTTTGCATTCTTCAATAAAAGCACTCCAGCCGGGGATTTCTTTTTCAAAATTATTGTAGTTACTCATACTCTTTCTCCATTGGTTTTCTGGTTAAGCAAGCAAAACTCCGAAAACAGAGAGTTTTGCAAGATTAAACGCCACTCGGCAGATAATTTCTCAAAATATAATAAATTATTCAATTTTTGTCAATATTGCGAATTTTCGCCAAAAAAGCCCAAAATAGCCTAAAAAAGCAGTCGTAACTTTATTATATAACCTGAAATCGTTTTAGGATGTTTTTTAACTTTATCTCATATCAATTTCATCTACACCAAGCGGAACTGTGAATTTGAACTCTTTATCCGAAAATTTACCTTTGTTCAAATTTTCAATGGAATACCAGGTATCATTGCCAAAATTATCTATTGTGTGCAAACGAACAGGGGAGCAGTCTGTCGGCAAAAGCCACACTTCCATTGCTTTGAACTGGTCTTTGTATTTGCTCGGATTCAGGTTCAAGGCATGAACATTTTTGCCTTTCCATAATTCATTTTTTGCGCTAACGGCTTTTGTGTTCAAATAGCGAAAAAGAATTTCGCTTGGTTGTAGTTTATTTTCCAAATCTGCGGTTAGCTTTATCAGCACTTGTTTTTGCAGAGGATTATATTGCCACAAATTCACCCCATCACTCATCACCTGCAAATCTGACATTGTTAATGCAAACTTGTTTTGATTGGAAGTTAGGAGTGTTCCGCTTTTTTGAATTTCCTCGCCCGTAGTTGCCACTCTAGTTAGCATTTGAAAATTAAACTTAAATTCCGCACTTTTGCCAAAATAATTAGCAGAACATTGAAGCAGCGAATCTGCCTGAGCCGCCAACACTGGCAGAGCGAGCAAAAAAAGCATGGTAAAGAGTTTAGGCATATAAGAAAGATAGAAAAAACTACTTCCCATGACACTGCTTATACTTCTTTCCGCTACCGCAGGGACAAGGGTCGTTTCTGCCTACTTTTGCCGTTTGGTTTACAACAGGGACGGGTTTTGCTACGGGTTTTTGTGGAGGTCTTGTGCCTTGCGGTGTTCCAGTGCTTGGTGGGGCTGCGCCTCTGTTTTCAAAAGTCATGGTTGGTTTTTGTGGGATTGGTATGGCGGCAAGAGGAATATGCTGGCCGTTTATTTCAACACGCACATTTAAAATCCTCATAACTGTACTTGTAGCAATGGTTTCCAAACATTCTTGGAACATCTTAAAGCCTTCGGCTTTATATACAATAAGAGGGTCTTTTTGAGCATAGCCGTGAAAACGGGTAGCTTCACGCAAATGATCCATTCCGTATAAATGCTCTTTCCATTGGGTATCTATTGCGCCCAAAAGCATAAATCGCTCAAAATGGGCAAACTCCGCTTCGGGAACCATCTGTTTGAGTTTTTCATAACGTTCTTGATATAGTTTTATAACCTCGTCTAAAACTTGCTCGGCGGTCATGCCTGTTAATTTTTCAGGTTCGGGTTTATATTCAATACCCATGCTCATTTTCAAATCATTTTCCAAACCATCCATATCCCAAGTTTCGGGGTAAGAATTGGGAATTACATATTTGCTAACCTTGATATCTGCTGCATCTTCTATGCGGTTTGAAATTTCGGTTTTAATTTCTTCGCCCATTAAAATGCTACGGCGCAGAGAATAAATAACCCTTCTCTGTTCGTTCATAACATTATCATAATCCAACAAATGTTTACGAGCATCAAAGTTTTGCCCTTCAATTCTGCGCTGCGCATTGCGAACGCTTTTTGTTACCCAAGGATGCTCAATAACATCATCATCTTTGAACCCGAACCTGTCCATTATTTTCTTGACATTTTCACCACCAAAAATTCTCATCAAATCATCGTCTAGGGATAAATAATATTGCGAAGAACCTGGGTCTCCCTGCCTACCAGAACGACCTCTCAACTGATTATCTATGCGGCGGCTCTCGTGCCTTTCTGTACCAAGAACATGCAAACCTCCAAGCTCAACAACACCGGGACCAAGTGCAATATCTGTTCCGCGACCTGCCATATTGGTGGCAACAGTTACCTTTCCTTTGTGTCCAGCATATTGGATAATTTCCGCTTCTCGTCCGTGATTTTTTGCATTTAAAACATCGTGGGGAATATTAGCTATACGAAGCATCTTTGAAAGTTTTTCAGATTTTTCCACCGATATTGTTCCAACAAGGATTGGTTGACCTTTTGCGTGCCTCTCAGTTATGTCTGCAATTATTGATTTCCATTTTGCATCTGCTGTTTTATAAATTTGGTCTTGCATATCGTTTCTAATACAAGGTTTGTGCGTGGGTATAACCCAAGTTGGCATATTGTAGATTTTCAAAAATTCCGTTGCTTCGGTCTCTGCCGTGCCTGTCATGCCGGAGAGTTTTTTGTACATGCGGAAAAGATTTTGGAAGGTTATGGTTGCAAGGGTTTGGTTTTCCCTGCGAATTTGCACGTTCTCTTTTGCTTCAATGGATTGGTGAATACCTTCAGAATAACGGCGGCCTTCCATCAAGCGACCTGTGTTTTCGTCAACTATTACAATTTCTCCATCTCTAACAATATAATCTACATCTTTTACAAAAACATTATGAGCCTTCACTGCCTGCAAAATATAATGCACCCAATCGGAATGCTCGCCATAAAGCCCTTTTATGCCCATTATGGATTCAATATGATTTACTCCTTTTTCGGTTAGTTGCACATTCTTGTGCTTTTCGTCTATGGTGTAATCATCGTCTCTTTTTAGGCGAAGAACCAAATCGTTTGCCTTGCGGTATTTGTCGGTTGCATCTTCGGCTGCACCGGAAATTATGAGCGGAGTGCGAGCTTCATCTATCAAAATGGAGTCAACTTCGTCAACTATGCAATAATTTAAAACTCTTTGCACAAGGTCTTCTTTTTGCACCGCCATATTGTCGCGCAAATAATCAAAACCAAATTCATTATTTGTTCCATAAATAACATCGGAATTATAGCTCTCTCTGCGTTGGTCGTTGTCTAAGCCGTGAACTATCAGCCCGACTTTTAATCCCAAAAATTTATAAACCCTTCCCATATTTTTGGCATCACGCCCTGCCAAATAATCGTTTACGGTTACTATATGAACGCCATCACCTGAAAGAGCATTTAAATAAACAGGGCAGGCAGCGGCAAGGGTTTTTCCTTCGCCTGTTGCCATTTCTGCTATTGCGCCCTCGTGCAAAATCAAACCGCCTATTATCTGCACAGGGAAAGGCATCATTCTAAAAGGCTTAACGGATTCGGGGTACATTTCCCTGATTTCTGAGTAAAACTCTGCCGAAAGATGAACTTCCCATTCAAAGGTTCCGTTTGCGAGTAGTTCTTTTGCTGCCTCTACCTCTCTTTGCCTTGGTTCCGAGAGTTTTGAAAAATCAAATTCATATTGAGGGTCAAAAACATTAAAAATACCGAGCCTCCTATCGCAAGCCTCTTGGCAAGCTGCAAAAGAGTCAACCTTAATATCTTCAAGAGTTTGCCCATTTTTTAGCTTTTCCCTAAAATCTGCGCTTTTTGCGGCTAAATCAGAATCGTTTAATTTTTGGAATTCCAAATGTTTTGCGCTAATTGCATCTAATGTTGGCTGCAAGCGTTTTACCTTGCGCGCGTGCGGCGTGCCAAACATTTTGTAAAGCATTTTATCTAGTATGCTCATAAAATCCGTTTTGAAAAATTGTTAGGTGAAATATAGTAAATGTTATTTACTATATTCCTATTTTAATGACTGAACAATCTATTTTGATAAAAAATGTACGACCCTTTGCGGGTGGAAAGTGGCAAAACGAGCAAGATGTGCTTTTGGAAAACGGAGTTTGGGGGAGTGGCAGCGCAAAAAACGCCATTGAAATAGATGGAAAAGGTTTGCTTGCCTTGCCAGCTTTATATGCCATAGGTGCAGATTTTCAAGAACCCATAAGAGACGATGTTTATTCCTTTGCAAACGGCATAGAGGCCATGCACAGAGGCGGATTTTACGGCTGCCTTTACGAGAGCAAGGCAAACCCCATAGACGATTTGCAACAACTAGCTTCTTTCAAGCAAATTTGTGAAAATTCAAAAATGAATATTTCCCTTTTGGCTTCTTTTAGCAAGGCAAATGAGCACAAGAACATAAGCGAAATGCTAGAGCTTGCAAATGGAGGTGCTTATGGTTTTGGAGATGGCGGCATTCCTGTTGGCAACCTGCGTTTTTTGAGAATGGTTTTTGAATATGGGCAGGCAACAGGAAAAACTTTTTATATGCACCCTTTGGAACCGGATTTGTGCAACACAGGTTTTGTGAACGAGGGGCTTTATTCAGATATGTTAGGTTTCAAGGGAATTCCAGAACAGGCAGAAACAGTGGTGGTTTACAGAATGTTGGAATTTTCCAGGTGGTTTAAAGTGCCTGTGCATTTTAGAGAAATTTCCTGTGAAAAAAGTTTGGAGCTAATTGAAATATCGAGAAATAGAAAATCCAAAATAAGCTGCGATGTTGGAATTTATCACCTTTTATTTGATGATTCCAGTTTAGTGGAACTTTCTTCTGAATACAGTTTTTCTTCTCCGCTGAGAACCGACAAAGACAAGGAAGCCTTGTGGAAAGGGCTTTTAGATGGCAATGTGCAGCATATAAGCTGCAACCATTTTCCTGTGCGCAAGCAAGACAAGCAAACAAATTTTGAAGATGCAATCCCCGGTGCGGTTTCTTTGGAAATAGCCCTTTCTGCTCTGTGGCATATCACTGGGCAAAAAACCGGAGGGCACCCTGAACGTTTGTTGGATTGGCTGAGTGCTGGTGTTTTGGAGCAGGGAAAGCCAGCAAATTTAATTCTCTTTAACCCAGATTTAGAATGGGAAGTTAATGAAAATACCTTTGCCGGTTCGGTATGCAATTCTCCGCTTTTGGGGCAAACATTGAAGGGGAAAATTGTTGGAACTTATTTGGGAGCGGATTGGCGAGACGGTTGAATTGCCGCCCTCAACAATCCCACAAACAGCGGATGTGGTTTATTTGGGCGGCTTGTGAATTCTGGGTGAAATTGAACGCCTACAAAAAAACGGTCTCCTGATAGTTCTATTGCTTCAACAAGGTTGCCGTTTAGTGATGTTCCACAAATTACTAGACCTTTGCTCGTAAGAGCTTCGCGGTATTCATTGTTGAATTCAAAGCGGTGGCGGTGCCTTTCGCTTATTTCGTTACGACCGTAGAGTTTGTTTAATATGGAACCTGGGGCGGTTTTGCAGGGATAGGCACCCAAACGCATGGTGCCGCCGCTGCCCACCAAGCCTGCTTGGTCGGGCATAAGGTCAATTACGCGGTGCGGAGAGGTTTCGTCAAATTCGCTTGAATGAGCATCTTTTAGTTCGCAAACATTGCGGGCAAATTCAATAACGGCAATTTGCATACCTAGGCAAATGCCTAAATATGGCACATTATTTTCTCTTGCATAGCGGCAGGCGGCTATTTTTCCGTCAATGCCTCTATCTCCAAAACCACCAGGGACTATCATTCCATCTATTCCGCTCAGTATTTCTCCAGCGTTTTTATTAGTTATGTTTTTGCTATCTATCCAGTTTATTTTCACATTTGCACCCACTTCAAATCCTGCGTGGTTCAAACTTTCAATAATGGAAAGATATGCATCGTGGAGTTGTATGTATTTCCCAACAATGGCAATGCAAACTTCTCTGTTTCTTGTTGCAACTTTTTGCATCATAGATTGCCATTCGCTCAAATCCGGTTCGGGAGCGGTGAATTTCAATTCGCGGCAAACAACATTATCCAAGCCATTTTTGTGAAGCATAATAGGTGCTTCGTACAAAGTTGGGAGAGTTATGTTTTCAATTACGCAGTCCGGTTTTACATTGCAAAAAAGGGCTATTTTTTCTTTGATGCCATTGTTAATAGGTTCGTCTGCTCTCGCTATTATAATGCTTGGCGAAATTCCCATTGCACGTAGTTCTTTTACCGAATGTTGAGTTGGTTTTGATTTGTGTTCGCCGGAACTTTTTAAATAAGGAACAAGAGTTACGTGGATAAACAAGCAATCATCGCTGCCTTTGTCCAGCCATATTTGCCTAATTGCTTCCAAAAATGGCTGACTTTCAATATCGCCTGTTGTGCCGCCAATTTCTGTAATCATCACATCGGCTTTGCTGTTAATTGCTCCTGCATATATAAATTCCTTTATCGTTTCCGTAACATGCGGAATTACCTGCACTGTGCCGCCCAAATAACCACCAGCACGTTCTCTTTCAAGTACATTCCAAAACACCTTGCCGGCTGTGAGGTTGCTGAGTTTTGTGAGATTTTCATCTATAAACCGTTCATAATGCCCCAAATCCAAATCTGTTTCTGCACCATCATCTGTGACAAATACTTCGCCGTGCTGAAATGGACTCATAGTTCCGGGGTCTATGTTCATATATGGGTCTAATTTTTGAGCAGCTACTTTCAAGCCACGTTGTTTGAGCAACCTGCCCAGAGATGCAGCGGTAATTCCCTTGCCAAGCCCAGAAACAACACCGCCTGTTACGAAAATATATTTGGTCATGATTTAATCTCCAAATCATCTTTCTTAGTCTTAGGACAACCATTATTTCCCGTGAAGCAAGCTGTACAAAACGGCAAAGCACATTTTCCGCAGGCTTTTTTCAATCCATCCAAACTTATATATCCCAGACTATCTGCACCGATTTTTTTGCATATTTCTTCTAAACTCATTTTGTTGGCTATTAAATTTTCTTCGTTGTCTATATCGGTTCCGTAGTGGCAGGTGTAGCGGAATGGCGGGGACGAAATTCGTATGTGAATTTCACTTGCTCCCACATTTTTAAGGATTTGCACAATTTTTTCTATTGTTGTGCCACGCACAATGGAATCGTCCACAAGCACAACTCGCTTGCCTCGGACATTTACAGCTAAGGGATTTAGCTTTAACCTTACTGCACTATCTCGTTGAGCTTGGGTTGGATAAATAAAACTCCTACCTATATAGCGGCTTTTCACAAAGCCTGCTGCCAAAGGTATTCCGCTTTTTGCGCTATATCCGCTTGCAGCGTCCAAGCCAGAATCTGGCACTCCGCACACAACATCTGCATTCACGGGATATTCCTCTGCTAGTATATAACCCATATTGTAGCGAGCCTCATATACACTTAAAGAATCTATAATGGAATCTGGCCTTGCAAAATACACATATTCAAAAATACATAGCCCGCCTGTTTTTTCTTTTTCTGCGAGTTTTCCTTGATAGGCTATTTTTCCATTTTCCATAACCACAACTTCGCCGGGTTGCACATCTCTCACAAACTTGAAACCGCAGGTATCAAGGGCACAGCTTTCAGAGGCAACAGCACATCCGCTTTCATTTTCCCCTATGCAGAGAGGGCGAAATCCATTTGGGTCGCGAACCGCAATGAGCTTGTGCTTGCCGCTTGCAATCACAAGCGAAAAAGCTCCCTGCAAAGAATCGGTAGCCTTTACTACTCCGAGAATTGCGCTTTGAGTTTTGGTTATGCAATATGCTATCAGTGCCGATACAACCTCGCTATCACTGGTGGCATCAAAGCGAACACCGTAGCTTTTTAGCATTTTGCGAATTTCTTTTGCATTTGTTATATTGCCATTATGAGCAGTGGCAAGCCTTCCGGTGAGGTATTCCGTCACAAAAGGTCCCACATTTTCTTTTATATTGCCGCCAGTTGTGGAATAGCGTGTATGTCCAACGGCAACTTTTCCTTTGGGCAGGCTCTCAAGATTTTTGGCGTGGAAAACCTCGCTCACAAGCCCTATGTTTTTGTGGCAAAAAATTCTGCCATCTTCCACCACAGCAATCCCAGCTCCTTCTTGCCCACGATGCTGAAGCGAAAGCAGGCCATTATATGTAACGCCAACTGCCTCATCGGTTGTTAAATTAACACCAAAAATGGCACATTCTTCATTCAGCTTATCGGTAATCAGCACAAGGGGAATATAGTAAATTATTAAACACAGACAAGCACATATAAACGTACGGGGTTTGCATTTACTTTGTCTGAACCAGAATAAACAAAACAATGAAAAACGCCCATATACAAAACCTTTACCAAATGTTTGTTATACTTATTTTACAGAATTTGCAGGATTTACAGAATGAACCTCATTTTTTGGCTTTTTTAGGAAAAAATTTCTATATTTACACCTAATATGACCTTTATCGGCAAAACGACATTTAACGCTAGGGCTTGCGGTGCAAGCTCTCTGAATGTTTTTTCTGCAAACCCTTCACCACTAGCTACTAACCAAACAGGTCAGATAAATTCGTTGTCATTTGT
>Ga0268262_10005954_pt1 | contig 11875 bp, 8 predicted proteins | sample TergutNc150P3_FD_190354 | JGI IMG/M metagenome (GOLD analysis project Ga0268262, IMG submission 190354) | Nasutitermes corniger P3 segment gut microbial community from laboratory colony in Florida, USA - Nc150 P3 (SPAdes) (version 2) | ecosystem: Host-associated > Arthropoda: Insects > Digestive... | reverse complement strand
AAGCTCCGCGCGGCCGCCGCCGAAAAGACGCCTGAACATATTGTGAAAATTTTTCTTGATACGGTTGTAGGTTTCCAGAAACAAAGCCGAAGATTCCTGGCGTATCTCGGCGGTAAGGTCTTCCAGGTCTTTTCTGGCTTTTTCAAGGTCCGCCATCTGGTTGCTTAAAAATTCAAAGCGTTCTTTTGTTTCGGCGAATTCTTCGGGGGCCATCAGGTTTACGGAGCCGAGCTCTTTCATTTTATTCCGGGCGTTCGCCAGCTTGTCGCGTAAGTCGGCGGGGGACGCGGTAATCGTAAAGATTCGTTCCTCAAATTCCATTAAATCCCTTGAATGGTTTTCCCGGAAGTTATCCTGAATGTTTTTAATTTCCGTCTCGGACTGCACAAGCTCAATGTGGATTTTTTCAAGGGCTTCCTGCACTTTGGAAAGTTCCGCCATGCGCTTGTTGATAACTTCCTTTTTACTCGCCACATTGTCGTTCCTCTTGCGGATATCTTTCTCAAGTCTTTCAAGCTCGGCGGAAAACGCGGAAGTCTTTTCCTCGATAGAGGCAATCTCGGCGTGAATGGCGGCGATGCGTCCGTCGATTTCTTCCAACCTTTTGCGCGTAAGGGATAGTTCGTCGCGTATGTTTTTCAACTGGCCTTCCTGCCCCGAAAGCTCGCGCCTGATAAGCCTTGCCTGCTCCTCGGCGGATTGAGCGCGCGTCTTCATCTGGGCGCGGTTAACCTTCATGTCTTCAAGGGTGGCGCGGTATTCGTCTATCTTCGCCAGCAGGTTTATGTTTTCGCCGCGCAAGTCTTTAACGCGCTGACGGCGTTCCTCGATACTGTCCTTCGCGCCCCTGATCCGCGAATCCAGTTCGCGCTTCTTTGTGATAATTCCCTGAGGGGCAAGAAACTCGTCGATAAAAACGGGCGTGTGTTCGCGGTAGCTCTTAAAAAGCTCAAGCGCTTTTTGCGCGTCCGCAGCGGCATCGGCAAGCCCCGACGCTAAATTGCCCGCGATACGCCCAAGTTCCGCGGCGTCAATGCCGCCTGTCGCAGAGGACGCTACCGCAGAGGTCAAGTCGCGGATCAACGCTTCCCTGCCGCCAAGAACGGCGTTCAAGCGGCCAAGGGTTTCGTGCAGAGCCTCCTCCGCGCTTTTGCGCTCCACGGCGGAATAGCCCGCTTTTTTTAACCCCGCGTCCAACTCCGCGACAATGTCGTCGGTAATTTTGGCAAGGTCTTTTTCAAGCTCAGCCTGTTCCTTTTCGATATTGTGTATCTCGTCTTCCGCCCTGCGCACGTCTTTTTCATTCTCGCTTATGCGGGCGGCGGCAAGCTGGATATTTTCCTCAAAAGAGCGGATGTTTTCTTCTATGCTTTCAAGCTGTTTATGCATGTCGGCGACGATAGCGTCCTGACCCGCGGCGTCGTTGTTCAATTCCTCAATCTTCTGGATTATCTGTTTTTCGCGTTCTTCGTTCTGGCCGATTTTTACCTTGTTCTCGTCGCGTTGTTCGTTAAAAAGGCGCACCTCGTTTTCACGCGCGTCTTTTTCAAGCGCAAGGCCGTAAATGTTTTTTTGCAGTTCGACAAGGCGCGCCTCCATGGAGTTTACCTCGTCCATATGAGCCTCAAGCGCCTTGTTCTCGTCTTCCATCTCGGCGCGTATGCGGTCGCGGTCGGCGGTTCGTCGTTTCAGGGTTTCGTTGCGTTCTCCCTTCTCGTTCTTGAACTGTTTCAGCCGCAGAAGCTGAATATCAAGCTCGTAATTGAAAATCTCGTCGCGCAGGGTGCGGTATTTCATCGTTTTTTCGGATTGGACTTTTAAGCTGTCGTGGGAACGCTTTACCTCGTTTAAGATTATTTCAACTTGGCGGACGTTTTCTTCGGTCTTGGCAAGGTTGCGTTCCGCTTCCGCGCCGCGTTCCTTGAAGCGCGTAATACCGGCCGCCTCCTCAAAAAGATAGCGCCTGTCCTCCGGCTTGGAAGAGAGAATCTGGTCTATCCTTCCCTGCTCCATCACGGAATAGGCGGTCTTGCCTACGCCTGTATCCCAAAAAAGTTCGCGGAGATCTTTAAGACGCACCTGCGCGCCGTTGATAAAATACTCGCTTTCGCCTGAGCGGTAAAGCCGCCTTTTTATTTCGATTTCAGGCATATCTAGCGGAAGAAGACCCGTCTCGTTCGCGATGCTTAAAGTTACTTCGGCTACATTCAAGGGCTTGCGGGTTTCAGTGCCGCCGAAAATAACGTCTTCCATTTTCTCGGCGCGAAGGGATTTAATGGCGTGCTCGCCGAGCACCCATTTGACAGCGTCCACAACATTGGACTTTCCGCAGCCGTTAGGTCCGAGAAGCGCGGTAATACCGTCGCTGAAGGCTATATCTGTACGGTCGGCAAAAGATTTAAAGCCGAGAATGGTAAGGCGTTTAAGAAACATATTATTCCTGACTTAATATAACAGAAAAGACAATTATTTGGAATGGGAGATTTTAAATTTTCATTTCTTTCTGGAAGCCTGACGAAAAACGTCCCAGTATCGTGTCAAGCTTCTTCTTGCTGTCCAGACCGTAGTTTTCCAGAGAGCTTGCCTCAAACTGGTCAAAACTTACATTGTTGTTTTCATATTCGCAGAACATATTCGCAAGGTATACCGCATCTACCATGTCTTTTAGATCGTCATCCACCGCGTCAGGTTCATGATGATAGCGGATTGCGGTAACCAGTCTTGGCGGAAAATTCCATTTTTCCGCAATTAATGCGCCTAGTTCCGCGTGGTTCATACCCGCGGAAAGATCCTCAAATGTGGAAGAAGGAAGGTTTCTTTCCGTGCTGAACGACTTAATTTTGTTAAGCAAATCCGGATGAACGTTTGAGAAAATAATTTTTCCCATGTCATGCAATATGCCGCCGACATATACGTCGTCCAGAAGGTTGGCGTCGTTCTTGAAATTCTTGACCAAATTGTACGCGTAGAACGCGGTCTTGTACGAATGTTCCCAAAGCGTTTTTTTATCGACCGTATCATCGCCCAATATTTTCTGAGTGCCGTAAGAATAAAGAAGGTTCTTTACGCCCTTGATACCGACCATCTTTACAGCTTCCGAAATATTTTCAACTTTTTTGGACAGCATATACTGGGCGGAGTTGACGATTTTCAACAAATCGGCGGTAAGCGCCGGGTCCATTGAAATCTGACGGGCAATGGAAGACATATCGGAAGACGGGTCTGCGATAAGTTTTTGTACAAGCATAACATTTTCCGGAAACTGCGGCAGGCTGTTTATATCCTCGATAATCGCCTTTGAAAGTTCCGACAGGTTCTCCACCATGGCGGCGTCAAGAGGAATAGCTATACTCGCAACGGTTTCTTTATCCGTAGCTTTAATGGAAAAAGCCTCATCGGCAAGGCCGATTTTTTTCAGCATAAGAACAAGGATAACAAGTCCAAGACCGGCTCCTTCGGCATCGTCAAGCACGTGGCTTAAGGCGTCTTCCATACTGCTGTACTGTCTGGCTCTCGCGAGTTTATCCTGGATGCGAATCTGCTCCATTTTTGTTGTTTGTACATTGTTGCGTATTTCTATGTTAATTGTGTTTCTCTTCATCTGCAGGATTACTTTGATATATAATCCTTTCTTTTTTTGCAATTGAAGGTAATAGTCAATTTGAGAAAGAGTATCCTCTTTGAAATTTTCCATTCCATCTTTGTACTCATCCGGGTTGGCTATATCAAGACCGCGTTCCTGAAAGTATACGCGCTTTGTATTTGCCTTTTTCGCGTTAACTACAAGCTCTTGAACGCAGTAGACGATATAATCTTTTAATTTTAACTGGTTCGTATGTTTAAGAAAAACCTCAATAACCTGCGCAAGATAAATTTCTATTTCTTTGGGCAGAGTATATGTTGTTACGGTCAGAGGAAGACCTGACTTTATCGCTTTTTTGATTTTATCTTCGTCTACAACCAATTCGGTAGCAGGAGCCGCCATATTGAAAAACCGCCTTTAGAAAAAACTAAATAATAAAGTATGCCTCAATATAATTTTCGGCACAATATTATATGTAATTAATATATATGAAATATCAAATAACTATAATGGGTCAAAATGACACGGTTTCACGGCTAATCGGGGAGCGTGGGTCATAATTCCCGAAAAACCGAAAAACCGATTTATAAATTAACAAAAAAACATATAAAAACGCGAAATTTCACAAAAAAACCCTTTTTATTCGGCTTGGCATGGGATCTGCTATATATAGGGGAAAACAGGAGGATGATATGAAAATGAATAAAGAAGAAAAGAAAAGAAAATACGAAGAAAACACTCTTGCGATATTTCTTAAAGAAATAAGCCGTATTCCAATGATGAACCGTGAAGAAGAAGAAATAACCGCACGCGCCGCAGCTTCGGGCGACAAGGCCGCAAGGGAAAAACTGATAAACTCCAATTTACGTTTTGTTGTTAATATAGCGAAAAAATATCAAGGACTTGGACTTCCTCTTGAAGACTTAATCGCGACAGGCAATGTAGGGCTTGTTACCGCCGTTGACCGGTTCGAGATAGAAAAAAACAACCGCTTTATTTCCTACGCGGTCTGGTGGATACGCCAGAGCATATTAAGCGCTCTTTGCGAAAAAACCAGAATGATAAGGCTCCCTGTAAACCGCGTTCTGGAACTTGTTAAAATTGAAAAGGCGAAGAAAATGGTTATGAATCAAAATACGGCTGAAGAAGAAATAGCCGCCCTTCTTAACATGGAAAAAGACCATGTTATCGAGTTGTTAAATATCTCCAGAGATATAGTTTCTCTGGAAGTCCCTGTTTCCAGGCATACCGATTCCATGTTAATAGACTTAATCGAAGACAGAAAATACACAATTCCCGATAAAGCTGCAGAACAAAACGCGATGAAAGCCGATATTGAAAATGTTCTTAATACCCTTGATAAAGACGAAGCGGACATTATCCGCTGTCATTACGGCCTTGGTCAAAGAAAGCCGATGTCGCTGAAAGAAATCGGCATCGCGTTCAATCTCAGCAAAGAACGGATCCGGCAGATTGAAGCGAAAGCGCTTGCAAGGCTTAAAAACCCCATACGGAGCAAAAAGTTAAGAGCTTACGTAGCTTAATAACAGGAAAAACCGGAAAAAATCCGGGTAAATACCTGTTTTATTTCTTATATCTTTTAACTAATTTATTATTGACGGCAGTTAAAAATTGTGTTATTATTGAATTAGCCAGTTTGGTAAAAACATATTTCATTTCTTTTTGGATAAAATTATGCAGTATTTTGATACTCACGCCCATTTGGGGCTTATTGTTGATGACCCCATTGAGCAGTTAATTGTAATACAGGAAGCCCGACAGGCTTCAGTTAACCGCATTGTCTCTATTTGCAACAGTCTTCACGACTTTGGACAGGTTTATGAAAATCTTAAATCCGCGACAAATGTCTTCCACGCGATAGGGGTAAGTCCTTCCGAAGTGCAAAACCCGGGAAAGGACTGGCTTATGCACATTGAGCAAAACGTTCAATACCCAAGAGTGGTCGCCATTGGGGAAATCGGTCTTGATTACTACCGGAAATTCGGGGATAAAAAATCTCAGATTGAGCTTTTTATCACTCAGCTAGACCTCGCGAACAAGCTCAATCTGCCTGTAATCATACACAACCGCGACGCAGGTCACGACGTATTGGACATTCTGCGCGACCGTCTGCCGCCGCGCGGCGGAGTGCTTCACTGCTACTCCGAAGACGCCGCCTATGCCGAAAAAGCGCTGGAGCTTAATCTGTATTTTTCTTTCGCGGGAAACCTTACATACAAGAACGCAAAGAACCTTCATGAGACAATCGGCGTCCTTCCTGTAGACAGAATCCTTATTGAGTCGGAAAGCCCATTTATGATTCCCGCCGATTACCGAGGAAAGAGGAATATGCCCAAGTACCTGCCCATCACGGCGCGCTTTATGGCGGACATGCTGGAAATGGAAGAAGAAGCTCTCGCAGCCCAACTTTGGCAGAACGCGAATAAATTTTTCGGCTTGCCGAATGAATAGCATTTATAGTAATGCATGGGGAGAGAAGAATTTACCACGAACTCGTACCTTCGGTACGTACACGAACCAACACAAAAAAGAGAGCAAGAATTTATATCGACCAATAAAAATCGGTTCGCTTGAGTTATCAGGAAACATTTTTCTTGCGCCTGTGGCAGGTTATACTGACCGCGCTTTCCGCTCGCTTTGCGTAGAGCGGGGGGCGGATTTCTCGTTTACGGAACTTGTCTCGGCGGAAGCGCTTTACAGAAGCTGCGGGCGTTACGGGCTGGGAGGGACGGACGCGCCAAACGCCGCGGTTGAGACCGCCGTCAATTTGGTCAGGCGCGGGGAAAACGAGAAGCGTTATGCGATACAGCTTTTCGGCGCGGACAGCGAATCAATTTACAAGGCGGCATCCCTGCTCTATCCCTTGCGGCCGGACGCGCTAGACATTAACGCCGGTTGCCCCGTACCAAAGGTTGTAAAAAACGGCGCGGGCTCGGCGCTGATGAAAGACCCGAGCAACATCGGCAGAATAGTGGAAGCGGCTGTCCGCGCCTCGCGTGAAAGTTTGGGTTCCGTCCCCGTCACAATCAAAATACGCTCGGGGTGGGACAGCAACGCTATAAATTACGCCGAGTGCGCCAGAATCGCGGTTGAAGCGGGGGCGGCAATGGTTACCCTGCACCCGCGCACACGAGCGCAAAACTACGGCGGCAAGAGCGACTGGAGCCGCATTGCCGACCTCGCATCCCGTTTAAGCGTTCCCGTCGCTGGATCGGGCGATCTTTACACGCCGGAAGACGCAAGACAAATGTTACAAGAGACAAACTGCGCCGCCGTTATGTTCGCAAGGGGCGCGCAAGGCAATCCGTTCATTTTCGCGCAGACTCGTTCATTGCTGGAAACAGGTTCGTGGGAGCCCGCTTCCTTTTCCGCGCGTATAACCGCCGCGATGCGCCATCTGGAAATGCTTGCCGCTGACATAGGTGAGCGCACCGCGTGTCTTGAAATGCGGAAACAATTCTGCGCTTACACAAAAGGCGTCGTTGGCGGCGCGGCCCTGCGCGAAAAAGCCGTCCACGCGGAAACGATTGAACAGTACCGGCGGATAGTGCAGGAATTTATCTAGTTATTTCTTCAAGGTAAACGAATCGCCTACTTCGTTTAGAAGGGGAAATTCGGGAATACCAAATTTATAGTTTCCGGTAAGGTTGTAGTTAAAGTTGCCTTTAAGAACATTGACGCCGATTGAAGTAATCTCGCTAAGGGCGATAGGAAGCTGTATCGTTATTTTTTCGGTAGCGCCTGATTTTATGCTCGGGTTGCCGGCAACTCCGGCTTTCGGCAGAGTGGTATTGGCAATTTGAAGAACATAGGAAAGATCATTTATCTTTACGGAAACATTGCTGTTATTCTTCACGTTCAATGAAAATGAAACAGTTCCGCCTGTCGGAATGCCGGGGACGGAACCGTAGGTGAATGCCACGCTTGGAGCGGACGCAATTGAAATATTCGGCAGACGCATGATTGGTATTTTACCTTCATGTTCAAAAGGCCATGACAACTCTCCCAACACAGGCAAATTAATGAATGCCGTCATTTTTATTTTATACTTCGCGTTATTATCGTTAAGGGAGGTAATCGCTTTTACCAAATTCGTATAAGTAAAACTAACAGGAAATTGTACATCCGTCGCTCCTCCGGCTTTAAGCGAACCGCCGCTTTTTATACTTCCGTTTACAAAGGGGTTATTAACAACGAGTAAATCCCAGTCGATTTTCGGCAGAGGAATATCCAATGAATTATTATTCTTAACCTCTAACGTGTTAAGCAAGGTAAGCCCGGTAAAATCAATGGCGGAAAAAGCGACCGATTTTAACGTTACATCCGGAGCTTTTACAATATTATTGAGCGTACTGCAAGTGGTACACACTAAACCGCATATCAGAATTACCGCTGTAATTAATAATCTTTTTATCATTTTTATTCTCCTTATAAAGAACAGAATAACACTTTCCGGCGTATTTGTCACATATTGTCTTTAAATAAATAAAGTTATAAAATAAAAAATAACGAGGTATTATTATGATTACTATTATTGTATTAGCGGCGCTTACCGCCGCCGCCGGCGTAGGGCTTGGCATATTGTTCAACAAATATGTTATTAATGATTTTCCGGAAGCGGAAAGAAAAACGGGTAAAGTAAAAACAATTGTCGTTTTCCTTCTATTATTTATCGTTATATTCGCGGCGTTATACGGAAAAGTAATAGCCGACGCTTCCGTTAAATCTTTCTCCGCTCAAATTGAGCAGGATATCAAGAAAAATTACTCTAACCTTGATATTGTAAAAAACGGGATTGATGTCGCAACTGCCGGGAAAGACCCCGCCAAATTAAATAGTACCGTAAACGACTTAACAAGGATTATAAAGCCCGGCGAATGGGGCGTTCCGAATTTTATCTGGAATACGGTTTTAGGGTACGCGAGGAAAGAATTACAGAAAGTAATCATCCGTTTTAACGAGGCAGGAGGAGAAAACAGTCCTTTTGTAAACGAAAAAAATTATCTTACGGTTTCGTCGTTTATAAACGGTATACAAGTCACAGCATTAAAAATCATTAAAAATGTTGTAATTGTCATTATCTCTGTCTGCGTGATTCTTTTGGCTGTTTATATACTTAGTTCTTTGTCAAAGGCGTCCAAAGAAAGAAAACGCGCCGGAAACAAATGAGTATCATAAGGCGGCCTTTCAGGTATCAGAACTTCGGCGCTGTATACTGGCTTATCGGTATAAATGTTATCATTTACGCGGCAGGACGGTTATTGGGAAGAAACTTTCTGATATATCAAACTGAACTGCTGTCGATGATCCCCGCAAGAATTATTCAGGACAAGTGGGTTTGGACTTTTGTTACTTACATGTTTATGCACGGAAATTTCCAGCACATTCTTTTTAATATGCTGGGGCTATTAATTTTCGGAATCCATGTTGAAAGGCAGATGGGCAGCAAGGAATTTCTGCTTTACTATTTTCTTACAGGGACTTTGGCGGGAATTTTTTCTTTTGCGGCTTATTATTATACCCGCAGTTACTATGTAGCGTTAATGGGCGCATCCGGCGCGCTTTTCGCCGTGGAACTTGCTTTCGCCGTGTTCTTCCCCGACTCGCTTATTTATATTTGGGGTATAATCCCGCTTCGCGCACCTGTGATGGTTATAGGTTATACCGTTCTGGAATTGTTTTTCTCGATTACCGGGCGCAATAACGGAGTCGCCCACCTTACCCACCTCGCGGGTTTCGGCTTTGGCTGGTTTTACTTTATAGCGCGTTACGGAATAAACCCCTGGCGCAGGCTTTTCGGGCGTTAATTTTTATCTGCGGTTTCCCGCTTTTTACATAAAAAACCTCTTCTTTACTAAAATCCTTGCATAAACAGAAAAATATTTGACTTTTGCTTTTTTTTGAATATATTTAAAAATGAAGGTATTATTTTGTTTATTCTGACGGTTTTTTGTCGAAATTTATAATAATAACGATAAATTGTCGGCGGAATAGTCCGTGGCGGTAACAGTTTATTAAACGGGCCACGAAGGAGTATTTTATGAAAAAAACTCAGAAATTTTATGGTTTTTTGACCATATTAACAATAATTACACTCACAATGACAACAACGGTTTTAATGGGATGCGGCGATCCGGAGGATTCCTACAAACCGCCGAAAATCACGGTAGAGGATCCATTCCCTTCATCGACAGATTATCAAGTAAAAAACCTTTCACAGGCAAAGGGAGACATTAAAGCCGTAGAAATAACAAAGAAAGACGGCAGTTCACCCGGAGATATCACAAATATTTGTTACGAAGGAACGCTCGGCACATCTTATCCCAAATCCAATAACCTGCCGCCGGCATCAAGTACCGGCTATTATCTCGTAACTTTCGATGTAAAGGAAGCAAAAGGCTGGCAAGCGGTAACAGGACTGGTCGCCGGAGTGCTTAAAATCAACGATAAAATCGTTAACAGCGCCGCGGAATTGGTTGCATATTTGGCAACTCAATCTGCAAATACTCCCAACCCTCCTTTATACATCGCGGTAAATGTCGCCAACCTTACAGAAATTAAAACGGCGCTTGACGGCGCACCCGGCATATACGTCTCCCTTGATCTTTCCGAGAGTACAATTACAACGATTCCGGATAATGCTTTTCAGAATACACCCACGCTTACAGGAATAACCATACCGGCCGGCGTATCAAGCATTGGGCGTTACGCATTTGACGGCTGTACTAATCTAAAAAACGCAAGTCTGCCAAACAGCATAACAAGAATTTGGAACAACGCGTTTCAAGGTTGTACCGCCCTTTTCAATATAAACATACCGGCAGGCAGCTTAACAACAATTGAGGCAAGCACTTTTTATAACTGCACCGGTCTTATTGATTTAACCCTGCCAAACAACATTACCAGAATTAATAGCAACGCGTTTCAAAGCTGTACCGGCCTTTACAGCATAAAAATGAGCGGCGTTACAAGAATTGAGAACAACGCGTTTCAAGGATGTACCGCTCTTTCCTCAACAGACTTGAGCAAGGTTACAACCATTGGGGCTTACGCATTTGTCGGCACCAATCTTACTTCAATAAACTTGAGCAGCGCCAGCAATATCGGGCAATCCGCGTTTCAAGGCACCCCTATATTAAACGTATACTCACTGCGAGACTATGTAAATATTAATGAATCCGCTTTTCAAGACTGCGCCAACCTTGGCAGTATACAAATACCTCAATATGCATATATTTATGAAGCGGCTTTTAAGGACTGCAAAAGTCTTATTCAAAACGTAACAATATCAAACGGCACCATTGGAACTTCCGCATTTGAAGGCTGTATCTTGCTTCCGCAGGTAAATATTAACACCTCCGCCATCGGTAACTCCGCTTTTAAGGGCTGTACCTCTCTTACAATAGCAACCCTTGGCTCCAATGTTCAATATATAAACCTATCCGCCTTTGAAGGCTGTACAATCCTTGCCACGGTAAATATTAACGGAAACAATGTGGAGATTGGGGAGTCCGCATTTTCCGGCTGTGCCGCTCTTACCGGTATAACCATACCTGTAAATGCAATCATCGGAGATTTTGCTTTTAAAAATTCAGGCCTTACAAGCGTAACCATACCGGCCGGCGTTAATGACATTGGGGAATCAGCCTTTGAAGACTGCGCCAGTCTTGCCTCCTTAACCATAAATACCGGTAATGCGAACTTAAGAGATAATTCTTTTAAAAACACAGGTCTTACCGTTGTTATTTTTAATTCCCTAATTTATCGGGATTTTTTCAGTGACAGCGCGTTTGACGGCGGTTTAAAAAGCGTATTTTACTCAATCGATGAAAACATGGGTACAACGGGAATTTATCAAAGGACCAGTTCTTCTTGGGAAAAACAACCATAGAAAACCGAAAACTTAAGAAAACAGGCTGTTGTTTAGGGCTAAAGCTCAGGCAACGGCCTTTTTTTACGGCTTTTCAGGCGTTAAGCAGGCTTCAAGCCCGGAACGTTAAACTCCGGCGGGATTTTTGTGGGAGAGCCTTTTGAATCTACAAACGCCCATGTAACTTTTGCTTCTATTAACAGGTCTTCGCCGCGCCAAATTTCCTGGGCTATTATACCGCTTACGGCGCCCTGTTTTATTGAACGCGATTTTATTTTCAGAGTGTCGTCGGCAAAAGCCGGCTTTTTATAATCAATCTCGATTCTGGCGATGTAAAGGCCGTATCCGGCTTTGGTAGCTTTTACAAAGTCAAAACCTATGTCTTTAAGATACTCGTAACG
>Ga0268262_10005953_pt1 | contig 11875 bp, 9 predicted proteins | sample TergutNc150P3_FD_190354 | JGI IMG/M metagenome (GOLD analysis project Ga0268262, IMG submission 190354) | Nasutitermes corniger P3 segment gut microbial community from laboratory colony in Florida, USA - Nc150 P3 (SPAdes) (version 2) | ecosystem: Host-associated > Arthropoda: Insects > Digestive... | reverse complement strand
GGAGGCGTCGGGGTATTGGAAAACGAGCTTTCCAACCTGGTGATGCATTCTCAAATTATCTCCGTTATTGTTTCGATTATTATTGTGTTTATCATCATTGCTATATCCAATAGTTCATTTATTGCAGGGCTGCTTGCCGTGCTTCCCCTTTCAATAGCGGTATTATGCAATTTCGGCTTAATGGGCTTGCTTGGCGTTACCCTTAATATGGGAACAGCGCTCATCGCCAGCCTCTCCGTAGGCATTGGTATTGATTACACCATTCACTTTATGGAATTTTTTAAAATCGAGTATCAGCAAGGCGGCGATTATCTGCGCAGGACTTTTATCGGCTGCGGAAAGGCAATAATCATTAACGCCGTTTCGGTTGGGGCAGGATTTTTGGTACTTGCCTTGTCCCATTTCCGCATGTTGGCGGAAGCCGGCATATTAATAGCGTTTAGCATGTTCATAACCGCCGTCATCAGCCTTACTCTTATACCGGTGCTAATCACAGTAATAAAGCCAGGATTTATTTACGGACAAAATAGTGCGTCGCACTAACCTTATATTACAATAACGGAGTTTTGAGATGAGAAAGATTGCGTTTTTTCTTGTCATACTGTCTGCCGCTGTATTGCCTGTAATCGCGCAGAATGCAGCGCCAAGCGCTGCGGAAATTGTTAGCAGGGCTGTAAACAAAATTAATGCGGACACCATGTCCACCAGATCGCGCATGGTGATAACCGCAAAGGACGGCTCTACATCCGAACGCGTCATTGATCAATATTCAAAAGACGATGCCAAAGGCAACGCTCGTTTGGTGATAGTTTTTCAAAATCCGGCGACAGTACGGGGGACGCGGTTCCTTACAATCGAAAATTCTTCAGGCAATAGCGATCAATGGATTTTCCTTCCGGGCATTGGCAAAGTAAGGCGCATTGTCGCATCTGAAAGCGGCGGCAGTTTTATGGGTTCGGATTTTTCCTATGACGATATGTCTGTGATGGGACGCGATGTAGACCTCGATACGCACACAATTTTACGCGAAGAAACCCTTGAGGGGAACGCCTGTTATGTCATTCAATCCTTGCCCAAAACATACGATTTTCAATACTCCAAAACCGTAATTTGGATTGATAAAGCCAATTATCGGGTGTACAAGCGGGAAATGTACGACAAGAGGGGAACTCTTGCCAAAATAATGGAGACTTCAGGATATAAAAACGTACAGGGCTTTGATACGCCGTCGCAGACAAAACTGACCACCGTATCTGCGGGTACTTTCACGACAATTTACATTGACGTTGTTAAGTATAACGACCCGATACCTGAAGGCGTGTTCACTGCGGCATATCTTGAAACCGGGAGGGTAAGATGAAACGGTTTGTTGTTTTTTTGTTAAGCGTACTTGTTACGCTTCTACTGTCATCACAGGGCTTCGGTTTTGGTTTTGACGATGAAGGTACAGGCAATACGGTTGGCGACAGTTCCCTTGCGGTATCCGTTGGCGGCAAGGTTTCATTTAATGCTGTTGGTTTTTATGATGATTTTTCAAACGGAGCCGACAAAACGCAATTCGGCGATTTGTTTTCCGGTAAATTGAATTTTACCGCCGTGACTCCCATTGCAAAGGGAGTCATCAATTTGAATCTCAACCAGACAATATCGCCAGTCGCCATAGACGAAGCGTATCTTTTGGCGTACCTCGGTAAACTTGATCTAACGGCAGGTTTGCACAAGCTCTCTTGGGGAAAGGCGGATATGCTCGGAGCGCTTGATGTTATAAATCCTGTAAATTATTCAAATTTAAGTAACTTGGGCGAAATAACCAGCCTCAAGATTGCCCGCCCCCTTGTTCACGCTTCTTTGTTTTTAGGGCAGTTTAGCAAGCTTGAAGGTGTTTTTGTTTTTAATTTTGAACCTGACTATTTCGCCGAAAGCGGACGCTGGTGTCCGCCCCAATTTGCTTCCATAAGCCAGTTGCCGCCCAGTAATATTATCAGGCCTGACACCTCGACGATTGACTACGCGCAAGCAGGCATCCGTTTTACCACGACCCTAAGGAATGTGGCAGATGTAGGCCTACAATATTACTACGGACGCTTGACAACACCTGTTGTTACTCGGACACTATCGCCAACTATGCCGCCGCTTCCTGTGGTAACTTTCGCTTACAATCCTTATCATCAGATCGGGCTTGACTATGCCCAGGTTTTATCGGGATTTAATATTCGCTCAGAAGCGGCTGCTAACATCACCGAAGATTTAGATGGTGATGACATTACAGTTTACAATCCGTCTCTTGTATGGTCTCTTGGTTTTGACCGCGATCTCTTTTGGGGGATTAAGCTAACGGCTCAATGCAATGAAAAAATTAAGCTTTTTACCGGGAAAATCAACAACCCAGTCGATATTGAGTATGACACCGACGTAACTTCCACGCTATTGATTGTCAGAGCCTCAAAAACATTTTTGCGTAACGAACTGGAAGTCGTTGCATCCGTTATCTGGGATATAGAATCCGGCGCTTCCCAAATCATGCCTTCACTTGCCTGGACTAAGGACGATTTAGCATTCGAGCTTTCCACAGGTATTTTCGCTGGAAGCAGCAAAGGACTTTTCGGTCAATTCCACAATAACAGCTTTGTAAAGCTGGGTATAAAGTACACTTTTTAATATATGCAAAAAGGCAAAAGGAATGCGTTATGGTTGATGTTTATTTTCTTGCTTTTACCAGCCAAATTGGCTTTTTCTAATGGAATGCCTAATCTTGATGGGACATGGAAGAGGAGTCTTGGAAACGATAGAATTATAACGCTTCGTTTTAATGGAAATAATGGAGTGCTTATTAGGCCAAATGGTCAAAATATACCATTTACTCTAATTATGTCCGAAAGGGATATAAAAATATCAGTGCGTATAATGTTTATTCGAATAGAAAGCGTTATTGCATACACTTTATCTACAGATCAAAGACTGTTAAATTTGAAAGCATCTGATCCAAAATTGAATGATTTAGATGGTGATTATTTAAAAGAATGAAGCTTTTTTTTGGATATTGTGTTATACCATTGTGCAAGATTTAAGAATCGGAGGTAAACAAAAATGAAGAATAATATGTCTCTAGTTACTGCAATAGGAGCGCTTGTTTTGGCAGCTTACATCATTATTGATAAGTTTATAGTGCAATTACCTGATTGGGTTGCTATTCCTGTATTAGTGATTGCTGCTACATTATTGGTCTTTGGCTTAATAAAAAGAAAAACCGATAAATAAACATTTACCTAATTACACCCAGCCAAGTAATAATACCCGCATTAGGTGAAATGCAAAATATTGCCGAATGTAAAAACCTATTTTATCCGAATAAATCTTGGCTTGTCTGAAGCCGCCGCGCAAGCCCTTGCCGTGGGCGCACGGCGTGCGAGAATAAAGGCCACGTCAAAACGTGCGTAAATGAGTGCCACGACCGTCTAGCCCGCGGCAAGGGCTTGCGCGGCGGCTTCGAGCTTAGTCAGGTTTCGTATATAATAAACCCAATGCTCCCCTTTGAAGCCCACCTTCACGCCGCCCTGGAAAACCATGAGCCGGGAACCGCATACCTCGCCGCAGTTTCAGGGGGAGCGGATTCTACCGCTATGCTGGTAGCGTTGGCGGCATTGCGCACAGAAGCGCCCTTCAAGATATTCTGCGTTCATGTGGAGCACGGCATAAGGCCGGCTGAAGAAAGCCTGGGGGACGCAAAGGCAGTCCGGACGCTCTGCGAAAAGCTGAAAGTTCCATGCAGGGTAATTACTGTTCCAAAAGGGAAGATAGCGACTTTCGCTTCAGAAAACGGGACGGGGATAGAGGCGGCGGCGCGGCATTTTCGCCACAGGGCATTGAGCGCCGAAAGGCGGCGCGTAAATGCCGATTGGATACTCACAGCCCATACGCGGGATGATTTGCTTGAGACCCTGCTAATGCGCTTCCTGAGGGGTTCCGGGCCGGCGGGGCTTGCCCCAATGATGCGAAACAAAGGCCGGATACTGAGGCCACTGTTGGATGAGACTCGCCAGGATGTTTTAAGCTACCTGGAAGAAAAAAACATACAATACAGAACAGATTCCACCAATGATGACATTTCCTTTTTACGTAACCGCGTAAGGCATAAACTCGTTTTCGTTTTGGACGCTCATTTCCCATCCTGGCGCAGTTCTGTTTTGGCCATGGCAGAGACCCAGGAGTTAGTCGCGGATTTTCTTGAATCGGAAGCCAAAAGACGCCTTCCGTGGGAAGATCTGCCGGGCGAAGCGCTTCTGCGACTCCGCGAAGAGGATTTCTTGAGTGCCCCGCCCATCTTGCGGGAAGAAGCAGTTTTCGCCGCTGTGGATTTGCTGGCGCAGCGGGACAGCAAAAGGCTTTTGCAAAGCCCCAAACGCTCAGTTATCCGCCGCGCTGTAGCAATAGAGGGAACGGCTGCAGATCTGGGCCCGGCGCGGCTGGACAGGCGGAACGGCTTCATCACCCTGACGCCCGGTAGCCCGCGCGACCAAACCGCAATAAAACGCCGTGGTTTTTCCTTGTTGATTAAAAAAGCAGGCTTCTATACTCTTAAAGGAGAGGTTCTTGGCGTTGGGAAAAACCTCTCCTTGGGTATCAAGGTGGAATGTACCCAAACGCCGCCAAACACAGGGTTTAGCGTTATTCTTCCGGTAGTTTTTCGTAACCATAGAGCTGGTGATTTCATTTACAAGGGGGGGCGTAAACGCCGTTTTTCAGATATACTTAATAGGAAGGAGCGTTCCAGGTATACGGCAATTGTCACGGCCTGCGATGCGCAGGGGCTGGCCGCTTTTATTGCTATTAGCGCCAATGGCGAGGATTTTACCGTAATAAGCAGGGATGATACACAAGACGGAGTATTCTGTCATTCATTTTTTGAAATTTCACTGAAATACGAGGGTATAGATGCTTGACGATCAGAAAGACAAGATTCCCCCCCGCCCGAATTTAAAAGGCAATGGGCAGCCGAATCGTTTTGCGTTGATTTTTTTTCTCCTTATGGCTGGCCTTTTTGTAGCATATTTCTTTAGGTCCACCGAGACGCCGACAAAACAGGAGATACCGTACTCGGTTTTTACAAAAGCCCTGGAACTCAATGAGATTACCGATGTAACGATTCACGACAACAATATTATCGAAGGCATACGTCGCAACGAAGGTAACAGGCAGCTGTTTAGAACACAAATCCCCTACCAGGACCCTGATCTTCTTCCCATGTTAAGGGAAAAAGGGGTCAGCGTATCCGGGGCCTCAGGTGGAATAAGCCCGTTAAGGCTACTTTTGGATATACTCCCCTGGATAATCGGGTTTGGCTTTATCTGGTTCATGTTCAGAAACATGCAGGGCACGGGAAACAAGGCTTTTCAGTTTGGCAAAAGCCGCGCCAAAAGGTACCAGGATGAGGGGAAGAAGATCACCTTTCAGGATGTGGCCGGCCAGAAGGACGCCAAGTATGAACTTGAGGAAGTGGTCTCCTTTCTGAAAGACCCGCAGAAGTTTACCAAGATGGGCGCGCGCATACCAAAGGGGGTGCTGCTTGTTGGAATGCCCGGCACTGGCAAAACTCTGATGGCAAAAGCGGTGGCCGGGGAAGCAAAGGTCGCTTACTTCCATATGTCGGGCTCGGATTTTGTTGAGATGTTTGTAGGCGTCGGCGCAAGCCGCGTCCGCGATCTTTTTGAGCAGGGGCGGCGCAGCGCTCCCTGCATAATATTCATTGACGAGCTGGACGCGGTCGGGCGCACCCGTGGGGCAGGCTACGGCGGCGGCCATGACGAGCGGGAGCAGACCCTGAACCAGCTTTTGGTTGAAATGGACGGTTTCGATTCCAAAGACGGCGTGATAATCCTCGCCGCCACCAACCGCCCCGACGTGCTTGATCCGGCCCTGCTCAGGCCTGGACGCTTTGATCGCCAGGTAGTGGTAGCCATGCCGGACATCAAGGAGCGGGAAGACATTCTTAAAATTCACGCGGCAAAAATTCCCCTTGACGGCGAAGTTGACCTGAGCAGGATCGCCAGGGCGACTCCCGGCATGAGCGGCGCGGACATAGCGAATCTGGTAAACGAGGCGGCTCTCTTTGCCGCTCGCAAGGACAAGACCAAGGTAGAGATGTCGGACTTTGAGGAAGCCAGGGACAAGGTTCTGATGGGAGTCGCCCGGAAAACCCTTGTTGTCTCCGACAAGGAAAGGCGCATGACCGCGATCCACGAGGCAGGTCACGCCTTGCTGCACTATTTTCTGAAAAACGCGGATCCCCTTCACAAAGTTACCATTGTGCCCCATGGCCGGGCGCTTGGAATGGCCATGTCCCTCCCCGAAGAAGACAGTTACAGCCGCACAAAAGCCTGGATTCTCGACCGCATCGTGATCTGTTACGGCGGTTGGTCGGCTGAAAAATTATTTTATGACGAGACAACAACAGGAACAAAACAGGATCTTGAACAGGCGACCGAGATGGCCCGTCGCATGGTATGCGAATGGGGCATGGCGGAGGAGATGGGGCCAGTCACCTACGGACAGGAAGAAGAACCCATCTTTTTGGGAAAGGAAATCGCCAGGCACAAGGATTATTCGGAAGAAACCGCCCAAAGAATTGACAGGGCTATTAAACGTATACTTGATGAAAGCCAGCGGCAGGCGGTAGAAATTCTGAGCAGCCATAAAGAGGAACTGCAAAAACTTTCCGATGCCCTTCTTGTCAGGGAAACACTTGTTGACGATGAGGTGAGAACGCTTTTGGGCTTCCCGCCGAGAGAAAATTCTACATCGCTGATTGACAAGCCTGCTTCGCAGGAAAGCTAACATGACAAGAATTTTACCACAGCTAAGAACCGAAGGTAGTTTCACGGAGTTTCACAGCTTAGAACCGAAGGTAGTAAAAAAAATAAATTTTATTACAACTCCGTGTTCCTCTGTGCACTACCTTCGGTTCTCAGCCGTGGTTTTTTTTATTCTTTTCTTGGGAATTCTGTCGCAGGGCTTTGCTCAGGATGAGCCCAGGGGGAACAGAGCAATGGCAGATCGTTACGCGCAATGGGCAAAGAACACGCTGGAAATGGGCTTGTGGAGCGAAGCCCATTCCGGCCTTGAACGCGCAGCGGATTTCGCCGACGTTTCTTCGGACATCGGCTATCTTCTTGCTCTGACTCGTGTTCACGAAAACAAACCCAGGCCCTCTGTTTTGGAAGCGCTGAACCTGGCGCTTTTGGTGGATCGCTGGGTTTTCTACAATGCGGAATTGGCCAGGCTTTTAATGGCGGAAACCCTGATCGACCTTCGCTTTTATCCTGAAGCCTTGCAAGAGCTTTCCATAATAAGAAAAAGCCCCAGGCAAGCCTCTCTTACCCTTAAAGCACTGGCTAATTACAGTTTTCCGGATTTTCGTCGTTATATGCGGGAAGTGCTGGACATTTATCCCCGCGAAACTGAGCCGGTGCGGATATTCCTCAATTTCCTTTCAAACGAGGATGCCGCCGGAAAAAACCCAGAAAGGGATGATCTGGCTCTTCTGGAAATAATAATCCGCCGACTGCCCCTGCTAATCCAGAACGATCCTGAATTGGCATGGATGGCCTCGCCTTTTATCCGCGACGTTGAAGAAGCCAGGCGCCTGGTAAGGGCTTATTGGGCGATGAACAAGCCGGCGCTTCAGTCCATCCCTGTTTCCTTAAAGTTGGGCGTTATTGATGAAGAAATCGCTCTTGATGAACTTTTTAACCCTTACGTGAATTCTTTGGATCTCGCGCTTTTGGACAGGGTCTGGGAACTTTTACGCACCGAAAACACTCTCGCAATGTTGAAAAACAGGCTTGCCTCATATAACGGAATGATAACCGAGGACTCGGATAGGGACGGAATCCCTGAAACCACTGTGAAGTACCATAGGGGCCTGCTTGAGTATTCATTTGTCGATGTAAACCAGGATGGCATTCACGACCTTATCATTAATTACGAAGCCGGCATTCCCTGGCGGGGCATGGCGTTTTTGCCGCCTGAAAACTCAGGGCGTAAGCAGGCGGAAGTTTTTTGGGAGCGTTACCCCGCGATTCTGGAAGTTCGTCTGGACGGGGCAAAATATATACCGCGGCCTTTGGATCTCTTTTTTAATCCGGTGAGGTTTGTCAATCTCTTTGGCGGCGGGACGCTTTTCCCACGCTGGGATCCTTTGAACCCGCCGCTTACCCGCAAAGTTTTGGTTTCGCAGTCGCTTCGCGTGGAAAGGCCCAGCCTGGAATTTCCCGGCGGCATTGAGGTAGTGGAGTTGGAACAGGGCATTCCGGTAAGGGCAAGGGAATATGTGGGAAATCTGATGGTAAGCGAAACCGACTTTCTCCGGGGCAGGCCCCAGCACCAGCGCGTTGATTTGGATTTTGACGGCAAGATGGATACGGTTCGTTTTTTTAAGAAGGAATATCGGCAGGTTGAGCTTGAAGAGCTTTGGGATTTTGATCGGGTATATGACCGTGTTGTAACCGTATACGATTGGGAAGAATTATGAAGCAGAAGATTTTATCGTGGGTATTTATTTCTCTGCTTATCGCGTCCTGCAACACCCAGTCGGCGGCGGAGAGGAAGCTGAATCCGCCAAAATCAGTAAAGGACTTTCGCATCGATGACATATCAAGGCAAGTAAAGGATGATCCCGCCAAGGCCATTCATTTGCTTGAGATTTACGATATTCTTTACGGCGCAAGAAGCGAAACGCCCAATGATTTCAATGCTGATGACCAGAGCAAGCTCATCGCCCTGAGAGAGGAAGCGGCGGAAAATATTATAAACGCGCAGGTTAAGGCGGTTGAAGAAAAGCGCTGGGCCGACGCAACCTCCCTTGCCCGTTCCCTTGCCAGCTTGGGGATCAAGGCGGAAAGCACCGGAGACGAACCGGAGCTCGTTCTGGAATACGCAAAGGAACAGCTTTCGGAAGGAAAAAACCTGCCGGCTTTTCTTGCGGCAGTCAGGGCACATAACTTAAAGCCCCTGTCTTTTGATGACGCCCTGCTTTTTTTAAGAAAGGCGGCAGAGGTCAGGCAGAGGCGGACGGCGGCCTTTTTCCTTTCCATTATCGAAGGTATGGGAGGGGGAGCGCAGATACCCCAGGAGCTAAAAACCTACGCGCAGGGAAGGGACACCCCGACGGATATGGTCAAGGGCGTGGCTACCGTTTTGGTTGAAAGAGGCGTAAAGATTCAGCAGGGCATAGGCACTCCCGACAATGTGCTGGGCTCCGCTTTTTTTGTGGACGCAACGGGGCTTCTCATCACAAATTACCATGTGATCTCCAGCGAGGTTGATCCTTCCTATAAAGGCTATTCGCGTATGTATGTGCGCATGGGGGACTCTTCTAGTCCCCGCATACCTGCCAGAGTCATCGGCTGGGACAAAGCCATGGATTTGGCGCTTATCAAAACGGAAGTGGTGCCCGAATACGTCTATTCCGTAGTGGACTGGATAATTCCCAACATCGGCGAAACCATTTACGCAATAGGTTCCCCGGTGGGGCTTGAAAAGACAGTGACGCAGGGTATTGTTTCCGCTTTGGGACGAAGGCTTGTACAGATTGGGGATGTGATTCAAATAGACGCCGCTGTGAACCACGGGAATTCCGGCGGGCCGGTTGTAGACATGGCCGGACGCCTGGTGGGCATTGTTTTTGCCGGAATTGAACAGTACCAGGGGCTGAATTTCGCCGTCCCCGCCGAAAGGCTGGCGGCGGCTCTTCCGGCAATGATCGCGGGAGGAAAAGCGGAACGCCCCTGGCTCGGCCTTTCGCTCTGCGAAACCATAGACGGAGCCGAGATTCTCTACGTGGCTCCTTTTACCCCAGCGGCGGAGCAGCAGATCCGCGAGGGCTCCATCATTAAAACAATCAATGGGGAAGCGGTCAGCGCCCCACAGGGAGCGCTTATTCCGGCATTGCAGGACAGGATCTTCCCTTTAAACCCCGGAGAGCTGGTAACTTTGGAACTTGAGCTTCCCCAGGGAAAGACGGAAAAATATACAATCAGGCTTGCAAGCCGGCCTGAAGTTCCCATGGCAAATGCGGCCCAGAAAGACACAAAGGAACGCATTACGGGGCCTCTTTTTGGCCTTGTCCTGACCACCCAAACAGGGGGCAGTGCTTTTTCCAAATACCTGGTAAAAAAAGTAGTCCGCGGTTCCATTGCCGACGAAGCCGGCCTTTCCGAAAGCGATCCCGTGGCAATCCGCGGCCTAAAAGTTTTTGAGAAAGACGGCTATGCCCTGCTTGACATTGACGTGAAAAAGCGGCGCATGGGTTATATTGAAACCAGTATGCGCCTGCCTGCCTTGCTTGATACTCCCGATACGCTGTAAAATGGAATCCCCATGAAAGATGCAAAAAACGATGCTATGGAAAACGAAGGTAATTTCACACCCGAAGCCGCCGCATCCGTTTTTAATTCGTGCATTTGTTTTTGCGACGTGATAATTACCGGAAAGGAAGCCGCAATCGGCCTTAAATACGACGAAGAAAATATGTTTGCCCCAATGGTTGTTTTTCTTGAAAAAGGCGCCTCGGCGGAAGCCCTTGTCTGGGCGGCGGGAAATCTTGGCGTTCCGGTAATAAAAAATATCGCGCTGGCTAAGAATCTTGCTTCCCACTGTAAAGCCGGGGACGCGATCACAGAAGCTACATACAGGGATGTTTCCCTGGCCCTTGTCAAACTGGATTCAAACAAGTTTCAAAGGAAATCGCCTGCGTCCGAAAATGCCCGCCAGGGTTTGCCAATCAAAATTCCACGGCCCCTGTCCCTTGAAATGGGAGAAACACTTTTTTCATTAACCGGAGAAGAACCTGGCAGGGACAAGCTCCTTGCCCAGCCGTTAAACGAAATGCGAAAAAGATTAATCCGGCTTTTGGGGATTTCCCTCCCTGCCTTCCGAATTTCAAGAAGCGTTAAGCTCAAGGATGATGAGTACAGAATTCTCTTCAAGGGGCTTGAAGCCGGCAGGGGCAGGCTGGAACTTGCCTGGTACCCGAAGAGTACGCTTGCGTATAATACTGTGATTCCTGAAATAATGGTCAGGCCTGAAAATATCAGCTCGGCGGCAAAATTTGCGGCCTCGTCCCTGCTACGCCACGCCGGGGAAATTATTGAACAGCGCGCTCCCGAATTGCTCGGCAGGGACGAGGTAGAAGCAATTTTGGACGTGGCAGAAGAACAATACCCTGTCGTTACCGGAGAAGTAAAAGGCTTCCTTTCCCTGGGCATAATCCGCGAAATCCTCCAGGGCCTTGTGAGCGAGCGGGTTTCCATCCGGCACATTGCCGTTATCCTTGAAACCTTGGCCGACTGGGGCAGTTTTGGGCCTGTCCCCAGCGACTTGATCATCGAGCGGATACGCCAGTCCCTTAAAAGGCAAATATGCATGGAGTATGCCGATGACAGGCTCACTTTGCGGGTACTGACATTGGAGCCAAAACTGGAAAAGAAAATAGCGGACCTCTCACAGGACAGCCCGCTTTTGGAGGAATGGACGGAAGCAATCACAGGCGCGGCCCGTGGAATGAAAGAAAGGGGGTTCCCGCCTGTGATTCTATGTTCGCCCAAAGCCAGATTTCCTGTGAAGGAAGCAACCAGGAAGCAACTGCCGGAGTTGGCGGTGCTTTCCTATTTAGAAATACCTTCGGATATAATTGTGGAGCCGGTGGGCGAAATAATTTCCGATAATAAAACAGGTGAATTGAGAATAAGAAGCAGGGAGTGATTTATGTCCGATCCGACACGTGTTCCAGAATATGACGAAAATAGCCGCTATACCTATGCTGACTATCTGGGCTGGGAAGGCCTGGAGAGGTATCAGCTCATAAACGGGAAAGTTTTTC
>Ga0268262_10005951_pt1 | contig 11883 bp, 13 predicted proteins | sample TergutNc150P3_FD_190354 | JGI IMG/M metagenome (GOLD analysis project Ga0268262, IMG submission 190354) | Nasutitermes corniger P3 segment gut microbial community from laboratory colony in Florida, USA - Nc150 P3 (SPAdes) (version 2) | ecosystem: Host-associated > Arthropoda: Insects >... | reverse complement strand
ATGACCCTAAGCAAATTGTGAACCAGAAAGTTTCCAATTTCAGGTTTTTGTTCCCCGACTACGCTAAACTCAAAATTTATTTGGGCTTGGCAGCTTTTACTTTTGAAGAAAGCGCGGAAATAGAAGCTAAAGAACTCGGCATAGGATTGCTTAGGCAAATAGGCGAAACCATTGAATACGAAACCAAATGGGTGAAGGCGTATTAAGCATAATATAGGAGAAAAACAATGAAGCTAAAATACACACTTGCATTATCAGCAACCATAGCAGTATCGGTGTGTGCGTTTGCCGCCGAGCAGTCGTGGGACAAACGCATTCCCGCTGGCTATAGCTTAGATAAAGAAGTGCGCGGCGATTTGAACGAAGATGCTAAGGACGATTACGTTCTCGTCATCAAGGGAACCGACCGCCGCGGTATTATGATTTTCTTCAGCAAAGGCAAGGATTATCAACTTGTGCTGGAAAACCGCAACTGCCTTGACTCGGGAGAAGTTGAGATAAAAAAGGGCAATATGCTCATTACCCACGGCAACAAGAAATATACATTTCGGTATAAAAACTCCGAATTTGAATTAATTGGTTATGATATTAATGAAAGTTCTCCTAAAAAAGAAACCAGCATCAATATTCCACTAAAGAAGAAATTTGTAAAAGAGTGCTCAGAAGACAAAAAATGCAAAGAAACATGGACTAACGTAGCATTCATAGAGTCCATACTACTGCGAAGAATTGATAAATTAGATGAATTTAATATTGATAACTATACAGAAGCAGCGAGAATTTTTACCGATTCAAGGGATAACAAAAAGTACAAGACGGTGAAGATAGGCAAGCAGACGTGGATGGCGGAGAACTTGAATCATCAGATGCAAACTGGTAATTCTTGGTGTTATGAAAATAATGCATCCAACTGCGAGAAATACGGCAGACTGTACGATATAAGCACAGCGAAGAAAGCTTGTCCGGCCGAATGGCATTTGCCCTCTCGTGATGAATGGGATGGTTTAGCGCAAGCGGTTGGGGGTAGTGGTGAGCGGAGTGAGGATGGTACTATTTCTTGGCGAGGTGCGGGTTTAACGCTGAGATATAAAAACGGTTGGAACGAAAATGTAGGCACTGATGGTTACGGATTTTCGGCTCTGCCCGGCGGTCGTTTTTATGATAAGAAGTTATTTGACAATGCCGGTAGCAATAGCTACTGGTGGACAGCTACGGATAGAGAAGATGGCTGTACCTACTACCGCTATATGTTCGATAAATGGGACCGGGTATACGAGGGCTGCTACAACGACAGCATGGGTTTTTCTGTGCGCTGCGTTAAGGACTAAATATGAAACTAAAATTCAATTTTTTCCTTGTTTCTTTGGCACTTATGTCAGTATGCGTTTTTGCCGAGCCTACGCCTGAAATGGGGGAATTGAGTTCCTTCACCGACATAAGAAACGGGAAGAAGTATTGGGCAACAACTATAGGCGACAAAAAGTGGATGGCGGAGAACTTGAATTATCAGACAAAAACAGGTAATTCTTGGTGCTATAACAACGACGATGCCAACTGCAGTAAATACGGCAGGATGTATGACTTTGAAACGGCAAAAAAGGCGTGCCCAATAAATTGGCACCTGCCGTCTCGTACGGAATGGGATAATTTGGGGAAAGCGGTAGGCGAAAATGCGGGTAAGAAATTGAAAGCGAGCAGCAGTTGGATTAGTATTGATGGCAAAGATGACAATGGTACGGACAATTACGGATTTTCCGCTCTACCCGGCGGCAACCGAATCACTGGCGGCATGTTCATCTATGCTGGCATATACGGCGGCTGGTGGACATCTACGGAGATTAGTGGTGCTTTAGTCTATAACTGGTATATGCAATATGGCAACGATGGTTTGAACGAGGGCAGCGGCGACAAGAACTTCGGTCTTTCTGTGCGTTGCGTAGCAGATTAAATTTCTATTTTCAATGCAGGAGAATCAACAATGAAAACAATCTTCACTAAACTAACCCGCACGGTATGTTTTGTACTTGCCGTATCTTTAACCCTTTCCTGCAATGAGCCCAAATGTGGCGGCAAGGAATATAATCCTGAAATGCAGTTCTGCCTAGCCAACGCTGCAATTGACAAATGCGGCGGTGCTGAGTATGACCCTGGAAAGCAGTTCTGCCTCTCGGATAATATTTATCCAAAATGTGGGGAAGCAACTTACAACCCTATGGCGCAGTTCTGCGATACCCGCGATAACAAGCTCTATGGGCTTGTGACCATAGGTACCCAAACATGGATGACGGAAAATTTAAACGCTAAAGGTGGCAAATGCTATGGCGATGCCGCTGACAATTGCAATAAATACGGTATGCTATACGATTGGGAAGATGCAAAGAACATTTGCCCACCAGATTGGCGTTTGCCAGATGATACGGAATGGGCTACTTTGCTCAACTATATAGGCGGTCTTTCAAAAGCTGGAGTAAAGCTGAAAGCAAAAGATAACCCAAAGGCAAGCTGGAAATATTACGAGAAAGGCAAAAGGACAGGCAACGGTACAGACGACTACGGCTTTACCGCATTTCCTGGCGGCTATGGCAGTGAAGGCAAATTCTTAAAAGCCGAAGAAAACGGCATGTGGTGGAGTTCCACTAAAGGTGATTCCAAACGCGCCAACGGCAAATATGTTGATATTAACTTCGACAGCGATGCCGCAAAATGGACCAATGCTCATAAAAATCCTTTATATTCAGTCCGATGCATTAGGGAGAAGGCGTTGGACGTGAAATGCGGCGGCAGTGAATACAATCCTTCTACCCACTACTGCCACACAGACGGCAAAACATATTCCTGCGGCAACTCGCCTTATAATCCAGCAATGGAATTCTGCAATTCCAGCGATGAAAAAGCCTATCCAACATGCGAAGAAACTTATGAACCTAATGTGAAATTCTGCGATACCAGAGATAAAAAGTCGTATAAATACACAGTTATAGGCTTACTTACATGGATGGCAGAAAACATAAACTATAAAACCGGTACTTCATGGTGCTATGATGATGATGAGTTCAACTGCAAAAAATATGGTAGGCTCTATATTTGGGAAACCGCTAAGAAAGCCTGCCCAAGCGGCTGGCATTTACCCACCTGGGCTGAATGGAAGGATTTGATTCAAAACGGTGGCAACAACAACCCTGAATTTATCGGGCAATTTGGTGGTATCCGCAAATGCGAAAACGAAAGCAGCTGTTCATTTTCTGCAGGTGATGAAATTGGTTTTTGGTGGACGGTTACTGCTTCTGGCAATGAAGTGAAAACTTGGAGAATAGCGGAAGGTGGCGTAGAAGACGGCACTATCAGCCAGTCTAGTGGTCTCTCGGTTCGTTGCGTAAAAGATGAGGAAAAAAAGAAATAAAACAATGAAATCCATTTTCCTCGCGGCAGGTTTCTCACTTGCCTTAATGTCTTGCAATTCCGCCAGCAACCCACCAGCGTTGGTGGGCAGATGGCTGGGTGATAATGGCGAGGTTTTGGAGCTTTTAAGCGATGGAACGGGAATTGACAAAGAACTTGCAATTACTTGGAAAACGGAAAAGAACCGTTTTTATATTACCACAGTAGCCTCTGGCAAAGCGAAGTCTTTGAGCTACGAAAGGCAAGACTCAATACTTACGTTTACTGAGGACAATGGTAAAATTTTGAAATATATGAAATGCTCTAAAAGTTGTCCAGAAGCTACATCTCTTACCGATTCTCGCGATGGGCAGAAATATAAAATTGCGAAGATTGGCGAGCAGGTTTGGATGGCGGAGAATTTGAACTATAATGCCAGCGGCAGCACATGCTTTTATGATGAAAGTTATTGCCCAAAATATGGCAGGCTTTATAATTGGAAAACGGCTAGAACTGTTTGCCCCAGCGGTTGGCATTTGCCAAGCGATGCAGAATGGCAAACCCTATCGAGTTTCGCAGGCGGTTATGAAATTACAGGAAGGAAACTAAAAGCGAAAAGCGGCTGGTATGAAAATATCAATGGAACAGATGATTTTGGCTTTTCCGCTCTGCCGGGCGGCTACGTCAATTCCGCTGGCAATGCCATCAATAGCAATATCTACGGCTATTGGTGGAGTTCCTCGGAACACAACGTTAATAACGCCTACTACTGGAATATATTTTACCACAGCGACGGTATTGGCAGGGACAGCTACGATAAGAGCGACTACTTGTTCAGTGTCCGTTGTATTAAAGGCGAGCAGGAAGCCGTAGAAGAATACACCCAAGCAGAAAAGGCAGCTATAGAAGCTTTAAATGCGATAATCTCGCGAATCGAAAAAAATTCTTTTACCGATAAGAGAGATAAAAAAACCTATAGAACCATAAAATTGGGTAACCAAACTTGGATGGCAGAGAACTTGAACTATAACATAAAAGGAAAAGGCAGCAAGTGCTATGAAAATAATGAGAGCAACTGCCAAATATACGGCAGGCTTTATAATTGGGGAGCGGCTATGAAAGCTTGCCCCAAAGGTTGGCATTTGCCAAATGATGCTGAGTGGCAGGCTCTATTTGATTTGGTGGGTATTGAAAGAGCTGGAAAGATACTCAAAGCATCTAGCTACTGGATACAGACTGGCGGCGGAACCGATGATTTAGGTTTTTCGGCTCTGCCGGGAGGTTTTCGCTATCCCACAGGTCTTTTTATCAGTATTGGTCTCACCGGCGAATGGTGGAGTTCTTCTAAGAGCGCAGCCAACAAATCCAGTATCTGGGATATGAGCTACTCCTGGTCTTATGTTTACAAGAGCGAAGGCAAGCACACCTATTTGTACAGCGTTCGTTGTTTGCAAGACTAAATTTCTATATTCGGATTATGAGCAGAATTAGACAAATAGTGGTAGCATTGGCGATTACAGGAGCCTTTTGCATGGCGTATGCCGATGAACCAGCAGGTACCTTCACAGATACACGGGACGAAAAAACCTACAAGACTGTAAAGATAGGTAGTAAGACGTGGATGGCGGAGAATCTGAATATAAAAACCGATAGTAGCTTGTGTTACAATGATGATGAAGCCAACTGTGAAAAGTATGGCAGGTTGTATGGATGGAAGGAAGCATTGGAGGTTTGCCCCGCAGGTTGGCACCTGTCGTCTCGTCAGGATTGGAATAATTTAAACGAAAAAGTGGGTGGCTACAAAGGAGCTGGTTTGAAATTGAAAGCGACAAGCGGCTGGGATGGGAGCGGCAACGGAACTGATGATTACGGATTTTCAGCTTTGCCTGGCGGCTACCGCAACAGCAAATCTGTTTTCAGCAATGCTGGCAACAAAGGACATTGGTGGACGAATAGCGATCCTGGCAAAGCAAAAGCCTACTATAGAAGCATGAGCTCCGATAAGGCAGTGCCCGAAGAAACCGTTTCCATAGAGGAATCTAAGCAAGGCACTTTATTTTCGGTGCGGTGTGTAGCGGATTAAGTTTTCTACATTATAATTATGCCCGATTTATCAATAACCTGCCCGCATTGCAATATGCAAATAACATTTGGCATAGGCAACGACAATGCCACGCCAAGAAAAGGCGAAGTGCTCGGTTTTGTGTTCACTTGCCCAAGTTGCCATACCCCTGTCTCTTATCAGGCAAACGAAAACTCGGCGGTGGAACTTGATAAAAAATCATTTGAGAATTTTCAGCGGGCAATGGAAAGAAAAATGAGTGAGCAGGAGAGGCTCAGGGGAATGGCTTTCACAAGGCAAGGTCGCCCCACAGCCATTGCCAAAGAGCAAATAGACGAAAGTGTATTTGGAAATATGCTAAGAGATATTAAAGAAAGCGATAATTACGACGATTTTTTGAGAAGAATTACCCGTTAGCTTACCTGCACTCAATCTCTTCATCTGTGATGCGCAGAGCCATAATCATATTCATATCATCTGGCTCGTCTTCAAAATCTGCAACCAAGCCTACTTTTTTGGAATCGTCCTTGGATTTTTCAAAATGCACGATATCTGCGATTTTTACTGGAATGGCGGCTTGGCCTGCAATGGAAATTAAAAGAGCCATTCCCTTATTTATTGGACCTTCCACTACCTTACCTTTGAAAACAAGGGATTTTCCATCCTCTGACGGTGCGGTTTTTTTAACAAGAAACTTAGGCATGGCCAAAAGCACCAATCAACGTGAAATTTATAATACAGCGAGTCATTGTTCTATAAATATAGTTTTTTTTTGACAAAAAGCAACAATAAAAAGCGAAAAAATTTAATTTTATTTCTATATGGAACATTTTTTAACCGTTGGACGCATTCCTTTTCTGGTTTGTGCCCCCTTTTTTCACCGTTTTTTGGGTAATTCTACGCCAAAAATTCATTTTTTAGATGGAACCCCAAGTGAACAAAACAAAAATCTAAGGGATGGCAAAATAATGCTTTCCCCCTCTTCTTCTATAGAATATGCCAAAAATCAAAAAAAATATGTTATTTGCAACCGATTTTGCACCTCTAGTACTCTTGAAATACGTTCCGTGAAACTTTTTTCAAAGTATAAATGGGAAAATTTGAGTGATAAAACCATTTTTATAACCGAACAAAGCGACACTTCAGCTAGCTTGTTAAAATTGCTTTCAAGCCTCTACTTCAAGGTCAAGCCTCTATGGACAGGTAATTCCGAGAGCTGCGATGCCAAGCTGTTAATAGGCGATACCGCTTTGCGTGAAAGTGTTACAGGTCAGTGGGAATATTCCTACGATCTGGCTTCCATTTGGCAAGAATGGCAAAATTTGCCCTTTGTTTTTGCACTATGGATAATAAGAAAAGAAGCCTTGGGTGGAGGCTTGCTGCCCTTGCTCGAAAATTATTTAAATGAAACGGAAATGAGCATAAAGGATTTCAAAGAAAATAGGCAAGAGTGTTTGCAAAAATGGGAAAAATATTATCCTCACAACTTGCCACAAAATTTGGCTTGCGATTACTACAATGCGATAGATTACAGCTTCACCTGCCAGCACGAAAAGTCATTGAAAATATTTTATGAGCTTTGCGGAATGCCAGTGGATTTGGAATTTATTTAGATTTTTTTACAACCCTTGTAACCCCACGCACAGCGTAAGAGAACAGCAAATATAAAACCGATAGCACAAGGGCGTAGAGCATTATTGGATAAAACAGAGAGAGCAGCACATTTACTTTTGTTGCGAACCAATTAGAAACCGATATGCTTTTCAACCCAAAATCCAAAAACGCATTAGCAATTAAATTTATGAGGAAAATCAGGGCAAGCAAAGTTACAAAACCACTTGTTGCCCCTTTAAAATCCTGAATACTCAATTTCATGTGGCTGGCTATTCCAAGTGAGAGATAGATAAATATCCAAAAACGCAAGTTGCTAAAATTGCTAAAACTGAAAAAATTTCTGAAGATTTCCCAGCCTGTTTCTGCTATGCTGCCGTTCAATTCTTCTGGCAAATAATCAGGGAGCAAAATTCCGAGCAAGGCGTAAATAACCACCGTACCAAAGAGCATTGGAGCTATGCCTATAAAAAAATTGCCGATTTTTTGATAAGTGCTTTTGGGGTTGAATTCGTGCTTTACATAGCCCATAGTTCCATCTTCTCTTGGCGAAAAAAACTTTGCTTCTGTTATTTTGTGTCTGAAAATAACACAAAAAACTGCATGTCCCATTTCGTGTACTGGTATTCCAATCCAGCCTGTTAAAAACAGTTCGGCTTTATGACCAATTGATTCGGCAAAGGCTTTGTCCCTAAGGTTGGAAATAAAATATAGAGCAAAGCCTATGAGGAAAAATGCTCCCCACAGCCATAAAATTTGCTCAAAACACGCTTTAAGAGTATTATAAAACAGAATAAAAAGCCTATCTGAGAATTCCATACGGAAAATTTAGCAATATTTTGTTGAAACTTCTATTTTTTCAAAAATAATCTATATTTACACCCAATATGGTTTTAAGAAACAAAAATAAATTTCTCTTTTCGGCAGTGCTGGTTTTACTAGCATTTGGATTAACCCTCACCTCTTGTGCATCTATGGCCAAATATTCAGAAAATATGGAAGCCGCTACCTTAGCTGCAGAAGCTACTGCTTTAAAAGTCATGAATTCGGATCTTTCTGTTGGTGCGGTTAAAGTTGAAGGTGCAAGCCTTTCCGAAAAAATAGAATGGCTATATAAAAATTCAATTACAAATGCAACGGGTAGAACTTATATCCTTGAAATAAATACCGATGAAAGCATCGATCCCATTAGTCTCTATTGGAATCAATTACATAATAGAAATCTCACGATAATTTTCAGAGGCATTGGAGCAAACCGGACAATCTATATAAAACAGGACAGAACTATTCAAGGGTCTCATACACTTAAAATATCATCTGGTCAAACTTTGGTTTTGGATGATAATATTACTATACATGGCCCTCCCAGTGTAGTGAATAATAACAACCGTGCTCTTGTTGAAGTATCTTCTGGCGGAGTACTTGTTATGAACGAAGGTTCAACTATTACAGGTGGCATAAACACTGAATGCAATTTGAGTCACGGTGGTGGTGTACATGTATCCAGCGGTGGTGCCTTTATCATGAAAGGTGGAACCATCACTAATAATGCTACCTTTCAAGTTCCAGATCCCATTATGATTGCAGCTTCAAAAGGTAAATATAATGCTCTTAGTAAGAGAAACTGCTATGGTGCTGGAGTGTATGTACCAGGCGGAGCCTTTATCAAGACTGGCGGAACCATTACTGGCTATTCCAGCGACCCAGTAAACGGTAATGTGGTAATGGGTTTTGCCAAGGAGGGCGTAATGAACAAACTCGGTCATGCAATATATTTCGCTTTCCAAAAAAATATGTTTTTGCTAGAGGGCTTGAAAAGTATAGATACCACTGTTGGACCGAAAGACAGTATTTATTTCGATGGACGTACATTCAAAGAGATACCAGTCGCTCAACCAGTTGCCGTACCAGAAATACAGAATACGGCACAAATAGTGCCACAAGAAACAGCGGCAGCACAACAAGAAGCTGTGCCACAAGAAGCACCGATAATGCCACAGGAAGTGTTACAGGAATATGAGACAGTGATGCAAAAAATACAGGATATGTATGAGGCAGCACTGCAGGAGTATCAGGTAACGGTACAGGAAAATCCGGCAGCACAGCAGGAAGCTACACAAAAATATTATAAAATAATGCAGGAAATACAGCAGGAGTATCAGAAAGCGGTGCAAAAATATCAGGAAGATATGCAAAAATGGTGATATAACAGCAGAAATTGACAAAAATCGGCATTTATTTATTTTTTTTTTGCTTTTTTCTATTTTTTTATATATATTTACTCAGAGAGGTCTTTTATGAAAAAAATTCTTGTTATTTTGCTCGTTTTCGCGGTTGCGCTTGCTTTCGCACAAAAAGCTACAAATAAAGTTAAGTCCAAAAGGGGTGATGTAGATCTTACAGAAGCCTCCGGTGGTGGCAAAACAGTTTGCACAGCAGGCTTTAACGATGAATTAACCGTTATAAAACAGGAATCCTCTTATACCTTGGTTAAAGGTCCTTGTCAGGGTTGGGTAAGCAACAATGCGGTAGAAAGAGTTTTGCAAGGCCCCGGCGACAAAGGCATGAAAATAGAGGCTGTGGACGTTGTGGGATGGATGGATAACCCAAGTGCGGTGTTCGTTTTGGATCAAGATGCCGGCAGCTTTGAAGGCATTAATATAGACCGTAATTTCAACGAGTATTTGAAAAATACCGTTGATAGAGAACAAACCGAAATGCGAAATCAAGAAAACTGATTTTTTAAGTTGAGAGTTGAGAATTGAGAGTTGAGAGTTGGCTAATTGCCCTGATATGCCTTTTTTTTCTTTCTTGCGAGCAAAAAACTGCTGATGAAAAAAGCAGTAAGCCTGAACCAGAGGCTCAACTCGCAGAAATCCAGAGCAGGATAGATTTTCTTGAAGATTTTATAGAAAATCAGCCCATTTTAAAGCCTGCTGTGGTTGAACCTAATTTTGGGCTTTTTCAAACATTGCAAAAAGTGGGTTTGGAATTAAAGCAAACCCTTAAAATCATAAATACCCTTGCAGATACCGTAGAGCTTGGTTCTTTAAAGTCAGGACAGGTTTTTTGGGTTGGTTTTGACCCAATAGATACCACAAAAGCCGTTATGTTCAGATATGCGGAAAATCTCGCTACGCTTCATTTTTTAGTGAGAGATAGCATAACGGAAGAATGGAGATATAAGATAGTAGAAAAACCGCTGAATGTGCGCTATGCTATGTATGAGGGTATTTTGAAGGAGGGTGGGAATTTATACAATACTTTAAGGGATATAGGCATTCCTCAAAATATGGTTGGGATTGTGGCGGGAGTTTTGGAGTGTAAAGTGAGTTTTAGAACAGATGCAAGAGTTGGGGATAGGTTCAAAATTTTGTTAAAGGAAACCCGTTTTCAAGATTCTATATGGATAGGCGGAAAGGTTTTATATGCTGGTTATGATGGCTCAAGGGTAAAGCACAGTGAGGCTTTTTTATATGAAGAAGCAGACCCAAAAAGTTCCTTTAATGCCCATTATACAGAAGATGGCGAAGCCCTTGTGCATTCTGGTTTGAGGTATCCGCTAGATAGGCTGCACATAACAAGCGGCTTTGGATACCGAATTCACCCTACCTTAGGCACAAGGATGTTCCACAGCGGAATAGATTACAGAGGCTCGGTTGGAACCCCTGTTTATGCGGTGGCAGATGGAATTGTTGTACAATCTTCTTATGGTGATGATAATGGGAATCACATAGCTATTAAACATTCAGATAACAGCCAGAGCTGGTATTTGCATTTATCGCAAAGAGGCGTGGGTGCGGGGCAACGAGTGAAGGGCGGGCAGATTATAGGCAAAGTTGGCAACACAGGCAGGAGCAACGGACCTCATTTACATTTTGCCATAAAACAACCGAGCGGTTCTTGGATGAATCCGGCACTAAAAAAAATGATAGCCACGCCAAAACTCGAAGGAGCTAAATTTGAAGCATTGAAAGAGCAGGTAAAAAGTATAAAAATAATGCTCTCAAAAACCGAAATTGCCGAAGCGAAAAGCATAAATGATTCTACAGAAGCAACAGTGAAATGGGTTATGGAATGAGAAAAATTTACGGAAAATTATTATTTGCAGGTGCAGCAATGGCTACCATTTTTATAGCACGCAAAATGTTCCTCGCTGCCATAATCACAGGGGTTGTATGTGTATTGATAGTTGAAATTATGGAATTAATAAAAAAACATATAAATAAAAATAAACTTACATGCAATGAATGTTTCCATTTTATGCGAAATGAGATATATACAAAACCTCAGTATATTGGGTTTTGCTGCCATAAGCAAAAAAAACTTGATAGCTGTAAAAGATGTTCGCACTTTTTGGATAAAACGCAGAAGTAAATTAAAATAAAATTTTAAATATATGTTTTCTATATTTACTTCTATGGAGTTTAACACAATCCACAATCAAGACTGCTTAAAAGGAATAAGCAAACTTCACGATGAAAGCATAGATATTGTTATTGTTGATCCGCCTTACAACATAGGAAAGGATTTTGGAAACGATTCAGACAAAATGAATTTTAAGGAATATATTTCTTGGTGCAAGCTATGGATTAAAGAGTGTCAAAGAGTGCTTAAGCCAACGGGAATGATGTTTATTTATGGCTTTGACGAAATCTTGGCGTATTTATCCGTGCAATTACCTTTAAACAAACAAAGGTGGTTAATTTGGTATTATACAAATAAAAACATTCCATCTTTGAATTTTTGGCAGAGAAGTCACGAATCCATAATTTGCCATTGGAAGAACAAACCTATTTTCAACAGAGACGCTGTTAGAGAACCATATACAG
>Ga0268262_10005950_pt1 | contig 11885 bp, 9 predicted proteins | sample TergutNc150P3_FD_190354 | JGI IMG/M metagenome (GOLD analysis project Ga0268262, IMG submission 190354) | Nasutitermes corniger P3 segment gut microbial community from laboratory colony in Florida, USA - Nc150 P3 (SPAdes) (version 2) | ecosystem: Host-associated > Arthropoda: Insects > Digestive... | reverse complement strand
TCTCTACAATGACAATAAGGAGTGAATAATTTCTTTACCGACATAAAACCAAATTTTATAGATTTTAATTTATTTTTAGTAAAAATTATGAAAAATATCCCGTGAATTAATTCATGAATAAAAATAAGCGAAAATAATAATAATAATAAATAAATTGCTAAATTTTTAATAGCTATTATTTTTTGAATATTTATAATTTTTTCATGCCATAATGAATAGAAAGGTATTCCAAAAAGTAGTATTGCGATTATTAATATAATAACGCCAAAAATATTTGCCCAAACTATATTTACAATAATTTCTTCCTTTGTATAATTGTCTTCCACGAAGACTTCGTTTTCCATATTTTTTCCTCAATAATATTTTATATAATACATCCATTTTTGTCAAGTAAGTCTTAGGGCAAATTGCACATAACGTTATGTATATGAATATTTTGTCCTTTTAATTTTCATTACGGTAACGCCCCAGTGTCAGTCACTTTTCCCTCGGTGACAGTCACACATTACACGATGTCTGGCACTTAAACGCGATTAAGATGTATGCCAAATAAAATACTTGAGGGGTGGCCGATAAAAAAGTGCCGCGCCCCGTCGCGGTGCTTTTTTATCGGACAGGACCCCAAGTAAAATCTTTAGGCATACATCTTGCTCCCACTTGTAAAGTGGTAGCGCACGATGTCAAACACTATGTGCATTAACTAAGTATAGACAAAAAATAAAAGATAAATTAATATAATCTTATGGATATATCAAATGAAATATCAAAAATATTGGAAAAATATATTATTAAAAAAGATACAACAGGACAATCTTCAACAGAAGTAAATAAACTCATTGATAATGATGTTATTATTATTAAAGGAGCGCCCGGCTCAGGAAAATCAGAAACGGCGAAACAATTATCTTTCCACTTTAAAAAAGGTGTAAGAATAGAAGTTGATACAATCAGGTCAATGGTAATTTCAGTTAATTGGATTGATTGGCAGGAACATTTGAATATGTTGAAAATTGCCGCTAATATGACTTTAGATTTTCTGCGCTATAACTTTAAACCGGTAATTGTTATTGATACTTTTTTCACTAATGATAAAGGCAAAGATTATTCGGAAATTAAAAGCTTTACAGATATATTATATCAATCTAAAAATGATTTATCCGTTAAAATATTTGCGTTATATGTTCAGGATAATGAACTAAAAAAAAGACTGGATTTACGTCCCGATTATCTGCTTAAGGATTTTCCGCTAAGTAAAATAATAAATGATGTTATTCTAAATATTAAACAAGATAATGAAACTATTGTTGATTCAACAAATTTAACATTGGAAGAAACAGTAAATAAAATTTTAAACAGCTTATAACAAAAGAGTAACGCCCCATCGCGGTGCTTTTTTCCCGGTCAGAACCAACAAGAAAATCTTTAGGCATACATCTTGTTCTTGACACACAATCTCCAATATATTAAAATATAATACAACTGAGCAATTTTATTCCCTATATTCAGGAAAATCTTATGGAAAAAGAAATTGAAAACATTAACACAAAAAAACCGCCTTTAACGCAGATCCTGATAATAGTATCGATATTATTCCTAATACTGCTTGGCGGAGTTATATGGATAGCCGCAAGAAAGCCTTTAATCGTAAAACAGATAATAGAAACAAATATCAGCACCATTGTTAAGGAAATATTACCCGCTTCCGAGTATGTGTGTTTGGTTTACAATTATCAGTCGATTAACCAAAGATCATATAATCCCGGAAACTGGCTTAACGCGCGTAATATTCTGATTGTTCTTGACGGGACAATTAAACTCGGCTTTAATTGCGAGGACATCACGGTACAGCAAAACGGAACGAATTTGATTCTTGTTATGCCCAAAATAAAAATACTTGCCCATGAACAGTATCCTGAACGCGCAAAAACCTACGATCTTGCGGGAGGCGGTATCTTTCCGCGTTCGATAAAGCCTCAGGAAGTGCTTAATTTACTGGGAGACTCAAAACATGAACAGGAAAAGCAGGTAGAGGCAAACGAAGAGCTTAAAAAACAGGCAAGAGATTCAACGGAAGCGTCATTTAAACCTTTGCTGGAATTAAATCCTTTGATAAAAGAAAAATATTCTATTGTTTTTAATTGGCAGATAAAATAAATTCTTCAGGCATACATCTTGCCCTCACCTGGGAAAAAAGCCTGATAATAACTCATTATACTCGATATTTGCTTGATTTTTCTCATTTTTTGTGATATATAATACAATATAAAAGTGTATTATCTGACTAAGATAGAACGTAAAATAATTAAGGAGTCTATATGGGATTAATTAAAGCATTAGCAGGGGCAGTTGGCGGCGCTCTGGCGGATCAGTGGCTGGAGTTTTTTGTCTGTGAAAGTCTGGAAGCGGATGTATTGGCCGCTAAGGGACAGAAAAAGACGGGTAAAAGAAGCAGTAACACCAAAGGGGAAGACAATATCATCTCCAACGGTTCGGGTATTGTGGTAAATAAGGGACAGGCGGCGATTATTGTTGACAACGGACGTATCGCTGAAGTTTGCGCGGAAGAAGGGCACTTTACTTATGACCAGTCCAGTGAGCCCAGTATTTTTTACGGCGGCTTAGGCAAGGGTATCGTCGGAGCGCTTAAAAGCATTGAGGAGCGTTTCAAATACGGCGGTATTCCGGGAAAAGATCAACGGATATACTACTTTAACACTAAGGAAATTATGGGGAATAAATATGGCACTCCCAATCCTATTCCCTATCTGATTGTCGATCCAAATATCAATTTGCGCCTGACCATAAGCCTGCGCGCCAATGGGGAATATTCTTTCCGCATGATAAATCCGGTTTTGTTCTACGCGAATGTCTGCGGTAATGTTGATGAACCGTACACCAGAGACAAGATTGACAGCCAGCTTAAGAGCGAAATAATTACCGTCCTGGGTCCGTCCTTGGGCAAGCTTGGCAAGGGGTTGGAGTATCACGAGATTTCATTTCAAACTGAAAAATTGGCGGAGATCCTTAACGAAGCGCTTAGCGCAAAGTGGAGGGAAGGCCGCGGCATAGAAATTGTTAACTTTGGAATTACATGTACCGCTTCGCCGGAAGATGAAACACGGATCAAACAGCTTCAAACGTCGGCGGTTATGCGCGACCCGACAATGGCCGCCGCGTCGCTGGTAAACGCCCAGAGCGACGCCATGCGTACCGCCGCGGGAAATACAGGCGGCGCAATGGCAGGCTTCATGGGCATGGGTATGGCGGGCGCCGCGGGCGGCATGAATGCACAAAACCTGTTTGCGATGGGGCAGCAAAACGCGCCGCAGCAGCAAGCGCCACAGCAACAAGCGGCAGCTTCCGCAACGGCGGGCTGGACATGCGCCTGCGGTCATGCCGGGAACACCGGTAAATTCTGCGCTGAATGCGGACAGCCTATGCCCGCACCGGCTTCAGCATGGACATGCTCGTGCGGCCACGCCGGAAACACCGGTAAATTTTGCGCCGAGTGCGGAAAGCCCGCGCCTGCCGCTGATTGGACTTGTTCATGCGGGCAAGCTGGAAACACCGGTAAATTCTGCGCGGGATGCGGAAAGCCCAGGCCTTAAGGCGGAATCATGGAAATAAAAGAGTATAAATGTCCTAACTGCGGCGGAGCGGTTAAGTTTGACAGTTCATCACAGAGCATGAAGTGTCCGTACTGCGACGCGGAGTTCACAATCGCGGCGCTTGAGGAGTATCAGAAACAACTTCAGGTTCCTGAAAAGGACAATGTAAAATGGGACGGAAAAGACCCCGCGCAAGCATGGAAACAGGATGAGCTTGGAGATCTTTCAACCGGTTCCTGCCCCTCGTGCGGCGCTGAACTCTTAGGCGATAAAAATACGGTGGCTATGGTTTGTCCCAACTGCGGCAATACGCAGATTGTGTTAAGACGGCTCACCGGATTATTAAAGCCGGAATATATTATACCTTTTAAACTGGATAAAAAAGCCGCCGTGGAAGCTTTAAAGAATTTCTACAAGGGCAAGCGGCTTCTTCCCGACAGCTTCAAAGATGAAAACCGCATCAACAGCATACAGGGAGTTTATCTGCCCTTCTGGCTTTTTGACGCCAATGCCCAGGGACGTGTCCGTTACAAGGCTACAAAAGTAAAACACTGGAGCGATGTCAGTTACGACTACACAAAGATCGACCATTATTCAATTGTACGGGACGGAAGTTTGCAATTTGAAAAAATCCCCGTGGACGGCTCTGAGAGAATGGACGACAGCTACATGGACGCGATAGAGCCTTTTGATTATGCCCAGTTGAAGGATTTCCAAACGGCTTTTCTCTCTGGTTATCTGTCTGAGAAGTACGATGTGGATGCTGAGAAAAGCAAGGAAAGGGCGGTTAAGAGAATCAAGAAAACGGTAGAAACTGAGTTTGCCAAATCCGTTATAGGGTACGCGTCGGTTCAGACTGAAAGTTCCACAATCGGTGTGGAAGACGGCAAGGTTAGTTACAGCCTGTTTCCGGTGTGGATCCTCAATACCAAATATAATAAGGAAAATTATCTGTTTCTTATGAACGGACAGTCGGGACGCCTTGTCGGAAGGCTGCCGGCGGATCCCGGCAAGTCATGGAAATACAGGCTTAAGATTGCCGGTATCATTGGCGTGCTCTCAACGCTTGTCATTCAGGCTTTGCGGATATTCCTGTAGGAGTTTTTTAATGAAAGCAAAATTGATTAAGCTTTGTTTGGCGGCTATGATTGTTTTTTTTGGCCCGTCTATTTTTGCACAGGAACGTATTATTGATAACGCCGGTCTTTTAAACTATCAGGAAAAAACAAAACTAAATGAAATAATTTCTTCCGTCGCGTCAAAATATAATTTTGATCTGGTAATTGTCACGGAAAATACAATTGGCGAAACCAATCCTATGGTGTACGCGGATGATTTTTATGATTATAAAGGTTACGGTCTTGGGCCGGATAAAGACGGCTGTCTTTTTCTGTTGGTAACGGGAAGCCGGGACTACTGGTTCAGCACCGCGGGCAGAGGCATAAACATTTATAACTCCCCCAAATTAAATATATCGAAAGGCAGTTTAAATAAATTGAGCGACGATGTCGTGAAATTGCTTAAAGAAGAAAACTATTACGGAGCGTTCAGGGCGTTTCTGCTTGATTGGAAAGAATTTCTTGCCCTTGACGCAAAAGGCAGGAGCTACAATTTCTTTTATCAATGGAACCTTGTTTTGGTATTAATCGTCTGGGTTGTGGCCCTGGCAATAGGCCTTATTGTTGTACAAGTCTGGAAAACAGGAATGAATACGGCCCTTCTGCAAACCCAGGCCGCCGCCTATGTGGTTCCCGGCAGCCTTGCGTTTAAAGAAAAAAATGATATTTTCCTTTACAGTACGGTTACCAGATCGGAACGGCAAACCGAAACTACTACTTCAGGCGGCGTAGGAGGCAGAGGCGGCGGAGGGGGAGGAGGTTCTCATACCAGTTCTTCCGGTACCTCACACGGCGGCGGCGGCGGCAAATATTGATGCTGAAACTTTAAGCCACCGCATACTTCGTTTCTATCTTTTTATTACTCTTCTTCACTCCCAAATATAAGTTAAGTTTGTTTATAACTACATCGAAATCCAAAGGCTTGCCAATGTGGCTGTCCATACCGGCGGCGAGGCATTTTTCAATGTCCTCTTTGAAGACATCGGCAGTCATTGCGATAATGGGAATTTGCTTACGTAAATTTCTATTATTGCTTTGAGTTTTGCCAAAGGAAAAACTAAGGTTGTTGTTTTTATCAGCTTTTTCTCCGGTAAAACTAAGGTAGACTCTGCGGTGTTCCGCCTCAATAGCGCGGATACGCCGCGTCGCTTCGTACCCGTCCATTTCCGGCATCTTTATATCCATGAAAATCATGTCGTATCCGGAAGGGGCTTTGGCGAACTTGTTAACCGCTTCAATGCCGTTTTCAGCGCAGTCTATCTCCAGCTTTGTCGGCTCAAGCAAGGTTTGGACAATTTCGCGGTTAATTTCCACGTCTTCAACCAGCAGTATGCGCCGTCCTGCAAAGATACCCGAAATGTCCTCAGCTTTTGTTTTTTCCGTCTGTTGTTTACCCGTGCCTAGACATTCATTCGTACTTTGTTTCAACTGAATGGTAAAGTTAAAAGTAGAGCCTTTTCCCGGTTCTGATTCAATCCAGATTGATCCGCCCATCATTTCCACTATGTTTTTGGAAATGGCAAGTCCCAGTCCCGTGCCTCCGTATTTGCGCGTTGTGCTTGATTCAGCCTGTTCAAAGGAATTAAAAAGTTTAGCCTGTTGTTCGGGGGTTATGCCGATCCCTGTGTCGCTTACCGAAACTTGCAGCGTGCAGACGCCATTTTCTTTTCCCGCAAGGCGGACGGCAAGGCTAATGGAACCATTTTCCGGCGTAAATTTAATCGCGTTCCAAAGCAGATTGGTAATTACCTGCGCTATCCGCTGGTCGTCTCCAATGAGCGTGCGCGGAATGGAACGGTCAATATTAACGGTGAATTTTTGGCGCTTTTCTTCTATACGGTAATTTATAACGTTTTCTATCCGCCGCAACGTTTTCTCAAGATCAAATTCCGCCTCGGAGAGTTCAAATTTATTGGCTTCGATTTTTGACATGTCCAGAATATCGTTAATAACGCCAAGCAGATGATTGGAAGCGTCTTCTATTTTAGAAAGACAATAATCTTTGCGGGCCGGGTCAGTGGCGGATTTTCCTATCGTGGTCATGCCGATTATCGCATTCATCGGCGTGCGTATCTCGTGGCTCATGTTGGCAAGGAACGCGCTCTTATGTCTGCTCTCTTCAAAGGATTTGTTTTTCTCCGCGTCAACTTGAATTAGAATTATAATTAACACCGCCGCAAGTGATATACCCAATACGCTGAGGATCAGCGCCATATTGTTTAAGCTTTGATAATATACATTTTTTGGCTCTAAAAGACCCAAATGCCACCCATTGGAAAGCGTACGGAAAAAAGCGATAATCATTTCGCCTTTCCAGTTATGATATGCGACTTCTGAAATTTGTCCGGTGTATAATAAATCATCAACCAAATGCGATGAGGAAACCTTTGGATCGTTCATTTTCATTCCGACAAAATCCGGGTTAATATGGCCGATTATTGTTAAATCATCACTTACCAATACTCCGTAGCTTTTGTCTTTAGCAAAAGCCGTATTGGCGACTTTTTCTCCGATATGACCTGCCCGTATATCAATAGCGACAACGCCCATACAGTTACCATCGTTGTCAAAAATACAACGGGCGTATGAGAAAACAATTTCACCCGTAACAATATCCTTATACGGTTCTGTTTTCGCTATACAATTGCCGGCTTCCATGGCGGCTTTGTACCAGGGACGCTCCAGCGGTTTCCAATCGTCAGGCGGCCGCCAGTCAATACCGTTAAAAAAGAACGGGCCTTCCGGCGATTTTTCTATATAGCCGAAAGGACCGTTAGCGCTGAAAGTGTCATTGCTTTTTGATTGTAAATAGTTTGATATATCCTTGTTATAAGAAGTCAGTTTTGCGGCATTATAACCGTACCGCGTAAAATTTTGTACGGATTGCGCAAAATCTTCCAGTATTGTGCGTGATTCCCGCAGATCGGAGTTGATTTGTTCTTCCACAAAGTCAAGAATACTGTCCGCATTGCGTAACAGGCTGATACGCACGATTTTACCTGCGAAGATGCAGCTTAAAACAACCATTGCAAAAAAGGCAAAGACGGTAAATAGCAATTGTATATATAGCGGGCGTTTTGGCAAAAATTCAACTATCCTCTTTCTCACAATTAACCCCCTATTTAATATTCCCGATTAATTACGCCACCTTAAAGCGCGATACTTCCTTCATTAAAGACTCAATGCTCTCGCGGTTCTTTTTGCATATTTCGCTGACATGGTTTACGGCTATGTTTACCTGATCCGCGCCTGAGGCCATCTCGTTCATACCGCCGGTTATTTCCTGCGTTACCTTTTCAAGGTTGTGGCTTTCATTCATCACTTCCTTACTGCCTTCTAGCATTTCCTCGCTGCCGTCCTTTACCTGCCGGGTAATTTCGTTTACATTGCTTACTCCGGCAAGTACCTGCCTGCTTCCCTCGCCCTGCTCTTCCATAGCGTTGCGGATATTATCTTCCTGCGTCGCTACAGTCCTGACGCTTGTGTTAATCGCGTCGAATTCGTTAAGAACATTTTCTGAGGCGCAGATTATTTTGTCGATTGAGCCTTTTATCTTTTTCAGCACATCACCGATAATTTTGGACTGTTCGCTTGAGCTTTCCGCAAGTTTGCGTATTTCATCGGCGACAACGGCAAAACCTTTACCCGCGTCTCCCGCATGCGCCGCTTCTATCGCTGCGTTCATCGAAAGAATATTTGTCTGGCTGGCGATGTTTTTCATTACAGCGTTAATTTTTAATAGGTCTTCGGATTCATTGGCGATTTCTTTAATATCAGCCGCCATTTCTTCCAGTCCGCTGTGGCCGATTTCGGATGCTTCTTCCAGCGTCTTTACATTCACCGAGTTGTTGACAAGAGTGTTGGTAACGGAACCGATATTGGCTACCATTTGTTCAATGGCGGACGACGCCTGTGAAATATTACTGCTCTGGTTTTCTACCTGATAATTAAGTTTGTTGATGTTGCTGATAACCTGTTCCATGGTGGTGTTAGTCTCTGTAACGCTGGCGCTCTGGTTTATGACCCTTCCCTTGATGCTCTGGATATTGGCGTTAATTTCATTGATTGCCGTAGCGGTTTTGCTCATGTTGCTGGCAAGGTCATTGCCAATCTCCGTCAAACCGCTTGCCTCATTCTTGATATGAATGATCAATTCTTTTATTTTTTCCAGCGTTTTGTTGAAGTACAGGGCAAGGTCGCCTATTTCGTCTTTGGAATTAACAGATATAGTCCGCGTTAAATCGCCTTCGCCTTCGGAAATATCCTTGAGGGTTTCAGCTACCTTGACGATTGGGGATGTAGTTCTGCTTAAGACAAGATATATAAGCACCATCGCCGCCGCAAGGGCTATCAACGCCAAGATTATGACAAAGTTTCTCATCGCGTTGACATCTTTCAGGATGTAAGCTTCAGTTGAGCCGATCATTATCGACCATGTTGTCGGAGAAGCCGCCAGAGGAATTGGAGCTATGCTCATATACATGGTTGTATTCAATTCCGGATCGTAACTTGAAACTTCGTATTCTTGCGCGTTTCTAACTGCCTCCGCAACCGGATTTAAATATGCGCCGTATTGTGTTTCAACATCAACCAGTTGCCCTCCTATCATCTGCGGCAGGTAATTTGCCAAAACAAAACCTGTGTTGGTATAAATCGCCATACTGGTAACTTCTTCGAAATCTTTTATAGTCTGTTCTATATGAGTTTGTATCAGATCAATATTAAACTGACAGCCTATGATTCCGACCGCTTCATTAAGGCGTTTATTCACAATGGGGACCATAATTATTAAACAATAGCTGTCTTTTCCCTGTATATTAATGATTGAGGGATCAGCCATTCCGACCGCATTACTATTGGGTCCTAAAAGATGTTCCATCGCCTGCTGAACAACGACGCTGGTTATTGCCTGTATCTGTCCGGTTTCCCTTGTCAGGGCATAGGCGAATTGTCCCGTTTCGGTTGAGCCTGTTCTGCCTATGTTTCTGGCGTCCATACCGTCAATGGCGTTCGGTTTCCAGACGGTAAACATTCTGGTAAAATCAGGCATGTCTTTAAAAACTGAATTCATCGTATTTTCATAATCCGGACGCCTTATCTGCGGCTCCAGACTTTCATAAGAGTTCATTACATTCGATAATGTTTGCAATACTTTTATGAAGCCGTCTATTTTTCCGTCCCATTCCTTGGCGTACTGGCGCGCTATATACATAGTTTTCTGTTTGGACAAATTCAAGGCTGTGTTAGACGCTTGCCGCAGAAGGAGTATGGCAACCCCTGTGACAATTATCGCAACAATGGCGATCATTAAAATACTTAATTTAAATTTAATTTTCATTTTCTTCTCCTCTTTATAAGCCGCGCGAGCGGCGATGTTAATTAAACGGCTCCGCAACGCAGAGGTGATTTCTCCTTAAAAACCTTGTGAATTGAAGTTTAGGTAAAGCAGTCCCATCGTTCCGCATCACGGAGACGACTTTCATTCCTCTTAGCAGCAAATGATTATGTAATAGTTAAGTAAATCAACCCACAAAACTTCAATTTTTTGGGTTTATAATTTGATAAAATCTCTACTGTCAATATCATAAAAATTACCGTATAAGACAAGGAAATTCGGCTATATAGCGGTAAATTTCCGTTATATTGTAAATTTCACTTTATGGTGGTATAATTTTTATAATAATACTGAGGAAATTTTAACGCTATAAAACGGCGTAAAAATAATTTTATGGAGGTTTTTATGAAGATTCACCAACCGAGAGAATTAATTGAGGATGCAAACGCGGCATTGCAAATGCTCAAGGAAGGAAATGAGCGCTACTTAAAAGGACAGCTTATCCCAAAGACCAGCTACAGCGCTGACAGGGAAGTTTTAAACAACGGGCAAAAACCTTTTGCCGTAGTTTTAACTTGTTCCGATTCACGGGCCGCGCCGGAAATTTTCTTTGATCAGAAATTGGGCGACATTTTTGTTATCCGCAATGCCGGCAATGTCGCCGACAAAACCGCGCTTGGCAGTATTGAATACGCTGTTGAACATCTAAAAAGCAAATTGGTCGTCGTCTGCGGACACGGTAAATGCGGCGCGGTAACGGCGGCATGTTCGGGCGGGGAACTTCCACCAAATATCAAACATATTGTAGACCATATCATGCCCGCGGTGAAAAAAGGCGGTGATATAGAAAAGGTCATCCACAGCAATGTAGCGGGAATGGTTGAGCAAATCAAAGCGGACGAGATTGTCAAACGTTTGGGAGCTAAAGTTGTCGGCGCTTATTATGATATTCACAGCGGTGTGGTGGAGTGGCTTTAGGATCGGACAGAGAGAATTCTACCACGAACCACACGAACCAACACGAACGGCAACATGATTGGACTGGAAGTTTGTGTGGTTCGTGGTAAAATAATTAAGATTGTTACTGGTGATTTTGCAGTGACTGACGATTGGGCGTGTCCAAATACTTTTAAATCATGGAAACTGATAATAGATTAAAAATGACAGGAATTATAACAGACTTCGCAATATGGGATGATACCATAAATTTATATGCTTCAAAATTCTACGAAAAATTTAATGTATTTCCTAACATATTGCTTGCTAATGAATATACATATAAAAAAATCGATTTATATGCACAAAAGCATCCTGAGCGGATAATTGATCCAACTGGAGAAAATAATATTGAAACAAGCAGTATATCATATCAAGGATTAAGTATTTTTACAGCAGAAGAATACGAGCTTGATTTTTGTTTGAGCTATGAAATAGCCGATGGTTCATTTATATTGATTTTTGATGAAAATCCTTATTTTGATGGTGAACCGGAACCGCTACCGATAGAAGACGAAGAAAAACCAAAGTTTTATTTATATAAAAAAACCGCTTGACAAATATTTATAAATACCCGATAATTAATTTATTATGAAGACGATGTTATCGCCCAAAGTAATTTTCTCGAATATGTGCGGTCATAATTGTAACCATGACTCAGGGGGTGTCGTCTAAATAAAACCATAATAAGGTTTTTGTAATTAACAGGCGGCAGCCCTTTTGGGTTAGCCGCCTTTTTTTATTCTCAGATAACATGGAACTTGAACAAAGTACCACAAGACAGGTGTGCTTAAGTTTATGAAATTTATTATTTAGGCATCGTAGCCA
>Ga0268262_10005949_pt1 | contig 11887 bp, 8 predicted proteins | sample TergutNc150P3_FD_190354 | JGI IMG/M metagenome (GOLD analysis project Ga0268262, IMG submission 190354) | Nasutitermes corniger P3 segment gut microbial community from laboratory colony in Florida, USA - Nc150 P3 (SPAdes) (version 2) | ecosystem: Host-associated > Arthropoda: Insects > Digestive... | reverse complement strand
ACAAAGTCGTAGAATATATAGAAATGTACCATTATCGCACCCGCGATAATTACGGCGCTCATTATGCTTAATAACACCGACTGAACTTTAGCCATTTACAGCCTCCAAAGAATTGTTTATTTATATGAAAAAACACGAGGGGTAGGAATAAACATTGTTTATTATATGCGGGATGCTGGGGTTTTTCAATGCCTTTTTTGTGTTGATTGGTATTGAAGAGCTTTTTCGTATGGTTTGGGTATGTTCTCGTTGGCGTAAGGTGTGAACACACAGCATTAATGAATGACGAAATCAATCTCTTAATTTATGTATATCACAATAATTTTCCAAAGACAATAATCAGAATTACAGGTGTAGTTTTCCTACCCAATCTATGATATTATTTATTTAATGAACACTGTGATTCATAACCAAATTGTCAATTTCATCTGGGGAATAGCCGATGATTGCCTCCGTGATGTATATGTTCGGGGAAAGTATCGCAATGTCATACTTCCCATGACGGTAATCCGCCGTCTTGACGCTGTTCTTGAACCTACCAAAGAAAAAGTTCTTGAAATGAAAAAGAAACTCGACAAGAGTAAAATCTCCAATCAAACTGCCGGTCTTTGTTCTGCGGCAGGTCAGGCTTTCTGTAATGCTTCTCCTTTTAATCTTCGTGATCTTACCGCCCGTTCCAGCAAGGCTAAACTCAAAGCCGATTTTAACGCCTACCTCGACGGCTTTTCTCCCAATGTTAAGGAAATACTTCTTAAATTCAAATTTCGTGATGAAATCCCTACCATGCTGGAAGCTGATATACTTGGCGCAGTAGTCGAAAAATTTGTTTCCCCAAAAATAAATCTAAGTCCCAAACCTGTTCTCGACGAGAAAGGAAAAGAAGCCCTGCCCGGACTTGACAATCATTCAATGGGGACAATTTTTGAAGAACTAATCCGAATGTTCAATGAAGAAAACAATGAGGAAGCCGGGGAACATTTTACTCCCCGTGATGTTGTCGAACTTATGGCGGATCTTGTCTTTACCCCAATAGCCGGTAAAATTCTTGACAGTACTTATTCCTGCTATGACGGAGCTTGCGGTTCCGGCGGTATGCTGACGGTTGCGGAAAAACGTCTTGTGGAATTGGCAGCAAAAAAGAAAAAGAAAGTTTCCATTCACCTTTATGGTCAGGAAATACAGGGCGAAACTTACGCCATAGCAAAAGCCGACTTGCTATTAAAAGGAGACGGCGCACAGGCTGATAATATTTCTTTTGGCTCCACTTTATCCAACGATAATAATTCAGCCCGTGAATTTGACTTTATGCTTTCCAATCCGCCATACGGAAAATCATGGAAAGTGGAAGCAGACAAAATGGGCGGCAAAAAAGGCATCATGGACAGCCGTTTTATTATTCCTTATGAAGGAGACGGAGAATTCAATATGATACCTCGTTCTTCTGATGGTCAACTCCTATTTTTATTAAACAATGTTTCAAAGATGAAAAAGGATACTCCCACAGGCAGCCGTATTGCCGAAGTCCACAACGGCTCTTCTCTTTTTACCGGCGACGCTGGACAGGGCGAAAGCAATGCCCGACGTTACATGATAGAAAAAGACCTTGTTGAAGCCATAATCGCCCTGCCGGAAAAGATGTTTTACAATACCGGCATTGCCACTTTTATATGGCTTCTTTCCAACAAAAAAGAAAAGAAACGCCGAGGAAAAATACAACTAATAGATGCTACATCTATTAAAACACCGCTTCGCAAAAATTTGGGCGACAAGAATTGTGAATTTTCGATTAAAGACAGGAAAAAGATACTCGATTTGTATTTAAAGTTTGAGGAAACCGAATACAGCCGTATATTCAACTTGAATGAATTTGCCTATTGGAAAATAACTGTCTGCCAACCCAAGTATGATAAAAAAGGAAATATTCTAAAAGACAAAAAGAATCAACCTTTAGCCGATTCCGAATTGACCGACACCGAACAGATACCTTTTACCTACGAAGGCGGCATTGAAGCGTTTTTTGGAAAAGAGGTAAAACCTTATACACAAGATGCGTGGATTGATCAGAAACAAACTAAAATTGGTTATGAGATCAGTTTTACCAAATATTTCTACAAGCCTATAGAATTACGATCTCTTGAAGAAATTACCGCAAATATTAAAGCCCTTGAAGCAGAGACAAAGGGACTGTTGGAAAAAATTGTTGAAGATTAAAGGAAAATATGTTAGAAGGGTATAGCGAATATAAAGATATAAATACCTCTTGGCTTCATTCAATTCCCAAAAATTGGGTCTCTGCGAAAATTGGAGAATTATTTGAAGAACGCAAAGTAAAAGTATCTGATAAAAAATATGCCCCTTTGACTGTCGGTAAAATGGGGGTAGTACCTCAATTAAGTACAGTAGCAAAATCAAATGACAGTGATAATCGAAAATTAGTTAAATCAGGTGATTATGTGATAAATAGCCGTTCAGACAGAAAGGGATCAAGCGGTTTATCTTCTCTTGATGGCTCTGTTTCGCTAATTAACATTGTCTTAACCCCTAGAGAAGGTAATGGCAAATATTATCATTATTTATTAAGAAGTTATTATTGGATTGAAGAGTATTATAGAAATGGAAGGGGTATTGTTGCTGATTTATGGACGACACGATTTAGTGAAATGAAATCTATTATATTACCTATTCCTCCCCGTCCTGAACAAGACCAGATAGTTCGTTATCTTGACTGGAAAGTTTCGATGATTAACAAATGTATCAATGTAAAGAAAAAGCAGATTGAACTCTTGATGGAACATAAACAGGTTATACTCAATCAAGCTGTTACTAAGGGATTGGACATAAATGTCCCAATGAGAGATAGTGATATTGAATGGTTTGGGAAGATACCTGCACATTGGAATAGCGTTAAGATTAAACATATTTTCAAGGAACGTGTCGAAAAAGGTTATCCTGATAAACCATTATTAGCGGCAACTCAAAATATGGGCGTAGTTCCTAAAAATATATATGGTAATAGAACTGTTGAAGCATCAAAAGATTTTCATTTATTAAAATTAGTTAAAACTGGTGATTTCGTAATTAGCTTACGTTCTTTTCAAGGTGGTATAGAATATGCTTATTATGAAGGCATTATAAGTCCTGCTTATACAGTAATGATTCCATATAAAAACAGTCCCCATTTTTTTCGTTATCTGTTTAAATCAATAAGATTTATTGAATTATTACAGAATTGTGTAACAGGTATTCGTGAAGGTCAAAATATTGATTATTCTAAATTGCGAGAGCATTTGATACCTATTCCTTCTCATGACGAACAAGAAAAAATTATTGTTTTTTGTCGTGAAAATTCAAATAACATAGATAATTATTGTAATAAATTGCAACAACAGATAAATATTTTACAAGAATACCGTACCCGTCTTATTTCCGATGTCGTTACAGGGAAAGTAAATGTCCAAAATGTTAAAGTGCCGGAATTTGAGGCAGAAAATGAAGTATTAACAAAAACAGAAGGAGAAGAAAATGAAAATAACGAATTTGAAGGTTAAAAATTTTCGCGGTTTTGAGAATGAGAGTATTAATTTTGATGATATTACCGTTTTTGTTGGTGAAAATAATACTGGTAAAACTACAATACTTGATGCCATACGTTTTGTAATAGGTGCTAAATCATTTAATACTAATTTCTCTCGTTACGATTATTATCTAAATTCGCCAACAGCAAAACATGGTGATGCTGGTAATATAGAATTAATTATAGAAGCCTCTGAGCAAGAAGAAAATGAATGGCCTCCGGAAATTCAGCAAATTCTACCTGATTGTGTTGATATAGATGAAAATGGACTTTGTCATTTTTACTTAGCATATAAAGGAACATACGATCAAACTAACGAAAAATCAGAACCAGTAAAGGAGTTTCAAACAAAAACAGGTGCACCGAAAAATGCGAAAGCAAATACATCTCATTGTTTTGGTGAATTCAAAAAATTACTCCCTGTATTTCATATAGACACAATACGTGATTCCAATAAAGAATTTCAAAGTTCATCAGGACTTTTTCAAACATTTTTGGATAGCGAGACTATAGCCCCTGAACAAAAAAATAATCTTGAACAAAAACTTGCATCATTAAATAGTGAAATCATTGGTGTTCTTGGAAATATAAATAAATTAAAAGAAAAATTGAAACAGTCAATGTCGGTCATAGCCGGTTCTGAAACCACAGCGGTTGATATAGACCCTATGCCAACAAATATTAATGACTTAATAGGGAAGGCTACTGTTATACTTCATAGTATAACCGGAATAAAACTACCATTAGAAAGGTTTGGATCTGGAGCACAAAGTTTATCTGTTCTTTTTTTATATGAGGCTTTTCTAACTGTATTGCTTGAAGAAAAGTATGATGAGTTTAGTGAACCTATATTATTGATAGAAGAACCAGAAGCGCATTTACATCCTTCAGCAGTTAGGCTTTTTTGGCATTTTCTTACAGCAATGCCGGGTCAAAAAATAATAACTACTCATTCTGGTGATATTCTGTCTAATGTTCCTTTTTCAAAAATTCGACGTATAGTTGGTGTAAAAGGTGCAAATAGAATAAAAAGTATGTTTGAAACTTCCTTTAATGATCAAGAAAAACGAATCTTAAGCAATTATATAAAATATAGTAGAGGAGAACTATTTTTTGCTAGATGCTGGTTACTTGTTGAAGGAGAATCAGAACAAGCATTGTTTAATAATTTATTAAATCAAGACGGATTCTTAGACAGAGAGGGAATTAGGATTATTCAATTCTCCCAATTAGGAGGAATTGATGTTATATTAAAATTGGTAGAAACTTTTGGTGTTAAATGGTTTCTTATAACTGATGGTGATCAAGCTGGACAGGATTATGTTCAAAAAGCAAATATTGCTATTCCTCCTAATAAAAATAAAGATAATTATTTATTCAAATTTCCAGAAAAGACGATAGAAGTTCATTTAATGAATATCGGATATATTAATATTTATGAAAATTATTTATCACCAGCTAATAAACAAAAGATTCCGAATTTAGGACTTAATGGGATAGCATACTACGAAAAAATATATGAATTACTTGGTGAACAAAAACGTAGCTATAAAATTAGTAAACCTTTAATAATAATAGAAATAATTGACGATATTTTACGTTCTGGAAATATACCACAGATAATTCCATACATAAAAACAAAACTGGAGGCAGTCAATGAGTGAAATAATCCTTAATTCTAACCAACAAGAAGCAGTAAATTGGGGTGAAGGCCCTCTTATGGTATTAGCGGGACCGGGCTCTGGGAAAACAACTGTTCTTACTCAACGAATTATAAGAATACTCAATGAAAGTGTCGGTGAACGGTTTAGGATTTTAGCTCTAACTTTCACAAAAAATGCGGCAAAAAACATGCGTGAAAAAATTGATTCAGCTGTCTCTCGTGGTCGGGAACGAGTATATTTAACACATTTTCATTCATTTTGTGTTGATGTTATTCGTCAACATGGAGAATTAGAAGGTATAGACACAACTTTTAGTATTTTAACTATTGATGAAGATAGACAAGAATTATTGCTAGAAATAATTAATGAAGCAATAGAGAAAGGTTTAGATTTTAAAAAAGAAGATGTTAAATATTTTTCTGTTATTAACTCGGCTTTGGAAAGATGTATCATTCAAGAAGAAGAGCCTATACCCAATTCTGATAATGAAAAGGCTGCTTATTTATTTTATCATTATGTAAAAAAAATGAAAACAACGGCTAGAATTGACTACGCCGGATTATTGTATTTTACATGGCTTCTTCTTGGAAAGAAACAAGTATTTAAACATTATTCTATTGTTTATAAATATATATGTGTTGATGAGTATCAAGATACAAATCTTGTTCAATATAAACTCTTAACAAGGCTTTTGAAAGAAGATAATCCTAATATTTTTGTAGTTGCCGATGATGACCAAATAATCTATCAATGGAATGGAGCAAGTCCAGAACGATTAAACGAAATAATTACGATATATAATATGCAGATATTACAACTCCCAGAAAACTATAGATGCCCTGCAGAAGTAGTAAATATCGCAAATAAAATGATAGCAAGAAATACTTTTCGTTATCCTTCAAAAATTTCTGGTGTTAGTTTATCTGATGAAGACAATATTAATTCTGTACAGCTTTTATCTTTTAATTCTTTTGATGAAGAAATAGAATGGATTGCAAATGATATTGGATCAAAGAATAGAACAAACAAAGATACTAAAATTATGGCAAGAACTCGAAAATTACTTGAGGATACAAAATCAAGACTTGGCGAACTAGGAATAAATTCAGTAATACACCAAAGAAAAATAGAATTTGAAACACCATCTATGCGTTTCTTACACTCATTGCTAAGATTATTTTCTTCAAGAGCAGATAGAATACGTTTACAACGTTTATTGGCTGCATTTTATCAAATAGAAGGTATCAATATTGATTATCATTCAGTTATTGGGCAAACCAGCTTTACTAATGGTGATTTATTGAAAGCTTTTATAAGAGCTGTTTCTGATCACAATAGGATTGAAGACAAAACAAAAAAATTTATTTATACAATAGATAATGATTCTTATTACATTAATTACAACTCTTTTGCTGAGTTGATTTTTGATTGGCTTGATTCATTTGAAAATGATGATTCCAAGCCAGAGGAAGAATATGATAACTATTTATCAGAAAAGAAGATTTTTAATTTACTAAAAGAAGAGATTGAACAAGAAACTACCGATAAACTTTCTTTAAGTGCCTTTTTACAGGAACTTGATTCAAGAGATAAGGCGGATCCGGTTCCAGAAGATGCTTTTGAGTTAATAACTATTCATGCTGCAAAAGGTTTAGAATTCGAGAATGTATACTTAATAGGCATGGCAGATGATTTATTGCCTTCTTATAATAGTATAAAAAAGGGAGCTAATCCTGAGAATTTAGAGGAAGAACGTAGGTCTTGTTATGTTGCAATCACGAGAACACTAAAAACTTTGACGATGACGTATTCAAGCAATTATTACGGATGGCCAAAGAAGCCTTCCCGGTTTTTATTTGAAATGGGATTATTAGGAGATGATGAGTAAGTTAAGACTATATGGAAAAACCAAAGAAATACAAATTGATATACGATTAGACATTTTTTGCATGAAAAAACCTTTAGTCTGGTTGTTCAAAATACTGGAAATCAAAGAAATTTTTCAAGAAATACCTACTAAAATGAAATTATCCGGCATTAGTGTAAAACAGAAGCGTATTTATTACTTGATTATTTATATCAAATGCCTTATGATTTATGTAAAATAGGGTGATGGAGAGTATACTTTTGTATGAATGAAAGCCTTTTTTCACAATATATCAATACTCGAATGTCGGCTCTTGATCTCCAAAATGAGCTAAAACGTCTTATAGGCTTGTATAATAAGGCTAAGGGTACATATTTATTGGTATATGCTGTGGATTTTGAAAAGGCGTTCCGCATACAAGGTCTGAATATAAGCCTTACCATGAATGATTACCAAATTATTCATGAACTGCTTCGTCAGGTTAAACAATCGAAACTTGATTTATACTTGGAAACCCCGGGAGGTTCAGGTGAAGCCGCCGAGGAAATTGTAAATTTTTTACATGATAAATTTGAGACCGTAGATTTTTTAATAGCAGGTGAGGCAAAAAGCGCCGGCACACTAATGACAATGTCAGCTGATGAAATATATATGACTGACAGTGGTAGCTTAGGACCTATTGATGCTCAGGCAAGAGTCGGAAGAACAGTCGTGTCAGCCTTCGACTATGTAAAATGGATAGATGATAAAAGAGAAGAAGTTGAAAAAGGCACACCCTTAAATGCTGTTGATGCTGCAATGTTAGCTCAAATTTCACCTGGTGAATATATGGGCGTTTTTCATGCTCAGGAATTTGCAAAAGATAAACTAAAAGAATGGCTTCCAAGATATAAATTTAAACATTGGAATGAAACTGAAACACGCAAGATGAAGGTGGATGAAGCTTATAAAGCAAAAACAGCAGAAAAAATTGCAGAAAAAATGATAAATCATGCAACATGGAGATCGCATGGTAAATCATTAAAAATTTCAGATTTGGAAGAAATTGGTTTGCGTATAAATAGAATTGATAATAATGAAGCATTATGTGATATTGTATATCGAATAAAAACAGTTATTAAAATATTATTTGGTAGTTCAACTTTCTATAAAATATTTTTTACAGAAAATGAGTGTATTGTCCAAAATGCAATTTCACAAAATCCATTTACTGGTAATCAACAAAATATACAAGCTCCTGTTATCGAAGTTAATATAAATTGCCCTAAATGCGGAAAACAATATCCGTTATATGCAAAACTTGGGAAGATACCCCCAGAATTGGAAAAACAAATCGCATCGAAAAGCAGAAAATTCCCGGCAGATAATAGAATTGAATGCGATTGCGGTTTCACATTCGATCTCACAGGAATTCGTAACCAACTTGAAAATCAATTTGGTAGAAAAATTATTAGTTAATTTTACAAGGAGTTTTTATGACGGAAAAACAGCAAAACGAAAATGAAATCAAGTATGATGTCAATCTTCAGTTTTTAAGTAGAGTTCGTGATGATGTTCTTAAAGATCCTAGAACTCAAGCTGTCGTAATTGTAAAACGTAATGAAGATCCATCAGTTTATACGGTTACTGATGAAGAAAATCTATTATTAAGTTTTTCATCATAGAAGAATTTTATTTATGCCCACAAATACCAAAGAATCCGGTCTTGAAGAACTCATCGTAAATTCCCTTGTACAGGAAAATGGCTATGAACAAGGCGACAATGAAGATTATAACCGAGATTATGCTATAGATGAGTCTCGACTTTTCCGTTTTCTTGTAAATACACAAAAGACTGAAATGTCAAACATCGGTCTTTTTCCCGAAAGTTCCAATGAAGAATATATTTCTAATAAACAAAAATTCCTGGAATTCCTCCGTGATGAAATTACCAAAAAAGGTATCGTTGACATTCTTCGTAACGGAGTAAATTTTTATCCTTCCGGTTTGACATTGTTTTATCCTACTCCTTCTGTACGTAACGAACAGGCAAAGAAAGATTTTAAAAATAACATTTGGAGCGTTACTCGGCAACTTAAATATTCCAATGACGAAACTCGCCGCGCTCTTGATTTTGTGATTTTTATTAACGGTCTGCCTGTTTTTACTGCCGAACTAAAAAATCGCTGGACAAAACAAGATGTCGAAGATGCTGTAAAACAATACAAAATAGATCGTAACCCCAAAGAACTGATTTTTCAATTTAAACGCTGTGCCGCACATTTTGCCATAGATGATGAAGAAATACAATTTTGTACCAAACTTGAAGGCAAGGATTCATGGTTCCTGCCTTTCAATAAGGGCTATAAAGATGGGGCGGGCAATCCTCCCAACCCAAAGGGACTTGCCACAGATTATTTTTGGAAAGAAATCCTCAAAAAAAATGAAATCGCCAATATTATAGAAAACTATGCCCAGGTTATCAAAGAAAAAGACCCTCAAACTGGTAAAATCAAAGAAATACAAATATTTCCTCGTTATCATCAATGGTCTGTTGTTAAGTTGCTCCTTGCAGATGTGAGAGAAAAGGGTGTTGGACAACGCTACCTTATTCAGCATAGTGCCGGAAGTGGTAAATCAAACTCAATTGCCTGGCTTGCCCATCAACTGGTTGACCTTGAAAAAAATGATAAATTGGCTGTTGATTCTATTCTGGTTGTTACCGATCGCCGCAATCTTGATCGTCAAATTCGGGATACTATTAAATCTTTTACATCTGTCTCAAATACCGTTGCTCCTGCTGAACATTCCAAAGACTTACAAGATGCCATAGAAACTGGTAAAAAGATAATCATTACAACAATTCAGAAATTTCCTTTTATTTTTGATGATATTGGAAACGCCCATAAAGGTCGCCGTTTTGCTATCATCATTGATGAGGCTCATTCCAGTCAAAGTGGTAATATGTCTGCCAAGATGAATGCTGTTCTGTCTAATATTGTTTTTTCCGATGAGGACGACAGCGAAGACATCGTTAATAAACTTATGGAAAGCCGTAAACTCCTGCCCAATGCCAGTTATTTTGCCTTTACTGCAACCCCTAAAAATAAGACGCTTGAATTATTTGGTACGTCCTACAAGGAAGATGGAAAAAAGAAACATCGCCCTTTTCATAATTATTCTATGAAGCAAGCTATAGAAGAAGATTTTATACTTGATGTTCTTAAAAACTTCACACCCTATCAAAGTTATTATCATTTACTAAAAACTATTGAGGCAGACCCGTTATTTGACAAAGACAAGGCACAAAAACGGCTTCGCAAGTATGTAGAAGTCAACCCTAAAGCTATTCAAAAGAAAGCGAAGATAATCGTGGAACATTTCCATGAAAGCGTACGTTTTCGTATAGATAATCAGGCTCGTGCAATGATCGTAACTGGTAGCATTAAAAAAGCCGTTGAGTATTTTGATGCTGTTTCAAAATGCCTTGCAAAACGTAAAAGTCCGTATAAAGCGATAATCGCATTTACCGGTGATGCTGAACACACAGATGAAAAAACAAAAGAGAAAAACATGGTAACAGAGGCAAAACTTAATGGTTTTCCAAGTAATAAAATAGAAAACATGTTTAAGACCGAACCTTACCGTTTTCTAATATGTGCAGATAAGTTTCAGACTGGCTATGATGAACCTCTTCTGCATACCATGTATGTCGATAAAATTCTTACTGATATTAAAGCTGTCCAGACTCTTTCCCGCTTGAACCGCTCTTACAAAAATAAAAATGATACATTTATTCTTGATTTTGCAAATAAAGCTGATGACATCAAAGAAGCTTTTTCTCGTTATTACAAGACCACTCTTCTGTCAGATGAAACTGATCCAAACAAATTGTATGAACTAATCGCCAATATGGAAAAACACGAAGTCTATACACAAGAAGATATAGAAAGTGTTGTCGAGTATTTTCTAAAAACCGATGTACGCACAAAAATTGATCCAATTCTTGATGTTTGCGCTTCCAAATACAAGGTTCTTGAAGAGAATGATCAAGTTGAATTTAAAGCCAGTGCGAAAGATTTTGTCCGTATTTATAATTTTCTCGGTGCTATCCTCTCCTATGGTATGTCTGATTGGGAAAAACTTTCTATTTTTCTAACTCTCTTGTTACCGAAATTACCTGCCCCAAAAGAAGATGACAATACAAAAGAAATGCTCAAATATATCGAACTTGAGAGTTATCGTGCGCAAAAAAAGGAAACCCTTAATATTTCTCTTGATGATAAAGATTATGAAGTTTCTCCCATAACAACTGGTACTCAAAGCTCTGTCGCTGAATCAGACAGGGATTATCTCTCTCATATCCTTGATGATTTTCATAAACAATGGGGTAATCTCAACTGGCAAGACGAGGATAATGTAAAGGCGACTATCAAACAAGTTCAATTAACAGTCTTAAGGGATGAAAAATATCAGAATGCCATGAAAAACGCTGACCATGAGGCTGCAAAGGATGAAGGTAAAGACGCTACAGAACGTGCTATGCAATCCTTTATGACTGACAGCATGGAACTCTATAAACAGTACGCCGACAACCCTTCATTCCGTTTATGGCTTATCGACATGATTTTTAACGGGACCTATAAACGGGAAGAAACAAGGTCATAGTAATAGATATTCTTCCCAATACAAAAGTCCTTGTTTTTACCCAACTTGCCCCTCTCCACCCCCCAATCCCCCCCTTACAATTTCCCTTTTTTTGCCGATAATGACCAAAGGAGTGTATATGAACGATACCGGTTT
>Ga0268262_10005948_pt1 | contig 11889 bp, 12 predicted proteins | sample TergutNc150P3_FD_190354 | JGI IMG/M metagenome (GOLD analysis project Ga0268262, IMG submission 190354) | Nasutitermes corniger P3 segment gut microbial community from laboratory colony in Florida, USA - Nc150 P3 (SPAdes) (version 2) | ecosystem: Host-associated > Arthropoda: Insects >... | reverse complement strand
AATAGAATACAAGGGCTTAAGCCGAATAGAAGGACCGGTGGTAATCACCCGCCGCAGCCGCAATGTGGGCTACAACGAAGTAGTCGCCGTCTATGACCGCGAGGAAGGCAGACGGCTGGGCCGCGTGGTAGACATGAGCGATGACTGGGCGGCAATTCAGGTTTTTGGCAGCAGTACCGGCCTTTCCGCCGATGATTCACGGATTGAATTTTTGGGGAAACCCATGGAACTGCGGGTCGGCACCGGCCTGCTGGGACGAATCTTTAACGGCCTCGGCGAGCCTATCGACGGTTACAGCGATATTTTTTCCTCAACCATGCTTGATGTCAACGGCCTGCCGATTAATCCGTACGCCCGTACCTATCCCCGCGACTTTATCCAGACCGGCGTCTCCGCCATTGACGGCATGAACACCCTCATCCGCGGCCAGAAACTGCCGATTTTTTCCGGCAGCGGCCTCCCCCACAACCGGCTTGCCGCTCAAATTGTCCGTCAGGCAAAAATATTGACCAGTGGTGAGGGTACAGACGGCAAAAGCGAATCCTTTGTCGTGGTATTCTGCGCCATGGGCGTAAAGTACGACGTAGCCCGCTTCTTCCTTGACGATTTTGAACGATCCGGCGTGTTATCCAGCGTGGTAGTTTTCCTGTCGCTTGCCGATTCCCCCTCACTGGAACGGCTGGTCGCCCCCCGCTGCGCCCTGACCGCCGCGGAATATTTGGCGTATGAAAAAAACATGCACGTTCTGGTAGTGATGACCGACATGACCAACTACTGCGAAGCCCTGCGGGAAGTTTCCTCGATTCGCGGGGAGGTTCCCAGCCGCAAGGGATACCCCGGCTACCTGTACTCCGACCTTGCCGCGCTGTATGAACGGGCGGGAAAAATCAAAGGCTCCTCCGGCTCCATCACCCAACTGCCGATTCTTTCCATGCCCAACGACGACATCAGCCACCCCATTCCCGACCTTTCCGGCTACATTACCGAAGGCCAGATAGTTCTTGACCGCGAAATGAGCCAGCGGGGAATTTATCCGCCGGTAGCGGGCCTGCCCAGCCTGTCGCGCCTGATGAAAGACGGCATAGGCCCCGGTATGACGCGGGAGGATCACAAGGACGTGGCAAGCCAGCTTTTTGCCGCCTATTCAAGGGTAAAGCAGGTGCGCAACCTGGCGTCAATCATCGGCGAGGAAGAGCTTTCCGACGGCGACAAACGTTATCTGAAATTCGGCGAAAAGTTTGAGCAGGTTTTTTTGAGCCAGGGCGAAACTGAAAACCGCGACATAGGCCGCACCCTGGATTTGGGCTGGCAGGTTCTGGCGGATCTGCCGCGGGAAGATCTGCTGCGGGTTAATCAGGAATTTATCAAAAAGTATCTTGAGCCGCTGGAGAAAACCGGCTAGTATTTGCCCGTGCCATTATAAAGAGGAATCTTTATGAAAAAAGCGGTGTTTTTAATTTTCTTTTTGGCGTCATATTATATATATTCAGATGAAGGTCTCAGTTTTAATCTTAACCTGGCGGCTACCGGCGCCGGACAAAATTATACCTCAGATGATGATAAGAATACTGTTGAGTTATTTGTGGAAATATTAACGGTGGGAATTAAGCATAACGATACAAACATCGGCATAGGGTTCAGTCCGCTGAAATATTGGTATTATTGGCGCGATGATGAACCGGATACTTCAAAAAGAGATGAAAAATTGAGTTTTTTTAATCTGAACATTGGTTGGGACTTATTAATTAACAGCAGATTTTTCCTGGGTCCTGTTTGTTCGATAAATTATATGTTTTTGGAAAATTCAGCCGTGGAATGGAATAAATATATTCTTACCGGCGGAATGCGTTTTCTGTGGATATTTAATATGTTTAATGAGAACGTGTTTTCCAATTTTATAAGCAGTGATATTGGGTATCGTATTATCAACGGAAAGAGTAATTTTTATTTCAGTATAAGCGTTGATGTAATAACTTTATGCTATAGCATAGGAATAAGCCAGGGCGGATACAGACCAACAACCCCGCCCTAAAAGGCTGAATTTGACCCAAAATTTTTCATAAAACATAAAATATTTTCCCGGCTCATTCGTCTGCTATAGTAGAGGAGATATTTCTCTGACAATTAAAAATTGTCAGAGAATTCCGATTAAACTAGTTTGCTTACGCAAACTAAATCTAAGGAGTAACAAATGAAAAACATCATTAAATTTCGATTTGCGGGTATTGGTATCATGCTGGTAACCTGCGCGGTATTCGGGGCGGCGGTAATGCTGCTGTGGAACGTTCTTATGCCGCAAATTTTCGCCCTTCCGCAGATAACTTATCCGCAGTCGGTAGGCCTGCTCGTTCTGGCGCGGATGCTGTTCGGCGGCATAGGCGATGACCGGCGGAATCATGCCGGATACCGGGGAGCGGGGAGAGACGGGCATCTGTTTGATCACGGCAATAAACTTCGTGAAAAATGGATGAACATGAGCGATGAAGAACGCAAAGAATTCATGGAAAAGGAAAAAGACTTTTTCAAATTCAACCAGCGTTTTTCCCATTTTCATGAAATCTTTGGCAACGATGAAAAACCAAAACGGGACGGGGTATAAAAATGTTAATTAATACTGCAGGCGCTGCTTTGTTTATTATTGCGTTATTTGCCGTATTTGTTACGGTATCTTTTACCGCTTGTACAGCATTGTTTGTTTGCTTAAAGAGCAATTAAAGAAAAAAGGAGAACAGCTATGAATAACACGGTTATTACCGTACAAAACCTGACCAAGCGGTACAAAGGCGCGCAAAAACCGGCGGTAGACGACATCAGTTTTTCCGTTGGAAAAGGCGAGTTCTTTGCGTTTCTTGGCGAAAACGGCGCGGGAAAGACGACGACCATTTCTATCCTGACCACAACGCTTTCCAAAACCGAGGGGCAGGTAAAAATCGCCGGGTTCGATATTGAGAAAGAGGCGCGCAAGGTGCGGGAGAAGATTGGAATCATCTTTCAACAGCCGAGCCTTGACCCGCAGTTGACGGCGGAACAGAACATCCGCTTTCACGCTTGTTTATACGGAATGTGCGGATACCGCCCCGCTTTCAAGCTTATGCCCTCCGCGTACCGCAAACGGGTAATGGAGCTTGCCGAAATTGTCGGAATACAGGACGCGCTTTTCAAACCCATCAAAAAACTTTCCGGCGGTATGCAGCGCAAACTGGAAATTATCCGCAGCCTTATCCATACGCCCGACGTGCTTTTTCTTGATGAGCCGACACAGGGGCTGGACGCGGTAAGCCGCAGAGGGCTGTGGGAATATATTAATGAAACACGCAGCCGTTACGGGACAACTATTTTCCTGACAACGCATTATATTGATGAAGCCGAAAACGTGGACACGGTATGCCTTATCAATAAAGGTAAAATCGCGTCGTGCTGTTCGCCGCAGGAATTGAAACAAAGTTTACTGCGGCATGAACTTATTCTGGACGCCGATGACAGAACAGCGTTGACAAAGGAACTTTCCGCGCTGGGGCTTCAGTTTTCGTTGAACGGGCGCGTCGTTGTTCCCTACAAAGATTCCGCGCAGGAAATTATTTCCCGGATAAAGACGAAACTAACGGTATTGAAAATACATGAGCCTTCGCTGGAAGATGCGTATATTGAGTTTTTAACCAAATCAAAAGGGGATGCGGCATGAGTTATATTGTTTTGTCACAGAAAAAATCACGGCTGGTACGGGAACTTAACACCATCATAACCGTCACGGCGCGGGAAATCACCGTTTACTTTAAGTCTCCCGCCACGGTGATTATGAGCCTTGTCATGCCTATTGTTATGATGGGTATGATCGGCGGCAATCTGATGCAAAATATGGCCGGCGGGGTCAGTTTTGCTCTTGGGCAGTTTATGCTGGTGGGAATGCTGGTCAATATGCTGTTTTGGATTACCACAATGGGCATAACATCGCTTGTGGACGACCATGAAATAGACTTCACTCAGGAGATGCTGGTATCGCCTGTTTCCCGTTATTCGCTCATTATAGGAAAAATACTCGGCTCCGGCTTTGCGGCGATATTAAGCATGGCGGGAACTTTGATTGTAGGGTTGTTTATGGGCATAACTTTGCCGGCAGACAAACTCCTTTTGATTCTCGCTTTGTCGCCGTTGATATGCCTCTCCGGCGGAGCGCTTGCAATAATAATCATTGGTCTTATCAAAAACAAAAAAGCCGCAAACATCGCCGTGATGTTCATTATAATGCCGCAGATGTTCCTGTCCGGCGCCATTATCCCGATCAACAATTCATCGGGCGCATTGCTGGTTTTAAACCGCGTTATGCCCATGACATACTGTTTAGACCTGGTGCGCGCTGTTGTTTACCGGGGCAGTACGGAGTATGATAGTATAGTTATGTTTAATCCGTTGGTTAATTTCGCGGCAATTCTTGCGTTGACAACAGTCTGTCTTGTGCTTGGCACATACTTTTTCGCGCGGAGTGAAAAAGACAGGTGAACGGTTAATGGCGAAACAATCTGTCGTAGAGACGTTTAAGAGTTATCAGCAGCGGCTGTTAAGGTTCATCAGTTCACGGGTGAACCGGATCGAAGACGCGGAAGACATTTTACAGGATGTGTTCTATCAGTTGAGCCGCGTTGATGATTTAATTAACCCGATAGAAAATATTTCAGCGTGGCTTTACCGCGCCGCCCGCAACAAAATAATTGACCTTCATAAAAAGAAGAAAGACGAACCGTTACCCGCGTCATACGATGAAGATACGGATGAGTACATTCTTGACGAGATAGCCGACATTATGTACGGCGAAGAAGCGACGCCGGAAACAGAAATGCTGCGCTCACTGGTTTTTGAGGAAATACAAACGGCCCTTGCCGATCTGCCCAAAGAACAGCGTGAAGTTTTTGAGATGACCGAATTGCTGGATTTTTCGGTAAAAGAGGCCGCGGAAAAAACCAAGACGCCTGTTAATACCGTTCTTTCGCGCAAGCATTACGCGGTAAAATTTTTGCGAAAAAGACTTGAAGAGCTGTACAGCGATGTTATGGAGAAATACGGATAACACAAGTAGAATTTCATAATATCATAAACTCAAGAATTTTTACCACGGAGTACACGGAGTTTCACGGAGGAAGAGGAGTTAAGATACTACTATCTTTCGTACCAAAACTCCGTGGTACTCCGTGTACTCCGTGGTTTTTTTTCTTAAGTTTACGATGTCAGGAATTCCAACTCACAGGCAGAGGCGCGTCATGAAAATCATCAATCGCGTAATCCGCCATCGCTTTTATCTCTTCCCAATCGTTTGCCGATGTTTTGTCATACACGGCGCAGACGTTCATGCCGGCGCTTTTGGCGCTTTTTACCGCCGCGAGTATGTCCTCAAAAACAAGACAGTCGCCGGGCGGTACGCCGATTTTTTGCGCGGCAAGCAGGAAAACATCGGGGCGCGATTTTCCGTATCCCGCTTCATCTGTACTGCAAATGGCGTGAAACATAGTATCAATACCGTTGTTACGCAGCGCGGGATTGCGCAATTCGGCGGACAGGGAAGTCGCGACCGCCAATTTTACCCCGCGTTCCCGCAGCGTCATAAGGTACTCTTTGGCAGAGGGCTTCATCCGCACCGTGTGGCCGTAGGCGTATGCCGCCATGTCGTACCATTCGCGTATTAAGCCGTCAATGCTGTCCGATAAAGCAAAACGATTAATCGTATAGGCGGCGGCTTCATGAGGAGTCATTGGCGAAACCGCGTTCATGTAATCGGGCGGAACCGCAATTCCCCGCTTCTCAAGAAAATCAATGTCAAGCTGTTCCCACACGCCCATTGAATCAAGCAATGTGCCGTCAAGATCAAAAATATACGCCTTATACGCCTTCATTTTTTCCCATTGTACTATGAAACAATGCTTTCAGTTCACGCGCCGCGTTTCTTGTGTCTTTTTGAGAAACAATGGCGGAAACAACGGCTATTCCGTCAATTCCTGTCCCCGCAAAGAGCGGCACGTTATTTTTGTTAATGCCGCCGATTGCCACAATGGGGATTTTAATTTCAGCGCGTATACGCCGCAACTCCTCCATGCTGGTAATATCCGCGTCTGTTTTGGTTCCGGTCGCGAACATCGCACCGACGCCCAAATAATCCGCGCCCAGAGCGGCGGCGGCTAGGGCTTCAGTCAGATTGTTTACCGAAGCGCCGATAATCGCGTCTTTTCCCATTATGCGGCGCGCCGCGTCAATCGGCAAATCATCCTGCCCGATATGCACGCCGTCCGCGTTGACCGCTGACGCAATATCGGCGCGGTCATTGATAATCAGCGGCACGCCCAAATCAGCCGTAATTTTACGCACCCGCGCCGCCGTTTCATAAAACTCACGCGAGGACGCGGTTTTTTCCCGCAGCTGCACCACCGTACAGCCGCCGGAAACGGCCTGCTCAACACATTCTTCAATACTGGCGGCGGCCATTAATTCCCGGTCTGTCACCAGATACAGGCTGTAATCAATTTCACGCTTCATGGTATCTTGCCAGTTTCTCGAGTGTCGCGGCATCCATGCGGCTTACCGCGTCATGGAGCGCGGCGCGGAAACTGCCGTTACCATGCTGTCCGGCGTTGTCGTAAGCCAATTCGCCCGCAATGCCCATACACATCATGGCGGCGGCGGCGGCGGCGAGCGGCTCTTCCGGCGCGGCTCCGCAAAAAGAGCCGATAAGCGATGAACACATACAACCCGTGCCGGTTAAGTTGCCCAGCATGGGATGTCCGTTTTCGACAAGGATAATTTTTGCGCCGTCTGAAATGGTATCGACGGCGCCGCTTATCACCACCACACAGCCCAATTTTTGCGCCAGCGCTTGCGCGGTCTGTCCGGCGCCGCCCGCTCCGGCAATGTCGCTGTCCGAAGCGTCCACGCCCTTTGTCTGAGAACTCAAACCCGCGACAAATTTAATTTCAGAAATATTCCCGCGGATTACGCTTAACTTTAATTCAGTTGTAATGGACGCGGCGGTATCGTTGCGTAATTTTGACGCGCCCGCGCCTACCGGATCAAACACAACGGGAATACCTTTTGCGTTAGCCGCTTTTCCGGCGGCAATCATTGACGGGATGGAACGTTCATTGAGCGTTCCCATGTTCAAAACCACCGCCCGCGCGATGGCGGCAATGTCCGCCGCCTCGCCAACAGCGTCCGCCATTACCGGCGACGCTCCGATAGCGAGGGTGATGTTGGCGCAGTCATTGACGGTTACATAGTTGGTAATGTGATGCACCAGCGGCTTGTTTTCCCGCACTTTATTTAACAAAGTGGCATACGGGTTAGCCATTTTCTTTTTCCTTAAGCTGATATAACGCGTAAAAATGATGCGTTGGCCCGTTGCCTTTTCCCAGTCCGGGCGCGTGAATAATCGCCGTGTTTATATACGCCTTCGCGTTTTCAACCGCTTTATGCAGCGAAAGCCCCAGGGCAAGGTTAGCAGCAATCGCCGAAGAAAACGTACATCCGGTTCCGTGGGTATGTTTGGTATCCACCCGCGGCGACGGGTATTCATGAAATTCTTTTCCGTCAAACAAAATATCGGTCGCGTCGCCTTCGATATGTCCGCCTTTAACAACAATAGCGCGGCAGCCCATCGCGTGAATACGCCGCGCCGCTTCCCGCATATCATCACGCGTTTTAATCGTCATTCCCGACATTTTTTCGGCTTCGGGAATATTCGGCGTTATCAAATCCGCCAGCGGCACTACTTCCTTAATCAGCGTGCTGATAGCGTCCATCTTCATCAGGGGAGCGCCGTTTTTCGCGTACATCACCGGATCAATAACGACATTGCGCGGCTGCCATTCCCGCAGTTTTCCCGCGACAGCCAGCATGGTTTGGCCGCATGAAAGCATTCCGACTTTTACCGCGTCGGGCGGAATGTCCTCAAACACCGCCTCAATCTGCTGTTCGATAATGTCCGGGCGAATATCCTGATATTCAATCACACGAAACGTATTTTCCGCGACAACCGAAGTAACCGCCGTCATGCCAAAAACGCCGTGCGCTGAAAATGTTTTCAAATCGGCCTGTATGCCCGCGCCGCCGCTGCAATCAGACCCCGCGATACTCAACGCTGTTTTCATTTCCGTTTACCTCTGGTTTTATTTCCACGTCACATCATAAATCAGCGGCTTTTCAAGCACTAATATATCCAGCAGGGGAATCGCCAATTCCACCCTTCTGCCGGAAAAGGTCCCGCCCCTGACACCCTGCACCGTGCCGGGAAAATCAATAAACGTGCGGACCTGGGCATTGGAAATTTCATCGGCTATGCCCTTGCCGTAAACGGAACCAACCAGCGTCAAATACTCCGCTTTGGTCAATGTTTCGCCGGTCGCCAGCGGGGCCATGAGGGCGGCAAGATACTCGCCAACTTCGGGGGAAATGAGGCCAAGTATCTCCGGCCCCGAATCACGGTTGAGATTAATGACACATCGGCCTCCGGCTTTACCCTGTTGAAAAACAACAAAGCTGGGGCCTTTCGAAACCTGCGTTTTACCGCCGGTTTTACTCCTGGCAAGAAAATCACTGACCCGCGAAATCTGTACCGGGCCCTGAATGGCAGCCGGCGCTATGTTTTTCAGCGCAGCCGAGGCGACGCCCGGCGCTGAAGACATGGAGGCGCTTATGGCAGGGCCATCCAGAATGAGCGCGTTATTTGGGTAACCCGGCTGCATCATGCCGGAAGCGACAGCAAGCCCCGCAATCAGCGCCGTCATCTTCGGTTCAAGAGCGGCATATATCTGTATATCCGCCTGCCCGTCTTCTTTGAGAGAACCGCTAATCTGCGCGGTACAGGACGCGAAAATAAGCGCCGGAAATACCATTACGGCAAATATTTTGTTCATAAAACCATCATAACAGTTCTGGACATAAACGGCAATGCGTGGTAAATTTTATCAGGGGGCCGTATGAGTGTTCCGTATACCGAAAAACCCTGGGCTTTCCTGAATGATTACCGGGGAAAAGCTTTTTCAGGCGAATGGCCGGCGCTGCCGGAAATGTTTAGAATTACCGTTTCCCGCTATCCCCAGCGGCCCTGCTTTACCGTTTACGAGCCTGACCGGGTCAGCCTGAACTACACCGAAGCCCTGCGGCGCGTTGAGGCCCTTGCCCGCTGGCTGCACAGCAAAGGTATACGCAAGGGCGACCGTCTCGCGGTAACGGGTAAAAACAGTCCCGAATGGACGGTAGCCTACCTGGGCATTCTTTTCGCGGGGGCCATTGTTGTCCCCATTGATTACCAGCTTAAAACGGAAGAAACCGATCTCCTGATAAAAACCGCCGAGGTAAAAATACTTTTTGTCGATGAGGAAAAACACGATCGTTACGCGCAATCACCCGGTGAATTAACCGCGGTGATTTCCCTCAAAAAAGGAACAGGAACCTATATCTACGACCTGGACGGGCCGCAGGCGGATATTGAGCAGGCCGCTGAAACAGACATTGCGGCAATTCTGTTTACATCAGGAACCATGGGGCATCCCAAGGGGGTTGTACTCACCCACCGGAATATCGTCTCTGACTGCTATCTTGCTCAGGGAACTCCCCTTCTTATTTATCATACTGATGTGTTTTACGCGATCCTTCCCCTCCACCATTCCTACACCATGCTGGCGGTTTTTATTGAGACTATCGCGGTCGGGGCGGAAGTAGTTTTTGGCAAACGCATGGTAACCACCCAAATGCTCAAGGAAATGAAAGAGGGAAATGTCACCATGCTGCTGGGCGTGCCCATGTTGTTCAATAAAGTTTTAACCGGAATCCTCCGGGGAATAAAGGAGAAAGGCCCCATCGTCTACGGACTGATTTCATTTTTAATGGGCATTTCAGGATTAATAAAAAAATTATTTAACGTAAATCCCGGCAAAAGAATGTTCGGCTTCATTTTGAAAAAAGCCAGCTTAAAATCAAACAGAATCTGCATTTGCGGCGGCGGTCCCCTTGCCCCCAGCGTGTTCAAAAAGTACAACCAGCTTGGCATCGACTTTGTGCAGGGCTACGGCCTTACTGAAACTTCCCCCATCATTACGATTAACCCCATTGAGCATTACAAAGAGACCAGCGTAGGCAGGTCCTGCCCCGGCGTTGATATGAAGATACTGAACCCCGATGAACGGGGCGTAGGCGAAGTTATTGTCAAAGGCCCCATGGTAATGCAGGGTTACTATAATATGCCCGCGGAAACCGCCGAAACTTTTACCGCTGACGGCTACCTTAAAACCGGCGACTTGGGTTACATGGACAGTGAAAACTACCTGTACCTCACCGGCAGGGGAAAGAACATGATCGTCACCGAGGGCGGCAAAAATGTCTACCCCGAAGAAATTGAAAACGAATTCCAGCTTTTTGAGGAAATCGACCAAATTCTGATACGGGCCTTTGTCCATGACAAGAAAACAAAAAGCGAAACCATTGAGGCCCTGGTGTTCCCCAACCAGGAATTCAAGGGTGAAAACGGAACCGTCCTTTCCAAAGAGCAGATGAAGGATCGCGTCGACAAAATTATTATTGAAGTGAATCAGCGGCTCCTCCCCTATCAGCGAATTGAACGGACAACGATTTTGGACACCCCCCTGGAGATGACCACTACCAAAAAAATAAAACGCACCCAACTGTAGTATTAAGAAGAATATAACCACGGAGTACCACGGAGTTGTGATACGATAATCCTTCTTTCTCCGTGAAACTCCGTGTACTCCGTGGTAAATTTTTTTGGGGGATATTTCCTTGTAGTATTAGGGGACAATTTCAGGGATACACTTCCACCGGCGGCACTGGAATTTTTGAGCGGGCATTTGCCGCCGTAAGCGCCCGGCGCAGGGACGCGGCCCGTTCTTCAAGACACTCAACGGGCAGCGCTGTTGTTTTGGGGTCTTCCGGCGCGGGCCGGGCCTTGCCATAAATTTGTATTTTGCGAATACCGCCGGCTGCCGCCGCGATTACGGCTAACTCAAGCGTTAAATTTTCCCATGCCTGCGCTTCTTCCTCAGGCGGGCCTTTACCGTCCACCGCGCAGAGCATGGTCTGAATCGTTACCGGAGCGGACGCGGCAAAATCTTTAATCTTCGCGATAAGTTTTTCAAAGTGAATTGCCGTGCGATTGAGTTTTTGATACCACTGGGGAGTTCCCGCATCCAGTTTGAGCCAGATGTTCAGCGCGGCGGCATTTTGCAGCAGGGAAAAAATCTCCGGCTGTAAAAGCCCCGCGCCATTGGTGATAAGCACCAATTCCGCGGCGGAAACCATTTCGCGGCGGATACAGTCCGCCAGCTTCAGCGCCGCGGGAAAATCGGGGGACAGCGACGGTTCCCCATTACCGGAAAAACAAATATCATTAACCGGCACATTCCGTTCCTGTGCGGCGGCAATGGCGGCGCGTAAATCCGCTTCCATTTGTTCCAAAAAAAACTCCGCGTTAGTGGAAAAAGGAAAAACCTCGCAATAGGGGCAGTCAAAAGGACATTGTTTTTGACCGGGAAAAAGGTTAATCCCCACCGAAAGGCCGCCGGAACGCCGCGAATACACAGGGTACACCAAAACGCCTTTTTCACGCCGGCGGTGGTTTTCTATGGGGGCGATGGGGGACTGTATCACTTCTGCTCTCTTACCGCCGCGCTCTGCGCGTGGCCTTCCAGCCCTTCCGCCCTTGCAAGTATTTCCGCGGCGTTACGCGCTTTTTCAAAACCTTCGCCTGAGACGCAGCGCAGAGTGGTAACGGTTTTAAGAAAGTGGCGGACAGACAGACCGCCGGTAAAACGGGCGCTGGTTGATGTGGGCAGGGTGTGGTTTATTCCCGCCGAATAATCGCCGAGGACTTCAGCGCACAGGCTGCCGATAAAAAGC
>Ga0268262_10005947_pt1 | contig 11891 bp, 12 predicted proteins | sample TergutNc150P3_FD_190354 | JGI IMG/M metagenome (GOLD analysis project Ga0268262, IMG submission 190354) | Nasutitermes corniger P3 segment gut microbial community from laboratory colony in Florida, USA - Nc150 P3 (SPAdes) (version 2) | ecosystem: Host-associated > Arthropoda: Insects >... | reverse complement strand
GTTATCGGCTCCAGCCATAAACGCAGTATTTTGATCGGCAATAAAAGTAAGCGCGGGAGTTATTACTTCATCTCCATCCTTAATGCCAAGCGCGAGCAATGCCATGTGAAGCGCCGCCGTACAGTTTGACACTGCAAGACATTTCATGTCATGTTTTAGAAAGCCTGAAAAAGCGTTTTCAAAGTCAGCCGTTTTCTGACCAATGGTAAGCCAACCTGAATCAAGCACATCCTTAACAGCCTGATACTCTCTTTCATCATAATTTATTTTAAAAAGCTGAACGCGCCACATGGTCTTATAGTATATCTTTATTTCCGCCTTTTCAAGTTATTTGAAATGACATACAATTGCATATCGTATGCAATTGTCTTAAAACTCATCACTTTCTGAATGCAGTTCAATTTCTTGCGTATTATTTACTTCCGTATTTTCAAACTCAGCGGTTTGTGTTTTTTTATTTATACAACCGATAAAACATAAGCTGAAAAATTGTACATAATAGAAAAAATATTCCTTTTGATTACTCATTCCCTTCCCACCTCTTAATTATACGTCTCTAAAAATAAATAAATTAAAACGCTCATTCTGTTTTTAACAGTTCTTGTAAATCCTTTACCGCTTCATCTGATCGATAATATGCTAATATCTTTTCTTTATCAAATTCATAACGTCTTCTAATTTCATCAGTTTTTAAGAATAACCCTTTTTCAGTAAATATCCAAGATTCTCTTTGATCCTTATTTTTGGGGTAGGCTTTTCGTAAAATCGTAAGATACTCTGGTGTGTAGCTTGCAAGTACGGTCCCATTCATTGTCTCTACTTGGATGGAAATAATATTAGAATATTCACTGTGTCTTGCTGCAACAGCAAATACCAGTTCTGGGTAAAATTCACCAAATCGCTCAATAATGGTTCCATTATGGTCATAAAAAGAACGAACCATAACATTATACTCATATCCACTGGTAAGGAATAAATTACCACTGGGATCACATGTTGTAAATAATATAGTAAATTGTAGAATAACAAAAAACTGTATAGTATTACGCTTCATCATCTACTCCCATCTAGATTAATGTATCCTTTATGAAAAAGAATTCACAACCTGTTCCGGAAGGAAATTTTACCGCTTCATATTCCGGAAACCCTGCATTATTTATCCTTCTTTCAAACATTCTGCGTTCTATCCCTGTGCCATCCGCTGTTTTAAAACTCATTCCCCTCTGAATGCAGTTCAATTTCCTGCGCATTATTTGTTTCCGCCTTTTCTAACTCAACGGTTTGTGTTTTTTTATTTATACAACCGATAAAACATAAGCTGAAAAGTATACATACTGCGTTAATAAATTGTTTCTTGTTGTGCATTTTATCCTTCCTTATTTAACAATGACAACGGCTGTATCTGCTGTATGTTCCTATATTATATCTTAAAATCCGGCTTTTCAAGTTATTTGAAATAACATATAATTGCATAATGAAATTAACAATGCCTGAAGAAGTCAAAAAAGAAATCGCAAAAGACGGAATTATTGCGGTTTTGGAAATAGAAAACGAGCAGAACGCCGTCCCTACGGCAAAAGCTCTTCTGGAAGGAGGCGTTACCGTTATTGAGCTTACCCTGCGCACTCCCGCTGCTTTACCGTCAATTTCACTGATTGCCAAGGAAGTGCCGCAAATATACATAGGCATCGGGACAATAATTGAACCGGGGCAGGCGGCTGCGGTAAAAAAAGAAAACGTCCGTTTCGGCGTTTCTCCGGGTCTTAATCCCGAAATTGTCAGGGAAGCGGTTGCGGCGGACTTGCCCTTCGTTCCCGGAATTGCAACTCCAAGCGAACTGGAGCAGGCAATTTCACTCGGCTGCCGTGTGGTAAAATTCTTCCCGGCGGAAGGTATGGGGGGGTTAAATTATCTTAAAAGCATTAACGGCCCCTACAATCATCTGCACATAGAGTACATTCCCCTCGGAGGGGTTACTGTTGACAATCTCACCAACTATGCGAAATTCAAGCCCGTGCTTGCAGTCGGCGGGAGTTGGATAGCGAGTAAGGAGCTAATCAATGCGCAGGACTTTAAAGAGATAACAAAGAGGGCAAGAGAAGCGAAGAAGATTTGGCAGATAGAGAGAGGTTGAGCGCATACCAGTGTCAACAACCTTATATTCACTTGAAAAGAGCCTATGTCAGCGGGCTGACAGGCAACTTCCATTCCGCGCCTGCATGGTAACACTATGCCGGCTTGCATGGTAACGCTATGTAGGCTTACATGGTAACGCTATGCCGGCTTGCATGGTAACCACTATGCAGCCCCTGATAGGTGAGACCTTTCTAGGCTTATCCGGTCTCACCCGATAAGGCTTACCCGGTCTCACCCGATAAGGCTTATCCGGTCTCACCCGATAAGGCTTATCCGGTCTCACCCGACAGGGCTTATCCGGTCTCACCCGACAGGGCTTATCCGGTCTCACCCGACAGGGCTTATCCGGTCTCACCCGATAAGGCTTATCCGGTCTCACCCGATAAGGCTTATCCGGTCTCACCGGACAGGTGATACCGGAAAATTACGGAATTGTTGAGATTTATAATGAAAGAATACATATCTATCTCTTACGGCGCAGGGCAAAGCCCTGTGCCATCCGCTGTCTTAAAACTCATTACCTTCTGAATGGCGCTATTTATTTTTTTTGAAATATAAATAATACTTTATTACTTCTTTTTCATAACCTTTTTCATTCTCATGAGCCGTCTCAATGCAATGTAAAACAATTCCTGTTCCCGTAAAGAAAAAATCAACATAAAGTCCACCATGTGGGCCATCGGCTGCAATTTGATAAAACCTGTCTTTAAATCTTTCATTATAGTTACGTTCATTATAAAATTCCTCTGGATATTTAATTTCTCCTGTTTTCATCAATGCGTCTTTTATTAACCAATAATTTGTTTCTGGAATATATTTCCCCTTACTTGTTTTTTTATATCTTATGTATATCGTTTCATCCAAATCTACATATTTTCCTACATCATCAATATTTTTGTATTCTAAACTGTCATACGATGAAAAAATATATTCTCCCTCAAAATTATCTGTCTCATCTTCCTGTAACTCATTATTTTCTGAATGCAGTTCAATTTCCTGCGCATTATTTATTTCCGTATTTTCTAACTCAGCGGTTTGTGTTTTTTTATTTATACAACCGATAAAACATAAGCTGAAAAGTATACATACTGCGTTAATAAATTGTTTCTTGTTTTGCATTTTTTCCTTCCTCATTTAACAATGACAGCGCCTAAAACTACAGTAGCCTAATCATATCAGTTAATCACATTTTAGATTATTTTTAAAGCAATTCGCTACTTGAAAAATTACCTAAAAGGGGTGAAGATTAAGATCAATTGGGAGGGTTCTTTAATGAGCAGTATTACGATTACAAACGATAATTTTGAAAGTGAAGTTTTGCAGTCACCGGTTCCTGTACTGATTGATTTTTGGGCTCCCTGGTGCGGACCGTGTAAAATGATAAGTCCTCTGGTTGATCAAATTGCCGGTGAATATTCCGGTAAGTTAAAAGTGGGTAAAGTCAACGTAGACGAAGAAACCGCCATTGCGGAACAGCATGGGATTGTTTCAATTCCCACGCTGATCCTTTACAAAGACGGAGTTTTAGCAGGCCAAAAAACCGGCGCTGCCCCCAAACACGATATTATCTCCCTGTTTAAAAATCTACTTTGAGTACCTTTTTAGGCTATTTGGTTCTCCCGGAGTAGAGTTACTCGTATCAGTAATATACCAGTCCTTAGCCGTGCTTGAATTCTCAGCAGTTTCATCACGGCACATTGTTCGTGTAACTGTCGACTTGGAGTTATCAAATGCATCTGCAGGACCGCAGATATTTCCGCTCTTTGATTTCCACGCTCCCTTGTTGTAGAGAAATTCCGCAGCTTCCGCCAAATATTCTTTTGTCCACCAGGTATCCGGTTTTTCTGAAAACATCACGGCATCCAGTACACGATCATCCTGATCCAGTAAATAAACAAAGCCTGTTTTATTAATAATCTTATCAGTTCCCGGTATCCAGAAATCACGTGCCTTTGTCGATGAATCCGTGCCGCCCGATTCCGCAAGATTATCTGTGTATTCATCCCGGCATTTTTCTTCAATGCTGCGCAAATGAAGTACCACATATTCGCCTTTTTTGACTTCTACAGGTGAAAATTCGTAAACTGACGGTTTATGACTGACTCCGGCGATGAAAACGCGCATTGCGCCGAGATTACCGGCAGTCTTTGTTTTGAATTCGATAAATTCAACTCTGGGCGTTGAATATTCTGTGCGCACTTCATTAATTACCAATTCCGGCATCCGGGTGTTTTTGGTTCTGAACGGAATTAGAACATTGATTGTGTTTCTATGCTCGTCCTCCGCAAGCAAATCGGCAGTAAGCAGCTTACCCGGCTCGGCGTTTTCATTAAACGTTACTTTTACAGTACTCCCGTCTTCAACCGAAGCAACTGTAATTTCAGGGTCAAAGCTCAATGATGTTACTTTTACCTCGTGTGAAAACTCAAAATCAACCTCATTTTCCGAAACTGCTTCGTAACCAAGGAATACCGGAGCCTGCGAACTGCCTCCTGTCAGTAATGCGGCAACTGCGGATTCCCCTCCTGTTGAACATGAACTCAGCGCGATACATGTTCCCAAAAAGAAAAAAAACTTTTTCATAATTTTACCTCCGCCCATTATGGGTGCGGATATGCCCGGCGCTTTACCTGAAAATGGATTTTTTACAGAAATTCTCGGGTTTTCATCGTGTCTGAATGGCTGGACAAGGATATTTACAATATGATAAGGTATTAAAACATTGATTTAGAGGTATGTTTTATGGCTCCGAAAGATAAAAAAAAGCAAATAAAAGACAGCAAATCTTCTGATTCTGAGTTTGTCCGTAAATTCAAACAGAGCCCCGGTATTTATATAGGATCAGTTGTTATTCTTGTTCTGATAACTGTTGTATTTGTCGGCGGTGATTTTTTGTCAGGACGTTTCCGGGGAAACGGCGGAAATCCGACTTTTGGATATTATGACAAAGCTCCCATAACATATATACCGGGTAATATGTTTGCGCAGTACTATGACCAGGTTCTGCGGTACTATCAGGCTCAAGGCATCGATCTGAGTAATTATTTTGTTACATCGCAGATTTGGCGTCAGGCTTATGAAATGGCAGTAACACATACTGCCATTTTACAGATGCTGAAAAGGTCAAAATATTCCGTTCCCGAAAAAATAGTCGATAGGGAGGTAGCGTTACTTCCCCAGTTTCAGGAAAACGGGCGTTTTTCTTCTGCTCTGTACAACCAAATGTCGGACTCAGCGCATCTAACATTATGGCGGCAGGTACAGGAAGACCTTGCAAAACAAACTTATTATAATGATTTTATATATGGGCTGATTGTACCTTCCGGAGAAGCTGATTTTATAAGCAGAATGAATTCCAATATGAGAAGTTTTGAAATGGTATCATTTAGTATTGATAATTATCCTGAGTCTGAATATCAATCTTATGCAAGGGAAAAGTCGGAACTTTTCAGGACAATTCATTTATCAAAGATCAGTGTAAATTCCAGCGAAAGAGAAGCAAAAAAGATTCTTGATTCCATTAATAAAGGAACTATTACTTTTGAAGATGCCGCCAGGGCTCAGTCGCAGGACAATTACGCAAGCAAGGGCGGGGACACGGGCATTCGTTATTATTATGAAATTGAAAGTGAAGTCCCAAGTTCGGCAGATCGTCAAGCTATTATAAATCTTCGCAAGGGAGAAATAAGCGATTGTTTCAAGATTGGCGACAGTTGGGTAATTTACAGGGTTGAAGATGAGATAAAGCCTGCCGATTTTAACGATTACTCCGTAATGGATAAAGTAAAGTCATACTTAAGGAGTTTTGACAGAGGCCGCATGGAAGACTGGACTGTCGCACAGGCAAAAGAATTTATAAGGGATGCGCAGGATTCGGGGTTTGATACTGCGGCGCTGCAGTGGAGTCTTGATAGATACAGTTTTGGTCCGCTTCCGCTGAACTATGCGGGAGTTGAACTTTTTACATCACTTGAATATTTTTCTGATTCAGGTATTCCTCAGGAGGAGCTTAAATCTTTATCCCGCAATGAAAATTTCTGGAAAGTTGCTTTTTCTACAAAGCTGAATACTCCTTCCGAGCCTATTGTACAGGGAAACGATGTGCTTGTGTTTCTCCCGATTGAAGAAATAAACATTGATGAAAATGCCAGAGAAGGTATTGCGTCAACCTATACATCTTACTGGATAAATATGTTAGCTGAACAATCTCTTCAGTCATATTTTATGAGTAATCCGAAATCAAAGTTGGATGATGAGTATTTTTGGAAAACATTCTTTCAATACTTTTCACCGTAAGGTAAATATATGCAGGGACGGCCGTTCGTCCGGAACGGGATAACGCTTCTTTCGGGACATGATCCTGTTAAGCGCTGTGAACGCATTGCGGATGCCGTTTCTGTCAGGGATAAAACACTTTACTTTTGTCCGTCGCCGCTCTATTGCTATGGTCTTGAAAAATTTATGTCGCGGCTTGAGGCGCAAGCTCCCAATTCCGCCGTACTGTGTATTGAGGCAGACCCGGAACTTTACGAATTGGCAAAAAACAATCTGACATCTTCTCTTGCCTCCGGCAAAATGTTCCGTATAACGGATATTTGCGAAACTGCGAATTTGTGCGCTTTTGTCCGTGATTCATGGGGCGTAAGGGCTTTCCGCCGGATTGAAATTATAAAGTTTACAGGCGGATGGCAGCTTTCAGGCAGTCTGTACGATTCTCTTTTTGAGGCGCTTCGCCGTGAAATTGCCGTAGACTGGGGTAATGCCATGACTCTTGCAAAGCTTGGGCGCCTGTACATTCGCAATGCTCTGAGAAATCTTTCCCTTTTACCGCATTTTCAGTCAATTGCAAATCTTTCGTTTGGCTCTTCTCCCCTGCTTGTTCTCGGAGCAGGACCGTCTCTTGACGAGACTCTTGATGTTCTTGAACATCGTTTTTCCGGTAATATCCACTGCCAGAATAAACGCCCCTTTAAAATCATCTGCGTCGATACCTGTCTTGGCGCATTGAAAGACAGAGAAATTGTCCCTGACCTTGTAGTTATACTTGAAAGCCAGTTTTGGAATTTAAAGGATTTTACCGGCTGTAAATGCTGGAATGTAAGAAGTGCAATAGACCTTTCCGCTTATCCGGCGTCTGCGCGGATTTTTTCAGGCGAAGGCTTTATTTTTATGACGCCGTGGACTTCATTGCGTATCTTTGAAAGACTGAAAAATTCAGGACTTTGTCCTTTAATTATTTCGCCGTTAGGTTCTGTGGGTTTAACTGCGGCGGAAGTAGCAAAGCACATCAGTAATGGAAAAATAATTTTCAGCGGGCTGGATTTTTCCTTTACAGTTGATAAATACCATGCCCGCTCTACACCCGGACACCGCAGCCGTCTTAATGCCCAAACCCGTATGAAGGGAATTGCCAATGCCGCAGCTTTTGAAGCGGCTTCTTTTACCGTTATTTCAAAATCAGGGGAACATGTAAAATCAAGCCCAGTTATGCGTAATTATCGGGACCTTTTTGAACAGGAATTCGCAAGTGATCCGCGACTGTTTGACATAACCGGTACGGGGCTTCCGCTTGGGATTAAGACGCTTTCGTATGAAGAAGCGGTATCAGTATTAAGCGGCAATGCGGAACATAACACGAGCAAAGACGAAGGCGTACAGTTACAGGAGAAGTCCGATAAAGACAGAGCATTGTTAGCGGAAAAGCTAAAAATATTTATTAATGAAGAAAAAAAACGCTTAATTGATTTAAGGGATATTCTTACAGGTGGAGCCGAACCGGATCAAATACGGCTTAATATTCTCATTGATGAATGTGATTACCTTTATGCGCATTTTCCTGATTTTGCCGGAGGACTAAAACCTGTTTTGGAAGAGGGGAGTGTCAGCCAAAACGCACTGTCATTCCTAAAACGGGTAAGAGCGGAAATTGACCCTATGATAAAACTGCTTGAAAAGACAGCGGAGTCGCTCTCAAATTGACTGTAGAAAGTTAACGGAGTTACTCGTCCTTGGTTTTGAGTACCGCAAGAAAGGCGCTTTGAGGAAGCTCAACATCCCCTACCATTTTCATGCGCTTCTTGCCTTCTTTCTGTTTTTCAAGAAGTTTTCTCTTACGCGTAATGTCGCCGCCGTAACATTTTGCGAGTACGTCTTTGCGAAGCGCGTTGACAGTTTCCCTTGCTATTATCTGACTGCCTATCGCTCCCTGAATAGGTATTTTAAACTGCTGCCTGGGGATTTCATCGCGCAGACGTTCGCAGACTTTTCTTGCGCGGTTATAAGCGTTGCCCTTGAATACAAGCTGGGAAAGAGCGTCAACCGCCTTGCCGTTCAGAAGAATATCCATTTTTGCAAGCTCGGTCGGTTTATAGCCAAAAATATCGTAATCAAATGACGCATACCCGCTGCTGATGCTTTTAAGGCGGTCGTAAAAATCGAATAACACCTCGGAAAGCGGCATTTCGTAAACCATTTCAACACGTTTTTCATCAAGGTAAGTCATATTGGTCTGTACGCCCCGTTTTTCAAGACATAGCGTCATGATGTTTCCAAGATAGACGGAAGGCGTAATTACCGAAGCCCGGATATAAGGCTCTTCGGCTCCTTCTATTCTGCCTTCATCGGGGTAATCCAACGGATTGTCAATCATTAATTCATCGCCGTTTCGCAGGTGCACCTTGTATTTTACGGACGGCGCTGTGAAAATTACAGATTGATTAAACTCTCGTTCAAGCCGTTCCTGAATAACTTCAAGGTGCAAGAGGCCGAGAAAGCCGCAGCGGAAACCAAAGCCAAGAGCGGCGGATGAATCTTTTTCATAAATAAGGGAAGCATCGTTTAATTTCAACTTTTCAATGCTGGCGCGTAATTCTTCGTAATCATTGGAATCGACAGGGTAAATAGAGGAAAATACAACGGGTTTTACCTCACGAAAACCGGGAAGCGCAGACGCACAAGGATTGTCAGCGCCTGTAACGGTGTCTCCCACGCGCACATCGCTCACGGTTTTTATTCCCGCTATTATGTAGCCGACATCTCCCGCGTTAAGTTCGTCTGTTTCTATAAGCGCAATCTTAAAAACGCCGGCAGTCTCAACTTCATATACCGAGCCGTTTGACATAAAGGAGATTTTCATTCCTTTTTTTATCTTTCCGTCAAAAAGACGGAGATGAACCACAACGCCCCGGTACAGATCATAATGGCAGTCGAAAATTAGTGCGCGTAACGGCAAATCGGAATCGCCTGACGGAGGAGGAATTCGTTTTACAATCGCTTCCAGCAGTTCGTCAATTCCCGTACCCTGCCGAGCTGAAACCAAAAGAGCGCTTTCCGCATCAAGCCCCAAATCCTTGTCAATTTGCCTTTTCACCGCGGGTATGTCGGCTGCCTGCATATCAATCTTGTTTATCACGGGCACTATCTCCAGGTTGTGCTCAAGAGCGAGATACATATTGGAAAGAGTCTGCGCCTGTACTCCCTGCGTGGCATCTATTAAAAGGAGAGCCCCTTCACAGGAATTAATTGCCCGGCTTACCTCGTAACTGAAATCAACATGACCAGGTGTATCAACAAGGTTAAGCTTATATTCATTGCCGTCTATCGCCGTATACGGAATTGTTACCGCCTGGCTTTTTATTGTAATGCCGCGTTCACGTTCAATATCCATATTGTCAAGAATTTGGTTCTTAAAATTACGGTCGTCAACCAGATGAGCCTTTTGTATCAACCTGTCCGCCAGTGTTGACTTGCCGTGATCAATATGCGCTATAATGCAAAAATTCCTTGTTTTTGATGACATTTTACTTACAATAACGGTTATATAAAAGAATCTCAATATATTGCTTTACGCTGCCCGCCGTGTAATGTTTATGGTTTTTTTAAGATATGTATTGCTAAAATCGGTGGCTTATGTTAATATTATCACAATCGCTCTTGTGAGCGAATAATATTACATTCGAAGGTGATTAAATGACCAACAAACCAGCCTCATTAACCCCATTCTTTTCTAAACTTAATATCTTATCATTATTACTTTTATTCTTCTTTTCAACGACTATTTGTTTTGGACAAGTCGTAGAATATGCCAATACATTGGACTTAAAGTCATATCTTTCCAAACAACCCCGCAACACCCCAGATGAACCGATCAAAGTTACAATGGTAACTGATGACCTTGGGCTTCCTAATATCAAGGAAGCTATAAACTCCGCCGGCAGATATGTAGACCTTACCATTAAACGTGACTTATTATCCCGCCAACTGCTGACAACTCTTTCAAATTTCGGCAGTTGCAAAATGCTTGTCAGCATAACAATACCAAACGAAATTACAAGCATTGGAAGCGGGGCTTTTGCCCAGTGTACAAACCTTACCGGTGTAACAATACCGAACACCGTTACCAGCATCGGAGATTACGCTTTTTCCGATTGTAAAAGCCTTGTCGGCATAACCATACCAAGAAGCGTTACCAGCATTGGGAGCAGGGCTTTTAACGGCTGCACCAGCCTTGCCAGCATCACCCTACCGAACACCGTTACAAGCATTAAAAGCGGGGCTTTTAACGGCTGCACCAGCCTTAAAAGCGTAACCTTACCAAACAGCGTTACAGAAATTGGGGACAGCGCTTTTATCGGCTGCACCAGTCTTACCAGTATCACCATACCCAACAGTGTTACCAGCATTGGGAGCAGCGCTTTTGAAAAATGCACCGGTCTTACCAGCATAACCGTACCAAGCGGCGTTACAGAAATCGGAGGCAGCGTTTTCAGAAATTGCTCTAACCTTGCCAGCGCAACATTACCAAATAGCCTTACAAAAATCGGTGATTGGGCTTTTCAAAATTGCACCAGCCTTAAAAGCATAACCATACCCAACAGCGTTACCAGCATTGGAGCCAACGCCTTTAACAATTGTACCAGTATTACCAGCATAGCCGTACCAAAAAACGTTACCAGCATTGGGGGACAGGCTTTTAGCAAATGCACCAATCTTACCAGCATAAAATTTGAAGGAGTGTACCCACGCAATTTAGTCGACGCCGACTTCGATAAAACTTACTGGAGCGGCGGCAGACAAACCGGAACATATACCCGCCCCAATGCTAAAAGCACAACATGGACGAACACTACTCCTCCTTCTTTTCCTGCCGGTTTTATCGGGCAGTGGACTATGGTTAATACTCATACAACATTAACTATCGAAAAAAGCACCCTCAAAGAAAGCTCTTCAAGACATTCGGGATGGATTCTCAGCAGCGTATCAGGTGATTCATATACATTTGTTACGGCTTCTGATCCGGGTTATGCTACCACGCTTACCATGAAACTCGTAAACGGCAACATCGAGATTGTCGGCGACAATAGAGGAAGCAATTGGAACGGAGCGTGGAAGAAACAATAACCGTACTGATAGCGTCTCCGCTCTAAAGAGCGGAGACGTCAACTTCTTTCAAATTTAATCTCGGCAAGGTTAAGAAACCACAAAACCTATTAAAAAACCTCAACGAGTTGCTAAATTTGAGGACGATCCTCAAAAAAAGTGAAGACGGGTTAATAAAAAGTGAAGACGGGTTAATAAAAAGTGAAGACGTGCTAATAAAAAGTGAAGACGTGCTAATAAAAAAGGAAGACGGGTTAATAAAAAAGGAAGACGAGCTAATAAAAAAGGAAGACGAGCTAATAAAAAAGGAAGACGAGCTAATAAAAAAGGAAGACGGGCTAATAAAAAAGGAAGACGGGCTAATAAAAAAGGAAGAC
>Ga0268262_10005946_pt1 | contig 11891 bp, 9 predicted proteins | sample TergutNc150P3_FD_190354 | JGI IMG/M metagenome (GOLD analysis project Ga0268262, IMG submission 190354) | Nasutitermes corniger P3 segment gut microbial community from laboratory colony in Florida, USA - Nc150 P3 (SPAdes) (version 2) | ecosystem: Host-associated > Arthropoda: Insects > Digestive... | reverse complement strand
GATCGTTAAGGCCCAGAGCCATCAGCGCCATGCGGTCAATGCCAATGCCCCACGCGGCAACCGGCACATGGACCCCCAGGCTTTCGGTCACCTCAGGCCGGAAAATGCCGGAACCGCCCAGTTCAAACCAGCCCAGCACCGGGTGTTTAATATGCACCTCCACCGAAGGTTCGGTAAAGGGGAAATAGCCGGGAACGTATTTAACTTCTTTCGCTCCGGCAACTTCACGGGCAAACATTTCCAACATTCCCAGCAGGGTGCGCAGATTGACATTTTCGCCTAACACAATGCCCTCGGTCTGGTAGAAGTCCGGCAGATGGGTAGCATCAACGCGGTCATAGCGGAAACAGCGGACAATGCCGAAATACTTGCCGGGGATTTTCGCCGTGGGCAGGGTTTTTGCGGAAAGCACCGTCCCCTGACTGCGGAGTATCAGCCGCCGGGTAAAATCGCGGTCAAAGGCATAACTCCAGCCCCGGCTGCCGGTTTTTCCGCCGTTTTCGTGGGCGGCGGCGACATTGGAAAGCCATGGTTCGCTTATGGATTTTGCCCGCGCAATTCCGTCTTTGGTAGAATTTTCCGGGTCAGCAATACTGTACGCGTCATGAATATCACGGGCTGAGTGAAACTGCGGCATGAACAGGGCGTCTGAATTCCAGAATTCGGTTTCAACTAACGGGCCGTCAAATTCTTCAAATCCCAGGGAAGCGAGTTTATCTTTTACATTTTCAAGAAATTTCGCGTAGGGGTTGCTGCGGCCCGGCGTCAGGCGCACCGGCGGCGTTTTTACGTTATACGATCTGAACGCCTTGTCCTTCCAGCTTCCCGTTTCAAGCATTTGGGGGGTAAGGGTTCCGATTTCATCGCCTGAAATACCCGCCGCTTTAAGCGCCGCCGCCAGCGCCTCGGCGGGAACGGAGCCGTCTTCCGCTTTTGCAAAGCCAAAGACCACCGTCTCGCGGTCAAACTGGCGGAAAGCGGCGTCGGTCGCGCCGCGTTTCTTGGCAATGCCGGACATCTGGTTTTTCTCGGCGGCGTTCAGCGACGCTTCGGCGATTAAACCGCCTTCCGCTGTTGCGGCTTTTTTCAGCAGTCCCCGCAGAACGGCAAAATGCCCTGTTGCGGAACCGCCGGATGCCATAACCACCTTTTTTTCGCCGTCCATTGCCAGTATGCCCAGTTTGGAAAGACTGCCAAAAGCGCTGCCGATGTCCTTGTTTTCCAGTTTAAGCGCCTGGGCAATATCAGGCAGACGCAATCCGCTCTGGTTTTTTACCAGCTCGATAATGCGCTCTTCGGGGCTGCCCTTTTGTTCCCAGTCACGGCCCAAATCGGTCAGCTCATAAAAAACCGCCGCTTCCCGCCGTATCTCGCTGACCAGCCCCTTGCCGGCCAGCCACGACAGGGCCTGATTACCATTGCCCGGCTTAAAGCCCAGTTCTTTTTCAACTTTTTCAATAGTCAGTTCATCGCCCTGTTTATACGAAAGAATTATCCGTATTTCCAGGGGATGCAGATTTTTTACGGTACTTTGAATATCAATGGTCATGGGTATAAGAATAGCAAAATTAGAGGCTGTTCTTCAATATGCCGCAAAATAACTTTCCCATAATGGCGGAAATCGTCTGCTGAAACACAATGCCCAGCAGGGCGGGCAGTGCGGCTGATTCGGGAAAAAAGGTTACCGCGATGGTGGTTACGGCGCTGATGTTTCTCAAGCCGCCGCAAAAAAACATGGTAACGCTTTTTGTTGAATTGCACCTAACAGCAATAGCGGTAAATTTTGATACTATAAAACCTCCGGAGGAAAGCAAGATGCACATCCCCGCGATTTTCCAAACCTCCGGGTTATCAAACTGAATTGTTTTTGCGACCGGCGAGGCGTTGGCGGCGATAACCAGCATAAGGCAGATTTTTGAAACCGGATTAAGATAGGGGCAGATCAGGGCGGGAATTTTTTCCCGGCTGAGCTCATTAACCGTAACGCCGATAATGGTCGGGATCACTACCATCAAAACAAGGGAAACGGCAATGCCGCTCATATCCATTGCCACTTTCGCGCCCATCAACAGCGAGACAGTACCCGGCACTACCAGCGGCGCAAGCAGGGTGTCCAGCAGAATCAGGGTCAGGCAGAGGGCTTTGTCTCCCCGAAAAATATTTACCCATATAAAACTTGAGACGGCTATCGGGCCGGCAAACAGCAGTATAAAACCGGCAACCGTGTCCGGATTGCCGCCGAAAAAACGGGAGACGGCGAGCATGGCGCAATACGGCATCAGTACATGGGTGGAAACAAAAAACGCCAGTATGGGGACAGGGCTGCGTATGGTATAGCCGAATTCAGTGACCCGCAGTTTCAAGGCTCCGGAAAGAGTCATAAGACCGAAGAGCCAGGGAACAAAAGGCCGCAGATGTATAAACACAGCCGGCAGAAGAAAACCCAGCGCAACACCCAGAGGCGTCAGCGCCGGCATCAGCCGTTCAAGCTGCCTGTTTGCGGCCTCCGCGGTTTTGGCGGTCAATTAAATCCTGCCTGTCCGGACAAGACCGGGAAGCCGCGGCAAAAAATCTTATCCCCTTTCGTGTAACGGCGTATAAGGGTTCTGCTTCGCAACGGACTTGTAAGCGGGACGGATTATTTTGCCCGCGTTGACCAGTTCCTCAATGCGGTGGGCGCACCAGCCGGAAACACGGGCGACGGCAAAGAGCGGCGTGTACAGCTCCTCGGGCAGATCAAGCATACTGTAGACAAAGCCGGAGTAAAAATCTATGTTGGCGCTGACGCCTTTGTACATTTTCCGCAGCCTCCCGATTACCTGAGGAGCGAGGGTTTCAACCTTTGAGTACAAAAGATATTCTTTCTGCCGTTGTTTTTCATTGGCAAGTTCCTCGACAAAACGCTTGAAAATCAACGCGCGGGGGTCGGACAGCGAATACACGGCGTGGCCCATCCCGTAAATCAGGCCGGCGCGGTCAAAGGCTTCCTTGTTGAGCAGTTTTTCAAGATGGAGGATTATTTCTTCATCATCATTCCAGTCTTTGATTTTTTCCTGCATATCGCGGAACATCTGCACAACTTTGATGTTTGCCCCGCCGTGACGCGGCCCTTTCAGCGAGCCGAGCGCCGCCGCTATGGCGGAATAGGTATCCGTGTGGGAAGACGAAACCACATGGGTGGTAAAGGTAGAATTGTTACCGCCGCCGTGTTCCGCGTGGAGCACCAGGGCAATGTCAAGAATCCGCGCTTCCAGTTGGGAATATTTTGAGTCGGGGCGGAGCATATACAGCAGATTTTCGGCAACGGACAGCCCCTTCATCGGGGAATGAATAACCAGGCTCTGACCGCGGTGGGTATGGGCATAGGATTGATAACTGTAAATCGCCAGCAGGGGAAACTGGGCTATCAGGTTGATTGACTGACGTATAACATTGAGAACGGAAATATCATCGGGGTTGTTGTCATAGGCATACAGGGTCAATACGCTTTTCGCCAGTGAATTCATCATGTCCTTGCTGGGCGCGTCCATGATCGTGCCGCGCAGAAAACTGTCCGGCAGGGAGGCGCATTGCTCAAGCAGGCCGGAAAACGCGGTGAATTCCTTTTTGTTGGGCAAATGTCCAAAAAGCAGCAGAAAGCACACTTCCTCAAAACCAAAACGGCCCTCGTCCAGAAAACCCTGAACAATTTTTTCAATGTTGATGCCGCGGTAAAACAATTTTCCCTCGCAGGGAACCATGTCGCTGTCTTCAATAATGTATGAAATAATTTCCGAAATTTCCGTCAGGCCCACCAGCACGCCCTTTCCGCTGACATCCCGCAGGCCGCGCTTTACCTCGTATTTTGTGTATAACTCGTTGTTAATACCGCCTTTTTCCAGCACCAAATTTGAGTACTGGTTGATTAATTGGGTAGCTTCTTCATTAGTCATGTTTTTCCTCCAACATTTTTTGACGTTTTTCTTCCGCGCCAGTATGCAGCCGGTCCAATTCCGCCATAATCGCGTCAACTACGGCCTGTTTTTTATCCTCATTGCCGGCCGCTTCCGCGGCGGCCCGCGCCTTGCTGCGAAATTCGACGCATGATTGCACCGGGCCCGCCGTTATCCGTATTATATCCCGGCCCACCGCGTCATTCAGCATATCCGTTTGCTGCACATGAAGAACCTCACCGTTAAGCGCAACACAACACATATAATCAAACATACGGAGATAAGAGTCAATCTCGCGCACTCCCTTCTTGGTTGAGGGATCCCAGGGACGGTAACGGGTTCCCGACGGGAATACCAAAACCAGCCTGCCCTGTGTTTTAAGTTCCTCAAGCGCCTTCATGGCGGCGCGGTTAATGCCGTTGCTGCGGGCAAGTTCCGCCTTTTTCTTTTCACCTTCCAGCCCCTTAATTGAGCGGCTGGGATAAATAACGATACGGGTGTAGGCGCTGGCAAAGGCCGCCACTATCGGATTGTCTTCGTTAAGCTTCATGCCGGCAATGGCGATTAACGCCTTTGCGATGTCGCCGCCGCGGCCCCCGGCCAGCCGCACCAGCAGGGAAACAAGCGAAAGATCAAGATTACTGTAATGCTCAACCAGAAGCAGGCAGGCTTTGCCCGATTCCGCTTTTGCCATAAGTTCCTCAAGGTTTTCCATGCCGTCTACGCCGGAACCGGGAAGTATCAGCGACTCGGCCATCTGATCAAGAATCGGAAGAATGTCGTTATTACCCTCCTGGTATACATTCTCGCCGGTAATAACCGTGGATACCTTTGTCAGAGCCATAGCTTTTTTTATTTCTTCCCGAAACGCTGTCGCCAAAGTATCCATCTTTATTCTCCCCACAGTCTGATTAACTCTATAACAACTTTGCAGGCGGCGTACATTTCGTTGACGCTTACCCACTCCAGCCGGCTGTGAAAGTTCCTTCCGCCGGTAAAGATATTCGGGGTGGGAATCCCCATCTCAGTCAGGCGCGAACCGTCAGTTCCGCCCCGTATGGGCTTAAGCCGCCATTCAATACCCATATTGTCCAGCGCCGCTTTCAGACGCTCAAGCGCCCGCGGCTGTCCGTCAATCTTTTCCTTCATATTATAGTATTGAGGGCTTGATTTAACAATAACCTGTCCGCCGGGAAACTGCGCTTCCACGGTTTTGGCTATTGCCTCTAACGCGGCCAGCCGCCGTTTAATGCCCTCGCTTTCAAAATCCCGCAGAAAAATTTCCACGCGGGCATTTTCCAAATCGCCGGACAGTTCCATGGGACAATAGTAGCCGTAATAGCCGTCGGTGGCTTCCGGGCTTTCCGAGCGGGGCAGCATTACCGCGTAAGAAGCGGCCATAAGCGCGGCATTCGCCAAAACGCCCCGCGCTGTTCCGATATGGATAACCTTGCCTTTACACTCAATATCAGCCTTCCAGGCGTTAAAACATTCAGTTTCAATTTCCCCCATCGGGCCCCCGTCCAGGGTGTAGCACACGGCGGACTTAATTTTTTCCAAAGGGAATTCGGGCAGTCCTTTGCCGGTTTCCTCATCGGGCGAAAAAATTATTTCCAGGGGGCCGTGCGGTATTTCAGGATGAGCCAAAAGGTACTCCAGCGCCGCCATGATTTCCGCAACGCCCGCCTTGTCATCAGCGCCCAGCAGAGTGTCGCCATTCGTGTGAATGATGGTTTTACCCTTCTGCGCCGCCAAACCCGGTTCCCGCGCCGGATCAAGCGACAAGCCGCCGGAAAGCTCAATCTTCTCTCCGTTGTAGTCACGCACCAACTGCGGCTTAACATCTTTTCCCGAAACATCGCTTGCCGTATCAATATGGGCAAGAAACCCAACGGAAGGAATATTCTCTTTGCCTTTGCCGGGCGGAATACGGGCAATTACATAACAGTGAGGAGTCAATTCTGTTTCTTTAACGCCCAGCCCCAGCAGTTCATCCCGCAGCACCCGCGCCAAATCCCACTGCCCCAGCGTAGAAGGCGTTGCCGCAACATGGCGGTCGCTCTCGGTCCAGTAGCGGACATAGTTCATAAACCGGGGAACCAACAGCGTTTCAATTTCCTGGTCTGTAATTTTTTTTACCGGGCTTTCCATGGTGACAGTATGGCGTGAAAGGGGGAATTTTTCAATAAAGGGCGATAGTCCGGCAAGCTCGTCTTGCGGGGAAAACAGCCTTGTTTTCGCGGTAATTTCGCGGTATAATAGCGGTAATGAAGCGGAAACTTCGCGGAAATCAAAAAATGTCATTCCAGCCGAAATATTTAATCACTCCGAAAATTATTACGGTTTTAATGGAGATAGCGGTGTTAAAAGAGGCTATCAAAAATTTGCCCATTACTCCGCGCTTAATAAAAACACTCCGTGAAACAGCCCGGTTGAAATCCACGCACTACTCTACACAAATTGAAGGCAACCGCCTGACCCAAAAAGAAGTTGAACAGGTCCTTAAAGGCAAAGAGCATTTTGCCGGGCGTGTTCGTGATGAAGACGAAATCAAAGGTTATTATGCCGCCCTTGAATGGTGCGAAAAAAATGTTCACAAACCGATTACCGAAATGACTGTCAAAACTATACACGCGCTTGTCGAAGGTAAAGGACGGAAACAAGTTAAGCCGACGCCATATCGGGACGGACAAAATGTTATCCGTGACAGCAAGAGCGGTGTTATTGTGTATATGCCGCCTGAAGCGCAGGATGTTCCATTATTGATGCGCCAGCTTGTGGAATGGATAAATGCCACCGATACTCCCGTACCGGTAAGCGCCGCGATTGTTCATTATCAGTTTGCTGTAATCCACCCTTACTATGACGGCAATGGCAGAACAGCGCGGCTTTTGACGACCCTTGTCCTGTACAAAGGCGGATATGATTTGAAAGGCATCTACTCGCTTGAAGAATACTACGCCCGCGATTTGTCGGCTTATTACCATGCGATAAGCTATGCCGAACATCATAATTATTATTTTGGACGAGCGGAAGCGGATATAACACCCTGGATAGAATACTTTGTTCTTGGAATGTTGGACAGTTTTCAACACGTAAAACAAGCGGCGGAGGCAGGAGGAGGAAAAGATAAATCAACGCTCATTCGTTCACTTTCGCCCCGGCAGCGTAAGTTGTTGGTTTTATTTGAAGACAGTGATACGGTAATTTCGAAAGATGTGGAAGAACTGTTTGGTTTCGGTGATCGTTCCGCCCGGTTATTGTGCGCCCGGATGGTCAAAGAGGGTTTCTTTGAGATTGTCAATTCATCGGATAAAGCAAGGAGCTACGCTTTAGCGGAGAGATATAAATAGAAGAATTTTTGCCACGGAGTACACGGAGGAAGAAGAATTAAGATACTAATATCTTAAACCTCCGTGACCTCCGTGGTTATATTCTTCTTCTACGAATCCGCCTTAACCGTTCCCTTGGTTACCGGGAAAATCAGGTTAAGAACTATTCCCACTACAGTGGCAAGGGCGACGCCGGTAAGCTGGAAGCGGAGATCCTTTGTAATGTCAAAGGCAAGTTTGCCGCCGCCAATGCCAATTACAAAAATGACCGAGGAAATGGTCAGGTTGCGCTTGTCTTTGTAATCGACGCCGCTTTCAACAAGGGTACGCAGACCGCTTGAGGCGATTATGCCGAAGAGCAGCATGGATATGCCGCCGAGAACCGGCGTGGGGATCGTTTGAATCAGCGCGCCGAATTTTTTGAAAAACGAAAGCAGTACGGCAATGACCGCCGCGCCGCCAATGACCCATACCGAGTAAACGCGGGTAATCGCCATAACGCCGATATTTTCACCGTAGGTGGTGTTGGGCGGTCCGCCCCAGAGCGCGGCCCAGGCTGTAGCGAGGCCGTCGCCGGCAAGGGTGCGGTGCAGGCCGGGGTTTTTGTAAAAATCCTGCCCGACAATTTTGCTGGTTACCAGCGTGTCGCCCAGATGTTCGCAGATCGTCGCGAGGGAAACAATCACAAAGGTCAGGATTGGCACAAAACTGAAACTGGGAACATGGAAAGTTGGGGGCCCAAACCAGGGGGCGTCTTTTACTACGTGAAAATCAATGATCGCGTAGGCGGGAAAAAAGAAGCCCATAATAAGCGTAAAAAGATACCCCGTTACCAGGCCAAACAAAATCGGAATGGCGCTGAAAAAGCCCTTAAACAAAATGTTGGTGGCAACGGTTATGCCCAGCGTTACTATGGCAATGGAAAGATATACCAGGCTGTAATCCCCATAAGGATTATTCATTGCCATGTTCATGGCAGTCGGCGCCAGATTAAGACCGATAACAATGATTACCGAACCGATGACCACCGGCGGCAATGCTCTGTCCAGCCACTTTGTTCCGGCAAAGCGGATAATAAGCCCGACAAGGCAGTAAAACAAACCCGCAACCACCGCGCCGCCCAGGGCGTAGGAAGGCCCGTAGATTGCCGAAATACTGATTAAAGGCGGAATAAAGGCAAAGGAAGACCCCAGAAAAGCGGGAACCTTGGCGCCGGTACAAAGAATGTAAATTAAGGTTCCGGTACCCGCGGTAAAAAGCGCGGTCGCCGGGTCCAATCCGGTCAAAATGGGAACCAGAATAGTCGCCCCAAACATCGCAAATACATGCTGAAAGGAAAGGGGTATCCAATGTCCCAGATCGGGTCGGTCATGCGGACGAAGAATCTCTCGATAAGCCATATAATTACCTCCGGTTTTTTAGTATATACCAAAGAGGCAGTTTATGGAACCGCCGCCTTTACCTCTTTTTGGGCAATAGCTGCGAAAGGTAATCGCTCAGAAGCCCCGCGTATTCCTCGTTGATCGTTCGTTCCGCCGCCGCGTAGGCGCGGTTATCGGCTTCCGATTGGGTAGAGTGTCCTTCCCGGTCATTGAAATTGAAGGGAAACACCACCGTATTAAGCCTGGTGTCTCTCAGATTGGCGGTCATTTCAATCCGGGTAAATTTGTTTTTTTGATTGGCAAGTTCAACCGGCGAAGTGGTTATATCCACCGCAAGCATATAACGTGAATTGGTTCCGCCGCTTCTGAAACCCAAATCGGCAAAGGCTTTGGCAAACGCGCCCTGAATCCTCCCGGCCTTATCGTTTTTGACCGTTATGCCAATCGGAATGGCTTTGGTAATATTCTGCGCCTCAAGCCGGTAATCATCGCCTTTTTTAAGCCCCTGGGCAAACGAGGGCGCGCCGATACTTGAAAGCAGATTCCCGTAAGTGAATGTTATGTCGGCAATCATTGCCGCAAACTGATAACGGGCAAACCCGTCGAAACTGTTTTTATCCGCCGCCGGTATATTAAGCAAATTATCAATCATTGCCTGATTTACCCTTATCATATTTGAATAAACCTGGAGCGCCTTGGTCTTGTTCAAAACGGCAGCCGCGTAGTAAGTGGTCTTGCCATCAAACCAGGTATCGCCGATTTCCGCCCCTACCAGGGAATCCATTTCGGCGGAAGTTCCAATAATACTATCAACGTCGGTTTTTTCCGACCAACTGGCGGCGGCGCCGCTTTGTACCGCTTCCCGGTAGGATGTGGATATTTTTTCATCAACCCGTATACTTTGGCCGAATATGGCGACCAGCTTACCCAGAGCGTCTTTTTCAGCCGTCTGGCGGGAATTACCGGTGCCAACCGCGGCAACATCGGTCCTTTGGTCAAATTTTTTGTATGGATCCCGAATCCAATCCGGCGCGCCGCCTTTACTCTGGGCATTGACCGTCACGCAGGCGGATAACGCCAGCAGTAAACAAAAAACCCTCATGCGGCATGAAATTACCATTGTCTTGATTGTGTACATATACCATTCCTTTATAAATAGCTTACTTGCCTTGCCTGGCAATGGCAAGTGTATAAACATATCCTGTTTTTGGATCAATCCAAAATTCAATTGTTTGGAAACCGTCCAGCTTCCCTTCACTCTTGGTTCGAATTTGACCGGAAGCCCCTTTCCCGGTTCCGGATTTATCACTTGATATAATCTGGGTAGACATATCTTCGATCATGCGCGCCGCCGCCGCTTCAGATGATTTTCTGATTGTATCTTTAAGTTTAAGCTGATTTCGGGCGAATCCTACTGTTGTTATATAACCGTTAATCCGCGGTATATCCCGGCTGTAAGTCCAATTTGGGCGGCCATCATCATTCATGGAAGTTATATAATTAATAGGGGCCGCCGCCGTCCTGTACTTAAATCGTACAAATACCGCGTTATCAGTTGCGGCCACATCATGTTCCGGATCAAATGTCAGGCGGTCAATATACTTCGCGTAATCGGTATCGTAATCAAGTTCAATTTTTGAGTCAGCCGCAAAATCAAAATAATTCACGCCGTTGTTGTGAAAAGATTCGACTTTTCCCCGAACGCCATGATACATTGCCGCTTTTCTGGCGGCGTCTTCTTTTGCGGAGGCAATTTCAGAATCCCGTTTTGTCTGCAGGTTGGATACCCCGATGATAATTAAAGTGTTTTCCGATGGTCTGGTAATCCAATACCCCGACGCGCACTGCTCACTCACGGAGAGTATTTTATTTTCCTCAGTATTAACAACAGGCGGGTTAGAATCCGAAGATGAAAGATTTTGTTCTGATTTTCCGATCTTTAATGACGCGCAGGAAAAAAACAAAAATACAATCCCCCCAAGAGCGATTGTTTTTTTCATATTGCCGTTTCCCCAAAAACAAACAGGATGAGAACCGCGCTTTGACAAGCTCTGCGGCCCCATCCTGTTGATTTAACTACTACCGATCGCCAACGCCGAGTTCTGATCCGTATGCCCGATCAAAAGCCGCGTTCATCCGGTCTTCAGCGTTAAAGGAAGCCATTGCCGGAACAGCCAGCCGGGCGGCAGCCTGAGCCTGATTGATCTCCTGAACAAGATTTGATTTGCTCAGTATAACCACTACCCAATAGTTGCCGTTTTCGTCCTGATCCTCGTCAACAATGGTGGAACCGGTAAGGGTGGATTTGGAAAGCGCTATCGTGATGTTTTCCTGAAATGAAAGCGCCGCTTTTGGGTCAACTTCGCTGCTGGCGGAATAATCACGCACCATATCCTGAATCATGGTGTTCATTTGACGGGAAATTTCCGCCCGCGCCCGTGTTGCCGCTACCGTCCGCGACTGATTCAACGACGCCAACTTCGCGGTTCCAATGCCCACCAGCGCGTCTTCCGGGGTCTTCTTGATCGCGTCCTTGACAAACTGCGGGACAACGCCGCCAATTCTCCGCTCCGGCTTGCTCGCCGCAGTGGTGGTAGTTCCGGCGGCGGGTGCATCCGATTTTTTGGGACTGGAACCACAGCCCATAAAACCCAGCGCGCAGCACAACACCACGGTAATTCCGATAATCTTCTTCATAACAATACTCCTTGATCATTTTATTAAAAGACATACGTCTTTATTGGTAATATATCGCAAATATAAGCTTTTTTCAAGTTTATAATGTTGTACATCAGGCGCCGCCTGATATTGAAGAATTTTTACCACGGAGTACACGGAGTTTCACGGAGGAAATTCGCTTTATAACTCCGTGCAGCTCCATGGTAAAAAATTCTTACCTTGACTTAAAGGTTTTAATCATCGCTTAGTTCTGAAATCTTTAATACAACAGTACTTCCTCCAGATAAATCACCGCTCCATGACGCTTTTGTACCATCTGAGATATAACCAGTAGAAATATACACCGCATACGAAGTATTTTTTTCACTGTGCGCGTTAACTTTTTGATTGGGGTGTATTTGTGATTGACCATCATTCACCATTTTTTGAGTACCATTAAAATAGATCTTGAAATTCCTTACCACTTGTGTGTCATTCTCAATCCGCAAATCCCCGCCTTCCTCTTTACACGCGGCAAATCCCAAGATGATGATTGCCAAAACAACAGCAACCCCCCCCCCCCCAAA
>Ga0268262_10005944_pt1 | contig 11893 bp, 10 predicted proteins | sample TergutNc150P3_FD_190354 | JGI IMG/M metagenome (GOLD analysis project Ga0268262, IMG submission 190354) | Nasutitermes corniger P3 segment gut microbial community from laboratory colony in Florida, USA - Nc150 P3 (SPAdes) (version 2) | ecosystem: Host-associated > Arthropoda: Insects >... | reverse complement strand
CACGACGCCCACGGCGTAAGATCGGGGTTATAACAGAGAGTCGGGATTTTTATATTCACCTTTTGGGCGGCTTGAAGGATTGTCGTCCCCGGTTCTACTTCAAGCGCTTTACCGTTTATCGTTAAATTAATCATGTTCTTCCCCCTTATGCCTTTATCACCGCGTTAAATTTACATGAAACCAAGCACTCGCCGCACTTTATACACTCGGCGCTGTTAATCCTGTAAGGCGGACGTTTTTTATCGGGATAACTCGACGCGTTTTCGGCGACAATGCAGTTACCCGGACATTTTTTCGCGCACGCTCCGCAGCCAATACACTTTGAAGCGTCAATGCTGTATTTGACAAGTTTTCTGCACTTGCCGGAGCGGCATTTTTTATCGTGTATATGCTCTATGTATTCTTCGCGGAAATTTTTAAGAGTGGAAATAGTCGGGTTTGCCGCCGTACAGCCAAGCATACAAAGCGACGCTCTTGTCATCGCAGTTCCGATATCTTCAAGTTTTAAAAGGTCTTCGTCCTGTCCCCTGCCCTCTGCGATCTTTTCCAGTATTTTTAAAATCTGCGTGGTTCCAATCCGGCACGGAGAACATTTACCGCAGCTTTCATCGACGCAGAATTCCATGTAGAAGCGCGATACGTCCACTACGCAGTCATCCTCGTCCATTACGATCATACCGCCTGAACCCATCATGGAGCCGTTGGCGACCAAAGATTCAAAATCAATCGGAACATCAAGGGATTTTTCGGTAAGAATACCGCCGGACGGTCCGCCCGACTGCACTCCCTTAAATTTTTTATCGTCCTTGATTCCGCCGCCCACGTCGTAAACAAGTTCGCGTAACGTAGTGCCCATTGGAACTTCGACAAGCCCCGAATATTTAACTTTTCCCGTAAGCGCGAAAACTTTTGTTCCCTTGGATTTTTCAGTACCGATTTTAGCAAGCCACGCGCCGCCCTTCGCCGTAATGACAGGTACGTTCGCGAGCGATTCAACATTGTTAATGATTGTCGGCTTCTGCCACAAACCTTTATTCGCCGGAAACGGCGGTTTGGGAACCGGCATTCCGCGGTTGCCTTCTACGGATTTAATAAGAGCGGTTTCTTCGCCGCAGACAAACGCGCCCGCGCCGAGACGGATTTCTATATCAAAATCAAAACCGGAACCGAGGATATCTTTCCCTATCAGTCCGTATTCGCGCGCCTGAGCAATGGCAATTTTCAAGCGTTCAATAGCGAGCGGATACTCGGCACGAATATAAACAAACCCCTGATGGGAACCGATCGCCTTGCCCGCGGTTATCATGCCTTCTATGACCGAGTGGGGGTCGCCCTCAATGGTAGAACGATCCATGTAAGCGCCGGGATCGCCTTCGTCCGCGTTGCAGATAACGAATTTTTCATCGCCTACAGCTTTGCGCGCCAAATCCCATTTTAACCATGTCGGGAAACCTGCGCCGCCTCTTCCGCGAAGACCGGATACTTTCATTTCTTCGATTACTTGTTCTGACGTCCAGTCAAAGAGAACTTTTTCAAGACCCAAGTAACCGTCGCGCGCGATATATTCGTCGATGCTTTCAGGATCAATCACGCCGCAGTTGCGAAGCACGACGCGAAGCTGTTTATTGGTATTTGCCATTTTATCATTCCCCCTTTTTTTACGAAGCTAAAATATCAGCGGCAGGACGTTCCAGAGCGTAATCTTTTAAAATTTCTCTGCCGATTATATGTTTTTGAATGATCGATTTTGTTACTTCCGGATCTACCATGCCGTAAATTACGGGCGTCATACCCGGAACAATAATTTCTACGGTAGGTTCGGAATGGCACAACCCCATACAGCCTGTTTGTTTCACGCGGCAATTTGTAAGTCTTTTTTCTTTAATTTCGCTGTTAAACGCTTCCAGAGCCTGTTTCGCCCCGGCGGCTATACCGCAAGTTCCCATACCGATAACAATCTGAATCTCTTTGCCGTCGGCTTTAACCTTGTTAAATTCGGCTTTTTTTTCTTCTCTTAATTTTCTTAAGTCGTTAAGACTCAATTTTGCCATAATATTTACTCCTCTTTACTGACAGTATTTATCAACCTTGCGGCGGCGGATAATCTACACACTCTGATACTTGGCGATAATGCCAGAGATCATATCCTTGGTGAGTTTGCCGTAAGTATCGTTTCCGATTGTAAGAACCGGCGCGAGACCGCAGCAGCCTACACAGCGCACAGGGTCAACTGAAAACTTACCGTCGTCGGTAACGCCGTCGGGCTCAAGCCCCAAAAGATTTCTGGTTTCGTCGATTAAATCCTGACTGCCTTTCAGGTAGCAGGCTGTTCCCAGGCATACGGAAACTTTGTGTTTTCCCGGCTTTGTTGTTTTAAAAAAGTGGTAAAAAGTAATAACCCCGTATATTCGGGCAAGGGAAATCCCCGTAAGCCTTGCCAATTGTTCAGCGGCAGGACGGGAAATATATCCGTAAACTTCCTGAGTTTTATGGAGAATCATGATAAGACTCCCCGGTTTAACCTTCCATTCGTCTATAAACGATAATAATTCCTGGGGAAAAGTAATATCCCCTTCCGGTTTTGCCATGTGTCCCCCTTTTCAAATGTATAGGGTATTGTAGCTATTTATTGAAAGTTTGACAAGTACCGTAAGGGAGAGAACAAAAAAAACGCTAACTTCCCATTAACAGAAAGTTAGCGGATGGGCGATACAAGACTTGAACTTGTGACCCCCAGCGTGTCGAGCTGGTGCTCTAACCAACTGAGCTAACCGCCCTGAAACTTAAATTAGTTTCCAGTGATACTAAAGATAAAATAAATAATAAAAGGTGTCAATAGGAATAAATTTAGAGATTTTTAAATTACACAACCCCAATGGCGGTTTACTACATCTGACCACATGATATGTGGTCAGATGTAGGGCGCGGCTAGCCGCCGCCCGTAAACCGCTACGATAAGCGACGTTTTAATGTCGCATACATCTTATTTTACTCTTTCGCGGATAGCGACGTTTACTTCTATTTTTATATTATGCGCGGGGTCTATTTCCATTGGGACAATAAGAGCTTCCACTTCGCCCAAGTTTGTAGAAACTTCCATGTTATCGCCTGTAAAGAGCGCAGGCGGTGTAAGGTCAAACTTAAAGCCAAGATCATGAAGCTTGGTTACAGCTTGCGCTGTAATCATGTTCGCCAATTCCTGAATGGTAGCTTTAGCCAACTCGTCAAGATTCGCAAAGACTTCGCCGTTCATTTTGCCGGCTACATATAACGCCGATTCTTTTTTCATATCAAAAAGAACGCGCCCCTCTACGTCGCCCGCAAGTCCGACAAGAGCCGCAACGCCCATGATAGCCATTGAAGTGGGCTTAAGGTAGATATCGCCGCGCTTTATTTCAGAATTTAACACCTCTTTTAGCACACTGTAAGCGGCTTCTACAAAGGGGTTGATATACTCGACTCTCATAATATACTCCTTTTATTTAATTATTATGCGCTATGTAAAAATGCTGAAACAGGATCATCTGCCATTGACTGCCAAACAATACCGTTTAGTTCTTCATTCCTACCCAAGATAGCAACTCCGTTATTTTTCAGTTTCTCTGAAAAATCCGCGATAAGTTTGTCCTGTACCGCTTGCGGTAAAAATGAAATAATATCCCTTGCAAGAATAATATCCACTTCCGGCAAGGTGTTATCATTAGTTATATCATGGTATTCAAAAACAATCGAGTCCTTTATAAGCTGGTTAAAAGAATACCCGTTTGTTCCGCGCACCATAAAAGGTCTGCAATAATCAGGCGCTTCTTCCAGATTATAGACCATATTCGGCGCTTGTGAAACAGCCATGATATCGTTATCGTTAGCCCATATTTTAATACGGGCGTTAGGATATTTTGTTTTAACTATACACGCAAAAGAATAAGTTTCATAACCCTTCCCGCTGCCGATATTCCATATATTGATATTCGGCGACGTAAAATCAGGCAGAATTTTTCTGATAGAAGCGGCATAAGCCTCAGTCCAGAACTGATTTGTACACGGAGACTCAAACTCTTCAAGGAATTCTTCGGCTTCTGAAGCGCTCCGTAACTGCAATTCTTCTCCGGATCTCCTTGAACTCCACTCAGCGAAACGCTTGAAAAGCCATTTTTCATTCACAGGCGTAGTATAGAAATGTTTTAAAGCGGCAAGGCTTTCCTGGATAAATCCGACAGCCGTATTAGCGGCGGCTTTCTGCGCCAAGGGCTGATCCGCAGCCGCAGGCGGCGGCACAAAGAAATCGCCGTCAGGCGATACCGCGGCATGCGATTTGCTTTTATCTTCTTCTTTAACGGAAAAGATACGGACAGCGTCAAGAATGATATAAAGATCGCCCTGTTTTTCAACAACGCCGCTTATGTACTTAATATTGATATCACCGAAAATCGGGTGCGGCGGCTGCATTGTATCTTTCTGTATTCCTACAACCTTATCAATCTTGTCTACAATTGTTCCATATACTTGTTCGTTAATATGAAGGATCAGCATATTTTCCAAGCCTTCATGTTTCCTGTCTACAGGTAAATGAAAAAACTGCCTTAAATCGACTATTGGAATAATATCGCCGCGCAGGTTATACACGCCCCGGACATAAGAGGCGGCATTGGGTACAAATGTAAATTTATCGGCTTTCGCGATTTCTTTTACGCTCATAATATCAACGCCGTAATCTTTACCGGCAAGAGAGAATGTGACCATTTTAAAATCAACATTATCTACCCGTTCTTTTTGTTCCTGTAAATCGGCGTTTACCTGTTCTAAATCTTTAATTACTGCATTCGCCATGTCTTACCTGCCACTCGGTGAAGCTTCGCGGATTCGGCGCTGCTCCATTTCTTTTTTAAGTCCCAAATCCAACAACTGACCAACATCAATGATAAGAGAAACCGATCCGTCTCCCAATATTGAAGCCCCGGCAATTCCCGGAGAATTCGTAAACTGATCTCTTAACGGCTTGATAACGACGTCTTCCTCGCCGATAAGGCTGTCTACCATAAAGCCCATTTTTTTCTCAGCCGTTCCGACAATTACAATGAAGTGATACTCCGTTTGTTCTTCCGTTTTAATTCCGAACAAGCGGTTAAGCCGCAGCAGTGAAATAACATCACTGCGGATATTAAAGACTTCGTAATTATCAATCTTCTTAATTTCTTCCGGTTTGATCCGCAAACTTTCGATAACCGATGTAATCGGTATTGAATAGATTTCCGGTCCAACCTTGACCAGAAGACCCTGAATAATGGCGAGAGTAAGAGGCAGTTTAATTGTAAACTTTGTTCCCTTGCCCAGTTCCGAGTTGACTGTAACCGTACCGTTAAGACTGTCAATCGAGCGGCGTACAACGTCAAGTCCGACGCCGCGTCCTGAAATGGCGGTTATCTGTTTTGATGTTGAAAAGCCGGGTTCAAAGATAAGATTAAAGGCTTCAATATCTGTAAGAACTTTGTTCGGGCTGATAATTCCGCGTTCTACGGCTTTTGCCTTTACCGCGTCAACATCAATACCGCCGCCGTCGTCCGCGATTTCGATTACGATCATGTTGCCTTCGTTGGCGGCTTTTAAGAGCACCATGCCTTCTTCCGGCTTGCCGGCGGCTTTTCTTATTTCCGCGGATTCAATTCCGTGGTCGATAGAGTTACGCACTGAGTGCATAATAGGATCAAGCAGGTCTTCGACTACCGATTTATCAAGTTCTGTGTCTTCACCTTCGATAACCAGATTGATTTTTTTGTTGAGCGTTTTTGAAAGATCGCGTACAAGGCGCGGGAAACGGCTGAATATCTGGCTGATGGGAACCATGCGGATACGCATGACGCCTTCCTGAAGCTCGCCTGTGATGCGCCCGAGGTTCTGCGAAGTAGAGCGGAATTTCGCTATACTGCCCTTGAATGCCGCCTCAAAAGGATCAAACATTGTAAACATATCGCCGTAATTTTCGGTAATTTCCTTACGGATATCTTTTACCGATTTTCCCTCTTGTATGTTTTCAAGGTAATCGGGCAGATTATCAAACAGATCTTTTACTTTGTCGCGGTATTGGTTTTCTATATCGCGTAACTGCGCCGTAAGATCTCCAAACTGCATGCTGATCTGGTTGAATGTCGCTTTGGTAATAACCGTTTCCGAAACAAGATTTAACAAGTCGTCAATGCGCTTTGAATCTACGCGGAGAATTGATCCCGCTTCTTTGCCGGCTTTCTTTGCGTCTTCCGAAGCGGCGGCGCCGGCTTTCGGAGCAGGCTTAGCCGCAGGAGCGGCAGCCGCGGCAGGAGCCGGAGCGGCGGCGGCAGGAGCTGCGGCAGGCGCAGGAGCTGCGGCAGGCGCAGGAGCTGCGGCAGGCGCAGGAGCCGGAGCAGGCGCAGGAGCCGCTGCAGCCGGAGCGGCAGCAAGAGCGGAAATATCAGAAACACTCGCGTCTAAACTTACATCAGGTAAAATACATGAAGTTTTTAATTTTCCGGCATCTTCCTTAGAAGCGACATAATAATCCACAACGGGGAAAAAGTTATCGCCATAAAGCTGTTCAAAATCGGGAGCGGTTTTTAAGACGGTTCCCTTTCCTTTAAGAACGGCGTAAACCTGAATACCGCCTACGGTATTCATCAAACTATTTTCATCAAATTTTACAGAGACTTTGTATATCGGCATTCCGCCGTCAACAGAGTCTCTTAACTCTAAAATTTCTCTTTCGCTTAACCCTCCGCCTGAAGCGGCAGGAGCCGGAGCGGCTGCAGGAGCGGCGACCGGAGCCGGAGCTGGAGCGGCGGCAGGTTTTTTTGCCGCGCCTTTTTTACTTCCAGCTCCTGCAGGTAACAACGCATTAAGTTTACCTGTTATTTCGGAAATATCATCTTCATATACAGAACCGCTCATCCGTTTGTCAAGCATTGCTTTAATTACGTCAATAGCCTGAAGAAGAGTATCGACAACATCCTCGTTAACTGACAATTGATCAGAACGAATAGCATCAAAAACATCTTCAACCAAGTGGGCAAAATGAGAAAGTTCCATAAATTCCACGGTTGCGGAGCCGCCCTTAAGGGTATGAACCGCGCGGAAAATTTCATCCACGGCTTCTTTATTCGCACCCTCGTTTTCAAGAACTAGCACGTTTTGTTCAAGAGTATCTACTTGCATTTGAGCCTCACTGAAAAAATCCTTGAGCAGTTCTTCATTATTAGGATCAAGATAATCACTCATATTTATAATATTCCTCTAATTATTAATAAAAGTCAAGATAGTAAGTCTACAAAATAGGAAGAATTTTAATCTACTTATAATTATGAAAAATATATATAATTGCTTTTTATTTATAAAAGTATTAAAATAAAAATATGAAGCGTTTTTTATTATCTCTTTTGGTATTTTTGCTGTTTATATGCAGTTCTGCCTTTTCCGGAGCTTCTGAACTGGAAATTTTAGGGGGATTTAACGGTTTTACTTATGATCCGAATAAAACTGACGCGTATTCCGAGCCAAAAAAAGAAAAAGAGTTCACTTATTACCCATTTTTGCTGGGAAATATCAATTTTAGGCATAATATCTCAGAAATGATGAATTTTACCCTTAATATTGAGAGGGATAATATACTTCAAAACAGTTTAAGCGCCTTATTTGGGGTAAAAACAGACTTTATCAACGTTAATTTCGGCATTTTTGCCGGATTAACCGATAAACTTGCCATGCCTGACGCCGGAATTACCGGAAATTTGGAGTTAACCGCCGGAAAAATCCTGTTTTTTTCCGTTTCAGGGGCGTCAACCGTAGGCACTCAGTATGACTTTACAAGCAATAACTGCCGTGAAACTGCCGAAGCCAGGCTTGGGTTCTGGGCAGGGAACACTATTCCTTCCGTTTCCGCAAGTATGAAGACTTTTTCAAGACGGGTAGAAGACGATATTTTTCTGGACGATACATTGTACAAATTCTCTGCAAAACTGGATTTTCTTGTAAAAAATACCAATACTTCAGGATATGTCAACGCCGGGTATCAGGCGTATTCGCGGATTTATAAAAAGCCAAAGAGCGAATTTAAAGATTCATTAAAATCATATTTTGCAGGTTTTGGACTCTATTGGTACGGTAAACCTGCCGGGTTTAAAATCGGAGCCGAACTGCCTTTTATTATTCAACCGGAATATCCAATGACTGCCGCCTCAACTCATTTTTTATTTTTCAAAGCATACGCCGGTTTTGTTTTTACATTTGACCAAGACTAATAAGGAAAATTATGACAGAGATTGATTTTGTAATCCGTTTATGCATTGCCTTTGCCGCGGGCGGTATTATCGGTATAGAACGATCAAGCCGACGCCAAGTCGCCGGGCTTCGCACCCATATACTTATTGCAATCGGCTCATGCTGTCTTATGATGCTTTCGATCTGGCTTCCCCAGCAATTACACGCCGGAGACCCGGGAAGAATAGCGGCGCAGGTTGTTTCCGGCATGGGATTTTTAGGCGCTGGCGCGATAATCCGCCTCGGCAGTAATATCAGGGGGCTTACTACCGCCGCATCACTTTGGCTTACAGCAGCGGTAGGGCTTGCCATCGGGGCTGGAATGTTTATCGCCGCTTTAACAACCGTAATTCTTGCAATCATTACTCTTATATTACTTAACCGCCTTGAAAGAAAATTGTTTCCCGAAGATAATTGGAAACAATGAATGGGAAACATCTTACAGTAAGCGAACTTACGGAACAAATCCGCTTGAATCTTGAAGGTTCTTTCTCTTACGTCTGCGTAGAAGGTGAAATTTCCAACTGCAGACCGGCAAGCTCCGGTCATCTTTATTTTAGTTTAAAAGACTCAGGCGCTAAAATTGACGCCATAATGTTTAAAAACAAATTAAGAACCATAAACTTTGAACCAAAAGACGGAATGTTAATGCGCGTGCGCGGAGCTCTTTCCGTTTACGCTCCTCGCGGCTCCTACTCCATTGTCTGCGAAGAAATGGAAATCGCGGGGGCTGGCGAAATTCTCGCCTTGCTGGAAAAAAGAAAACAAAAACTTGCGGCGGAAGGGCTTTTTGACGAAGAAAAAAAACGCCCCCTGCCCCGTTTTCCAGAAACTGTCGGCGTTGTAAGTTCTCCCACAGGGGCGGCGTTACGCGACATTTTAAACATACTCGCAAGACGCGCTCCTTGTATCAAGGTGGTAATTCTTCCGGCTCCCGTGCAGGGGGACGATGCGGCTTCGATAATCGCGGCGCGGATAAAACAGGCTAACCAATGGCATCTTGCCGATATTTTAATCGTGGGAAGGGGCGGAGGCTCTATCGAGGATCTACTGCCCTTCTCCGACGAGGAAGTTGTACGCGCCGTAGCGAAGTCAAAGATTCCCACAGTCAGCGCGGTCGGACACGAAATTGACTGGGCGTTATGCGACTATTCCGCCGATCTCCGCGCGCCTACGCCGTCAGCGGCGGCGGAACTGGTAAGCGAGAATTATTTTGCCGTGCTGGATTTTATTCAAAGCACAGCGGAAGATTTTATGTCCGTTATGTGCACACGCATGGAAAGGGCGAAACTTCTTTTAAAACCGTTTGATCCGCAGGATATGGAATACCGTTTCCGCTCGATTTTACAGCCGCGCTTAATCCGCCTTGACGACGCAAAAGAAGCGCTTATTACCGCTGTTTCCGGCAAATGCGCCGCAATCAGAAAAAGAATCGAGCTATCCTCAGCGGTTCTTGAGACCGCAAGCCCTCTTGCCGTTATGGAGCGCGGATTTTCGGTTGTGACAAATTCAAGCGGCAAAATAGTTAAGAGTTCAGATAACGTAAAACACGGCGAAAAAATTTGCATTAGACCGTTAAAAGGAAAAATAGACGCGGTTGTAGAAAGCGCGGCGAAGTAAGGAGCAAAACATGGCGAAGAAAAGCGTACCGGCAAAAAGCGGCGGCATGAAAAGTTTTGAAGATCAGCTCGCAAGGCTGGAAAAACTCGGCGAGCAGATAAAAAAAACCGATATTCCACTGGACGAGGCGTTAGCCGCTTTTGAGGAAGGAATACGCCTTGCGAAAACACTGGAAAAAACCCTCGAAAAAATAGAAAACCGCATAGAAATACTGATGAATTCGACAGAGACTACTTCAGACGAGTCGCCTGATTTAGAATTATTTGAAACGGGAGAGTAAAATGTCCAGCCGTATCGCCGTACTGCCGCCGGAAGAGGCTCTGCGTATTGCCGCCGGAGAAGTTATCGACCGCCCTGCCGCGCTTGTGAGGGAATTTCTTGACAACGCCATAGACGCAGGCTCATTGAACATTGAAATCTCAATCGAAGAAGGCGGTTGTAAAAAAGTTGAAGTCTCCGACGACGGCGGCGGCATGACACGCGAAGATTTGGCAATCTGCTCGCTTACCCACGCGACAAGCAAAATAAAATGCCTTGATGATTTAAATACCGCCAATACGCTCGGCTTTAGAGGCGAGGCATTGGCGGCTGCCTGCGCCGTAGCGCGTCTTGAAATTATCAGTTCTGTTGACGGAAGGGATGCGTGGCGGTTTGCAGTAGGTCCCGGAGAAGCGCGCGCGCCCGAAATCGAACAAACGCGCAGAACAAAGGGCTCGACTGTCAGGGCGTTAAATCTTTACGACACTATTCCGGCGCGTAAACGATTTTTAAAAAGAGAAGGCAGTGAGGCGACATTGTGCCGCCAGGTCTTTATTGAAAAAGCTCTCGCCTTTAACGGCATTAATTTCCGTTATGTGCAAGACGGGAAGTTAAAAGATTTTCTGCCTGCCGTTAAAACAAAAAAAGAGCGTTTTGCCGCCGTGTTGCAAACAGGCGAAGAAAATTTTTTGCATGAAATAAATGTTACAGGATCGGGTTTTTCCGCGACCATAGTTATCGGCGGACCTGAGCTTTTCAGAAGCGACAGGCGGCAGCTTTATATTTTTGCTAACGGCAGAAAAATACAGGAATATTCGCTGGTTCAGGCTGTTGAATACGGCTCTCAGGGGTGGTTCCCTAACGGCGTCCACCCTGTTGCGGCGGTCTACGTGGAAATAGATCCGTCTCTTGCGGATTTTAACATCCACCCTGCAAAACGCGAGGTGCGCTTCCGCGATCCCGGCGCGATTCATCAGGCGATCTCAGGCGGAGTCAAAAACTTTTTTCACGGTTTGTATCTTAAAAACTCCGGCAGAGAACCCAGAGAACCTAAAGAACCCGAAGACGAACAGAGTTATGAAGAAAGGAGAGGCTATCACAGCGACAGAGAATCGTCCTCAAAATATCCGCAAGGATATCCGCAAGAAGTCGAAAGAGAGTTTGCATTTACATATAACAAAAACATTTCCGATGTTAAACGCAATACGGAAGAATACGACAAGTTTACCAGTTTTGTTTCCGCTTCCCTGCGTAACCGCGAAAATTCATCTTCAAACGTATCCGTTCCGGCATACGGCGACATGCGCTATGCCGGAAAAATATTTGATCTGTTTATCTTGATGGAATGGGGAGACAAACTTTATATTATCGACCAGCACGCGGCGCATGAACGTATCTTATACAATAAATTTTTAAATGAGCCTGTCCCGAAACAGGAACTGCTTGCGCCCATTCCTTTCGCCACGGAAAGCGACGAGGAAGACGCTTTTCTTTCGGCTAACCGCGAAGAATTGTCGCGCCTCGGCGTTGAAATTGAAAAAGACGCGGAAAGCTGGAGTATTACGGCTCTGCCAGCGGATTGGCGGATGGGCGACGCTGAAACCGTGAAAGAAATTCTTGAACTGCGGCAGGCTGGTGAAAGCATAGCGAACCGCTGGGCGGCGACATTCTGCTGCCGCGCGGCAATCAAAGACGGGGACATTCTTGACGACGCGACCGCGTTTGAACTTGGCAA
>Ga0268262_10005943_pt1 | contig 11894 bp, 16 predicted proteins | sample TergutNc150P3_FD_190354 | JGI IMG/M metagenome (GOLD analysis project Ga0268262, IMG submission 190354) | Nasutitermes corniger P3 segment gut microbial community from laboratory colony in Florida, USA - Nc150 P3 (SPAdes) (version 2) | ecosystem: Host-associated > Arthropoda: Insects >... | reverse complement strand
CCTTTATCAAAAGCAAAACACGACCAAACGGCTATTGTGCAGGGGCATTGGTTGACAATAACGGCCCCATTCAAGTTATGACAAATGACAAGTAAAAAACACGAATTCCGCAAATCCCTCTATATACCCTATATTTATTCTTTTTCTTTTTTTTTATTATATAATTGTCATAGAATAAATGGTTAAAGTATATATAGAAGCTAAATTGAAAACCATGACAAGACTAGGAATTAATTGTCATTTCTGACAAGACTAATTGTCATTTTTCCAGTGAAGGGAGAGCGTGTACCCCCAAAATTGCCACTTTTTGATATTACCAAATTCATTTTGTGTCATAAAAAGCCTATTTTTAGCCTGTTTTCCAACCCCCTATAGGGGCGCATGGGGGAATAGGAAAACGCACCCGCAGGATGTAGATGAACAAAGGTTACACGTTCCAGCGCCGGACAAGTCCCACATTTCTAGTAAATCGAGGCGGGGTTTATCTCGCCGTCTGCGCTACGGACAAAGCGAGGTATATAAAAATTACAGGTGATATTAACAACTACAAATAAAGCATTATTCGACAAGCCCAATTCCAATCCAATATCTTTCCGTTGACGTTCTGCTCTGCTCAAAACCCATCTCTTTAAGCCGCAGGGTAAAAAACCTCTCGCTTACAGCGTGTTCGTTGTTTTCTTCGCACCAGTCAGAATAAGCTTTGTATAGCTTTTTAATTTGTATTGTCATTTCCTTTTTTTGCCTGCATTTTTCCTTTATAAAATTTCCGATAACGTCCATTTCCCCCCTGTATTCGTCAGTGGCAAACAATACAGCCTTTGGCGTTTTAAGCCGTTCCTGTTTCCAGTTCGCTATACCTTCCAACAGCCAGTTCAGGATGCCGCTTGCTTCTTCCCGCAGTTTCAATTCCAAATGCTTGTCCTGTTTTTCTTCCGGTATCCTTTCGGTGAAAGGGATTAGCTTTATCCTCCGCCATATTCCATGATCAGTGCCTTTAATAACAGGCTTGTGGTTAGTCGCCATGAAAATCTTGAAAGTAGGCTTGAAATTAAAAAACTCCCCATACAAAAACCTTGCCGTCATTTCGTCGTTGCCTGTTATCTTTTTTATTAGCGGTTCGGACAGCCGCCGCCCCTGCTCAACTTCAGTCGTCGTAACAAACCGGGTACTCCGCAGGCGAGCCACGTCATTTGAAAAATTATCCCCTGTTTTTTTCATAAATGTTTCGGTAGGCGTTGCGGTTGCGTAATCGCCCAATATATACATAATCGTATTCAAAAAGGTTGATTTTCCGTTTGCGCCAGTACCGTACAGAATGAACATCGTCTGCTCTGAAATGTCGCCGGACAAAGACCACCCCGCCGCAGTCTGGACAAATTTAATAATGTCCGCTTTATAATCCATTATCTCACGGACAAACTTCTTCCACATCGGGCAATCCGCCGCAGGGTCATAATCCACATTGGCGATTTTAGTAATCATGTCCTCTGGCTTATGTTCCCTGAATTCGCCGCTTTGAATATCGACAGTCCCATTCTTCACATTCAAGAGCCACGGATTGCTGTCCAGCTCGTCGGTTCTAATACGCAGGGCGGAAATCCATGTTGCCGCCTCTACAAAAGCTTTTCGCCGCCTTACGCTCTCGCTCATCATCGCCGCTTTTTCTATGTCAATCCGTTCCCTGTAGTCTGCGGTTTTCAGAAGCTCGTCGTAAATATTGCGTACCATTTCAAGCCCTTTTTCGTGTATCAAAGCCCCGCCTTCGTCCATTTCCCAAAACTTGCCGTTCCACACAATCCATTTTCTCCATGCGGCGTTATACCGGATATTGCGCCCATGCTCTTTTACAAGGCGCATGGCGTTAGTGCTGTCCGTAAACTGGATTAGCCCTTTTTTGAATTCATTAATCCGCAGGAATACAGACTCGTCCCCAATAGGCTCTTTCATTTAATTACTCCTTAGATATAGTTTGCGTTAGCAAACAAGTTAAATCGGAATTCTTGATCGCAGATCAAGAAAAACCTCCCTTTTCTAAAACAACTGCGTACATCTTGAACCTGTACGCAAGCAAATCAAACGCAAGCTCTTTTGTTACGCTTGGCAGTTCATTGATGCACCGCAAGTACATTTGGTACAGCAAAGTCAGCGACCCCGGTTTCCGTAAATATTCGCCGTTAATAAAAAATGCACACGCCCTGTATTCGTCATCGGGCATTTCTTTTTTGCTAATCCTGTACCACATTATCAAATCGTCAGCCCATTCAATTTCATGCGCCGCAAATTCCTCTAAGGTTTTTTGTTGCTTGCGTATACTGTCTTTATATTTCTCCTCTGGCGTTTTCCGCTTCATTTGCCCTCATTCCAGATGTATACCTTCGCTGCTTCTCCCGCCGCCGTCCTACCATCCCCAAAAGTGATGAAAGCCCAAAACGCCCACCACCCTGGAGCGTCAATTTCCCCTTCAATAACTTCGTGAAAAATAATGCCAGTTTCCGCATCGCCGACAGCGGCGGCCAGTTCCCCAGTTTTGCCGTTAGGCTTGCGATACTTGATAACCGCTGAAATAATCCCTTCCAAATCACAGAAAGTTCTTATTGTTATGCGTAACGCCGTTTGCCCCTTAAATATTTTCATTTCCTATTCTCCAAGTTTGCTTTCCAAAACAATTTCTCTTGTAACACAAGACTTCATTACTAAATCCTGCCTTGCTTTGAGAAACCGACCAAATAGGCAATCCCGGATAAAGGTTTTCGTAACTATTCGGGCAAATAAAAGCAGCCCACGGAACACCGCCCCTGCCGCTTGTACTGTGTCCGCATTAGTTCTGTAATATCCCGCTTCACACGCTGTTTCCGCTATGCTTCCCGCATAGTCCAGCAATCCCCTAAAAAATCCCCTCGAATTCCTTAAAATGTGTTCTGCCTGGACAGTATCCGATGCAGAACGGATATAACAAAATGTAAAAGAATGTTTATCAGTTCCATTCAATGCGTCCTGGGCTTTTCTGATTGCGCTGAAAATCCTATTTGTTTCTGAATTTGCGCTTACATTTTCCGTACATAGCCTTGAAATAGAACGCCTGTTGCTGTTTAACATTGCTGCCTTTATAGTTTCCACCACACTACGGAAAAATAAAGAATGGCGGTTAAGTGCTGTTGAATTGCCAGCAATTTGTGCCAAATTACGCTTATAACTTCCTGTTATAAATCTGTTATCTGGTAATGATACCCCTTGCGTTAATGTACGGACATAGCTTTGGCCTCCGCTTGCCGTATAAGTGAAATACCATGACCAAATTATATTGCAATAAACAACCCAACTGTGAAAAACAATATAAGGATCTAATCCGTATTCCTCTAAGTAATCCTCATATAAGTCGCTAAACTGGCCTTTGTAGCAATCGCCTCCATAGTCGAACCTTGTCCAAAAATAGTGTGCCCAGCCGCCAAACCAAACATAATCGCCTGCCGTAATGCTTCCGTTTATTCGGAAAGTATTTGTTTTCCAACCAACAGGCCATCTGGGAGGGTAGACCGTTACGTCAATAATATTTTCATTCTGGGATTTCCTTGCGTATGGCTTGTTGTTTGCGTGTGTGTAAAGGCAAGGTAAAAAATCCCAATCGCAATAATCGTCATAGCAATACACATAGGCATTGCACAAACCATTGCCTGTTTGCGGTACAAGGTATTTATTAAGCGCATATTCGCTATCCAGCGTAGGACGGTCATAAGTAACTACATTTATCGGAAAAGGATTTGGCCCTGTTATCTGGCTCCCAATCGTATTAGTACCAATAGTAGGATCGACAACCACCGGATACTTGGCTTCAGCAAGCCAATTTTCGGGTATCGTTATGCGTAACTCATTGCCGGCAACCGACAATTCCCCCCAGCACCGCCGCCCCCTTGCGTCAATAATTTCCGGCCTATGGATATGGCAAAGTTTGCCAGTCCCTTCGCCAACTAGCTTTTCCTTTTTGTAGACGGCATAAGACCCCTTCAAAAAAGGTTCTTCTACAAAATCCGGCTGTCGGAAAAAGTCAAAGCTTTCAGCCCCTTCCATGCGTAAAGAAATGACATTGCTTTCTGGTTCCCTGTTCAAGACACAATCGTATTCAAAAGCCGTATCGCCGAGTATCGTAAACCGATGGGAACGCCGCCGCCCCTTGTATAAAAGTCGCTGTTTATCGCCCCTTAGCGTAAACCCCTCATCATCAGTCGGAATAAACCTCAAACCCTGCTTAAAGCGATGAAGCCCAAAAGACGGCGTTTTTTTCCCAAGTACAACAGGACAAGGAAAGTCATACAAAGATTGGCGAAATACAGCTTCGCTTTTTACTGTCCGAGTATTGTTATTTCCCATGAAACTTGTAGTGTATCGGCTGATGTAACATTAACGTATGGCGTAATTTGAGCGTAAGCCAGACAATTAGCTGAACCGCTATTGCCGTTAAGCAGACACGCCTCATTTATGCCGTTGGCGTTCAAGTTTCCGGCGGCAAATGTAGCCCGATATGAAAGGGTAGTATCGCCGACACTACCCCATGCCGCAGTTAAAGCTGGGTAATTGGCATCAAGGGCTTTCATGCTTCCTGTTGGCGTATTGCACCTGGTATTTGTTTTGGTACTATTTCCTGTCCAGCCAGTGCCAACTTGAATATAACCGTTTGCGCTTGATACTTTAGTTTTAACAGGTGAAGCCAAGAGAGCATCAGCAATTAAAGCATCTCCCTCACGAGTAACTATGTTGTGATGCCTGGCGACCATCTTTCGGCCTTGCAATCCAAGCATACGCCGGAAGAACCCAGGCTTAACCCGCTTTACATTTCCGCTTTCGTCCAAAACCTGAACCGTAACCCGCCCTTTAATCTTAATTCTGTCTTTCATTACTTACCTCCAATAATCAAAGTACCGCCAATGCCAACAGCAAGGCCGCCTAATAAACAAACCGCCCCGGCAATAACAGCGTTTTTTATTCCAACCCTTTTTGCTTCTTTAACTGCTTTTATTTGCCCTTCCGCTTCCAACCGCCAGCGCAACGCCTCGGCTTGCTGTAGCGTTGCTTCACGCATCGCCGCCGCTTCACGTTCAATGACAGATAAAACCGCTTCCTTTGCGGCTTCCGCAGCGGCCTTCTGTATTTCTTCATGCGCCGCCTCGGTCAATGCGTCAATCAAAAGGTCTATTTCGTATTCGCTGTATAGCCTCGTCCCGCTTTCTGTCAAATTCGGCGGTTGCCCTGTCAGCGGCTCGGCGTACACCGGGGATGTCGTCAAGAAACTCAACAGGATCACGGTTGCGGTAATCTTCTCGCATGGCCTCAATCTCAATTTGCTTTTCCACATACTTGATTAACTCCTTATCACGCTTTTGAAAAAACCTAAAAGCGTAAAAAATACAGAACACTATTACAGAGCATAAAATCCCTGTAATTATCCCCTTAGCAAAATCAGTCAGTTTACTCATGGTCTATATCCTTCCAGCGTGACATAACTTTTAATCCCACAACACCAAACAGGACTATCACTAAAACGCAAAACCAAATCCAATCCCTTATATGCCCATTGACCAGAAGCCAGGTAGCGGCAATCAAACATAAAGGCTTAAATCCAAATATCTTTGATGGGAAAGAAACAATCCTTTTCCCTAAAACTACAAACAATTCCCGCCATGAATGTTCCCAGCTTGCCTTGTAAGAAAAATCAATGTCATTGTCTTTCATTGTTCATTCCCTTTTTTAAGCAGACATATCTTCAAAAACATCACAAACTCTTTTTGCCATCCAGTATTTTTCTTGGTAGTATACTTTTGTCTTTCGTTCAGAACAAAAACACAATCTGTATTCAACCGTTGACCCCTCATAAACTTTGCAATGAAGGCAATCACAGCAATTTTTCTTCTTTTTTTTGCTCTTCCCTCTTTGCTCATTGCTCATTTGTTATGCCCCCAAATCAAAATAATTGCTAAATTCACTGTCCAGGCCATACCGTGTTTTCCCTTCTTTCGCCAATCTTTCAAGGGCTTCACGGTTTAACCCCCTGACAATCACTTCATGCCCCTCTTTCTGATACCAATCCGACACTTCGTAGATCTGCCTAATCATTGCACAAGGTTCCTGGGAATTGAGTATTACCCCATCGCCGACAATTCCGGCTACATGGGTAGCAGTTCCGGCGGCGGCGTAGCCGTCCCCATGCCGTTTATCTTTTTTTGTTATATAGAAAATTGCCCTAATGTCTGTTCGCTTTGGGTTAGTCATTGTGAATACCCGCTTTAATAAATCGTCTGCGGTAGTTCTGATTAATAACCCTGTCGCTGCATACAACGCCATGCATACAGCCCCTGAACAATCGGACGTTTCAGGATTTTCTTTGCCCCAACCGTAAGGACTACCAAATTGTTTAAGCAGAAAATAAATAAACCGTTGCCCTTCATTCATTTTTTCAAATTTCTTTTTTTCTTGTTCTGCCAAATATGCCCACTTGATTGACATTATTTGTTACCCCTTCGCCCTGTTAATTTTTTTGCATAGAACGGCATTTATTAGGGCTCACGCCGTGCTACATTTCTCATCCACGCCATACGCACCTGCTATGGCGCTATTTCTTGGCGTTAAAAAAATTGACAATAATGCTAACGGCTAACGCTGCCGCTGAAATCAAAATGCTTATAACCGAAATGCGCTCCTTGCTCCTTTCACCCTCCTTTTTTTCTAGTTTTTCGACCCTGCCGATAACGTGTTCCTTGAATTCTTTCATTTGCCCCTTCAGTTCTCGCATTTCACCTAACGTCTCGACAATCAACTGCCTGTCCTCATTAGTCATATTTCCCCCTGTTTTTCCCCTTCCATCGTTTTTTGTTGTAAATAATTTTCTACTCCCCATTCCCTATTCCCCTCTCCTTTATTTTGAACGCCGCTATAAAAGCCTTGTCCTTCCGATACCTGAATGAAAAGGCGTTTATTACCCCTTCCGTTTCTTCATTCCTTACTAATATTTTTACTTTCGCCCCGACACGAGCGTTGAACAAAGCCCGATGGGTTTTAACAGTAAACTCCCGCCGATTTTGTAAGCGTTCCTCAAGCTCACGCATAACCCAATCCTCATAATGAGCAATTTGTATATTCCCCCGCTGTATTGGATATTCAGAAAAGTAAGAGCCTGTTACATTCAGTGCCACAGTTCCATATTGGTTTACGGCTTCAACGTCCCTAATAAAGCAAGAACGGTTAATGTCCAGGACAATCGGGCGGCCAAATATAGAAGCCCTGTATAAATCGCCGTCAGTATTTTTGTTTAGTGTGAGAATTGCTTTGTCATGGTTACTTGTTACGTCATAATTGGAATACGAAAACGGCCCGCCGTCATATTCAAGGCGGCTTTCCGCTTCCCTTTGCGTGTCTATTTCATCAGCATAAATTACATTACGTTCTTTTCCGTCAGCGTCTTTAACCTTATATTTAGCTTCATACAGACCAGACTCAATTTCACGGATTAACGGATACCTGAACGGATAATGCGATTGCAGAAACTCATCGTAAAAAACAGGGCTATCATCATAGTGCCAAATTTCCTGTCTGGCTAGAGATACAGGCATATTAACTTTTAGGCGTACTGTATTCCTGTATAATTCCGCTTTGTCTATTTTCCGCAAATAGAAAATATCATTGCCGTAAAATGTATGCGATACTTCATCATCCAAAAGCTGTTCAGTTTGATATGGCGAATGGGCGAAAACAAGGGGCTTTTCCACTGGACATTCAAGATGACAGCGGTAAGCCGTAGCAAGGCTGGACAGTTCTCCCCAAATATCCCGCCTTAATTTAACATAGGGCAATGTTACAGGAATTGTTGAACAATCTATGTCATTTATACCCAACCCCGCTCTTTGAGCTATGCCGTGTACTAAAGACTTTTGTGGTTGTGATTTATCGCAGACTACCGAATACGCAAAAACAGCCGGAGCAGACCAATCCCTGCTTTCGTCAGTTTTTCTTAATTTAGTGGACAAATCCCGCAAGCCAATTAAAGCGTATCTCTTTCTCCCCGGCCCACGGACATCCTGTATACCCTTTTCATCAATGAAAAAATTGAACCGCTGGAAATAAGGCAATCCATCACCAACAGAAAAGGAAACTTTGACTTTCGTGCCAGCACCTAAACTAAAATATGAATAAATACCTTGCGGATTATCCAGCAGAATTTCCCCTCTTGCCGTAGTACCGCCAGCCACCTCTCTTAATCCATAAAAATTTGCCTCTATAATGTCTTGTTCAAAGACGCTTTCAAAATGCCCCTCTACGTCAAATTCAATTTTTACTCTGATAGGCTTATTAGCGGCAGTTATGGCTTCTTGCAGAGCATTGTCTATCCCATAAAATCTCATGGTATCAATTCTCCTGTGGGATTAAATATGTCAGTAGAAGCAGAACCCGAAATATAATAGCGAAGCGGCCCGATAACCGTGTCAGCGGAGTTTATTTCCGTCTCATCAGAAACTAAAACCAGCCGTTTTAATGTTATGCGAAATATGCCGTAATACTTGTATTCGTGCTTGTCTCTCAATAGTTGAGCCGTGATTGTCATTTCCTCAATAAGTTCTGGAATGTCCAATCCCCGATTTTTTTCACGCTTAACCAATATTATGTTTTTAGTGCCGCCCTGCTTTTTTGAAACAAGTGTAATGCCGTAAATATTTTTATATTCCTGTCCGTTAATCTTGTAGGCAACACAATCGCCCTTAAAGCGTTCCCCTTGCTCTCTTTCAAAAGCGTCATTATATGGGTATGCTCTTGCTGGAAATTCACCGACAATATCAAGTTTCAGCTTTATTGCTTCATCCCGAATTACCCGCAATTCAAAGCCCTGGACACGGCAGCCCTCAAAAAGCCGCCGTTCGCTTTTCCTGTCCTGGACTAAATCAAAATGTTTTGTATCTTCCATAGGAATTAAGTCAAAGCGATACAGGTACAGGTTCCTTGTCTCGGAAACAAATGCAGGATTTTCCGCACCCCCCATAGCAAGGTAAAGCAACAGCGGAGCTGTCCCGATTGTTAGGGGCGTAACCACACACCCAGTAACGCCGCCAATTTTTCGCAAGCCACGACATACCCCATCGCCTTCTATCGAGGCTTCCTCTTGCAATAGTGTTACAGCTTCCCTGACAGTTTCATCAGAGTAGGGTACATCTATTTCCCAATGGTCAGTCTTTATAGCTATTGAACAATCACAGCCATTAACCAGCATTTCCTAATTCCTCAACAGTTACACGCAATGCAATCACCATTTCCCAATCGTCCCCGCACTCTGGCTTTTTCGGCTGGCTATACTTTTTCCCGCTGACAATCGCCCTGTCCACAACGCCGTCCAATGTTGGATTTTCACCTAATGCCTTGCATACGGCGGCGGCGTAACCGTAACAGTACAATTCGGTTTCTTGCGTTTCAGGCAGGGTAAAAGATATTGAAAGTGAATAAGCGTCCAGCCGTATAATCCGTTCCTTTTCAGTGCGTTCGCAACTTTCAAGGGAAATTGCCGGAGCTACTATGTGTCTGTTTGCAAAATTACTAAACTCGACAACAGGAATTAGAAATTCCCATTTGCTTAATATTTCATTTACCCGCCCTGTCAGAAGCCCACGGATAGCCTCAATAATTCGCTGTTCAATAAAAATGTTGTCATCTGTCATATTGTTTTCCTTCTGTGAGGCTCTAAAAGCTGTTTCACATTTAATGGCATGGATGGCTCAAAGTGTTCCCCATCCTTCCCGCCGCCCCGGACGTTTCCAGTCATACCAATACGGCGGCCCTTGTATCGGTTCATGTTCCAGCTTGCCAGTTCCAGACATGCCGCAGACAAATCGGCGGGAACAAGCCCCGCGCTATAGCCAGCCCAATAAACCGCCTTGATTGAGGAAATTCCGCTTTGTCTTTGTATTGCACGAGAAAGGGACAGGCTAAATGGCAAATCGTATTCAGTACCGCAGTCAGGAATTACGTTGTAAAATTCCGGCTCTAGCAATTCCCCATTTCCTACTAAATAAACAGCCAGTACCTTACTAACAGGGTATTCCCGCAGGGGTACTAACAATTCCCCATTATATTCATTCCATTCAAAATGCCTTTTTCGTAGAAGCCGCCGCTTGCAGTATTCCTCTATCGTGTGTGTTGCCGTTACAAGGCAAAATCTGGTCAGTTTGTCTTCCCGGTCATCAATGCCGAGTACGGCCTTAAAATCCTCTAAGGAAATAAGGGAATAAATCTTATTTTGGCTTGTTCCTTCTACTGGCATAAACAAAAGGTAAGCTTGGTATATAGGCTAAAAAATGGGACAAACCTGCAAAATGATGAAAATTTAAAAAAATCGCTTTATTAGCATTTTTATATTTATCATATTTCCCCTTTTGTAAATTATTTTACAGCTTTCCCAATCTGTTCATTTTCATCAAAATTTATTGATTTAAGTGTAATCATTAATGTATCATTTGTTTCATGTATAGCAAGTGTTTTATGTGAACGCTTGTAAAAATTATTTTGAATAAGGAGAATTGTATGAGAAAGTTTTTTATTCTTTTAATGGTTGTTTTTTGTCTAACAACGACATTTGCCCAGGAGACAATCAATAAGCCATTTAAGGTTAGTATCGGAGGCGGCGGTTTTGTTACAGGGAATTTTTCTTCATGGTTTGTTGATAAAGACCTTCCGGGTAGTTTAGATCGCTATGATGTGTCTCACTTTGGCATCGGGCCGTTTCTTTTTGCTGATCTTAAATATCTGGAAATAAATCTGGCATTCCCGCTGGGATTCTTAAACGCAGATGATACTATGTCAGCCAATCCGAATTTTCCGGCGCGTACTTATGCCTTGCGAGGAGGGCTTTACTTAAAATACCCATTTACTATTTCATCCATGTTTACCTTGTTTCCAATGCTGGGTGCTGATTATGACTTCTACCTTCTTGCAAAAAGAGACGATGATCGGGACGCAAAATTTCCTATAAGTGCTGGAAACCAGAACGCAGACCCAATGGACGCTCTAAACACCCTGTGGTTTAAGGCTGGTATCGGGCTTGATACCTTTTTCACAGATCATCTATTTCTTCGTACCGAGCTTCTGTACGGGCTTAGGTTTCCAAACAAGATGGAACAATATCTAAAAGATACAAGATCGGATGTTAATTTTATGCTTGGTCATGGCGGTGATTTCAAGATTGCCATTGGTTATAGGTTCTAGCAGCAACAACACTCCTGCATGGAGATTGTAAAAATTTTTGGAGGTACATATGAAAAATGGGAAAAAACTGCTGTTGGTTTTGATGGTTTCCCTGATTGTGGGACTGGCGGCTTCTTGTGCGTCAACAGGACAATCGCTAACGGATAGTGAAGGAGGTAATGCTATAAACAAATTAATTGAAGGAAACAAGAAAATCGAAAAGGCCGTGATTTTCAGTTATAAGTCGATTGAAAACGCTGTTGTTTCTGGCTACAAATTTATAGAAAACGGTGTTGTCAATGGTTACAAGGCGATTGAAAAAAAGTTTGTGGAAACTTTTTTGACATCTGATGAAGGTTTGCATAAAGAATAGTGCAGACGGATTAAAAGGCTTATCGGCAGGTGAAACACTTTGTACCATTCATAGTATCAATGTTATTTTTAGTTTCCCTGCCGTGTCAGGCTCAAGTGGAGCATGATAATTTGTTTTCTATAGATATATCCTATGTGCTAACCGGTCTCTTAAATCATGGGGGAGGCATAGGATTGAGCTACAAAAAAAAGCTTGTCGATTGGCTATCCTTCACCGGTGTTTTTGGACACATGACGTTTCTGACCGGTCTCAAAAATGTATATTGTACTTCCGTCAGTCTGTCCTTATTCAGCAATTATTATCCGTTAAG
>Ga0268262_10005942_pt1 | contig 11894 bp, 10 predicted proteins | sample TergutNc150P3_FD_190354 | JGI IMG/M metagenome (GOLD analysis project Ga0268262, IMG submission 190354) | Nasutitermes corniger P3 segment gut microbial community from laboratory colony in Florida, USA - Nc150 P3 (SPAdes) (version 2) | ecosystem: Host-associated > Arthropoda: Insects >... | reverse complement strand
TTCCATGCGCCCAAATGGAAGAACAATAAATATAATGGGATAGATTTGTACCTTTCAAGGCATCTGTCATACATTTTGTCTGTTCAACCGTAAAGTTAATTAAGTCAATAACAATATCCGCATTTAATGCGGCAATCTTTTTTTCAAATTCCCCTCCTGTTTCTTTTTCTCGATCCATAAACATCTGTTCAACTTCTTTCCATGCATTATCTTCCTTATAGGGCTTGCTTTTTCCACGAGAGATACAAATTACATTATGTCCCGCATTAACTAATTTAGGAACAAGATAACTTCCAATATGACCGCAACCACCAATTACTACAGTTTTCATCTCATTTCTCCTTATTTTTAAAGTCCTTATCTATTTCCTTCCGTGTGGGAGGCTCCGCGCCCCTGCGGGAACAGACAATAGCCGCCGCTTTGTTGGCAAAAAAGAGAGCCTCATAGAGTTCGGTATCGCCCATGTTTGCCAGGGCGGAACGGGACATCATCCCTTTTATTTCAAGCCATGAAAGGAAAGCCCCGTGGAAAGTATCTCCCGCGCCAATGGTATCCGCAAGGGGAACATCCACAGCCGGAGCGCTGACACTGATTATGCTTCCGTCATCACGCCGAAGCAGGGCCAGAGCGCCGTCCGGGCCCAGAGTAGCTATAACCAGACGGGGCCCAATGGTTAAAATCCGCTCAATGGCTTTATCGGTATCCATACCAGGATATACATAGCCTAAATCAGCGTTAGAAATTTTGACGATGGTGGAAGCGGCGAACAATTTTTCCGTGCGCCTGATAAAAGCACCTTTGTCCTTTATCATAAAAGGCCGGATATTGGGATCAAAGGAAATCACAAGCCCTTCTTGTTCAGCGTCCTTCCGTGCGTTTTCCCGAAGTATCAATGTTTCGATTGTTGATGCTACCGGTTCCATTATCATGGAGATAGAACCAAAACATATACACCTGGCCTCAACGGGGATTTTTTCCGGAAGCTCCTCAATACTTAAACTCCGATCCGCAGTTCCCTCAGTGTAAAAAATATATTCAGGTTCTTTGCCTTCTTCCAGATTTACAAAGGCAAGAGTGGAATTTTGTTCCGAGCGTATTATCAAATCATCATGTACATGATTTTCCCGTAACCGTTGAAGGAGCATCTCCCCGAAAAAATCTTTGGAGTATTTCCCCAAAAACATTACCTCTACTCCCAACCTGCCTATGGCTATGGCGGTATTATAAGGACTTCCGCCGGGCAGAGGCAAAAATCCTTCCCCCGAATTCGGAACCCGCACACGAACCATATCAATCAACGCTTCTCCGCAGCATATAATCATAGCGGTCTAATTCTAATACAAAATAACTAACAAAGGGAATAGGGGCTGAACAAGTAGCAAAGCAAGATACAATAATCTTAACTTTGCTCTCTGCTCATCTTACCCCAGCTTATTTTTTGACCGCCATTCCCTCGGCGATTGCCCGATTATCTTCTTGAACGCCCGGGAAAAATGGAACATATTTTGATAGCCTACCATCGTACTGATTTCCCCAATAGTATGGTTGGTGATTTTCATAAGCTCGCAAGCTTTGTTCATTCGATAACGAATGAGAAAGTCCTGCGGACTCGTTTTTAATTCGCTTTTAAATATTTTCCCCAAATAACTGCGGTCAAGATTGCAAAAAGCCGCCATATCCTCCACTGTAATTTCATTTTGATAGTTCTGTTCCGTGAAAATAATTGCTTCGTGAATGTAAAAATCACGCATACTTCCGCCGACTATCTTCCTGCGCAGGGATGATGATTCAATCAGCGCGTTGAAAAAGAGATAGAAATGCCCCATAAGCTCCATTGGCGGATTGTTTTCATGGTTGACAATATATAGAAGCTCGTTTTTCATTTTTTCGCGTTCATCTAAAACACGGGCGGTATAAACAGGACGGTTAAACGTCAATCCGGTCTGAATAACAGATTCACGCGCTTTCATTCCGTCAAATTCTACCCATGCGTATTTCCAGGGGTTTTTCTTATTGGCAATATATGTATTGTCCTGTTTCGGACAGATTAAAAACCCCTGTCCTTCTTCCAGTTGGTATTCCGTTGTTTCTCCTTTTTCATTCGTAGAGTGCAAGACGCCTCTGCCGGAGAGGATATAGTGAAACAAATAATGATTGCGGGTGGCAGGGCCAAAAGAGTGCAGAGGTTCACATTCTTCATAACCAAATTGGAAAATGGATAAATCCACATAGTTTCCGCCCGGAAAAATTTTATAAATCAACTTTGGCACGGTCAGCCCTCCTGGAAAATATGGATGTATATATAATATACCAATATACGTCATAATTCAACAGTTTTTAGTAAAATATCGCAATATGGTATGATATTTGCCTAATACGGGTATTCTAATTGAAAAAACATAAAGGGAAAATGTAAACAGGTATTTAACGAAGGAGGTCTGAATTATGCCGCAAAAATGGTGGAAAAACACGGTTATATATCAGGTATATCCCCGCAGTTTTTTGGATACTAACGGTGACGGTATCGGCGATATTGCGGGGGTAACGAAAAAACTTGATTATCTGCAAAACCTGGGTATCGGGGCGATATGGCTCTCGCCCGTATTTAAGTCGCCGCAGGACGATAACGGCTACGACATATCAGACTACATGGATATTGACCCCATCTTCGGGCGGGTAGCCGATATGGACGAACTTATCGCCGAAGGGCGCAAACGGGACATTAAAATCATTCTTGATCTGGTTCTTAACCACAGTTCCGATGAACACCCGTGGTTTATCGAAGCGAAAAAAAGCAGGGATAACCCCTATCACGATTTTTACGTTTGGCAAGACGGCAAACCCGGCAAGCCCCCCAACGACCTTATGGCGGCATTCGGCGGTTCCATGTGGGAGTACGTGCCCTCTCTCGGCCAGTATTATTTTCACCAATTTTCAGTAAAACAGCCGGACTTGAACTGGCACAACCCCGCGCTCCGGCAGGAGCTATACCGCATGATCCGCTTCTGGGTGGAACGCGGCGCGGGAGGTTTCAGGCTTGATGTGATTGACTGCGTTGCGAAAGAACCCGACAAAAAAGTGACTGCCGAAGGAAAGATGCTCCACACCTACGTTAAGGAGTTGAGCGCGGCGGTATTCCAAAAGGGCGATCTGGTAACGGTGGGCGAAGCTCCCAGCGCTACTGTCGAAACCGCGATGCTGTGGTCAAACCCCGACGGCTCGGAGCTTTCGATGGTGTTTCAGTTTGAGCACGTTTTACTTGACATGATACCCGGTAAAACCAAATGGGACCTTGCGCCGCTTCCTTTTACGGATTTCAAGCGCGTCTTTTCCAAATGGCAGACCGGCTTGTACAACAAAGGCTGGAACAGCCTGTATTTTGAAAACCACGATCAGCCCAGAAGCGTATCCCGCTTTGGCGATGACTGGCAGTATCGCGCGGAAAGCGCGAAAATGCTGGCTTTAGTCCTGCACGGTATGCAGGGGACTCCGTATGTGTATCAGGGGCAGGAACTGGGAATGACCAATATGCGGTACGGCATTGAGGAGTTTAAGGATCTTGAAACTTTGAATTATTACAAAGAGCGTATTGCGGACGGTTATGCCAAAGAGGATGTTATGCGCTCGATATATGCCAAAAGCCGCGACAACGCCCGTACCCCTATGCAGTGGACTTCCGGCGTAAACGCCGGGTTTACCGGAGGCGAACCGTGGATAAAGATCAACCCCAATTATACGGACATTAACGCGGAGAACCAAATGTCAAATGCGGATTCGGTTTTTTCATTCTATAAAAAACTGATTGCCCTTCGCAAAACCGAACCTGTCCTCACGGAAGGGAAATATGCCCCCCTGCTGGAAGACGATACCAATGTTTTTGCCTATACGCGCGAATGGGACGGGGAAAAACTGCTGGTTCTGGCTAATTTTACAAAAAACCATATTGAAATTTCAGAGCGGTTGATAGAACCGTTTCTCACCGGCGAATGTCTAATCGCCAATTACAACTCGCCGATGACCGCTGACAAACTGCGTCCTTACGAGGCCGTAATGATTATTTTAAGGAGGAACAAAGCATGAACAGGCTAAAGGGAAATATCACGCTTTTACACTGCGTGTTTTTATGCCTTGCGCTGTTAAGCGCGGCTCTGACAGGCTGCGGTAAAAAAACCGTTTCACATAACGGGAAGGTACGCATTGAGCTTCTGAATTACAAGCCGGAAGCAACAGCGTTTTTCAATGAGCTTCAGGAAGAATTTAACCGCACCCATAAGAATATAATACTGACCATTTCATCGCCCAATGACGCGGTGACCGTTTTGAAAACAAGGCTGATTCGGGAAGACCCGCCGGATATTATCGCCGTTGGCGGCGACATTAACTGGAGTACATTCGTGGATGTCGGCCTGGTGATGAATATTTCTGACTATCCCGGACTTTCCCGCGTGAAACAAAAATACCATGAAATCAATAAACTCCTTCTGCCGGTTCCGATGGACGGAATGTACGGCGTACCCTATGTGGCAAACGCCGCCGGTGTTCTTTTTAACAGGGAAATCTTTGACAAGCAAGGGTGGAAAATCCCCAAAACATGGGACGAATTTATTTCCTTGTGCCTCACGATGAAAGCCTCCGGGATACAGCCGCTTGTTTACGGCATGAAGGATACATGGAACACTTTGCCGGTATGGAACGCGCTCGCCGTCAGTCTGGCGGATTACGACATCACCCATCAGGTGAACCGCGGCGAAACAAATTTTACAACAGCGTACAGGGAAGTCGCCGAAAAACAGTTGCAATTGCTGCAATACGGCCAGCCGGAACCTTTCACCTATGGTTATAACGACGCCTGTACAGCTTTTGCCAGAGGCCAAAGCGCGATGTTCGCAATCGGAAGCTACGCCATACCGCAGATTCTTTCGGTAAATCCGAATATGAAAATCAATTCATTTACCATGCCCGCCAACAACGATCCGGACAAGAATATCCTCAATTCAGGCATTGACTTGCAGTTTTCAATCATGGAGAAATGCCGGTACAAGGAAGAGGCATACACGGTGCTTGACTTTCTCTTAAATGAGAAAACTATTCAAGCCTATCTTGACTCGCAAATAGCGGTTCCGTGCGTAAAAGGCGATTTTACAATATCGCCGATGCTGGACGGAATGAGAGACTACATTGACGCTGGAAATGTAGCGGATTATCAGGATCACTACTACCCCGCGGAAATGGATGTCGCCGGTATGCTGCAAACATTTTTAATTCAAGGGAATGTTGACGAATTCCTTTCAAGATTTGATACGAGCTGGGTGCGTTATAACCGCGACCTTATAGCGCGGGTTCGCGCTGAAAAAGGAGGAAACAAATGATAAAAAAAATGGATAAACACGAGAGAGCGTTTTTAGCGATTCTCACCCCCGTACTTCTGCTATTTTTCTTTTTTAACACATTCCTGCTTCTTCAGGGATTCCGGTACAGTTTTACCAATTTCAGGGGATTCGGCAGTTTTGAATGGGTAGGTTTAAGAAACTACGTTGATTTGTTTACCGACAGCCGTATCTGGAAAAGCTACAGATTTACTTTATTTTTCGCGGTTGTTTGTTCCGTTGTTGTTAACGCGCTTAGTCTGCTTTTGGCTCTTGCGCTTAACGCGAAAATCAAGGCAAAGACGGCTCTGCGCGGCGTTTACTTCCTTCCGAATGTTTTGGGCGGTTTGATTGTAGCCTATGTGTTCAATTTTTTGTTTACCTTCATTCTTCCCGCGCTTGGAAAGGCAATCGGCAGCGGCACACTCAGTACCAGCCTTCTGTCAAGCCCTAACACGGCATGGCTCGCGGTCGTAATCGTATGCTCATGGAGCAGCGTCGCCATTAACACAATTATTTATATTTCGGGTTTGCAAACCGTACCGGAAGAAGTATATGAAGCCGGCAGTATAGACGGCGCAAACGGATTTACGAGATTCAGGGCTTTGACGTTCCCTTTGATACTTCCGTTTGTTACGATCAACATGGTGCTGTGCATGAAAAACTTCCTGATGGTATTTGACCAGATTGTCGCTTTGACAAAGGGCGGCCCGGCACAAAGCACGGAAGCCATTTCTTTTCTGATTTATACAAACGGTATCGGCGGCAACCAGTTCGGGTTCCAAAGCGCGAACGCCTTTATCTTTTTTATCCTCATCGTTACGGTTTCTATAATCCAGATGCAGGCAATGAACAAAAAGGAGGAACAGTTATGAAAGAAATAATGAAAAAAAATAAAAAGGCCAGCCGTACTAACTATGGCGCGATGGTATTCCTCATTCTTGGACTTTCCGCCGTTATCTTTCCTCTGTACATAGCCATTGTTGTTTCACTCAAGGCCCCGTCGGATATGACGCTTGACGTTGCCGGGCTTCTTTCGCTTCCGTCAAAATTTATCTTTTCCAACTACGCCGAAGCAATCAGAGTAACCGACTTCTGGCGTTCCATGGCAAACAGCCTGTTCATAACCATTGCCACCGTTGTTCTTTCCATTGTTATTCATTCCCTGGCAGGTTACGTGATAGGGCGCGGCATGGCAAAAAGAAAAACTTTTAAATTTTGCTACCTTTACATTATCAGCGGTATGTTTGTGCCTTTTGCCCTGCTTATGCTGCCCCTAATCAAGCAGATGGCAAGATTGGGGCTTGCGAATCAAGGCGGCGTAATTTTGGGATACCTTGTGTTTTTTATGCCGATGAACATACTCTTGTATACAGGGTACTTAAAAAATGTCCCCGTTACTCTGGATGAAGCCGGTTATATTGACGGAACAAACACATGGGGAACTTTTTGGAAAATTATATTTCCTGTAATGTCGCCCATGCACGCCACAGTCGCCATCCTTACCGCCCTGGGCACATGGAATGACGTAATGCTCCCGTTAATTCTGATGGGCGGTTCCGGCGTAAACACACTGCCGCTGGCGCAGCTAACATTCCAAACACAGTTCGGCACAAATTACAACCTTGCGTTCGCATCGTATATCCTCGCTCTTGTCCCTATCGTGATTTTTTATCTGATATGCCAGAGGAAGATCATTAACGGCGTCATGTCAGGGTCAATAAAATGAAGGAGTATAGTTAAATGTCCGTTACATTCGATTCTGAAACAAAAGTATTTACCATACACACTAAAAGCAGCACATACCAGTTTATGGTAGGTTCGCATGGTTTCCTGTTCCATCTCTACTACGGCAGCCGCATAGAAGGACAGAGCATGGCTTATCTTTTGCATTTTGCCGACAGGGGCTTTTGCCCGAACCCGAATGACGCGGAAAATGACAGAACCTTTTCAACGGACTTTTTACCGATGGAATACCCCACCGTTGGCGTGGGCGATTACCGCAAACCCGCCGCCGATGTGATCAACCTGGACGGCAGCCGAGTTCTGGATTTGCGCTACAAAAGCCACGAAATAAAAAAAGGCAAATATGCCGTGGACGGTATGCCCTCGTCCTATGAGGAAATAAAAGGAGAGGCGCAAACTCTGGAAGTTGTTTTGCTGGACGCAGTGACCAGCATTGAAGTCAGACTGCTTTACGGCGTGTTTGCCGAAAAAGACATTATCACCCGCGCAGTAATATTCCGTAACTGTAACAGCAACGATGTCCACATCAAAACGGCGGCCTCTTTCAGTATGGATTTTACGCATGGCGATTATGATTTAATTCATTTTCATGGCCGCCATTGCATGGAACGGGAATCTGAGCGTGTTCCGGTTATGCGCGGCGTCCACTCCCTCACCAGCGGCAGGGGAACTTCCAGCCACCAGCAAAACCCCGGCTTTATTCTTGCGGAGCGGGATACAAACGAAGATCACGGCGACTGCTGGGGCTTCAATCTGGTGTACAGCGGCAGCTTCGGCGCGAACATTGAGCGCGATCAAACCGGAGGGACTCGCGTAAGCCTCGGACTTGGCGGCGACGGTTTCCATTGGACGCTTCATGCCGGAGAGAGCTTTTCCACCCCCGAAGCGGTTATGTCGTTCAGCAATCAGGGGCTTGGCGTTTTATCGCATAACTTCCACAAAGCGGTGCGGCGCAACATCTGCCGGGGAAAGTACAGCCTGAGCTCCCGCCCGGTTCTTATCAACAACTGGGAAGCGACCTATATGGATTTTACGGGCGAAAAACTTCTGCAAATCGCCGAGAGCGCCAAAGCTATCGGCGCTGATATGCTGGTAATGGATGACGGCTGGTTCGGAAACCGCTATGACGACAACCGCGCTTTGGGCGACTGGACAGTCAATGAAAAAAAGCTGGGCTGTTCGCTTGGCAAGCTGGCTGAGGATATTAACAATATCGGATTGAAATTCGGCATTTGGTTTGAGCCTGAAATGATCAGCGAGGACAGCGACCTTTACCGCGAGCGCACGGATTGGGCGCTGCATATCCCCGGCAGAAAGCCTGTGCGCGGACGCAATCAGTTGGTGCTTGATATGTCGAGGGAAGATGTCCGTGGTTATCTTTTTAGGCGGATTTGCGCCGTCCTTGACAGCGCAAACATTGAATATGTCAAGTGGGACATGAACCGCAGCATTACCGACTGGTATTCGCCTTTGCTTTCCGGCATACAGCAAAGCGAACTGCCCCACCGTTATGTGCTGGGCTTATACGATCTGATGAAAAAACTTACCGAGCGTTATCCGCATATTCTCTTTGAAGGATGTTCAGGCGGCGGCGGACGCTTCGATTTGGGAATGTTATGTTACCAGCCGCAGATTTGGTGCAGCGACAACACCGACGCGATTAACCGCCTGAAAATCCAGTACGGGACAAGCTTCTTCTATCCTGTGTCTTCAGTAGGCTCCCATGTCTCGGCGTCACCTAACCATCAAACCGGGCGTTCCTGCCCGCTTAAAACCCGCGCCGCCGTCGCAATGGCCGGCAGTTTTGGGTATGAGCTTGACGTAACAAAAATGACCGATGAAGAAAAAGATGAGGCGTTGGTTTTCACGGAGCAATACAGGCAATATCAGAATTTAATTTACAACGGACTTTATTACCGGCTGAAAAGCCCCTATGACAATTCGGGGATTACCGCGTGGCAGATTGCCGCCGAAGACGGTTCTGAATCTTTGTTGACTGTAGTCGGCACGGAACCGCAGGGCAACCCCTTGTGCGTATATGTCAGACTGAAAGGGCTTTCCGCTGATAAAATATACAGTATGAACGGCGATACATACACCGGCGCGGCGCTGATGAACGCCGGTTTCAAAATCCCGCCGATGCGCGGTGATTATCCTGTTGGGTTATTTTACTTTAAAATAGAAAGGAGCGCTAAATGAAAAAATGCGTGAATTGCGGAGCGGAAGCTTACCGCGTTGAATCTAAATTTTGCCTGAAATGCGGAGCCGCCTTGTCATCCGATGAACGGCGTCAGAATATTTGTACAAACCCGGATTGTGACTTGCACAAAAACAAATTCATTTACCCGGACGACGCGCGCTTTTGTGACGTTTGCGGCAGTAAAACTGTTTACGCCAATTAGCGGAAAGGGAATCGAATGGTTCTTGAAAGTGACAATCAGACCATAAATTTTTACAGGAGATAACCGTGAAACCAACGCTTTTAGTTCTAGCCGCCGGCATGGGCAGCCGTTACGGCGGCGTAAAACAGATCGACGGGGTAGGCATCCATAACGAAACCCTGCTTGATTTTTCGACCTATGACGCGAAATTATGCGGCTACGGAAAAGCCGTCTATATTATCCGCAAGGACATTGAAAAGGATTTCCGAGAACGGATATTTGACCGAATTGCGCGTAACATGGACGCTGAATATGTGTTTCAGACACCGGAAACTTTTTTATCAGCAAAGGAAAAACAGGCGGCAAAATCCTGCGGACGCAAAAAGCCCTGGGGGACGATTCACGCGCTTCTGTGCGCCAGGGATGTCATTACAACGCCCTTTACGGTTATCAATGCCGATGATTATTACGGCAGAAAGGCGTTTGAAACAATGGGAAAATATCTGTCATATGTCGATTTATACGATATGCAGCACGCTATGGTAGGTTACGTTTTACGGAACACCATGAGCAAATCAGGAGAAGTAACCCGCGGTGTTTGCAAACTGGAAAATGATATGCTTGTTTCCATGAAAGAGCATAAAAAAATCGGTTATGAAAATGACGGTAAAGGCATTTACAGCATGGAAGACGGAAGAAAACAAAACCTTACCGGAAACGAATGGGTGTCGATGAATTTCTTCGGTTTTTCCCTTTCCGCATTGCCCTATTTTCAGAATTTTTTCGCTGATTTTATAGCGCATAACGCTGGAGATGAAAAAGCGGAAGCCCTTCTGCCCGAAGCGGCGAACAACATGGTTGCCAATGGAAACGGATCAATAAAAGTTTTTACATCGGAAGAAAACTGGTTCGGCATGACGTATCCCGAAGACCGGGAAATCGTCAAGTCCGAAATAGCGGATAAAATCAGGCAAAGTTACTACCCTGAACAATTATGGGAGAAGGAATGAAAATACTGGTCATCGGCGGAGCCGGATACATCGGAAGCCATGTAGTTCGGGAATTTCTGGATCAGGGGCATACGGTTACTGTGTTTGACAACCTTTCCAACGGCCTTAGAGAAAATTTATTTGCGGACGCGAATTTCGTCTACGGGGATATTATGGACAGCATGGCGCTGACCCGTACAGCGGCGGAAGGCTTTGACGCGCTGGTTCATTTAGCCGCGTTCAAAGCCGCCGGTGAATCCATGATTAAGCCGGAAAAATATTCACTAAATAACATCAGCGGTACGATAAATATTTTGAACGCCGCTTCGGAACATGGAATAAAAAATATCGTATTTTCCTCCAGCGCCGCCGTCTACGGCGAGCCGCAATACCTGCCTATTGACGAAAATCACCCCAAAGCCCCCGCCAATTACTACGGGTTTACCAAACTGGAAATAGAGCGTCTTCTGGAATGGTATGAAAAACTGCGGGGTATCCGTTTTGCAAGCCTCCGGTATTTCAACGCCGCAGGCTATGATGTAAAAGGGCGCGTTACAGGCAAAGAGCTTAACCCCGCAAACCTTACCCCCATTGTCATGGAAGCCGCAAGCGGCATCCGCGCTGAAGTTCAGGTCTTTGGCAATGATTATGACACTCCCGACGGAACCTGTATCAGGGATTATATTCATGTGAACGATTTGGCAACCGCCCATGCCAAGGCGCTTGATTATATCAGCAAAGAAGGAAGGAGCCTCACGGTCAATTTGGGAACCGGAAGCGGTACAACGGTACTTGAGGTTATAGAGGCCGCCCGCCGTATAACAGGGCAGCCGATACCGGTTACAATAACAGGCCGCAGGGCCGGAGACCCGGCGCGGCTGACCGCTTCCGCCGATCTTGCGCTGGAAATATTAGGCTGGAAAGCCCGGTATTCAGATATGGAAACAATTATCAGAACAAGCTGGGAAATCTACAAGGTACATACATGAATGTAACTGCCGCGCTCAAAGCGCTTTCTGCCGCTGAAACTAAAAAACTCTTTACCGATCTGTACGGAAACAAACAGACAATTTTTGAAATACAAAAAAAACGTTACTATGAACTTATTGAACAATTCAAAAACCGTTTTGGCGATATGGACATACAGGTCTTTAGCTCGCCGGGTCGGAGCGAAATCTGCGGCAACCATACCGATCATAACCACGGCAAAGTACTCGCCGCAAGCATTCAGCTTGACTGTATCGCCGTTGTTTCACCTAACGATAACGGCCTCATACATATCTGCGACAAAGCCTACAATGAGGATTACACGATTGACACCAGTGTTGTGAACATTCCCGGCGGGAAAGGATCGCCAGCCCTTATTCACGGCATTATAGACGGTTTTGAAAAAGCGGGGTATAAGACCGGTG